>Ga0182021_10001264_pt1 | contig 28749 bp, 23 predicted proteins | sample 612E3MmetaG_FD_120493 | JGI IMG/M metagenome (GOLD analysis project Ga0182021, IMG submission 120493) | Permafrost microbial communities from Stordalen Mire, Sweden - 612E3M metaG (Illumina Assembly) | ecosystem: Environmental > Terrestrial > Soil > Wetlands > Permafrost | place: Sweden...
CTTCCACATCCATTGCAAAGATTTTCATCTATTTTTACAATTTTTCTTTTCATAAAGTGGTTTCTCCTCTTACACATTTTCCGTCAGTTGGACAGAAATGCTCTGCATGATTTTGGACTGCTTTAAAGATTGGACGCATGGTTTTTTCGTTGACGATAGAAGTGTTTCTTACCTTGCTTTTCCAACGTAATGATATTGCATTCAAGTAATGGTTTGAGATTGTGTGAAATCATGCTTTGTTCTTGCCCAAGCGCAGCAGCCAGCTCGTTAACCCTTAGGGGTTTTATCATTAACTGTTCAAGAGCCGCGAGTCTAGTGGGATTTGCCAAGTTCGTAAAGAACCGATAACAAATCTCTGTTAAGCCCTTCTTCATCTACTCACCCAACTAACCATGAATAAATGTTCATATGAACAAATATTCATATAAACTTGCTGGAAACATTTTCACGAAAACAAATCACAATGATTACATCAAACCAAAAATAAGAACACAAACACAAAATAGAAAAACAACCACACCGTAAATTCTCATCTGCGGTGTTAAAAATTGGCTCTGGATTGTTTCTTACCAGGAAAAATGATTCTAATCGACGCTTCAGGATGGGGTGATCTCTTACTAGGAGTCGTCGTGGGCGCAGTAAAACCACCTGAGCGCATGTTAATGGAACGTAGAATTCCAACATCATCATTTCAGCCACCAAACTTTAAAAACAAAAAATACCTCGATGACGCGGTAAAAATTGCCGAAGAAATAGTCGCAGTTATGAAGCCAGATACTGACACCTGTTTTAAAGTCTGCTCAGAATACGTCCTAACAAATGTAATCGAGCACCTGCAAAAAGCGGGGTTCAACGTTCAAAAAGTCGAATCAACAGGTGAGCTAAAAAAACTAGTCGAGGACGCCTATGTTCGATGGTGCATAGAAAAAGGGGTCCCAAAGGAACTACTTGACGAGAAGAGGCGTTTTTGGAGCTTTCTAGACTGGGTAGCCCAAAGTCCACATCTGAGAATGAGCTTGGTGAAAACAGGGTGGGCAAGCTGGGAAGAAAAATGGCGAAACGAAATTCTGAAAAAACATTTAGACCTAACTCAAAAAACTTCATAAACTATTAAACACAGTACAACTACATTTTCTCGATAACTCGTATGATTTGGGGCTAACCATTTGATTGACATAGTTAAAAATCCTAATGGCACGCCGCTCATACGATCCTCAGTATCTGACTTCTGCGGCTCAATGGGATACTGCGAGCTAAGAATCAACCATTACTTGAAAGGCATTCAGCCGCCCCAAACAAAAATCACAATTGAAGGAACCATGCTGCATGAAAAAGAAGAAGTTTACGAAAAGGAGCATTTCAAATTTGAACCAGTAACCAAAGAAGCTCTCCTGGATTTTAAAAAAGATGTGGAATTTGCTCGCGAAGGAGTCTATACAAGGTTTGAGCGGGAACTATCCCTTGCACAAGACAAAGTTGACTTGCTAGTGTATGGCAGAGCTGACAAAGTTCTAAGAAGCAAAGGAACACTAATTATTGAAGACTCAAAATTCCCAGAATACAAAAACAAATATCTGGACAAGTTTGAACCCTTTGACGACCAAAAACTACAAGCCCTACTATACCTCAACTCCAAATTCAACGAAAACAGCTCATTCCAAAAAGACTGCTTTGACATTGCCTGCGACAAAAGGGCATGGATAATAAACATCAAAGACAAGGCAACTATGGAAAGCATAAAAATATTCCAAGGTTACCAAACCAAAGAAGCAGAAGAATTTCTAAACCAAAAAATCTCATCATTCGCCATGATAGTTATGGGAAAAATCGGACCAATGCATCATGGGAACTCAAAAAAATGTGCAAAATGCAGATTTAACGATTGCGAACACAAAATAACTTAACACCAGCAGGCTACGGCTATGTGATTCAGGCTGTAACTGCTTAAATTTTTTATGCAACAAACACCTTGAACATTGTTGGGTGTTTCATTTGAACTTGGAAGAAATTTACTCAATTAATTTTGAAGCGGTTCCACCGTACAGTTTTGACCTTACCCTGCGTAAACCTGCAGGTTGGTATTGGTCTACGCCCAACGAAGAATTTAAGAACGGCACCTGCTGGAGTGCAACAAGGTTCAATAATCAACTTTTAGGTTTAAAACTGCACTCGACAGGAACAACACAAAAACCGCAAATACACTGCACAATCTACTCTAGAACAAAAATAATTGACTCAGAAAAACAGCTCATAACGCGAATGTTGAAAAGAGCTTTAAAGATTGAAGAAAAACTGAACGATTTCTACAAGCTTAGTCAGAAAGACCCCATCTTGCAAGGCGTGGTCAAGGACCTTTATGGAATGCACACTGTGGGTTGGCCAGAGTTGTTTCCAGCCTTGATTTTAGCGGTCACTCTGCAGATGGCGCCTATGAAAAGAAGTAACCAAATGATGGATTTGTTACTCGCAAAATATGGTGACCAGGCCAAGTTCGACGGGAAAACCATCCGTTATTGGCCTTCCCCAAAAACCATTGCTGCTTCATCGCCGGAAGAATTAAAAACTGAAGCTAAACTCGGCTACCGCGCCAAAAGCCTTATAGAAATTTCTAAAGCACTGACCCAAGGATTTCCGACAATGGATGAGCTATACGCGATGGACCCCCAAGAGGCGAAACAAAAACTTCTGACACTGTACGGAATCGGCGACTACTCGGCAGAACTCGTAATGCCCAAAATGGGGTTCCCGCTTGATGTTTGGAGTGCCAAAATCTTCAACGTTCTATTCTTTGGTAACGAACCGCAAAAACCCCGAGACGCAATATCTACCTTAAAAAAAGCAGCTGAAGAACGATGGGGCGAATGGAAAGGCTACGCTTTTATCTATATCCTAAACGACCTAGCACAGTTATCAAAAAGAATAGGCACCGACTTAACAAACTTTTAAATTTTAAATACACTAAAAATAAATAAAAGACACCAACCTAATAATGCAAATAGGAAGTTCTCTTTTTATGCAGCCTAGACAAGAAATAAAGCCAAACAGGCTAATTAATGAAAAAAGTCGCTATCTTCTTCAACATGCTTACAATCCAGTCGATTGGTACCCTTGGGGGCAAGAAGCACTAGATAAAGCGAAAACTGAAGACAAACCAGTTTTCCTAAGTATAGGCTACGCGAGCTGTCACTGGTGCCACGTCATGGAAGAAGAATGTTTCAAAGATCAGCAAGTAGCAGACTTACTAAACCAAGCCTTCATCTGCATCAAAGTTGACCGTGAAGAAAGACCCGACTTAGATGCAACATACATGGCTGTTTGCCACGCTATGGGTAGAAACTGTGGTTGGCCACTCAACATACTCATGACTCCCAAGCTTAACCCGTTTTTCGCTGCAAGCTACATACCAAAACACAGCCGACCAGGCTTAGTAGGCATGCTGGATCTTGTTCCACAAATTATGAAAGTCTGGAAAATTCAACGTCAACAGGCAGAGCTGGTTGGTGCTGATATTAAATCGCGGATACAAACGATGGAAAAACGCACAAACCAAACTCAGCTTGCTAAAGAAGTATTGCAAGATGTTTACGACCGTTTAACACTTGATTATGACCCGGATAACGGCGGCTTTGGAACAGCGCCAAAATTCCCTACACCCCATAAACTGCTGTATCTTCTACGGTATTACGCCAAAACAGGCCAAAAAAAGCCGATTGCCATGGTTGAGAATACTCTAAACAAAATGCGACAGGGTGGAATCTACGACCAGATAGGCTTTGGCTTCCACCGATACAGTACCGACGAGCGATGGCTGGTTCCTCACTTCGAAAAAATGCTTTACGACCAAGCCTTAATTGCCATAGCTTACTTGGAAGTTTTCCAGGCAACAGGTGCCACGCGTTACTCCTTAGCCGCCAAAGAAACTATTGACTATGTTCTGCGCGATTTAGCCGCGCCGCAAGGAGGCTTTTATTCAGCACAGGATGCTGACACTGAAGGAGAAGAAGGCAAATTCTACGTGTGGACGATTGACGAAGTGCTTGACTCGTTGTCTGCTTCAGACGGGGAATTGGCAGTGCATATTTACGGTTTAAAACCCGGAGGCAATTTTGCAGGTACTCAAGACAAAAACGTACTTCATATAGCTGAACCACTCGAGGAACTTGCACCGTACAAAGGTTTAACACTCCAAGAACTCATAGATCGCCTACATAGCATACGTGAAGCACTTTTTGAGGCAAGAAAAAAACGAATCACCCCCGCAATAGATGATAAAGTACTCTCTGACTGGAACGGTTTAATGATTGCTGCCTTAGCCAAGGCCGGTAAAGTCATAGCTGAACCAAAATACTTAGAGACAGCCGTGAAAACCGCCGACTTCATCTTAAACCAAATGCTCAAAGATGACGTGCTTTATCACCGCTATGCAAAAAACGAAACAGCCATAGAAGGTTTCCTTGACGACTACGCTTTCGTAGTGTTTGGGCTAATCGAGCTCTATGAGGCAACATTTGAAGACAAATATCTTCAAGCCGCCGCTGCCTTAACGAAGACTATGGTGGCGAAGCTTTGGGATGACAAAAACGGCGGATTCTATCAAATACAAAACGCAGAGGCATCCATGCCCAAAATGAAGCAACTGTATGATGGCGCCGTTCCTTCAGGCAATTCCGTAGCGCTACTGGATTTGTTATATATGAGCCGCTTAGTCAACGAACCCAAATACGACCTGATGGCAACTCAAATGACCCAAACATTTGCCCAAGAAATAGAAGGTGCCCCAGAAGCATACACGTTCTTTCTCACCGCAGTAGACTTTCTAATTGGTCCATCATACAATGTAACGTTAGTAGGAGATTTAAAACAAAAAGACACTACAGAAATGATTAGCGCACTGAGGAAGCATTACCTACCAACCACCATTATCGCACTTAAGAGCCCAGACAAAACAGGCTTAAGCTACCAGCAAATCGATAACAAAGCAACCGCCTACGTCTGCCGCAACCAAACTTGCCTTCCAGCTACTAACAACCTCAAAGTAATGATTGCACTACTAGATGTAAAAGAAGAAATTAAATCCTAAACGATTCCAGAAAAAAACTAAATCTTGTCTAAATTAAATTCTTCGTGAATCGCTTGGACTACTGCTACGCCATCTTTTTCTTTTACAACGAATGAAATGTTCAGTTCAGAGCTGCCTTGTGCAATCATGCGTATGTTTATGCCTTTTTTGGCAACAGTCGAGAATATCCTTGATGCCACACCCAAAGTTCCTTTCATGTTTGCGCCCATAACAGCAATCACAGCAACGTCATCTTCAGCTGAAACTTCGCTGACTAAGCCGCCTATATCTAAAAGTGCAATCTCCAAGTTACTAATTGCTCTGCCCAGCAGGCCCCTTTTAATAATCATAGAAATGTTGGCTTCTGAGGCAGCCGTGGAAATCATCATAACGTTAATGTTATGTTTGCCAAGAACGTCAAACACTTTAGCGTAGCTTCCAGGTGCCCCAACCATTCCTGCTCCACTAACATTAAGCATGGCAACATCTTTCATCATGGCTACAGCTTTGACAGATTCCTTTGTATTCGAGTCAGGTTCTTTCGTTATCAGCGTTCCCGCGTTTTCCGGATGAAAAACGTTTCTTATTCTAACAGGAATGTTTTCTTTTATCACCGGTTCCAGAGCGCGTGGGTGCATGGCTTTGGCGCCGAAAATGGCCATTTCTGCAGCTTCCTGATAGCTTAGTTGCGGAAGCATTTTGGCCGCTGGAACTATTTTTGGGTCTGTGGTCATAATGCCGTCAACATCTGTCCAAATCCAGATTTCGTCAACACCCAATGCAACGCCCAAGATGGTCGCGGTGTAATCTGAGCCGCCTCTACCAACAGTGGTGACTATGCCGTCTTGATTAGCTGCAATGTAGCCTGTTACGACTGGAATTACACCTTTTTCCAGCAAAGGGAAAATTCGTTCTTGGATCAGATGAGTAGTATAATTCATTAGTGGGTCGGCTTCACCAAAATTGGAGTCGGTGACAATACCTGCTTCTTTACCCGTGAACCATTGAGCTTCAAACCCTTTGTCTTTTATTGTACCCCAAACAATAGGTACAGACAATCGTTCACCAAAAGAAACCACATAATCTTTGGATTTTGCCGTGACTTCGCCTACATAACAAATACCAGTTAAAACCTTCCCCAGTTCAGCTAAGGTTTTCTCAGTGATTTGAGTAACCTCATTTTGAACCTGTTTGCTATCAATTGCAGATGAAATCGCATCTAAATGCTTCTTTAACAAGCTTTTTGTAAACTCTTCAATACGTTTTTCATCACTTTTTTTAGCCTGCTCGGCAACTTCAATTAGGCTGTTGGTTACGCCTGCCAACGCAGAGACAACTACAGCAACTCTATCCTTTTTCGCGTTTTTAGTTACTAGATCAACTACATGTCGTATGTTTTCGCCTGTGGCAACGCTTGTGCCGCCGAACTTCATTACAATTTTCATTTTTAGGACTCCGAGTTATTATTTAGCATTCGGTTTGCTAACTTATGTCTTATGTCTAGAAGGTCTCTTAAAACTGAACTAGCTGTCTCTATTCCGCCTGCACCTCTGCCGATAAGGGTTTGGTCTGCAGCGTATTCGGTAGAGTAGGTTATCGCATTTAGGACGCCGTTGACGCATAACGGGTTGTTTTTCGATATTTCCGTTGGCTTGACAACTGATTTGCCGCCTTCTATCGACCCGATAAGTTTGAGTGTGTTGCCTCTCTTCGACGCTTCATCAAGCGCCTGCAAAGATACCTCACGGATGCCTGTTCTGTCAACATCCTTTAAGGTAATTTTTTTGTTCATAATCCAGTTTGAAAGAATAACTACTTTGCAGGCCGTATCAAATCCGTCAATATCCATAGATGGCTCTTTTTCGGCGTAACCAAGTTTCTGTGCATTTGCTAGGGCCTCTTGGAAGTTCACACGGTTTTGCGACATTTCAGAGAGGATATAGTTAGTTGTGCCATTTAGGATTCCTCGTATAGACAGAATTTTGTCCCCTGCGAGGCATCGTTTGGCAAACTCCAACATGGGCGTTCCACCGCCAACTGTTCCGCTAAACCGAAGGTAAACATTGTTATACTCAGCTAATTCTGTAAGAGCAGGCATGGCTAAGGCTAATGGTCCTTTGTTAGTTGTAACAACATGCTTTCCTGTTTTGAACGCCGTTGTAATATGCGATAGAGCTGGTTCAGCGTTTTTAATGTTGACAGGCGTAACTTCAACAACTACTTCTGCTTCAACCGATTCAATAACGTTCAAGGCACTCGTTCCTGGGTGTCCGAAGTCGGGATCTGCAGATATGGGATACCCACGTTGTCGAATCACTTCTAACTTTTCAGGACTTAGACCTTTAGGATTAATAACAGCACCATCTATATCCGCGATGGCAACAATTTTTGGGTTAAACCTGTAATCGTTGACCTTCTCTGCATACCTGCGAGCAAGAATGGTGGTAACGCCCTTGCCAACTACGCCATAACCAACTAAAATAATCCTCATTTCATTATCACCTTGCCAAAATAACTTTTCGTGTTTGTAAACCTAAAGCCTGTTCAATTGCGGATATTTCAGCATCAACTTCAATGGGTTTTTCACTTTGTTTGATAGCTGTGTCAGGGTCTTTTAGACCGTGCCCAGTCGTTATACAAACGACCCGTTCATTCTTATCGATAACTCCATTGTTAACTAGCTTCTTTAAACCTGCAATAGATGAGGCACTTGCAGGCTCGACAAAAATACCCTCAATACGAGCAAGCATTTTCTGCGCATCCAAAATTTCTTCGTCAGTTACAGTTTCAGCGGTCCCATGCGATTCATGAATTGCATTTATGGCTTTCTTCCAACTTACTGGTGCCCCTATTCGAATAGCTGTTGCCACTGTTTCTGGATTTTCAACCGGAATTATTCTGTCACTGTTATTTCTGATTGCTTGAACTATGGGCGCCGAGCCAACAGCTTGTATGCCCGTCATTTTTGGAAGTGTTTTTATAAAGCCAAGTTCGTGAAATTCAGTTAAGCCTTTCCAGACAGCGCTTATGTTTCCTGCATTACCAACTGGTATGATGATTCTGTCCGGCGCTTTATTGTTTAATTGCTCGCAGATTTCATAGCCCAATGATTTCTGTCCTTCGATACGGAAGGGGTTAATTGAGTTCAGAAGGTAAATGCTCTTGTGTTTCTCCGCAAGTTTAAGAACGAATTCTAAGGCTTGGTCAAAGTTTCCTTTTACCTGCAAAACTTTGGCGCCATGAATCATGGCTTGCGCCAGTTTTCCGTAAGCAATCTTGCCCGAGGGTATAAGAACAGTACATTTTAACCCAGCTCTTGCAGCGTAAGCGGCTAAACTTGCGCTGGTATTGCCTGTTGAAGCGCAAATGACATGCCTTGCACCAAGCTCTACGGCTTTTGTAACACCAACGGTCATGCCTCGATCTTTGAAGCTGCCTGTTGGATTTTCGCCCTCGTTTTTAACGTATACTTCTTGGAGCCCTACTTCTTCTCCTAAACGTGGGGAACGATGTAATCCAGTGCCGCCTTCGTTTAATGTAACTATGTGTGCGGCTTCATGGATGGGCATAAAATCTCGATATCTCCAAACTGATAGAGGCTTTGATTTCCAGTCACTATCTTTTAGGGTTTGAGTTAACTCTTTGAAATCGAATTTTATTTCAAGGATGTCTCCACATTTCTTGCAGAAATACCGAATCTCGTCTACATCGTATTGTGTTTTGCAGTTTATGCATTCTTGATGTGGCATATTTTATCTCCGTTAAATTATTTTTCGTAATTGGAAAGTAGTGGCTGAAGTATCAGCTCTAACATTATTAATTTTATTGTAAGCCACTGTGCTTCTTAACCCACCATGTTGGTTAAAGTTTCGTAAGTTTTTAGGCTGTCTTTTTTCTCAACCACAATAATTGTTTCAGTCCAGCACGAAATGAACTCTATAATGTTGACGTTTTGCTCGGCCAATAACGTGGCTAAAAACGCGACAACTCCCGGAGTTGCTTCGAGCTCCTCAGGAGAATGAACTACAATCATTGTGCAATTATCATGTTTAACTAATGCATTTATGCGTTCAGGCAAATCGCTTCTATCAAGAAGGTAAACAAATTTGCCGACTAAATCCACCTTCATACCTGTTTTCGTGGCAATTTCTTTAGCCGTTATAATAACAGCTTTTCGATCATAAACCGCAATGCTGCTGCGTTTTAACAGGAGGAGAACCTTTTCTTCTCTTTTTTGCCTATGCTTTTGTAGTTCTTCTGAATAGCGACGTAGCGCAGCTTTTATGGCGCTTGTGTCACTAGTTTCTATCTCTATTTGTATTTGTCTTGATAGCTCACTTAGGTTTACAATGCCTTTTTCTAGAGCTTCCAGTAGATACGGCTTGTTTCGCAGATGATTTCTAACGTTTTGAGCTATAGTCATAATAGCTACTTAATGTATCAAATGGTACATTTAAATATTATTAAGTAACAAAAAAGTCACAACCTTTAAAAATACAGCATTTGAGGTAAGGGGAATAATTCAGACCAAAAAATGGGGGAGCAAAAAAATAAGCGAAAAAATAGTGTTAGCATATTCCGGCGGATTAGACACATCTGTATTAATCAAATACCTCCAAGAAAAATACAATGCACAAGTAATCACAGTAACAGTTGATGTAGGTCAACAAGAAGACCTCAAAGCTGCCGAGGAGAAAGCCAAAAAACTCGGCGTTATAAAACATTTTTCAATCGACGCAAAAAGCGAATTTGCAAAAGACTACATTTTTCCAGCAATAAAAGCCAACGCCCTCTACGAGGGAAAGTATCCAATAAGCACAAGCCTCTCAAGACCACTTATTGCTGCAAAGATGGTTGAAATTGCGGAAAAAGAAGGTGCAACAAGCTTGGCGCATGGCTGCACTGGACGAGGCAACGACCAAGTACGCTTTGACATTACACTTGGATCATTAGCGCCTGATAGAAAAATTATTGCTCCCGTACGTGAGTGGGGTATGACACGCGATGAAGAAATCGCATACGCAAAAACCAAAGGCATCCCAGTCTCTAGCGCTGCCAAAAAGTACAGTATAGATGCAAGCGTTTGGGGAAGAGCAATCGAATGTGGATTGCTTGAAGATGCAAGCCAAGCCCCACCAGAAGACGCTTACGAATGGACAGTTTCGCCTGAGAAAGCCCCAAACACGCCCGAGATAGTCACTTTAAGTTTTGAAGCTGGAGTGCCAGTAGCCGTCAACGGCCAAGCCATGAAGCCGCTTGAACTTGTGGAAGGCATGAATAAAATTGCAGGTAAAAATGGAGTTGGACGCATAGATCACATTGAAGATCGCTTGGTCGGCATAAAATCGAGGGAAGTTTACGAGTGCCCAGCAGCAACAGTTATTTTGGAAGCCCACAAGGACCTCGAAAAAATGGTTATGACAAGACACGAAGTTCTCTTTAAGCAGCAAATCGATGCCCAATGGGTATTCTTAGCGTATGCTGGCTTATGGGTTGATCCCCTCAAAGATGACCTTGACGCTTTCATCAATAAATCTCAAGAAAACGTCACTGGAGAAGTCAAACTTAAACTCTATAAAGGCAGCTTGCAGGTTATCGGACGCTCATCACCAATGTCACTTTATGATAAGAACCTGGCTAACTATAACATCAAAACCTCGTTTAATCAGTCCTACTCTGAAGGTTTTATTCAACTGTGGGGACTCCAAACACGAATGTACAACGCCCTCAAGAAAACAAGTAAAAAAGCTGCGGGAAAGAAAAAGCAATCCTAACTAAGGTGAGTAAACAAGAAGGTAAGATTGATGTCTAAAATATTACATGGTGGACGGCTGTCATCGGTGCGTGAAGATGTTGCAAAGTTTACTTCTTCACGAAAAGACGACGAACGCTTAGCCATGTCTGTTGTTGACATCAATAAAGCACATGTTATAATGCTCATGGAAGAGAAAATAATCCAGTGGCAAAATGGAGCAAAAATTCTAAAAGCCCTTCAAAAGCAATCTAGTGTTAAGTTTGACCCTTCTGCTGAAGACATTCACATGGCGGTAGAAGAAGCAGTCCTCAACCAAACTGGACCAGAAGTTGGCGGAAACCTTCACATCGCAAAAAGTAGAAACGATCAAGTTACAACTGCTCTTCGAATGCAACTCCGAAAGGATCTTGTCCAATTGATGTTTAAGGTGGTTGAAATGCAAGAAAGCATCTTGGATATAGCTTCCAAGCACATTAACACCGTCATTTTGGCGTATACTCACTTGCAAGCAGCTCAGCCAGTTACGTTTGCCCACTACATGCTTTCACACGTTCAAGGGTTGCAACGTGACTTGCAGAGATTACAAGGATCATATGAACGGGTCAATCTCTGCCCTCTTGGCGCTGGGGCATTAGCAACGACAAGTTTTCCAATCAACCGCAAAAGAACTGCTGCGCTTTTAGGCTTTGACGCAGTGCTTGAGAACTCCATTGACGCCGTCGGAAGCAGAGACTTTATCCTTGAAACTCAAGCGGCATTGGCTTTGCTAGCGGTTAATTTGAGTCGATTGGCTGAAGATTTGATAATTTGGAGCTCCCAAGAATTCGGGACAATCGAGTTGCCTGACGAATTCAGTTCGACAAGTAGCATGATGCCACAGAAGAAGAACCCTGAAGTGCTTGAAGTTATTCGTGCACATGCCAGCCACGCATTAGGCGATTTTGTCGCTTCAACCGCGGCGGTTAAAAGCTTGCCCTCAACCTACAATCTTGATTTCCAAGAAGTAACCCCGAAGCTTTGGGCTTCAGTAGACAATCTATCCCAGTCACTTAGCATATTTGCACAGCTTATTCCTAACTTAAAAGTTTCATCAGACGTTGAAAGTAAAGCCTCAGCAAGCTTCGTTGGCGCAACCGAACTATCAAACATGTTAGTACGAAAACATAATGTTGCTTTCCGCACTTCTCACAAAATAGTGGGAGCGCTCGTCAAGGTATTGATTGATTCACATCAAACTTTGCTTGATACGACGCCTGAATTGCTGCAAAAGGTTGCTTTGCAAGTTGCTGGATTCAAATTAGTAGTTAAGAAAGAGGATATTTCTGAATGCACTAATCCACGTAAATTAGTCGAAATGTATAAAGTGCAAGGCGGTCCTTCAGCCGTTGAGGTTGAAAAATCTATCATAATTGCAAAGAAGAACATGGCAGATGCAAAAAACAAAACAGCTAAACTTAAAAACAACCTTGCGGTTGCTGAAAAGAAACTTAACTCAACCTTGGAATCTTACGCTTCAGAGAATGCTGAAAACGTAAGACTTAAAAATTCAAACATGCAGGTAGAATAGGGCTTTGGTCCCACAACTTAGTACGTTCAACAAAAATAAAAAAGCAATACTGCTTCTTGAAGACGGAACGTCATTTATCGGTAATGGTTTTGGAGCAACAGGAAAAATTTCAGGCGAAGTAGTGTTCTCAACTCAGATGGTTGGCTATCCGGAGGCACTTACTGACCCATCATATAAAGGTCAAGTTTTAACCTTAACTTACCCGCTTGTTGGCAACTACGGCGTTCCATCAAACCAATTAGATCATGGTCTCCCGCTCTATTTTGAGTCAGACCATATTCAAGTACAAGGCTTAGTTATTCACGAATTATGCCACGAACCTTTCCATTGGGCTTCAACAAGAACTCTGGACAAATGGCTTTCAGACGAAGGCGTTCCAGGAATTTACGGCGTTGACACCAGACGTTTAACAAAGAAACTAAGAACGCACGGTGTCATGCTTGGGATTTTGCAGGTTTTTGAACCAGGTGAAGAACCCGATTTAGATGGGATATTGAAGAATGGAAAAAATATCGCTGACCCAAACTTAACTGACTTAGTGAAGGAAGTTTCAGTTAAAAAAGCTGTTCAATATAATGTAAAGGGTAAAAAAACCGTTGTCTTAATTGACTGCGGAGTAAAATTCAGTATCATTCGTAACTTGCTTAAACGTGGCATCAACGTTGTGCGGGTGCCCTATGACACCTCAGCTAGTGAAGTAATGGCTTACAATCCTGATGGTGTTTTCTTAAGTAACGGTCCTGGTGACCCCAAGAAATGCACAGAAACAATCAAGTGTATCAAAGACTTAACAGAGAAAGTTCCACTTATGGGCATTTGTCTTGGCGCTCAGATTTTAGCATTGTCGTTGGGCGGAGATACTTACAAACTAAAATTTGGTCATCGCGCCCAAAACCAACCCGCCCTTGACTTAAACAACAATCGTTGCTACATTACAACTCAAAATCACGGTTATGCTATAGACTTAGAGTCAATAAAGAAAACGCCGCTGGAACCATGGTTCATAAATCCCAACGATAAAACTACGGAAGGCATTAAACACAGAACCAAGCCAGTTTTTGCAGTACAGTGGCATCCTGAAGCTTCACCTGGACCATATGACACCGAGCTGCTTTTTGACAAATTCGCTAAGACATTGGAGGTTAAATAATGCCCAAATTTGACTGGATAAAGAAAGTGATGGTTCTTGGAAGCGGCGCTATAAAAATCGGTGAAGCAGCAGAATTTGATTATTCGGGCAGCCAATGTCTCAAAGCTTTGCGTGAAGAGGGCATTGAAACTGTACTAATTAACCCTAACATAGCCACCATTCAAACTGACCCACGATTGTCTGGAAAAGTCTATCTTCTACCAGTCACCGTAGAATACGTTGAAAAAGTTATCGAGAAAGAACGACCAGACGGCATACTTTTAGGGTTCGGCGGACAAACAGCCTTAAACTGCGGAATTGAACTTGAAAAATCCGGAATTCTGCAAAAATATAATGTTAAAGTTTTAGGCACACCTGTTAAAGCCATAGAGGATACCGGCGACAGAGAACGGTTCCGTCAGGCAATGCTCAAAGCAGGTGTTCCACCACTTCAAAGCAAATCAGCTACAAGCGTAAATCATGCTTTAGAGGTGGCTCAGGAAATCGGTTACCCAGTCATAGTGCGGGTTGCTTACACTCTTGGTGGGAAAGGTTCAGGTGTAGCCCACAACATTGCAGAACTTAAAGAAATAGTGACTCGAGGTATAGCACAAAGCCGCATCGGTCAAGTGCTGATTGAAGAATATGTTGGTCACTGGAAAGAAGTCGAATATGAAGTGATGCGTGATTATTCTGACAACTGTTTAACAGTTTGCAATATGGAAAACTTTGATCCCATGGGCGTCCATACCGGTGACTCTATAGTTGTTGCGCCCTCACAAACTCTATCAAATCGAGAATACCATCTTATCCGTTCCACGTCAATAAATGCAATTCGAAGCTTGGGCATCGTTGGCGAATGTAACATCCAATGGGCTCTAAATCCCAAATCAGAAGAATATCGTGTTATCGAAGTTAACTCTCGCATGTCCAGAAGTTCTGCCTTAGCAAGCAAAGTTACTGGTTACCCATTAGCCTATATAGCCACTAAGCTGACGCTTGGGTACACACTTCCAGAACTGATAAACAAGGTCACTGAAGTTACAACTGCCTGCTTCGAGCCCGCCTTAGACTACATAACTGTCAAAATCCCACGTTGGGATCTTCAGAAATTCAAGAATGCAGATCGACATGTTGGTCCCCAGATGCGTTCTGTCGGCGAAGTTATGGCGATTGGACGCTGCTTTGAAGAAGCACTGCAGAAAGCTGTGCGTATGTTGGATATTGGCAAAATAGGGTTAGTTTGTAACCCAGAGGATTCTGAGCCTGAATCGGAAGAAAGGCTTACAGACGAAATTGCCAACCCCACTGATGAACGACTCTACGCTCTTGTTAAAGCGCTAAAGATAGGCATGCCAATAACGGAAATATATCGTTTAAGCGGTGTTGACCCATTTTTCCTCCATAAGATTAAGAACATAATTAATATGGAGGCACAACTTCGCACTCTAAATCTTGGAGAAGCCGCTTCTGCGGAAATTATTCGTGAAGCTAAACGTTTAGGTTTCTCAGATGAACAAATTGCCACATGTCAATGTACTGATGAATTCACAATTAGAGCATTTAGAAAAGGCGCCAACATTGTTCCCGCAATAAAGCAAATTGACACATTAGCTGCTGAGTGGCCAGCAAAAACAAACTATCTATATCTGACCTACGGCGGAGACGAAGATGACATTGAGTTAACTACTACAGAGAGTAAAGTTATCGTTCTTGGAGCAGGCGTTTTTCGAATAGGTTCGAGCGTAGAATTTGATTGGTGCGGTGTTAACACCATTTGGGCACTTAAGAAAAATGGCATCAAAGAAGCTATCATGGTAAATTATAATCCAGAAACCGTTTCAACAGATTATGATGTTTCAGACAAACTTTACTTCGAAGAATTAACAATGGAACGCATTTTAGACATTTACGAGAAAGAGAACCCCTTAGGCGTCATCACCAGTGTAGGCGGTCAAATCCCAAACAATCTAGCGATGAAACTCTCAAACGCAGGTGTAAAACTTCTCGGCACATCCGCTGAAAACGTTGATTTGGCAGAAGACCGCTCAAAATTCAGTGCACTGCTAGATCAACTGGGAATTTCTCAACCAGCCTGGAGCAAACTTCAATCCATCAGCGACGCGAAACGTTTTGCTGACAAAATCGGTTACCCCGTTCTTGTGCGTCCAAGCTACGTTCTCTCAGGTTCAGCAATGCGTGTAGCTTACAATGAGACATCACTTGAAAACTTCCTTAACCTAGCTGCGAAAGTTTCACGTGATCACCCAGTAGTTATCAGCAAATTCATTAATCGTGCCAAAGAAGTCGAGGTAGATGGCGTTTCTGACGGAGAAACCGTTTTTATTGGCGCCATAATGGAGCATGTGGAAAATGCTGGGGTCCACAGCGGCGACGCAACTATGACCATTCCTCCTCAAGCGTTAAAGGTAGAGGTTCAACAGAAAATCGAGGATTGCACACAGCGTATCGTTAAGGCGCTTAACATTCATGGACCTTATAACATTCAATACCTTGTCAAAGATGACGTAGTTAACGTGATTGAATGTAACTTACGAGCATCTAGATCAATGCCGTTTGTCAGCAAAACACGCGGAATCAACCTTATTGAACTCGCCACTTTGGCAATGCTGGGCAAAAAAATTGACGGTGTTAAACTTTCACCAATGACTCTTGCGCCTCATGTTGGTGTAAAGGTTCCCCAATTCAGCTTTATGCGTTTAAGCGGCGCCGACCCAGTTCTTGGTGTAGAAATGCTAAGCACTGGTGAAGTCGCATGTTTAGGAGAAAACTTCTCCGACGCATTCATTAAAGCTTTACAATCGGCAGAATTCAACATCCCGCCAAAAGACGGTGCCGTATTCATAAGCGTCGGCGGCGATGAAGAACGCAAAAGAAGAGTTGTGCCCATAGCCAAAGCTCTTACTGATATGGGCTTTAGAATCTACGCAACTGCACATACAGCTAACGTTCTAAATGAGGCAGGTGTCAATGCAACTGTTCTCTACAAAGTTAAGGAAGCTCAAGTTAACCCAAACATTTTAGATTACCTGCAGGAGCGCAAGATAGATCTAGTAATTAACGTGCCCATCGCTAATCGGCAGAATAGTTTCTCAGACATTTTAACTGACGGATATGTAATCCGACGTCAAGCAGTAGAATTTAACATACCCGTAATAACGAACCTGCAATTAGCCGCGGCACTGGTAGAAGTACTAAAACAGAAAGGTAAAAATGGCACTTCAATCCGCTCTTTGAACGAGTACATGGACGACTTACCCTGGAAACAATGGTGAGATAACTCCAATTCGCACACTTTCATAGAAAAGATGGCATAGCAAAGCATTCCAAATGAAACAATAACCTTTCTTAACATTGTTAATAGTCAACTATAAAGTAGTGATACAAAATGGATGCTGATGTTTTTGAGTTTAAATCAGCTCAAGAAATGGAAACATGGCTCAGTGTTAATTATGCAAAATCTAAAGGTATCTGGATAAGATTCTTCAAGAAAGATTCTGGTGAAGAGTCAATAAAGAATTTTGAGGCACTTGAAGTTGCTTTATGTTATGGATGGATTACTGGTCAAGCAAAACCATGCGACGAAACATCTTGATTGGGAAGATTTGCTCCTCGAAGACCAGATAGTGCATGGTCAAAAATCAACTCAGAAATTGCGGAACGACTTATCAGGGAAGGTAGAATGAAGCCGCCTGGTCTGCGACAGATTGAAGCTGCAAAACAAGATGGCCGATGGGACAAAGCTTACAGTCCACAAAGAACAACTATTTTGTCAACTGATTTTATGGAAGAGCTGGAAACAAATGAGAAAGCTAAATCTTTCTTTGGAATTCTAACCAAATCCGAATTTTACATTATAATATTCATGATTGAAACCGCCAAAAATTTGGAGCAGAGAAGAAACAGAATCCATTCAATAATCAAAACTCTCGAGAAGCAGAAGAAACCCCAATTATGAATAAACCTTTTGGGACGAATCTATACGGATCAAGACGAAACGGGATGAATTGGGACGAATCTAGACGCAACCTGCAAACAATTTAAACCCTGATTCAAAAAAGCATTTCAAAACACGTTGCTAAAAAAACGTGGGGCAACTAGTCAATGTGCATAAACGGCGAAGCAAACTGTCAAGGGATTTGCAGGCAAGAAATAAAAATTTTTCCTCACGGAATGCTTGTTCAGCAACCCCTAACAGCCTGACCAAAAATGCAAAGCGGAGTGTTGTTATTCTAACTGACAAAGAAAAAAAAGTGAATACGTCGGTGGATTCTCTGCTGACGAAAAAGTGTCAAAATGAATTGGTTATTGCACAAAAAATATTAAGTTGCGAAGCCTTTTCGATTGGCATTAAGGTAAGCTACTTTGTCTAAACAAGTTAAGACTCGGACGGTAGAAGAGATTAACCAGAAAATTAGAAATGGCGATGTTCAGGTTTTAACCGCTGAAGAAATGAAAAAACTAGTTGAAAGTAGCAGCGTCGAAGTCGCCTTTAAAGAAGTTGACGTAGTTACAACAGGCACTTTTGGAGCGATGTGTTCCTCTGGCGCAGTTATTAACCTTGGACATTCTGACCCACCAATAAAGATCGATCACGCATGGATGAATGATGTTGAAGTTTGCCATCCTGGCGCAGCAGTTGACCTCTTTGTTGGAGCAACAAACATGTCAGTGAAGCAGCCCTTCGAATATGGCGGCGGACATGTTATCCAAGAGTTGGTAGCAGGAGAAGAAGTTGAACTCCGAGCCGAAGCCTATGGAACAGACTGTTACCCACGAACTCAACTTAAAACAAATATAACTAAAGACGATTTAAACCAGTTTCAGCTCCTAAATTTTCGCAATTGTTACCAACGCTACAACTGCGCCGTGAACACCAGCGATGAAATTATTTACACTTATATGAGCAAACTTTTGCCGAGATTGCGAAACGCCACGTTTTCTGGTGCAGGCGAATTAAACCCGCTTATGAATGATCCAGATTACGAAACCATTGGAATGGGCACTCGTATCTTCCTTGGTGGCGGGCAAGGCTATGTGATTGGTGAGGGCACTCAGCATAGTCCCAAAAATCTAAACGGCACCTTGATGGTGAAAGGCGATGCAAAAAAGATGTCTCCTGAGTTCCTGCAGGGTGCCGCTTTTACGAAATATGGCACTTCAATGTATGTTGGCTTAGGAACTCCTATACCAATTTTGAATGAAGGTTTAGCGAAAAAGACAGCTATTCGTGACAGCGAAATCTTAACCGATGTGGTTGATTACAGCGTACCAAGAAGAGACAGACCCAAACTTAGGCAAGTGAGTTATAAAGAGCTAAAGTCTGGCTCCATAACAATTAACGATAAAAAAGTTCGAGTAAGCTCCTTGTCCAGTATAAAGATGGCTAAGAAAGTTTCTCAGACATTGAAATCATGGATTGAAGAAAACACATTTTTCTTGACTGCTCCTGTCGAGCGATTGCCGAATAATACCGTTTTTAAGCCGATGAGGCAAAGTGAGGAAATACCCTTTGTAGTCAGCGTTATGCATCCGGCCGTAACATGCACTGAAAACGAGGAAATACAAGCCATCGCCCATCGAATCGTTACCAAATCGGTTAATCATATAGTTGTGATTGATGACGTTGGCAAATTGAAGGGAATAGTTACATCGTGGGATGTCACTCGGGCTATGGCTGAAGGCAAAAAAGCGTTAGCTGACATCGAAACACATAATGTTTTCACCACTAAACCTGATGAGCCGCTGGAAGTCGCTTCAAAGCGGATGGCACAACACAATATTTCAGCACTACCAGTAATTGATATTGAAAAGAAAGTACTTGGTATAGTCACCTCTGAAGACGTTTCTAAACTGTTAGGACGCTAAAAACATGGTGCGCATTCTTTTAAGATTCTCAGAAGAGCAAGTCTCACAACCGATCGCTTCCCAAATAATTATTGAATACAAAGTGCCCATGGTAATTTTGTCAGCACACATAAATTCTAAAGGCGGCGAAATACTCGTTGAAATACCCGACGAGCAGCAAGATAAAATAGTGAAGGCGTTCAGAGAAAGAGGCATTTCAGCTACAGTGCCTAAACTTATCGAAGTAGATGCCGAGAAATGTTTTAGCTGCGGATCCTGCATAGCACTTTGCCCCGTAGAAGCCATAAGCATAGATAAAGATTCTACCGTACAGTTTGACAAAGAAAAATGCGTTGGAAGCACCTGCAGCATATGCGTCGATGCATGCCCAGCACGAGCGATAAAATCAGTTAAACAAAACAACAATGACCAATCCGTAAACAATAGGAAAAACAAATGACTCATAATCTCTTCAAAGAAAAATTTACGCTAAAGGAAAGTCAATGCACACTCATTTCTGATAAGCAGCAAGCTATCCAAGCTGCTATTGAATCAATTAAACGCAACAGGCAAGAACTAGAAGCTTACATACAAACAAATCCTAAATTTTTGTGGACGCTAAAGCCAATTCCTCCTCCAGAGAATCCTCTTGTTGCTAAAATGATGGCTGAAGCCGCTGAGCAAGCTGGGGTTGGACCGATGGCGGCTGTAGCTGGTGCCATAGCTGACATAGCAGTAATCGACATGACCAAAGCAGGTGGCCAAGTGGCAGTTGTAGAAGACGGTGGAGAAATCTCAGCAATATCAGACATAGCCGTTGATGTGGCAGTAGCCGCTGGAGAAGAACCACTATCGAAAAGGTTTGGCTTTCGTCTCACAGAATTTCCAATTGGTCTCGCGACAAGTTCAGGTCGATTCAGCCACGCACTGAGTTTTGGCGATGCGGAGGCGGCAACGGTTTTCTGCAAAAACTCTACCTTAGCTGATGCAGTAGCGACAGCGGTTGGCAATGTCGTGAAAGGTGAAGACTCTGGGGTTGGAATCAAGGCAGGACTCAACTTGGGAATGTCAATTGAAGGGGTCGATGGGATGCTAATACTTTACAAGGGCAGAGTAGGCATGGCGGGAAAAATCCCAGAAATGATCAAGGTAGACAAATCAGTCTAAATGAGTCTTCTTAAAAAGAAGGCAAGTCTCCGAAGTTGGTGTGTGTTTTAAGGTTCTAAATTATCTTTTGAATTTGGAAAAAGCTTCGACGTGCATAAAAACTCTTAAATTATACAAGTCCCAACTGAAGTGCAAGGTCGCTTACATGTCATCAAACAGTAATCCGCTTGAAATCCAAAGCTACGATGATAAAGAAAAAATGTTTTATGTAAAATCACCCAACGGCAACGTTGTAAAGGTTCAAGACACCTTTGCAGAAATGTTCGGCCTTTGGGTAGGAAGAGTTTTGATCACCGCTCAAAACGAAAAATGGGCACAAATTGCTGCAAGCCTAACAACGGGTTTTGCCACAAGCGTAATTGAAGCGACTGCGGAAGCAGCAATTGAACGAACTGTTCCAGCAGACCAGACACCTGACAAACGACCTGGAATACTTATTCAAATTTATAATCGTGACCGCTTTGAACTCAAGCATCAACTTATGCAGCGTATTGGCCAATGCACCCTGACTTGTCCAACAACCGCAGCATTCAACGGATTAGTGGGCAAAAGAACATTAGACGTCGGCAACAGCCTACGCTACTTCGGTGATGGCTTCCAGAAAAAAGCCATGGTTGGCGGAAGAAAATGCTGGAAAATCCCAGTTATGGAAGGCAACTTCATCGTTGAAAACGGCTTTGGTGCTATGGAAGCAGTTGCAGGCGGAAACTTTATGATTTTTGCAAAAGATCAACCATCAGGACTTTTAGCTGCCGAAGCAGCAGCAGACGCAATCCGCGCAAATGCACCTGACGTAATTATGCAGTTTCCAGGAGGAGTTTGCCGTGCAGGAAGCAAAGCCGGCTCGCTCAAATACAAACTGAAAGCTTCAACTAACCATCCTTACTGCCCGACATTGCGCACATTAGTACCTGACACTGTCGTTCCAGAAGGCGTGACAAGCGTTTATGAAATTGTCATGAACGGATTAACATTAGATGCAGTCAAAAAAGGAATAAAAGAAGGCGTAACCGCAGCAGTCGCGGTCCCAGGTGTTGTTAAGATTTCATCAGGCAATTATGGTGGAAAGCTTGGTCCATTCAAGGCTTACCTAAGGGAAGCCATAGGGGTACCCATGCCAGAACCAGCACAGACGCCGCTAGCTAAGCCAAAAACCTAACAACTCCTTTTTTAAGTCGGAACTTTTATTTGACTCCTTTTAACGTTAGTTATCCAATTAAGACACATTTAGTGAATTATATTGAGTACAGCGAAAAAATCGTCTCTGGAACTATTCAGGCTAAGAAAAATGCTCAATTCCCTAGCCAGCAAAGAAGGCAGCCACACCGAACTAATCACCGTTTATGTTCCGCCTGGCAAACAAATCAGCGATGCCCTTAACCTTTTGCGCAACGAATATGGAACCGCCAGCAACATCAAATCAAACGTTACTCGCAAAAACGTGTTAGACGCCATCATTAAAGCCCAGCAAAAACTCAAACTCTTCAAAGACCCTGGCGAAAAAGGCATTGTGGTTTTTACTGGTGCTCTTCTAGGAGAAGGTGCTGCACCAGGTACCGAACGCATGGAGGCCTATGTGATTGTTCCTCCTGAACCGATTAGAATTTTTCTTTATCGTTGTGATTCACGTTTCCACACTGAGCATCTGCAAGAGATGTTGCGAGAAAAAGAAAGCTATGGTATCTTGTTGGTGGATGCCAACAACGCAACCATTGCAATCCTGCAGGGCAAACGTCTAGAAATTGTTCGACAGATGCATTCAGGTGTTACGGGTAAAACCAAGGCAGGTGGACAATCAGCACGACGGTATGAACGCTTAAGGGATATGCAGTTAAACGAGTATTTTACTCGTGTTGGGGTACACGCGAACGAAGCTTTCTTGCCACTTGACAATTTGAAAGGTATTATTCTTGGTGGTCCTGGACCGACAAAATATGATTTTGAGAAAGGTGGCTATCTGAACTATCAGCTCAAAGATAAAATTCTCGATGTAGTTGACACAGCTTACGTGGAGGAGCAAGGCGTTAAAGAAGTAATGGATAAAGCACCGGAGATCATGAAGAAAGTTCGCTACATTGAAGAGAAGGCAATTATGCAGAAATTTCTCTATGAAATCGGACACGATACTGGCATGATAACTTATGGTGAAGCTGAAGTTCGAAGGCTGTTGCAGTCGGGAGCTGTACGTTTGCTTATCCTGTCTGAGAGCTTGGATTTGGTCCGTGCTACGATCAAATGTAGCGCTTGTGGCTACGAAGAACAACACACTTTGAAAAAAGATCAAGTAGCTGATTTCGAGAAAGGCCTTATCGGCAAACCATGTATTAAGTGCAGTGCACCATCGTTTTCAGTTGTGGATAAGAAGGATGTGGTTGATGACTTAGCTGAGCTAGCTGAGCTTGCAAACACGGATGTAGAAGTTATTTCCACTGAAACTGAAGAGGGCCAAATGCTCAAAAACGCTTTCGGCGGCATAGCGGCTATGCTCAGATTCAAACAACAAACCTGATCTAATGCTCAAAATTGTTATTGATAAAATAAAAGCGGTTTTGGGGTATAAGGTGTTGGGGGTTTGCCCCTTCTCCCTTTGAACTACAATCCTTTCTATCTTACTCAAGCGATAGTTTTGGATATAAGCGGTATTTCTGTTTCTGATATATCACTATTTGCTATTAAACCGGCTAACGCTGCAAAAGCTTCTCTGCTTGGCTTTTGCCCATGCCCTGTACAAACAGTGATTTTTGTCTTGATGCAGCTCCAGATGCAAGTTCAACCTTAGCATTCAAGAGCTTTGAGAGCTCTTTCAAAATTTCCTTGTTAACCTTGCCTTTCACCGGTTCCTCAGTAGAATGAACTACAATTTCGGTTCCGTCGAATTCTATTTTGAATTTGGTAGAATTGGGTTTAACAAAAATTGTGATGATTACGCCATCTTTGGTCTCGCTTATGCTCATGCAGTTATGCACTCGGCTGCCTTGGACGCTTTGTTGCTTTGCAGTGCCCAACTAAACTTGTTTCTTAGCGTTGCGGGGTAGAATTTTTCGATGTCGAATTTGACTTTTTTTGCCCACTTCACATAAGCTGTTGGGTCAATGTATGATTTGAGTGATGTGCCAAGGTTGTATTCTTTGGTCAGCTTCGTTAGTTCCAAATCAAGTTTCGCTCTCTCTATGCGAGTTTGAAGTGACTCAGTTTTTTTGCCTTCAGCCTTCTTCACAACAAGTTGCTGCTCAAGTGATTTGAGGTTGGCCTCCTTCTTCTTCACGCGCTGATCAAAAGTTGGCGGAACTTTCCGTTTGTGATTGGCGACTTCAGCAACTTTGAAATTAGCCATTTTAGCAGCGTAAACCTTACAGTAATCGGGGTCTTCCTTGGTTACTCCACTCTTTTCAAGTTCTTCTCTGACGGTTTTTGTACATCTCCAAGTACGAAAAACCTTAGCGGTTAGCTTGGGCATTTTCTCACTTAAGAAGCGACTGACGGTTTTGGAGTCGATGCCTTCAAACAGGTAGGATTTGCTCTGGTCAGACATGTACTCTTTTATGTTGAGGATAACTTCTGGGGGCGCCGGAATATCTTTTATCCATCTAACACTGTCTTTGCCGAGAAAGTCAAAGTGAATCTTGCCCACTTCTGGAAAAGTAATATGTTCTTTTCTGAGTGTTATTGCACCAACTGTGTCAGCTTCATCGGGGTCTTTTTCGTCGCCCACCCTCATGTTAGGCACTAAAATAAGCCACGACACAGTTGCAACCTTTGCCCTTAACTTATCCTTGGAATCCACATTCTTTAGTATATGGCTCTCGATTGTTTTGATTTGTTTGCCAAGGGTTTCTGCTTTTTGAAACTTTTCTTTTTCCCGGTTCTGCTTTAGGAATGCTGTGTCGGAGAACCAGACGTATTTGATTTTGTCTGTTAGCTTGTCTTCCCACTTCGCCACATACATTTTGTTGGGTTCCCACACTACGCCTTTCCATTTTCCAGCTGGAACAGGTGAATCAGGAGGAAGGTTCAAAACAATATCTTCTTCGCTTGGGCCATCCTTCCATTTTCCTCGCTGAGGATGATCACCCCGCCCAGCAAAAAGACACGAGGGCTCAGATGTCCAGTTAGCAATCTCAAGTTTTTGCCCATCAACCTCTGCATAACCAAATTTTTCTTTAAACTCCAACCTTTTAACTTTACGTTCTTCTGCTTGCTGTTTTTTCGCTTCTTTGGTTAAGGCTTCTTTCTTTGCCTTCTCACTTTCAATAAAGTTGCAGATTTGGGTGAAGTCGATTTCTTTAGTCTGGGTTCCATTTTTTAAGGTTGCAGGAGAATTGTCGATGCTCTTTAAATAATTTGGAGTAAACGCGTCCAAAACCCTTGTAGAGGGATTATCCTTTCTGACCTGTCCAAGGAACTCTTTCATAAAATTCTTTTTGAACAAGTTATCTGGCGGTGAAACGGTTGATAGTGATTTTCTTACCCATGCAACCGCCATCTGCTCGCTTTTAGGCGTCAACTTTACTGTTTGACCATTAATTTTGACGTTAAAGCCTTTATAAACGTAAACTGGAACGAATATGCCGTTATGCTTTAAACTTTTCATAACATGCTTCATATATTAAACCTCAATATTCAGGCAAGGACCTTTCTTGCCCAATATTTGCTTAGACATAGTTTTTCTGCTTTTCGGTCTTAAACTTGTAACTTCCCATAACCTTACTTCGAAGCTTAAAAAGATATAGCAGAAAACGACAAAGTTTACCCGAAAAACAGCTTTTTCTGCTTTTTTGCAGCCCGATCACTCTGAAGTTTCTTATAAACAGCCTCAACATTTTTCCTCTCAACATATCCCTTATGCGGACGAAAACCACCCGAAAATCCACCTGGAATATGCATCAGTTCATGAATTAGAGTTCTTTCTTTATCTTCATCCGACATTTTGTCGAAAATCTCAGAAATAACTTCAATCGTATACGATGGCGGCAGGTTCAGCGAGTGTTGCCAAATCTTGCCTAAACCGTGAATACGAGCGATTGTGCGTCTGGCTTTGGAGCCTTTGCTTCGCATGCAATAAACGAATTGTGGCACAACATGATAAAACTCGCATTCCTCTGCCAACTGATCTACTTGTTTTTTGATTTCTGGTGCATCAAAATATTTTATCGGCAAAGTCCCACATCTCTCCTCATGCCCTTGTATATGGACCATTAGCTTAAAAGTTAAGCGTCTTTATGCACCACTTTCTTTAGCTCTATCCAGAAAGTTGAAACCAACGCTACAGCGACGACTAGAAGCCAATCAGTAAGAGTTAGGCTTGTTATTTTAAGCGAAGTCGCTATGCCCGGCACATTCGTTGCAATAACCAATGTCGCGACGGCGATTAGAGCCCAAAGCACCATAATCTTGTTTGAAAGTATACCGAGTTTTGAAAGTGGTTCTTTCTCGGAGCGGAAGTTTAAGGCTAATAAAATGTGGCCTATCATCCATGTTGCAAAAGCTACAGTCTGCGCATGTTGTATGGCTGATGCTGTGGGGTTTTGGTACCAAGTGAACAGGTAAGTTGCAGTTACCGCCGCAAATAAGCTCAGAGCACCTAAGGCTAAGCTTGTAAGCATACTTTTGTTCATGAACGGGTCCTTCGGGTTCTTGGGTGGGCTACTCATAATGCCTGCCTCTTCTGGTTCAGCTACAAATGTGGCAGATGCCGCTAAATCCATGAATAATTCAAGCACAATGATTTGTATTGGAGCAAACGGTAGTGGGATGCCTAGTATGATCGGTACAATGAAAATTGAAACCAAAGCTATTTTGCAAGCTAAGTAGTAACGGATCCCCTTTCTCAAGTTGCTAAATAGCTTGCGCCCTTCTTTAACCGCCGTTTCTAGCGTTGCAAAGTTATCGTCAGTTAAAATCATGTCCGCTGTTTCTTTGGCTACATCAGTTCCACGGATACCCATTGAAATGCCAATATGCGCTTCTTTGAGAGCGGGAGCGTCATTTATTCCATCACCAGTGACAGCTACGATTTCACCGTTCTCTTTTAAGAGCCGAACCAGCCGCAGTTTATCCTCGGGGGTTACCCGTGCAAATACATTTGTGTTCTTCAACGCCTTTTTGAGGTCATTGTCAGTCATTGTTGCGATTTCACCGCCAGTTAATACATTTTCGCTGTTTATCCCAACTTGGGCAGCAATGGCTTTTGCTGTTTCTGGATGATCGCCAGTAATCATAATTACATTTATGCCGGCTTCTTGACATGCCTTTATGGCTTCTTTGACTTCTTTTCGAGGCGGATCAATGAACCCTAAGGTTCCGACGAAAACTAGATCTTTTTCAAGGTCTTGATCGTCAGAATTGCCGTTAAGTCTGTGGTAGCCAAAGCCTAGTAGGCGTTCACCCGACTGCGCCATGGTCGCCATGACTTTGTCTACTTCGCTTCTTAACGAATCAGTGAGGGGTATTTCTTCTCCTTTAAGCAAGATTTTGATAGATTTAGCTATCACTCTCTCAGGAGCACCACTTGACAGAATCACTACCGAATTACCGTAATTGTAGATGTAGGAAGCCATTTTCCGTTTAACATCAAAACTTAACTCGCCTTTTAGTCGCCAATCTTTTGTCACCTCCTGAATGTCAATTCCTTCTTGTTTTAATCGCAGAAGAATTGCCTGAGCCATAGGATTGCCAAGTAATGTGTTTGTTACCGTGATGGCATCGCTTGCAAAAAACGCAGTCTTTAAAGCTGCTTTCTCATTTCCTCCAAATTTCTGGCTTTCTCGAACCGTGCCATCAAAGTATAGCTTCTCCAGTCGCATTTTGTTCTCTGTTATCGTGCCAGTTTTGTCTGTGGCTATGACTGTTACGTTTCCAAGGGTTTCAGCCGCCCTTAGCTTTTTCACTATTGCGCCTTTTTTAGATAGTGAGAAGCTGCCAACGCCCAAAACCATTGTTACAATAATAGGAAGCTCTTCAGGGATAACGACGAAAGCCAATGATAACCCATAGAGAACCGTCAGTTCAATGTTAGTCTGGACCCCTCTAACATAACTTAACACTGGGATTAGGATGCTAAAGAAAAGAGCAATCCATACAAGTGTTTTTGACAGGTGCTTCATACCTATTTGTAAGCTTGTTTTCGGCTCCTTAGCCGCTTTAGTTATGCCTACAACTCTTCCGAGCTCGCTGTTGACCCCTGTAGCCGTTACTATCGCTTTCGCTCTTCCCCCCGTAAGTATCGTTCCAGAGAAAAGCATGTTTGCCTGGTCGGTGATTATGGTTTCACTTGATCCTCTTGAATTGGCATCTTTGTCTATTGGGAACGATTCTCCTGTTAACGGCGACTCATCAACTTGTAGTCCGAAGCTTTCAAGTAACCTCGCGTCAGCTGGTACTCTTTGACCAGTTTTTAGAAGCAAAATATCGCCGGGAACAACAAATGCCGTTTCAATTCCCTTCTGTTGCCCCTCTCTAAACACTGATGTAGAGGGTGGCGCAAGTTGCCTAAGCGAAGTGATTGAACGTTTGGCCCTGTATTCATTCCACACTTCAGCGAGGACAAGAATAATTATAATTGCGATTATTGTTAAAGCGTCTGTTAAACTGCCAATTATACTGTAGATTACTCCTACAGCGATAAGGAGTAGAATCATTGGTTCAGTTAATTCTTCTTTGAAAATGTCCAAAAAATGGGTTTCTCTTTGTAGAACAAGAATGTTTTTTCCGTATGTGTTTAGCCGCTGTGCTGCCTCTTGCTCTGTTAAGCCTTTATCTGGATTCACGCCTAGTTGGCGGATGACTTCTTGTGTTTCTTGTGAATGCCATTGGCTCATTACAGCACCCGAATCACATAATTATTTGAGTTGCGGTTAAAGGGAGTTTGCCCTAAAAAGTTTGCGCAGATAATCGATAGAATTTTTAGCGCTTGCTTTTTTGCCTTCTTCATTTTTCATATCACTAATAAGAGGATTAATCATATCGAAAAGCTTTTACGGTTTTTATTCCACAAATAGAGGCGTTAAATTTACGCCTTGATTAGAAAAAGCCCATTTTAATACAAAAAAGATGCGTATATTTGGCTTCTCAATCATGCTTTTGAGTTTTTTAAGAGTCTCTCAAAAAGAACAACAACACCCATTTTGCCATTTTTGATCAGTTTGGTTTAAGTTGCTTTTTGTTTTTGGGGTTGGCAGCGTCTGCAGGTTGCGTATCCAAAAGTA
>Ga0182021_10001265_pt1 | contig 28739 bp, 28 predicted proteins | sample 612E3MmetaG_FD_120493 | JGI IMG/M metagenome (GOLD analysis project Ga0182021, IMG submission 120493) | Permafrost microbial communities from Stordalen Mire, Sweden - 612E3M metaG (Illumina Assembly) | ecosystem: Environmental > Terrestrial > Soil > Wetlands > Permafrost | place: Sweden...
TGGACGGCTCGTCGAACATCGACGTCAACCTGTCGGTGGGCAGCGTGTTCTCGATCCTTCGCTCACCCAACCCCGGCGTCGACGCCGTCGTCGAGGACTATCTCCAGCCCGGTGCGCAGCAGGTGGCGGCCGGCTACGCGATCTACGGACCGTCGACGATGCTCGTGCTGTCGGTGGGTCGGGGGGTGCACGGCTTCACCCTCGAGCCGTCGCTCGGGGAGTTCATCCTCACCCACCCGGACATGCGGGTGCCGACGTCGGGCTCGGAGTTCGCGATCAACTCCTCGAACTACCGGTTCTGGGAGCCGGCGGTGCGCCGCTACGTCGACGAGTGCCTCGCCGGGGCGTCGGGCCCGCGCGAACGGGACTTCAACATGCGCTGGGTCGCCTCGTTGGTCGCTGAGGCGCACCGCATCCTCAACCGTGGCGGGGTCTTCCTCTACCCGCGGGACTCGAAGAAGGCGGGCGCCGCCGGTCGGCTGCGACTGCTGTACGAGGCCAACCCGATCGGATTCCTCATCGAGCAGGCCGGCGGCCGCGCCAGCACCGGTCGTACGCCGCTGCTCGAGGTCCAGCCCACGGGCATCCACCAGCGGGTGGGCTTCGTGTTCGGGGCTGCCGACGAGGTGGCCCGGATCGAGGCGTACCACGCCGAGTCCTACGACGACGACCCTGACCCGAACATCCCGCTCTACGCCCAGCGCGGTCTCTTCCGCGCCACCCGCTAACCGACCCGCGCAACCCGAGGAGCTCCCATGTCATCCAAACATCCCGTCGTGGCCATCACCGGGTCGTCCGGAGCCGGAACCACGTCCGTGCGCCGAACCTTCGAGCAGATCTTCCGACGCGAGGGGTTGAACGCCGCCTACATCGAGGGCGACAGCTTCCACCGGTGGGACCGCGTGGAGATGAAGGAAGCGCTGGCGCACGCCCTCGAGGCCGGCGACCACACGTTCAGCCACTTCGGGCCCCAGGCGAACCTGTTCGCCGAGCTCGAGGCGCTGTTCAGGGACTACGGCGACACCGGCAGCGGTCAGGTGCGGCACTACCTGCACGACGTCGAGGAGGCAGCGCCGTACCAGCAGGAACCCGGCACGTTCACTGCCTGGGAGGACCTCCCGATCGGTACAGACCTGCTGTTCTACGAAGGCCTGCACGGCGCCGTCGTCACGGACGACATCGACATCGCGCGCCATGTGGATCTCGCGATCGGCGTGGTCCCGGTGATCAACCTGGAATGGATCCAGAAGCTCAACCGGGACCGTGTCCAGCGCGGATACACCACGGAGGCGGTGACCGAGACGATCCTGCGGCGGATGCCGGACTACGTGAACTACGTGACCCCGCAGTTCTCCCGCACGCACGTGAACTTCCAGCGGGTGCCCGTGGTCGACACCTCCAACCCGTTCATCGCCCGGACCATCCCCACGCTCGACGAGTCGATGCTGGTCATCCGCTTCGAGAACCCGCACGGCATCGACTTCCCGTACCTGCTGTCGATGCTGCACGGTTCGTTCATGTCGCGGCCCAACACCATCGTGTGCCCCGGCGGGAAGATGGACCTGGCGATGCAGCTGATCTTCACGCCCATGCTCTGGCGGCTGAAGGACCGCAAACGCAAGGCGGAGATCAGCTGATCCCCGCGTATGGCCCGTCGAACCAAAACGGCAACGGCGGCCGGCGAGGCGGTACGGCTGCCTCGCCGGTTGGGCTGACGTCGCGCAGTGGCTGGTGCTGAACGCGCTGCAGGATCCGCCCAGCGCACGCTGTCCGCATCGGTGTGGGAGTCTGGTCCCATGGTCTCTCCTGAGGATCGACCCGAAGATGATGCACGCGCGATGGCAGCCACCGAGGTGCAGCTGGCGCAACACAACCCCGCGGTGTCCACTGAGGTGATCCACAGGCTCGTCCAGAAGTCCTACCACCGGCTGACCCCGGCCAAGGTCCACCACTACCTGCCGATCCTGGTCTCGCGAGAGGTGCAGGCGACCCTGCGACCACATCACGCTGCCTGACCGTTGCCGCGTTCGCGATGTCCGGCCGGGCGGGTGATCAGTACGAGACGGTGGCCCGCACGGTGCACGCTTCGAGCCCTGCCGGGATCGTGACCTGCGTGACTGGCTCTGCTGGTGGCGAAATGACTCACGCGAGCCCGAGGCTGTCCGCGGCGCGTCGTACGCTCAGGCCATGACCGTCAGCTTCGGAGCCCATGTCGACCAGGAAGACCCCATCGCCGCCGCCAAGGCTCTGGGTGCGAGCCTGTCCCAGTTCTTCCTCGGCAACCCGCAGGGGTGGAAGACGCCGACAGTCGGGTACGCAGCCGGGCCGGAGGCACTCAAGAGTGACGCGGCCTCTGCCGGCGTCGACCTGTACATCCACGCTCCGTACGTGCTGAACATTGCGTCGACGAACAACCGCGTACGGATCCCGAGCCGGCAGCTGCTGCAGAAGCAGATCGACCTGGCGACGGCGATCGGGGCCAAGGGGATCATCGTCCACGGTGGCCACGTCGGGGACGAGGCGGACCTCGGCGTCGGCTTCGACAACTGGCGCAAGTGCATCGACGGGCTCAACATCACGCTGCCGCTGCTCATCGAGAACACCGCGGGCGGCACCGGGGCCATGGCGCGTCAGCTCGAGCGCATCGACCAGCTGTGGTCGACGATCCAGTCAGCCTCCGGCGTCGCGAACGTCGGCTTCTGCCTCGACACCTGCCACGCCCACGCCGGCGGCATCGAGCTGGCAGGGCTCGTCGACAAGGTCATGGCAATCACCGGACGCATCGACCTCGTCCATGCCAACGACTCCCGCGACGCGTTCGACTCGGGCGCCGACCGGCACGCCAACCTCGGCACGGGCTTCTGCGACCCCGAGGGTCTCGCCGAGGTCATCGCCACGGCCGGAGCCCCGATCGTGCTCGAGACGCCAGGCGCCAAGGAAGGTCACACCGACGACATCCGCTGGATCGCCGAGCACGTGAGCTGAGGGGCGTACGTGCCACAGCTCGTCTTCATCAACGGCGCCCCTGGAAGCGGGAAGTCGACGCTCGCCCGGCGACTCGTCGAGAGCCGCCCGCTGGCGTTGCTGCTCGACGTCGACACCTTGCGCGGCCAGCTGGGCCAGTGGCGTGACAACCCCGGATCAGCCGGGATGACCGCTCGACGCATCGCCCTGGAGATGGCCCGTACGCACCTGGTGGCCGGGCATGACGTCGTCGTCCCACAGTTCATCGAGCGGCCCGGCTTCATCGAGGACGTCCGCGCGGTCGCGATCGACGCCGGTGCCGACTTCGTACTCGTTGCCCTCGTGAGCAGCCCCGAGGAGGCCGCGTCGCGGTTCCGGGAGCGCGTGGGTTCTCCCGACCCGAACCACCTCGACGCCGTACACCTCCAGTCCGCGCCGGGCGCCCGTACGGTCGAGGACATGTACGCGGGGCTGCTCGAGCTGCTCGCGACGTACGAGGACGTGCGCTACGTACGGTCCGTACCCGGCGACATCGACGGCACGTACGCAGAGCTGAGCAAGCGACTCGCCGAATAGTCAGATGATCTGCATAATCCGATCATCGGACTATAAGATCTCTGCATGGCAAGCAAAGAGCTCCGCGAACCGACGTTCCTCGTCCTCGCCGCCCTGGCCAACGGGCCGCAGCACGGGTACGCGTTGATGCAGTCGATCCAGGAGTCGACCCAGGGTGAGATCACCCTGCGGCCCGGCACCCTGTACACAGCCCTCGACCGCCTCACGGCCGACGGCCTCATCACGGTCACCGGCGAGGAGATCGTCGACGGCCGCCCCCGCCGCTACTACGACCTCACCGAGGAAGGCGGCGCCCGCCTCACCGAGGCCGTGGATCGCATGGAGGCCCGGGCCCGCGCGGCACGCACCGCCCTCGCCTCCCGCCGGCGCACCCGGGAGGTGACGGCATGAACCCCCTCGAGGCCTCGTACCGGCGCCTGCTGCGCGCCTACCCCGTCGAATGGCGCGAGGAACGCGGTGAGGAGCTGCTGGCTGTCCTCATGGAGTGGGCACCTGACCATCAGACCCGACCGGGGGTTCGCGACGCGCTCGACCTGATCTGGAACGGCCTTCGGACACGCATCACGAGCGCATCCCGAGCCGTTCCACAGACCGTCATGACACGGATGTCGCTCTTGTCCCTCGCCGGAGGCGCTGCCATGTCCGCGTTCTGCCTTCGCTATGGGGAGGTCCCGCCTCCATACACTCCGACCCCTCACATGCTGATCACCATCGCGCCGTTCTACTCGTTGGGGACCGTGCTGTACGTGGCATGGCTGGCCACCGTGGGCCTGCTGGCCATCGGCGTCGTCCGCAATGCACGACGCGCCGCGAAGGTTCTCGTCGCCCTCACCGGCTTTGTCGGACTCACGAGTGTGGCTTCGCGTTGGAACATCATTGCTGCGCCGCCGCTCGTACTCATGGGTTTCATGGGCCTGCTCGCCCTGTCGGCGCTCGGGGCCCCAAAAGTCATGACGGGGTCGTCGCGCGCCGTGCTCGGGGGCTTGGCCGCCATCTTCACCGGCAGCTTCTTCCCCCTCTACGCCGCATTCTGGGGCGCCCCCGAGTCGGGCGGCTTCTACTTCTATCGCTCGTCGTCGCTGTGGATCGTCGAACGCTGCGGCGGATTCATCGCGCTGGCGCTGGCGATCGGGGGAGCGCTGGCGTCGCTCCGCCGCCCGGGCTGGTTGGTGGCGGCCGTCCTGGCCGGCGTGCCGTGGCTCGGGCTCGCCCTGACCTACTGGTGGGGCCCGAGCCCGGACCTCATACTTCCAGGGGTTCTGGTGGCCGCCGCAGGAGGACTGGCACTCCTGGTGAGGGACGGGATGCGGGCGGTCAGTCGATCTCGGGTCACACTGCGTTGATCCTCCCCAGTGCGATGGCGGCCTACCCGAGACAGCCGATGGTCTCGCCGTCATCGATCTCGCTGACCTCGAGAATGCGGCACCTCGGCCACAGCACAGCGGGAATCGCTGAGTTCTTCGACGTCATGGCCACAGGCCTCGTGTTTGTGGTTATGAGGGCCCCAGAGATCCAGTTCGAGGGGTCGGCCTACGGGTTCGTGGTTACGAGGCGCCTTGTGGGCCTCATAACCACGAACGCGAGGCGGAACGACTCGAGGGGAGCCGCGTCGGCTCTGATAACAACAAACGCGAGGCCACTGGTCACGCTGCCTCGAACCTGCCCCACGCGATGGCCGCGTACAGGGGCGACGCCAGGTTTCGCCATCCGTGAGCGTGATGCAGTCGCTGTCGGTCGTGACAGCCACCACGTACAGCGACTGGTCGGCCAGGGGCCGCAGCAACGCCCCACGGTCGGAGCACCTCGGGCGACGATCCGCTCCCGCAGCTCGTCCATATCGAGCATCATCGACCCTCCTGGGGTTCGGTCTGACGACGCGCCCATTGTGGCCGCGCTGGGCGCCCAGCGCGGGCGGACCGATGATAGAAACGTTTCAATTTCCGCCAGGGCCGACACTCCCGATGCGGTTCCGCGAGCGCGGGAGCGATACTGTCGGGCGTATGGCGAAGAGCATCTACGTGATGTCGCCCGAGGGCTTGGTGGGCAAATCGGCCATTGCTCTGGGCGTCATCGAGGCGCTGGCTCGCGAGGTCCGGTCGGTGGGAGTGTTCCGCCCGATCATCCGTTCCGATGGTCGTGACGGGATCCTCGAGACGCTGGTGAAGCAACCGGCGGTCAACGGGTCGTACGACCTGTCGTACGGCGTCGAGTACTCGGCCGTGCACCGCGACCCCGACGAGGCCCTCAGCGAGATCATCGCGCGCTACTCCGAGCTGCAGCAGCGCTATGACGCCATGGTGATCCTCGGCTCGGACTTCACCGATGTCCTGGGCAGCACCGAGTTCGCGTACAACGCAGCCATCGCGGCGAACCTGAACGCGCCCGTGCTTCTGGTGGTGCGCGGCAACGACAAGACCCCCGAGGGCGTACGGCACCTGGTCGACAACGCGCTCGACGAGATCGCCCTGCACCACTGCCAGGCGGTCGGCGTGGTGGCCTCCCGCATCGCGCCGGACGCGCTCCCCGCGTACAGGGCGGCCCTCGACGGCATCGACCTGCCGCTCGTGTCGGCGATCCCGGAGCACAAGGTCCTGCCCGCTCCGACCGTGCGAACCCAGTTCAAGGCCGTCGGCGCGACGATGATCCGCGGCAAGGAGGACCTCCTCGACCGCGAGTCGCAGGGCGTGATCGTATGCGGCATGACGCTCCCGAACGTGCTCGACCGGTTGTTCCCCGAGGCGACCGTCGTCACGGCCTCGGACCGCATCGACCTCATCCCCGGCCTCCTGCTCGCGCACACCTCCGGCGCGTTCCCCCCGATGGCCGGACTCGTGCTGGTCGGCGGCTACGACCTGCCCCCGTCCGTGCAGAAGCTCATCGACACGCTCGACTCTGACCTGCCGATCGCGACCACGCCGTCGGGCACGTACACGACGTCGGAGCGTCTGTTCGGCCTCGAGGGGTCCGTCACCGACTCGGCCCGCAAGATCGAGATCGCCCGCGGCATCTTCGGCGACAACGTCGACGCCCGGTCGCTGATCGCGGCGATGCACGTGTCCCACGCCGACATCCGTACGCCGCTGATGTTCGAGTACCAGCTCATGCAGCGTGCTCGCGCCGACAAGCGCACGATCGTGCTGCCGGAAGGTACGGAGGACCGGATCCTCGAGTCGGCCGTCGTGCTGCTGCGGCGCAACGTCGCCGATCTCATCCTGCTCGCGCCGGAGCACATCGTGAACCAGCGCTCGGGCAGCCTCGGCATCAACCTGGCCCGCGCGCGGTGCATCGACCCGGCCGATCCCGAGCTGCGCGAGAAGTTCGCGGTCGAGTACGCGCGGTTGCGGGTCAAGAAGGGCGTCACGCTCGAGCAGGCGCGCGAGAAGATGGGCGACCTGTCGTACTTCGGCACGATGATGGTCCACTTCGGCATGGCCGACGGCATGGTGTCGGGGTCGATCACGACCACGGCGAACACGATCCGGCCGTCGCTGGAGTTCATCAAGACCAAGCCCGGTACGTCGATCATCTCGAGCTCGTTCCTCATGTGCCTGCCCGACCGGGTGCTGGTGTTCGGCGACTGCGCCGTGAACCCGGACCCGACCGCCGAGCAGCTCGCGGACATCGCGATCTCGTCGGCACAGACGGCCGTCGCGTTCGGCATCGAGCCGCGCGTGGCGATGCTCTCGTACAGCACGGGCTCGTCCGGTACGGGCGCCGACGTGGACAAGGTCCGCGAGGCCACCCGGCTGGTCAAGGAGCGCGCCCCGGAGCTGCTCGTCGAGGGCCCGATCCAGTTCGACGCGGCGATGGACAAGGACGTCGCCAAGACGAAGCTGCCGGACTCGAAGGTCGCCGGCCGGGCCACCGTGTTCGTGTTCCCTGATCTCAACACCGGCAACAACACGTACAAGGCGGTCCAGCGCACGGCCAACGCCGTCGCCATCGGGCCTGTCATGCAGGGGCTGAACAAGCCCGTCAACGACCTGTCCCGCGGCGCGACCATCGACGACATCGTCAACACGGTCGCGATCACGGCGATCCAGGCCCAGGCGGTACCCGCCGGGACCCCCTCACCGTTCGCACAGCAGTAGCGCCTAGGAGAAGCACGTGCCCACACCCATCCTCGTCCTGAACTGCGGTTCGAGCTCGATCAAGTACCAGGTCATCGACGTCGACGACGAGTCGCGCCTCGCGACCGGCCTCGTACAGAAGATCGGATTGCCCGACTCCAGCCTCGATCACACCACCGAGGGCGTGACGCACCGCATCGACCGGATGGTCGCCGACCACCAGCAGGCCCTCGAGCTCATCGTGAGCGCGTTCGGGATGTACGGGCCGCCGCTGGCCGACGTCGTCGCGGTGGGGCATCGCGCGGTGCACGGGGGCGAGGCGTTCCGCCAGCCGGTACGGATCGACGCGTCCGTCATCGACAAGCTGCGTGAGCTGTCGCCGCTGGCGCCGCTGCACAACCCGCCCGGCATCGCCGGCATCGAGGCTGCCATGGCCGCGCTGCCGAACGTGCCGCACGTCGCCATCTTCGACACCGCGTTCTTCGCGACTCTGCCGGCGGAGGCGTACACGTACGCCATCGACGCCGGCCTCGCGAAAACGTACTCGATCCGCAAGTACGGCTTCCACGGTACGAGCCACAAGTACGTGTCCGAACGGGTCGCCGAGCTGCTCGAGAAGCCGTACGACGAGGTCGACCAGATCGTCTGCCACCTCGGCAACGGTGCGTCGATCTCTGCGATCCGCGGCGGCGTGGCCGTCGATACGTCGATGGGGCTCACACCGCTGCAGGGCCTGGTCATGGGCACGCGTTCGGGTGACGTCGACCCGGGGCTGCACGCGTACCTCGCGCGCGAGGCGAACATGTCCGTGGCGGAGATCGACCGCATGCTCAACTCACGCTCAGGCATCGCGGGGCTCACGGGTGGTACGAGCGACTTCCGTGACCTGGCCGACCGTATCGAAGCGGGCGACGCGGCGGCGAAGCTCGCGTACGACGTGTACATCCATCGGCTCGTCAGCTACATCGGCTCGTACCTGGCGATCCTCGGCGGGATCGACGCGATCACGTTCACGGCGGGAGTCGGCGAGAACGACGACGCTGTACGGGAGTCGGTGTGCGACCGTCTCGCGCCCCTCGGCTTCCTGCTCGACGACGACGCCAACAAGATCCGCTCCAAGGAGCCCCGCCGCATCAGCCAGCCCGACTCGCCGATCCAGATCCTCGTCGTGCCGACGAACGAAGAGCTCGCCATGGCCCGAGAGACCCAGAAGGTCATCTCCGCCTGAGCCGTGCTCTGTCCGGGTCGCGTCGGAGCGCTTGCCCCCTTGTGAAACCGACTTCGCCAGCCACCGACCAGCAGGTGCTCCGGCGAGCTCGGTCAGGAGCGGCTCGGATCCACGATCGGGTCGGCGGGGATCTGTCCTACGGCCACGACGCCCAAGACGACGAAGAACAGCCCCAGGACCAGCGCGACGATCGACGGGACCCGCGTGATCTCATACGTCAGCAGCACCGGCAGACCGACCATCAGTGCGAAGCCGCCGGTGAACCACGCGATCACGGCGCCCGGTGACGTGAGCACCTTCCCGAGGAACCCGATCAGCAACGCGACGAAGCCGATGAAGACCGCCATCGACGCGACCAGACCCACGGTGATCGCGACGCCGGCTGACCAGTGGAGTACGGCGCCGAGCGCCAGGTTGACCCCGATCACGAGGGCTAGGACCGGCAGGACGACGGTCGTGCTCCAGCTCGTGGGTTTCGCCGTCTGCAGGTGGAGGCTCGCCGCGTAGCCGGCCGGGTCGCCGAATGCCTCCTGCGGCGTCTGTCCGGAATCGGCGCAGTGGGCATCGACCTCGGCCAGGACGTCGCCGATCCGCGTACCGTCGACGCCACGCAGCCGCAGCAGCAGGGCGACGTCGCGCTGCCAGCGGTCCGCGGACGCGGAGACGCTGCTCTCGCGTGGGTTCTCAGTCGTCATGATGCGGCTCCTTTGGGGGGCGTAGTGATGAACGAGGTGACCTCGACGAAGTCGCGCCACTGTTCGGTCAGTACGGCGAACCGTTCTCGTCCCGCGGGTGTGAGCGCGAAGTACTTGCGGCCCGGTCCGCCGTCCCCCGCTCTCCACTCGGTGACGACGTCGCCTGCGTCCTCGAGTCGGCGGAGCAACGGGTACAGCGTCCCGCCCTTGGGCTCGCCGAGCCCTGCCTCGTGCAGGCGCCCGGCGATCGCGTAGCCGTACGACGGCCCATCGGCCACAACGCGCAGCACAGCGAGTTCAAGGACGCCTCGCATCCAATCGCTGGGCCATTCCGGCTGGGTCATGACTAGATCGTACGTCTATCTAGTAAGACTGGACACCTACTGACGCGTGCGACGACCCTGGCTTTCCCCGGAGAGGACCTCAGCTATCGGGCGACGGCAGCGGGCGGCCGGTCTCGAGCAATGTCTTGAGCGCGTCGATGATCCACACCCAGCCGTCCTTGACGTGCGCCCAGGTGAGCGGGCTGTACGCGAGGTCGCCGTGCACCAGCCGTACGCGAGTCAGTCCCTCGCCGACCCCCTCGATCGTCCACTCGACATGGCCGGGTGGCTCAGCGGCGAGCGCCGCGTCGTACAGCACATGCCACGTCTGGACGAACCGTCCCGGCCGGCCGGGTGTCGGCGGGGTCATCTCCTCGATGGTGCCCTCGACCGCGTCGCGACCGTCAGCGGTGACCGTTCGGTACGCGGCGCCCGCGACGGGCGGCTCCACGAACGACGTGTGGTGGAAGTACTTCCGCGTCCAGTCCGAGTCGGTGATCGCCCGCCACACCTCCTCGGGAGTCGCCGCGATGTAGATCTGGTAGACGTGCGCCGTACCGACCATCAGGCCTCCTCGGTTCCGGTGATGTGCTGGTCCAGGGCGACCAGCGATGAGGTGAAACGAGCCGCGTACTTGCTGATCCAACGGTTGGCGACCTGCTCGATCGGTACGGGATTGAGGTACAGCAGCTTCGTACGCCCTTGTCGTACCGGGATGACGAGGTCCGCCTCCTCGAGGACGGCGAGGTGCTTCATCACCCCGAAACGGGTCATCTCACCGAACCGCTCCGCGAGCTGCGTCACCGTCTGACCATCCGCGGCGAACAGGGTGTCGAGGATCTCCCGCCTCGTGGGATCGGCGAGCGCCCGGAAGACAGCGTCCATGGGAGGAGAATACGTGACCTAAAGGTCACATATCAAGAGGCCGAGGCTGGCGCCGTCGGTTCACCATGTTAAGTAGGAGAACTGCCCCTTCTCATGGCGAATTGGCCATGTGAAGCGTCGACTCGCCTGGTTAACATGGTGAACCGCGGGCTCGGCCGACGAAGAAGTCGACCGATGATGCCGACGGAGATCAACCAGCGTGAGATCAACGGGCGCGGCGCTCAGGGGGCGTGAGATCAACGGGCGCGGCGCTCAGGGGGCGTGAGATCAGCCGGCGCGGCGCTCAGCGGGCGTGAGATCAGCGGGCGCGGCGCTGCTGGCGGAGCTCTTCGAGACGCTTGCGTTCGCGCGCAGTGAGCGAGTCGAGGCCCTGCGCCATGATCTTGTCGAGGAGCGCGTCCATCTCCTCGTCCTCGCGGGCCGGCGGCTCCGGGCCGAGCCACGGGCCCTGGACCACGTTGCTGGCGCCCGTGCTCGCACGAGGCGGTGTCGCCTTGCGCCTGCGCTGGGTGCGACTGGCTCCTCCGGTGCGGATACGCGGACCGGGCGTGTACGTGTGGCCCGGGATGAACGCGTACCGCTCGAAGAGGCCCGCGAACTTCGCGATGATCGCGGCGGCGACGAGGTTGAGGACGAACTGGAGGAGGTAGATCCATGCTCGCGCACCAACGAACTGGAGCAGCGGGATGATCACGATGACCAGCCCGAGCACCCACGCGGGAATGCCGAAGAAGAAGGGCATCCTGGGGTTCTCGGCGATGAAGATCAGCACGACGATCATCGCCAGCGTGCCGAGACCGGCGAGCATCGGTGAGTCGACCCGGAATCCCAGGGCCAGCAGCACGGCGAGTACGGATCCGGCGACCGTGATCCCCAACAGCATCCAGCCGAAGCGGCCCTTCCCGAGCTCCCGCTCGAGCTGCCTGCCGGTGAACCAGAAGACGGCCGCGTTCCAGATGGTCCAGATGCTGGGGACGTTGGCGAGTGGCCAGGTCGCGAGTTGCCATACGAATCCGCGGAGGACATCGCCGGGAGAGAGCGCCAGATACGAAACGAACGTCGGCGACAGGGCGTACACGACCATCATCAGCAGCGACGCACCCGCGACGAAGTCGGTCGTGCCCACGCCGTAGGACCTGATGCGAAACCAGGGCCTCTCTTGATCCGATCCGGACAGCCAGCTCACGCCATAACCGTACCCACCTCCCCCCAGCCCGTCACAGCGCGTGCGCGGGGGTGGCCGACCACCAGTGGCTGGTTGTCTACTCTCCACAATCTGAATGCCCGTAATTGTCAGCAATACAACAAACCCACAGGGGAGAACGAGGGCGCTTCGACACCCGCTCTCGAAGTGTCGTAGCGTGATCATCATGGCTCTCGCGCTGGTGACCGGAGGGACGGCCGGCATCGGCCACGCTTTCGCGATCGAACTCGCCTCTCGGGGCTGGGATCTCGTGCTCGTGGCCCGCGACACCGCTCGCCTCGAGACGGTCGCCGAAGAGCTCCGGACGCGGTTCGGCCGAGAGACCGAGACCATCACCGCTGACCTGGCCGTACGTGCGGACGTGATCCGTGTCGCGGAGCGCCTCGAGTGCACGGAGCACCCCGTCGACATGCTCATCAACAACGCCGGCTTCGGCATCCACGCCTCGCTGCTGGACAAGGACTTCTCCATCCAGGAGAAGGCGCTCGACGTGATGTGCCTCGCCGTGCTCATCCTTTCCGGAGCTGCCGGCCGCGCGATGTCCGCACGGGGCCACGGCTCGATCATCAACATCGGCTCGTCGTCGGGCATCATCACGACCGGCAACTACTCGGCCGTGAAGGCCTGGGTGAACACGTACACGGAGGGCTTGGCGAACGAGCTCCGCGGTACAGGCGTGAACGTCACCGCCGTCCTGCCAGGCTGGGTACACACCGAGTTCCACGAGCGCGCCGGCATCAACGCGTCCAAGCTGCCGAACGTGGTCTGGCTGCAGCCCGACGAGCTCGTACGCGAGGCGCTCGAGGACAACGCCCACGGCAAGGTCATCTCTGTACCGAGCAAGCGCTGGAACACGGCATTATGGATCGGCAGGCACCTGCCTCGCTCCGCGATCCGGGCGCTGTCGCGCAAACTCTCCAATTCGAGGAAGAGTCCCTAGATATGGCTGAGGCCGATCGCGGGCGCTACCAGTCCGAAATCTTCGCCGGGGTGCGGTTCGTCTCCCAGGAGCTGCTGCTCAAACCGTTCATCTGGCGCATCCTGAAGGTCAACATCCACGGCCTGGCGAACATCGAGAGCCTCGAGGCGCCGTTCGTCGTCGTCGCGAACCACTCCTCGCACCTTGACGCACCGCTCGTCGTCGGGTCGCTGCCGCGCCGCCTGTCGAAGTTCCTGGCCACCGGTGCGGCGGCCGACTACTTCTATGCCTCGAAGATCAAGTCGCTGTCAACGGCGCTGGTCGCCAACACGTACCCCATCGAGCGCCGCGGTCTCCGTACCCGCAAGGGCCTGTCGAAGTTGCTCCTCTCCGACGGCGTGCCGCTGCTGATCTTCCCGGAGGGTACGAGGTCGCGCACGGGCGCCATGGGGCCCTTCACCCCCGGCGTGGCCGCGCTGTGCATCTCGCACAACGCCCCCGCCGTACCGATCGCGCTCGTCGGAGCGTTCGCGGCCTGGCCGTACGGGCAGGGACACCTGCCGCGCGGACGCCCCGAGGTACACGTCGTCATCGGCCACCCGCTCACCCCCGCGCCCGGCGAGATCGCCCGGCAGTTCAACGAGCGGATGCGCCGGACCGTGCAACAGCTGCACGATTCCACGGCCAGGGCCTATGGACTACCGACCCTGGACGACTACGCTCGGGCAGTCTCCTTGCGGCAGGCGTCGGTGCCGTCCGCAGTGAGCCCTGTCACACCACCACACGCAACAGATGACGATGGCGGGACCCCCGCCGGCAAGGACGATAGATGAGCGAGAACAGGACCCGCCGCGTCGGACCGGCCTCGGTGAAACAGCAGAAGTGGTGGGGCTGGGGCGCTGAGGGGATCCAGTTCTCCTTCGCCGACAAGCCCAAGTTCGCACCGTTCGTCATGGACGTGATCGGCGTCGACGTCACCAAGCCGGCGCCCCGGGTCGCCGAACTCTCGAGCTTCGACATCCCGTCCACGCAGCTGTCGGAGGCCCTCCGCGCTGCACTGAACGACGCGATCGGCGAGGAGTACGTCGTCGATGACGACGAGTACCGGGTCATCCACGCGTTCGGTCGCGGTGTCCGCGACCTGGTGCGCGTACGTCGCGGGCAGTTCGGCCGCCTCCCCGATGCGGTCGTCTACCCCGGCAGCGAGGCCGACGTCGTGGCGATCGTCAACGCTGCGGTGGATCACGACGCCGTCGTCATCCCATACGGCGGTGGCTCCAACATCGTGGGCGCGCTCGAGGCTGTACCGACGGAGACCCGTCAGGTCATCAGCATCGACATGGGCCGGATGAACAAGGTCCTCGAGATCGGCGACGCCTCATCGCTCGCACGGATCGAGGCCGGCGTGCTCGGCCCGGACATGGAGATCCAGCTCAACGCCAAGGGCTGGACGATGGGCCACTTCCCCGACTCGTTCGTGTGGTCGACGCTCGGCGGCTGGATCGCGACGCGCTCGACCGGCATGCAGTCGGACAAGTACGGAGACATCGCCGATATCACCCGCGGCCTGCGCATGGTGATGGACGGCCAGGTGCTCGTGCTGCGTCCGCTGCCGTCGTCCTCGTCGGGCCCCTCCGTACGCGAGATGGTGCTCGGCTCCGAAGGCCGCCTCGGCATCATCACCGAAGCGTGGGTGAACGTGCACCGGCTCCCGCCCGTACGCGAGATCCAGGCCTACTTCTTCCCGAACTACGACGCGGGCCTGCAGGCGATGCAGTGGATCACCGAGTCCGATGCCGCGCCATCCATCACGCGCGTCATGGACGCCAACGAGACGCAGTTCTCCATGGCCAACGGCAAGAAGTCGAGCAGGGTCTCGCACCTCATGACCCGCGCGATCCAGGAAGTCATGACCCGCAAGGGCTGGGACCTGAACGCGATCGCGCTGGGCTTCGTCGGCTACGAGGGCACGGCCGTCCATGTCCGCTACGAGAAGTCGCTGGTCTCCAAGATCGTCAGCCGCGCCGGTGGCATGAGCGTCGGCAAGGGACCGGGCGTCCTGTACGACCAGAAGAAGTACGACATCCCGTACATCCGCGACTTCCTGCTCGACCGCGGCATCCCCGCGGACGTGTCCGAGACGGCCACCCCGTGGGGCCTGCTCAAGCAGATCCACGACACGACGGTGGCGGCGGCGACGGCGGCGATGGAGACGGCCGGCGTCCAGGGCTTCATCATGTGCCACCTGTCGCACAGCTACCACTCGGGCGCGTGCCAGTACTTCACGTTCGCCATCAACGACTCGAGCGAGCACAACATGGAGTCGTACGACCTCGTGAAGCGCGCGATCCAGCAGTCGTTCATGGACAACGGCGGCACGATCTCCCACCACCACGGCGTCGGCGAGGAGCACAGCCCCTGGCTCGACCAGGACATCTCACCCGCCGGTGTCTTCATCCAGCGCAAGCTCTTCGAGGGCGTCGATCCCGACCAGCGCTTCAACCCGGGCAAGATCATCCACTCTGGCCTACCCGGGGTCTCCAGCAACTCTGTACAGCCGGAGTAGCGAGACGCGCACAACCCTTTCGAGCGCGCGGGGGGGTGCGCGACACAAGGACGTACCTAACGGTGGTGCTCGCGTAGGTGCTGAGCGTGAGGAGCAGCCGCTGCCGCTCGATAGGTACGTCCGTCTGTACCGATCTGGGCTGCGCTGTGGGATGTGAGCCAGTTCACCGGGCCGTAAGTGCTTGGGGTCACTACGGCCCGGTTCACGGGCATCTCCGCTAGTCGGAATGGAGTGCGGTGCTTGGGGACACCGACTCCATCGAGCAGTAAGGCGTTGGGGCGCCTGGGCTACCGCTGTACCGAGATCTGCGTTGCGACGTGCGGGTCGATCGCTGTGACCAGCGGAACCGTGACGGCTAACAGTGCGGCGAGGAGGCCGAGGATGAGTGTGGTACGGGCCGCCGGGCCGGGAAGAGCTTCCCTCAACGCCGCCAGAAGACTGCCGTTCGACACCATGTCACCTCACCCCCTCGAGACATGAGTTTTCCCTTGTGGGGATGGGGGACGTGGGGTTCGTGAGGGACTTCTCATGCACTCTGTAAAACCCGCCTCCCGCGGTTGCCGGTAGATTCGGCCCGTGAGCATCCGGGTCCAGCCGATCAGCGCCAGCGAGCACCTGAGCTACATCGCCGCGCGCGGTACCGCGAGCTTCCTCCAGACCCCTTCCTGGGGCACGGTCAAGAGGGAGTGGAGACACGAAAGCCTGGGCTGGTACGACGGCGACACGCTCGTCGGAGCCGGGCTCGTCCTCTACCGGGACCTGCCGAAGATCGGCCGCTCGCTCGCGTACCTTCCCGAGGGCCCCGTCCTCGACTGGTCCTCCCCGCAGGCGACGGGGCTGCTGGAACCACTCGTCACGTACGTGTCGGGGCGCGGCGCGTTCGCCGTACGCATCGGGCCCACGATCGTGTGGCGCCGCTGGGGCACGGAGACGATCAAGCGCGCCATCGCCGACGACCGCGTGACGCGGCTGTCGGAGGTCGAGCCGGACACCATCGACCCAGCGGCGACCCGCCTGCGCGGCCAGCTCAGGCACCTCGGCTGGCTCCCTCAGCACGCCGACGAGGGCTTCGCGGCCGGCCAGCCGGAGTTCAACTTCCAGCTGCCGCTCGCCGGCAAGACGCCCGACCAGCTGCTCTCCGGGATGAACCAGCTCTGGCGCCGCAACATCAAGAAGGCCGAGAAGGTCGGCGTCGAGGTGTCGCAGGGGGGTCGCGAGGACCTCGCGGCGTTCCACGCCCTGTACCTCGAGACGGCCTCACGTGACGGCTTCACCGGCCGGCCGCTGTCGTACTTCCAGACCATGTGGGACGCGCTGCGCGCCGAGGACCCCGACCGGATCCGGCTGTACCTCGCGCGCCACGAGGGCGACCTCGTTGCCGCGACGACGTGGGTACGGGTCGGGACGCACGCCTGGTACTCGTACGGCGCGTCCTCCAACGCGAAGCGCGATGTACGCGGGTCGAACGCGATCCAGTGGCGCATGATCACCGACGCGCTCGCGGCCGGCGCGACCGTGTACGACCTGCGCGGCATCACCGAAGGCCTCGGCGCGGACGACCCTGAGATCGGGCTCATCCAGTTCAAGGTGGGCACGGGCGGCGAGGCGGTCCAGTACCTCGGCGAATGGGACCTCCCGATCAACCGTGCGCTGTACGCGGCGTTCCGGGCGTATCTGGATCGCGCCCGCTACCTCGGCGTGGCCAAGGGCCTGCTGCGGTTGCCGACACGGGGTGTACGAATGGTGCGCCGGCGGTTCAGCCGCAGCGCCCCGACGATGCCGCTGCCGCCGGAAGGCGTCGCGCGGCCCGCCACGAAGACTGACCTGGAGGCCTGAGATGAGCGTCGTCCTGCGCGTACCGGCTGCTGACTGGCGCGCCCACCAGCGACGTGTACTGGCGGCGACGCCAGGGCTCGTACCGGTCGCGAAGGGCAACGGGTACGGGTTCGGGCTCGTGCGGCTGGCTGGCGAGGCGGCAGCCCTGGGCGTCGACACCCTGGCCGTGGGCACGCCTGCCGAGGTCGCAGCCGTCCGGGACTCGTTCGGAGGCCGCATCGTCGTACTGCAGCCCTGGCGGCCCGGCGAGCCGGGCGCCGAGGAGCTGCTGGCCGACGAGCGGGTGATCCACACGGTCTCGCGGGTCTCCGACCTGGAGCACCTGTCCGCGAGCGGCAGGCGCCCCTCCGTACTGCTCGAGCTGCTCACGTCCATGAAGCGCCACGGGATGGCGGTGGGAGAGCTCACCGACGTGCGCCGGGTGCTCGCCGACGACGGCGTCGACGTGGTCGGCTGGACAGTCCACCTGCCGATGCCCGCGGCCACCGGCGGGAACGCCGCGGAGGCCGAGCGGCTCGCGAAGACCGGCTTGGCTGTACGGCAGGCGCCCGCCTGGTTCAGCCATCTCACGGGAGCCGACTACGACAGGTTGCGCGCGACGCTGTACACGGGGACGCGACTGAGGATCGGTACGGAGCTGTGGCTCGGCGGATCCGTCGCCCGCCGCACCACTGCCACTGTCCTCGACGTGCACAAGGTCGCACGCGGCGAGAAGGTCGGCTACTGGCAGCACGCGATGCCCGCTGATGGTCACATCGTGGTCCTCAGCGGCGGCACCGCCCATGGCATCGCCCTGGAGGCGCCCACGTCGGCTGCCACGGGCCGCCAGCGCCTCATCTCGGCCGTCAACGGCTCTGTCGAGGCGCTCGGCTGGGCCCGCAGCCCGTTCACCATCGCCGGCAAGAAGCGCTGGTTCGTCGAACCCCCGCACATGCAGGCCTCGATGGTCTTCGTCCCCGGTTCCAAGGGAATCCCCGCGATCGGCGACGAGATCCCCGTCGAGCTCCGCCTCACGACAGCGACCGTCGACGAGGTCGTCCTCGAGGAGTGACGTCACGGATCGAGCGAAGGTCACTCGGCTCCAGGATCTCGTCGGTGCGCGCGTTCCCGCCCCGCTCGGAGTAAGGGCCCATGTGACGGGCAGGTACGAACTCCCTGCGGCGCCCGGCCCTCGCTCGTAGAGTGACGGCATGGCGTGGCATCACGTCGTGCGCATGCGGCAAGGGAGCCGCTCCGACCCGGACCGGTCCTTCGTCGACGCCTACTCCTGCCCATCAGGCTGGCGCAGCCGCACCTGGAATCCACGCTCCGGCCGTCGTCGACGGCTCTTGTCCCCCAATGAAAAGTGAGGTTCCGTCATGACTCGTACCTATGTCGTTACCGGCTCGGCTTCGGGGATCGGTGCCGCCACCGCCAGACTGCTCCGTGAACGGGGCAACGTCGTGCTCGGGGTCGATCTGCATGACGCCGATATCGAAGCCGACCTGTCGACGCCCGACGGTCGCGCGGCTGCAGCCGCCGGGGCAACGGAACATGCAGGCGGCACGGTCGACGCGGTGATCTCGTGCGCGGGCATTGCGCTGCCCATCGCCAAGACAGTGTCAGTGAACTTCTTCGGCATGACCGGCTTCGTGACGAATATGCTGCCGGCCTTGCGGAAGTCGTCCGCTCCGCGAGCCGTCCTCGTGTCGTCGATGGCGTCGCTTCATCCGAACTCCGCCGAGCTGGTCGAGGCCGCGCTGAGCGGCGACGAGGCGAAGGCACTGGCCATCGCGGAGGGACTGGCTGCGGACGAGGTCACCGGCAACCTCATCTACGCCTCGACGAAACGAGCCATCTCGCGGTGGGTACGTCGCGTCTCGGTGAGCGAGGACTGGGCCGGCTCCGGCATCCCGCTCAATGCCGTCGGCCCCGGCATCGTTCTCACGCCGATGACCGCCGACCTACGCTCCGACCCCGCCAGCGTCGAGATGGTCAACCAGATGGTCCCCATGCCGCTGCACTACCACCAGCCGCCGGAGTCGATCGCGTACCTGCTCATCTGGCTCGCCAGCGAGGAGAACACCCACATGGCAGGCCAGACGATCTACTGCGACGGCGGCTCCGACGCCGTTCTTCGCGGCGACGACATCTGGTCGAAGTACGAGCTGGCGTTCTAGCGGTCCGTCTCGCGTACGCCGTGCCTAACGGCATCGTGGACCTCGATGACCACCGAAGAGAGATCGATGATCTCCCAGGGCTGGACCGAGTGCACCACGTGCGCGATCACGTCCCGGTCGTACCACGCGCCCTTCCACCAGAGCCGGCCGTCCCACAGAAGTAGCACCCAGGATCTGGGCCAAGCCCCAACCGAGGAAGACCACCCCGACGGCGGCCACCACCATGATCACGCGCAGGATGACGCCGGTCCCTCAATGATCCCCGGAACCGTACAGCCGAGCATCACGAGCAAGAGCGGCAGCATCCGACCAGGGACGGACTCACCCACAAGCGCCTGATGGGACCCATCCGGAGAGCTCAGCCGACGACGATCAGTACAGCTCGCTGGTCGGCGGCGGATTGGAGGTAGAACTTGCGCAGCTTCTCGAAGGCCGGGACGACCTTCTTCTCGAGGACGTCGGGGTCGCCCCAGATCGGCGGGTAGACGCTGGCGTCGAGCATCTGGTCGATGTCGTACGCGTCACGGACGTCGTCGGCGCTCACCGGCTCGAGTGCCGTGGCGATCTTGGAGACCGCGTTGGCGTCGATGAGGCGTACGGGGTGACCGGGTTCGCTCGGCAGCTCCGTACCGCCGAGGATCGCGTCCTCCGCGCCACTCGGGATGTCCTCACCGGCGGCGAGGAGCCACTTCAGGCCGTGCCAGGTCGTCTTGAGCTCGATGTGCTGCTTGCCGGGGACGGCTGCCAGCGTCGTTGCGGCAGTCGGGTCGGCTACCAGCTGGGCGCGTTCCTCGTCGTTGAGGCTGCGCGCGACCCAGGGCATGGGCATAGGTCCTACTTCCAGAGGGTGGCGAGGCTGAACGCGGCTGCGATCAAGCCCATGGCGATGAGGATGTTCCACTGGCCCAGGCTGGACATCAACGGAACCGCGACGGTCGAGCCGGCGGAACTGGTGATGTAGTACACAACCAGCCACGCGACACCCAGGAGACCCACCGTGATGAACAACGGCGGAACCCACGCCCGCTGGCCAGGCATGATCGTACGACGCTGCTTGACCTGACGTTCTTCGACGAGATTCTGAGCTCTCTTGAGCTTCCGCTTCTCGTCGGCAGCCTTCCTCGTCTTGGACTCCGGCACGCCGCACCTACCTTCCTGTCCGCACTAGGGTAGTCAATGCCGCCGTCGGGAGCAGCATCGGCGGCACCGAGGGACCGTCAGTCGCGAGGAGACCCATGTCCCGCAACCCCGCAGCAGCCGTACGACGAGCTGTGGTCCGTGCCCTCATCAAGGCCCGCGATGGCCGACGTACGGCTGCGGGCAAGCTCTTCACGGTCGTCGTGCTGGCACTCGCGGGGTTCATGATGGCGTCCGCCGCGGTCGCCGCTCGCGGCCAGGATCTGCGGCCGAACCGCAACACCGACCTCATCCAGCTCGTACGCGCCCAGGCGTCGCGCAACGTCGACCTGGCCAAGCAGGCAGGCCAACTGCGCAGCGAGGTGGACAAGCTCTCGACCCAGCAGGGCGGCGCCGTCATCGACACCTCGGCGGGCGCGGCGGCGGCCGGGCTCACAGCCGTGAAGGGGCCGGCGGTGTCCGTGACGCTGACCGACGCTCCGGCGAACGTGAAGCCGATCGGCGTCGCCGAGGAGCTCCTGATCGTGCACCAGCAGGACATCCAGGCCGTCGTCAACTCGATGTGGCAGGGCGGCGCGGAGGCCATGAGCATCCAGGGACAGCGCGTCACATCCCGCACCGGCATCAAGTGCGTCGGCAACAGCGTCCTGCTCCACGGCATCCCGTACGCGCCCCCGTACGTCATCGTGGCGATCGGCAACCAGAAGGGGATCGAGCAGGCGCTGAGCAGCTCCACATATCTGCAGGCCTACCGCCAGTACACCGACCGGTACGGGCTGGGCTACTCCGAGAAGCGCATCTCCGAGGTCACCCTCGACGCGTACACCGGCGCCATCGAGCTCGGCTACGCGAAGCCGCAAGCGAAGTAGCTCTCCGGGAGCCCTCCCACTACGTGAGCGCGGTTCATCATGTTAAGTAGGCGAGCCGTATGTTCACATGGCCAATCCGCCATGTGAACATCCGAATCGCCTACTTAACATGATGAACCGACGACCACCAGCAAAGGGCGGCGCCAGCAACATCCCGCGGCTACTTGACCGCCATCAGCGGGGCGAGGCCCTTGCCGCGCTCGACCGCCTCCGTGTCACCGCACTCCGCGAGCCAGGTGGCGAGCATCTGGTAGCCCCCCTCGGTGAGGACGGACTCGGGGTGGAACTGTACAGACTCGACGGGGAGCCACTTGTGCCGTACGCCCATGATCACGCCGTCGGCGGTCCAGGCCGTCACGTCGAGGTCGCCCGGCATCGACTCGGGCAGGATCGCGAGCGAGTGGTACCGGGTGGCGCGCAACGGTGACGGCAGGCCCGCGAAGACGCCCGTACCGTTGTGGAAGACCTCCGAGGTCTTGCCGTGCCGCAGCTCGGGAGCGCGATCGACCACACCGCCGTACGCCACACCCATGGACTGGAGACCGAGGCAGACGCCGAAGATCGGCAGCTTCCCCCCGTACCGGCGGACGACGTCGATGCACACGCCGGCGCGTTCCGGCGTCCCGGGACCGGGCGACAGCAGGATCCCGTCGAAGCCCGACACCCAGTCCTCGCCGGAGAAGCGCGGGTCGTCGTTGCGCCAGACCTCGACCTCGGCACCGAGCTGGCCCAGGTACTGGACGAGGTTGTAGACGAACGAGTCGTAGTTGTCGACCACCAGGATCCGCGTCATGAGCTCATTGTCGCCCGGTAGGAAGGTCACTGGGCGCATGGTCCACGCCGGGAACTACGACGACGGGGCCGCGGTCGGGGTCGAACTCGGTGTCGGAGGCGACGACGGGGCCGTCGCGATGAAGATCGTCACCGGGGTCGTGCGGTCCGCGACCGTACCCGCCTTCGGATCGGTTTCGATCACGGTGCCCGCTGCGGGCGTACCGTTCTGGCTTTCCGCTGCCGTTGGGGCCCTTTCCTTCACTGTGACGTTGGCGAAACCCGCGGCCTTGGCGGCCTGGACCGCCGCTGCTTGTGCGAAGCCGCTCAGATCAGGGAAGGCTGACTGCCCCGTCGCGAACGTCACGGTGATCTGGGTGTTCTGCGCTACCTCCGCGCCCTCCGCAGGGTTGATGGAGACGACGTTGTCCTTGACCGACGTGGGTGGCTCGGAGGTCGCCGCGACCAAGGTCACCTTGGTGAACCCTGCTGCCGTGAGTGCCGCTTGGACCACGTCCTTCTTCTGGCCGGTCAACCCGGTCGGGATCTTGAGCATCGCCGGACCGACATTGACTGTGATCGTCACGTCGGAGTCCTTGTTGACCATGACGCCCTGTGCCGGGTTCTGATCCGTGACGGTGCCGACCGTGGTGTCGTTGGGTCCCTCGACGGTCTTCACGACCGCATGGAGGTTGGCCGCGGTGAGCGTGTCCGTCGCGTTCTTCTCGGTCATGCTGCGGACCTGAGGTACAGCGACCTGCGCGATTGCGGGCGGCCTGGAGTTGAACCAGAGCAGGGCGGCGATGACCGCCACCGCGAGGACAGCAGCGATGATGCCGATGACGAGGCCCGTACGGCTCTGGCGCCGTTTCGGCTCCCAGTACGGCGACTCGGGCGACACGGGAAATGCCCGCTGGGGTGAGGTGGCGGCGGTCATCGGGCTGATCACCGGGGCGATGGCCGGCGCGAGCGCGGTCGCGGCGATGGCAGCCTCCGGTACAGCCACCGTCGGCAGCTGCGCCGTGGGCGAGAGCCCCGCAAGGAGCCGCGCGATGTCGTCGCGCATCTCCTTCGCCGACTGGTACCGGTTCTCGGGGTCCTTCTCCAGCGCCTTGAGCGTGATCGCGTCCATCTCGGGCGTGATGACGCTGTCGAGCAGCGACGGCCGTACCGGCAGCTCGCGTACGTGCTGGTACGCGACGCTCACGGGGGAGTCGCCCTTGAACGGCGGCTCGCCCACGAGCAGCTCGTACAGCAGGCACCCCGCCGCGTACACATCGGAGCGGTTGTCGACGGTCTCGCCACGTGCCTGCTCGGGCGACAGGTACTGGGCGGTGCCGATGACGGCGGCGGTCTGCGTCATCGAGGCGGACGTGTCCGCGACGGCGCGCGCGATGCCGAAGTCCATGACCTTGACCTGGCCGGTCGAGGTCAGCATCACGTTCGCGGGCTTGATGTCGCGGTGGATGATGCCGGCCTGATGGCTGTACTGGAGGGCGTCGAGCACGCCGATCTCCATCTCGAGCGCACGCTCGGGAAGGATCTTGCGGCCCTCGCGGAGCAGGTCGCGCAGCGTGTGGCCGACGACGAGCTCCATGACGATGTACGGGACGTGGACGTCCGACGCGTGGTCGAGCTGCTCGCCCGTGTCGTACACGCTCACGATGTTGGGATGGTTCAGTCCCGCGGCGGCCTGCGCCTCCCGCCGGAACCGCGCCTGGAAGGTCGAGTCGCCCGCGAGATCGATGCGCAGCATCTTGATCGCCACCGGACGGCTGAGCCGCGTGTCGATCGCTCGCCGCACTTCCGCCATCCCACCACGGCCCAGAACGGGCCCCAACTGGTAGCGGCCGCCCAGCAGCGTCCCCTGCTCGGCTGTCACCATGACCCTCCCACGACCCGTGCTCGACTGATCAGTCCCGGCACATTGTGACCATTCAACATGAGAGAGGGCTGAGCGTGTACGCCAGGGCCTCTCAAGATTGGGTTAGCGGAGGGTGAGATCTTCATCGTGACGCCTGGATCAATGCCTTGGCGATGGGTCCGGCAAGCGCCCCACCCGCGATGTCCGTACGGGCGACGTTCGCATCCTCGATGAACACCGCGATCGCGATGTCGGGGTTCTTGGCGAACGACACGAACCACGCGTACGGGTTCTTCGTGAGGTCCGTCTGCGCCGTACCGGTCTTGCCGCCCACGACGACACCGGACACCTGCGCCGCCGTACCGGTCCCCTTCTGGACGACGTTGACCATCATCTGCTGCAGCGCCTGGGCGGACCCGGACGAGAGGGCCTGCTTGTCGTCGGGGCCATGCCGGTACAGGACCTTCAGGTCGGCGCTGCGGATCTCGCTGACGAGGTACGGGGTCTTCAGGACGCCGTCGTTGCAGATCGCCGAGACGACCATCGCCATCTGCAGGGGGCTCGCCGCGACGTCGTACTGCCCGATCGAGCTCAGCATGGTCTGGGCGGCGTCGAGCTTGGTCGGGAACTGGCTCTTCGCGGCGTTGACGTCGGTCATCGGCGTCGTGTTGAAGCCGAACTTCTCCGCCTGCGCCTGGATCTTGGCCGCTCCCAGCTGGGCCCCGAGGTTCGCGAACGCGGTGTTGCACGAGAGCTGCAGCGCCCGGTCCATCGTCTGCTGGGTGTTGCCGCACGCGGACCCCTCATTGCCCAGGACGCTCGTGGAGTTCGGAAGCGTGAGCTGGCTAGGGGTGTTGATCAGCGTGTCCGCGGCCATCCCGTTCTCGAGCGCGGTAGCAGCCGTGACGAGCTTGAACGTCGAGCCCGGCGGGTAGATCTCGCGGGTCCCCCGGTCCGACAAGGGCTTCGTCGGATCGGCGTTGAGCGCCGTCCAGGCGGCCCTCGCCGCCGTCAGGTCGTGCGTCGCGAGCGTGTTCGGGTCGTACGTGGGCGTGGACACCATCGCGAGGATCGCGCCGGTCTTGGGGTCGAGCGCCACGACGGCGCCCTTCTTGCCCGCGAGCTGCTGCGCGGCCACCTGCTGCAGTTTCGGATTGATCGTGGTCTGGATCGTCGCACCGACGGGCGTCGCGCCGGTGAACATGTCGACGAGCCGGTCGAGCGTCTGGCTCGATGCCGTACCGGCCAGCTCGGTCGAGTACTTCGACTCGAGCCCCGAGCGCCCGAAGTCGTACGCGTACCAGCCGGTCACCGTCGCGTACAGGCTGCCTTGTGGGTACGAGCGCTGGTACTGGAAGCGGTCCTTGATCGGCGTCGTCGTCGCGATCTGGGTGTCTCCGGCGAGGATGGCGCCCCGGTTCTGGGCGAACTCTGCGTCGAGCACGCGCCGGTTCCGGTCGTCGGCCGACAGCGAGCTCTGGCGCCACAGCTGGACCACGCTCACGTTGACCAGCAGCGCGAGGAACAGGACGGACGCCACGATGGCTGTACGGCGGATGGATGCGTTCACTGTTCCTCCTGGTCGAACCGGAACAGCTGGGTCGGTTCGTCGGGGTCCGTGACCGGGTGGGTCATGGTCGAGCTGGACGACTCCTCGGCCGGGATGAAGGCCGCCGTCGCCTCCATGTCGGAGTCGTCGAGGAAGGCGTGGGCCGGGGGCTGGTGCTCGTCGGGAAGGTTGGGGCTCGAGGCTGTACGAGGCTCGGGGCGGGGCACCTGGGAAGGCCTCAGGTTGATCACCTGCGTCGCGTCGGCGGACAGGGAGGCCACATCCCCCTCGTCCTGGTGCACCACGGCCGGCCGTCGCGCGTCGTTGCTCACGACCAGCATGATGGCTATCACCAACCAGTTGGCGACCATCGACGAGCCGCCCTGTGACATGAAGGGCGTTGTCAGGCCCGTGAGCGGGAGCAGCCGGGTCACCCCGCCGATGATCGCGAAGACCTGCAGGGCGAACACCAGCGACAGCCCGGCCGCGAGCAGCTTGCCGAACGGCTCCGTACAGCTCAGGGCTGTCCGGAGGCCTCGAGCGACGATGATGCCGTACACGAGGATGACGGCCATGAGCCCCACCACGCCGAGCTCCTCGCCGATGGCGGCCGTGATGAAGTCGCTCTTCGCGAGGGGCGTCAGGCCCGGACGCCCGAGGCCCCAGCCTCGGCCCAGCAGGCCGCCGTACGCGAAGCCGAACTGTCCCTGGATCACCTGGTAGTTCTGGTCGTAGTTGCTGAACGGGTTCAGCCACGAGCTGACGCGGACGCCGACATAGGCGAAGCGCTGGTACGCGAACCAGCCGCCGGCCGCGAACAGCAGCCCGCCGATGACGACCCAGCTCAACCGACCGGTCGCGACGAACACCATGGCGACGAACAGTCCGAAGAACAGCATCGAGGTGCCGAGGTCCTTCTGGTAGATGAGGACGAGCATGCTCGCCACCCACATCACCGCGATCGGGCCCAGGTCCCTGGCGCGTGGCAACGTGAATCCCAGCACCTTCGGGCCGGCCATCGCGAGCACGTCCTTCGTGTCGGCGAGGTAGCCGGCGAACGCCAGGCTGAGCACGAGTTTGGCCACCTCGGCCGGCTGGAAGCTGTAGCCGAACACTCGGATCCAGATCCGGGAGCCGTTCAGCTCGATGCCCAACGGGCTCAGCGGAAGGAGCAGCAGGACGAGGCCGGAGAGGAACAGGATGTACGTGAACCGCCCCAGGATCCGGTAGTCCTTCACCAGGAAGATCACCGCGATCGCCGCCACGATGCCGAGCACCGCCCACAACGACTGCGTCTGAGCATCCGACCGTGCCGGCTCCGGGATGAGGTCGATCCGGTGGATCATCGCCAGACCGAGTCCGAGCAGCAGGAACGTCGCCGGGAGTAGGACCGGGTCGGAGTACGGGAGCTTCCACCGCACGACGACATGAGTCGCGATACCGACGCCGAACCAGACAGCGAGAACGTACGGCCACGCGCGCGGCAGTGTCCCGTCGATGTCGAGGTGCGTCAGCAGATAGCCCGACGCTCCGACCACCTGCGCGAGCAGGAGGAGCAGCAGTCCGATCGCCGGCCTGCTGCGGTGGACGACGACCTCGCCCGTGCTCATTGCCGTGGCGGACACGTCAGCACTCGTCGGGCGCGCTCGGGGTCGGAACGGTCGTGGGGCTCTGTACGGGGAGTGTCCCGGTGGAAGGCTGGGCGCTCGTCGAGGCCGACGTACCGGGCGAGGCGGACAGCGTCTGTGACGCGGAGGCGGCCGTCGTGCTGGGGCTCGGCGAGGCGGTCGGTGTCTGCGTCGCCTGTGCGCGTGCGAGGCGCTGGGCGACGCACTGCGACGCCCGCGTTCGCAGCTCTTCAGCCGCTGCCTTGGCGGCGTCGAGGCCGCCTTGGCGGATCGTGATGCCGGCCCGTACCTTCTCCTGGTACGCGGGTGGCAGGTCGCTCATCTGGATACCAGTGTTCTCGACAAGCCGATTGGTGGACAACCCGAGAAGACTGCCCTGTACACCCTGGTAGATGCCGACCTGCTGTCCCGTGGGCGCGACGAGGAACTGCGTCATCGCGTACGCGTACGTGCCATAGGCAGCGAGCCCGACCACCAGCACAACGGCGATGATCGCTCCCCACAAGCCGAGACGTCGTCGCCGCTGACCGGACTCCGGCTCGTACCGGCCACCGCCTCCGGTTCCGGTCAGAGCGGGTGCCGGAGCTGCGGGGACGATGTTGCCCGAGGCGTCGGTGGTCTCCTCGGCGGCGCCGTCGCCGAGATCGATCGGCTTGGACCGGATCGCCGGAATCTCGCGGGTGACCGCTGCGCCCAGCACGAGGCCGCGCGCGGCGTGGCGCGGAGGCGTGAGCCCCGTCTCCCCGATGAATGCTTCGTCGTCAGCGCCGCCCTCGACGACGTCCGAGACGATGATCGTGATGTTGTCCAGACCACCGCCGGCGTGGGCCGCCTCGACGAGGTCGGTGAGCACCAGGTCCAGGTCGTCGCCCGCGAGCGCGTCGTCGATGACATCGTCTGTCACCAGCCCGCACAACCCGTCGGAGCAGAACATGATCCGGTCGCCGGCCTTCAGGGTCACCAGTTCGAGATCCGGCTCGGAGATGGGCTGTCCGTTGAGCACGCGCAGCAGCAGCGAGCGATGCGGGTGCACGTGGGACTCGTCCTCCGTGATCCGTCCCTCGTCGATGAGCGACTGGACCCAGGAATGGTCGTGGGTGAGACGGGTGAGCTCGCCGCCCCGGCGCAGGTAGCCGCGCGAGTCTCCGATGTGGGCGACACCGAGCTGCTCGCCGTCGAAGAGAGCCCCGCACACCGTCGTACCCATCCCGTCCAGGGACACATCGTCGGCGACGAGCTCGGCGAGGCGATCGTTGGCCTTCTGCAGCGCGCCGCCCAGTACCTCGAGCATCTCGGTGCCCTTGTGGAGCCCATCGGCCTTCTGGAGCTCGGTGACGGCGACAGTGGAGGCGAGATCTCCGGCGGCCGCGCCGCCCATGCCGTCGGCAACGACCACCATCGTCGGGGACGCATAGCCCGAGTCCTGGTTGTTCTTCCTCACCAGGCCGATCTCGGAGTGTGCGACCGTGCGCAAGGTGAGCGGCATCAGGTCTCCA
>Ga0182021_10001266_pt1 | contig 28733 bp, 25 predicted proteins | sample 612E3MmetaG_FD_120493 | JGI IMG/M metagenome (GOLD analysis project Ga0182021, IMG submission 120493) | Permafrost microbial communities from Stordalen Mire, Sweden - 612E3M metaG (Illumina Assembly) | ecosystem: Environmental > Terrestrial > Soil > Wetlands > Permafrost | place: Sweden...
ACCCGGCGCGCGAACTGGTCCACTGCCAGGTAGTCCCAGCCGCCCTCGCCGCCGACGGGGATTTCTTTCAGAAGCCTGTAATTCACCTCCGCCCCGCTGACGGGAAGCGTCACGATGCCGAGGATGCCGAGTGCGATCAGGCCGAGAAGCCGCGAGTGTGTTTTCATATATCTGGATAAAGTCTTTGGTTCGTTAATTTCGATCCGAGCATAGGCCCGGGCACGTGCATTGCCAGAAGAAAATTCTGTGCCACTCTGAAAAAATGCCAAACAGGCTTCCGTTTTGGCATACTTGCCTGGCATTATCGTCTCAATAAGGCGTCCGCTACGTCCGACCAGCAGAAAAAAAGCAACTTCTTTGGCGGATTTCCGAGGTCGGCGGCTCTTTAGTAGTGGATAGATGATGACTGACACCCAAGAATTGCTCGCGAATTTCGTCCAGAGCGGCTCGGAGCCGGCTTTTCGCGAACTGGTCACGCGCTACGTGGACCTGGTGTACTCCACGGCAGTGCGGCTGGTCGGTGGTGACACTCACCGGGCCGAAGATGTCGCGCAGATCGTCTTCGCGGATTTGGCACGGATGGCGAGCAAATTGTCCGCGAGCACGACGCTGGGGGGATGGCTTCATCGCCATACGTGCTTCGTGGCCAGGACGATCATGCGCGGAGAACGCCGCCGCCAAGCCCGTGAAAGGCAGGCCGCAGAGATGAGCACGCTGAATGATACCAATGATAGTGTTCTCGCCCGGATTGCCCCGGTCTTGGACGAGGCCATCCAGGAGTTGGGGGCGGATGATCGGGACGCGATCCTGCTCCGGTTCTTTGAACGCCGCAATCTGCGGTCAGTCGGCGAGGCTTTGGGAATCACCGAGAACGTGGCGCAGAAGCGGGTATCTCGTGCGGTGCAGGAACTGGGAATACTCCTCCAACGCCGAGGCGTGGCCTTGTCGGCCGCCGCCTTGGCGAGCGGCCTGGCCGCGGGGGCAGTGACGGCTGCACCAGCGGGACTGGCGTTGGGCATCGCAGGAACTGTATTTGCCGGTGCAGGGGAAGCCGGAGGCATCGGCTTGACCTCCGCCAAAGTTGCGGCAACGGCTAAACTTCAGGTTGGGGTCGTCGCTGCGCTCGCAGTCGCCGGCGTGGTGACTATCCTATTCCTGAAGAACCGATCTACGGCGAGGTTGCAGGAGGAAAACCGCCCTGTAGTGCAGCAGGCAGAGCAATCGGCCTCAGCAGGGCGTCCCGGCTCCGGGTCCGCCAGCCAGGAAACCGCGAGGTCTTATGCGAATGATCAACTGCCGGCAGCGCAACCCCAAGCGCCCCAAACGGCCAAGCCAAGTGCTGATCGTGTCCTGGAGCCGATGAAACAAAGTGCCGCGGTGCCGGAGAAGACCGTAGCCGATAGTTCCGCCCCTCTAATGCAGCGACTTTTTGCCAAATCAGGGAGCAGGGTTAGGATCGAGGGCACTTCCAACACTCACGACTGGCAAGTGGAAGGCTCAGTCATTGGCGGGTCTCTGGCAATCGGCTCTGGCTTCCCCATGGATTCAGGGCAAGCGCTGCAAGCTGGTCCGGTTCAGGCGCAAGCGGAGGTTTTCATCCCCGTCCGCTCCCTGAGGAGTATCGAGAAGGACGGCAGACCGTATAGCACCGCGATGGACGAGATCATGTATGAGAGCCTGAGGGCAGAGCAGAATCCAAGAATCCGTTATCGTTTGTTCGAGATGTCCTTAACCGGAGCGACCAACCATAACGAGGTTCCCCAGTATGAATTTGATGCTCGCGGCGAACTGGTGGTAGCAGGGATTACCAACGAAATCACTATGCCGGTTTTCGTTCTGCCGCTGGGTGGTGGCAAACTCAAAATCTCAGGCGGAATATCTGTCAAAATGACATCGTTCCAGATTGATCCGCCGGCCCCGAGAATTGCCCTGGGATTAATCAAGACCGGCGACGATGTGAATCTCCTGTTTGAATGGGTCGTGGCGCCGAGGGGCATCCCCTCCGCGCCAGCCCAAAGCGGAAAGGTGCCGCTCATCCTGGATTTGCCCGCTCCCGCCTTCAAGGGCACCCCGAAAGACCTGCCGCTCGGCCCCAACATCGAGCCGCTCTCGAACAAGCTTCGTGCGCCCCTGATGGTCCCGTCCGATCTGAGCAACCTGGGGCCCGGCAGCAAGCTCACTTGCAGTGATAGGAATGTCACCGCCGATATCCTGGACAAGATCACCGATGGCGACAAAAGCGCGTCCGACCAGAGCATCATCCTTCTGCGCAAAGGGACGCAATGGGTGCAGATGGATTTTGAGAGCCCGCAGGAGGTGTTCGCGCTCGTGATCTGGCACGCCCATAACGTGGCGAAGGTCTATCACGACGTCATCGTGCAGGTTGCCGACAACTCGGACTTCACCTGGAACGTTCGCACGCTCTTCAACAACGACTCGGACAACACTTCCGGCCGGGGTGCCGGCAGCGACCGTGAATACGTCGAAACCTACGAAGGCAAGCTGATCAACGCCAAGGGTGTCAGAGCCCAGTACATTCGTTTCTACTCGAAGGGCAGCACCGAAAGCGCCCTCAACGAATACATGGAGATCGAGGTCTATGGACGGCAGGCGCAGTGAAGCTGCCTGTGATGCTGGTGTGTCATTGCTGCACGACACCATTCCTGGTTGAATGCCCGCCATGAACGAGAACCGCTCTCTTACCCGCCGCGCTTTTCTCGAAAAAGCTGCCACCGTCACCGCCATTGGTTTCGCCGCGCCGCACCTTGCCGCCGCCGCTCAACCTGCCGCCCTGCCCAAGCCCAGCCCGAACAGCCGCATTCACCTCGGCCTCATCGGTTGCGGCGGCATGGGGCGCGCCAATCTCGGCGCCTGCGCGAGTCAGCCCGATGTGGTCGTCACCGGCGCCTGCGATGCCTGGGAATCCCGCCGCAACGCGGTGGTGCAGCAGTTCAAAGACACTTGCAAAGGCTACCGCGATTTCCGCGAGATGCTGCAGCAGAAAGACCTCGACGCGGTTATCATTGCCACTCCTCCACACTGGCACGCGCTGATCGCCATCACCGCCTGCGAGGCGGGCAAGGACATCTATCTGCAAAAGCCGATGACGCTGCACCTGGCGGAAAGCTTTGCTGTCCGCAATGCAGTCAGGAAGCGCAACACCATCTGCCAGGTTGGCACCCAGATCCATGCCTCCGAGAACTACCGGCGCGTGGTCGAGTTGATCCGCTCCGGGAATCTCGGCCCCGTCGCCGCCGTTCGCACCTTCAACGTCATGAACCAGATGCCCGATGGCGTCGGCCAGAGCGTGCCGGAGGCGGCGCCAGCCGGCCTCGATTGGGACCTCTGGTGCGGCCCGGCCCCGCTGCGCCCGTTCAACCCCATCCTCGCCAACAATTCTTATAACCACTGTTCCTGGATGGATTACAGCGGGGGTTGGACGCCGGGCATGGCGCCGCACATCATTGATCTGCCGGTCTGGGCCTGCAACCTCGGCTTCCCGCTCAAAACCAGCGCTGCCGGCGGCCGCTACTTCCTTAAGGACGACGGCGATGCTTACGACAACCACGAGGTCCTCTGGCAATATCCGAACCTGACCATGACCTGGATGTCCTCGCTCACCAACAGCTACGGCTTCGATTTTCAGGGCGACCCCAAACCGCAACGCCGGCTTGGCATTTATTTCCACGGCGCCAACGGCACCGTGGCCGCGGACTACGGCACGCTCAAGCTAATCCCCGAAGGCGACAAGATGAAGGGCCTGGAAACGCCGCCCAAATCCATTCCTCCTTCCCCCGGCCACGAACGCGAATGGCTCGACTGCATCAAATCACGCCAGCAACCTTCGTGCAGCGTCTTCTATCACGTCCACGTGGATGTGCCGATCCTGCTCAGCCTGCTCTCGCTCAAGCTCGGCCGCTCTATCCGGTTCGATCCAGCAACCGAGAAGATCGTCGGCGATTCCGAAGCCGCCCGCCTGGCGGTCCCCCAATACCGAGCCCCCTGGAAGTTTCCCAAGATGCCCCCCGATGGGTTCAATCGAGGCATACAGCAGAGCAGGGAACAGTTTGGGTTTAGCCCGCAAGTGCTCGCCTGTTCCTCGACCGGGAATGATAGTAAAAAGCAACAAATCCTAGTAACTGCGAGTTGAAATCACAATCAACAAACACCCTCGCCATGAAAAAGACAATCCTGACCGCAACATGCACCGATCCGCAACAGTTCTACATCATCACGGTGCCGTAACAGAATCGGCATGGCAGTCCATTGCGCCGACGGGCCGGTGTGGCTGGCCCGGTCCTGCGGCCTTCTCTGTATGCTCCGCCGCATGTTCATCCGGCTGTTGATCAGCATCATTATGACGCTATCCGCCCAGGCTGCCTCTGCCCAAGCTAACCCGCTGACAACCAGGCTCGACGGTTTGTTCCAGGACTTCAATCGGCCCGGCTGCCCCGGCGCCAGCGTGATGATCCTCCACCGCGGCAAGGTCGCCCTGGCCAAAGCCTATGGCCTCGCCAACCTGGAGGAGAAGATCCCTTGCGGCACAAACACCAACTTCCGCCTCGCGTCGGTCACCAAGCAGTTCACCGCCATGTCGGTGCTGATCCTGGCCGAGCGCAAGCAGCTTGCGCTCGACCAGCGCCTGACCGATTTCTTCCCTAAATTCCCCGACTACGGCCGCCAGATCACTCTTCGCCATCTGTTGAACCACACCTCGGGCTTGCTCGATTACGAAGACCTCATTCCGAAAGGCACGGAGATTCCCGTGGTGGACCGCGATGTGTTGCGCCTGCTCCTGCAGCAGGACAAGACCTGCTTGCCGCCCGGGACAAAGTACCGCTACAGCAATTCCGCCTATGCCCTGCTGGCGTTGATCGTCGAAGCGCGCTCGGGCAACACCTTCGCCCACTTCCTGCAAGAGAACATCTTCACGCCGCTGAAGATGAGCCACACGCTGGCTTACGAACGCGGCCTGTCGGTTGTGCCCAACCGCGCTTACGGCTACTCGCCCGACGCGGGCGGCTTCAAGCGCACTGACCAGAGCCTGACCAGTTCCGTGCTCGGGGACGGCGGCATCTATTCATCGGTCGCCGACCTCTACCAGTGGGACCAGGCGCTCTACACGGACAAACTGGTGAGCCGAAGGTTGCTCAAGCTCGCCTTCACTCCGGGCCCGGCCACCGATCACCCGGACACCACTTACGGTTTCGGCTGGTTTATCGGCCGGTATCGCGGCCTGCGGGAACTCTGGCACAGCGGTAACACGATTGGTTTCACCACCCGGATAGCCCGGTTCCCGGACCAGCAGTTCACCGTCATCATCCTCACCAACCGTAACGAAGCCAAAATTGCCGACTTCCCTCACCGTATCGCCGATTGGTATTTGTTCCCCTCGCCATAGCCCGTCGTAGCGCAGATTTCAGTCTATCAGTATCGCAGAATTGCATTCTGCCGCACGTCCCCGCCCCTGACTCAACTTCCCGCTCCCGGCAGCAAAGCCCTTGGTTTCCTCAGGAAAACGACATCTGGATACTTGCTACGAGCAGGCAGTTAACCACAAGAATGTCCTCGCGCCGGTCGCGGCGGTTCACGACGTGGTAACTGGCACCCGGATGTTGGCTGCGCCGTTTTCGAGCGGTGGGGGCGCGTGAGGCTGCCCCCAGCGCGAGCGCAAGCCGGAGTGTGGCAACCTGGCGAGCCGACTTCATTACGGGCCAGTAACATACAAGGGGAATACAAGGGGAAACGCTTCCCCTTGTATTCCCCTTGTATTCCCCTTGTAATCTCCAAGCTAGGGTCTGGCCTGCGTCCGGCTGGTGGGGTCGCCACGGCTTGGCAGCGGGTACGACAAGTTAAAACCATGGAGACCGCTGGTTTGCTGGAGTCTCTGCAAAACCGACCGGCCAGCTAGGCTCTGGCCAAGTGGCGTCTTTGTTCGACGGTGCATCTATCCTATTCATCCCATGTGGAATCGGATCCGCAGGGGATGAATATCCGCCGGGGAAGTTAAGCTGATACCTTCCTTCGTCTGCCGTTTCAGGTCGTTTGAATCCGCCTCAGTTGCGCCTGATACTCCTCCGGCAGCCCCCAGAACCGCGCCCCGTCCACCAGTTGTTGTTTGTAAGCCGCGTTCGGCAACGGTGGGTCGGGCTCCCGATTCGCAAAGTAGAGCCACACCAGCACCGGCTTGTCTTTCTTGCCGTCGCGGCACACCTCCCGCCGCTCCCGGATGTATGCATTCTGACTCAACGGACGCTCTGGCTGGTAACCCTCGCTCTCATCCAACCGCCTCAGGTCCGCCTCCGCAAGGTCGAACACCCCCCCCCAGATGTCCTGCCCGGCTTCCGCCACCCCATCGCAAGTGCCGCAGCCTCGATCCTTCGCGTAGCGGGTAAAAGCAAGGCGATGGTTCGGGAGTTTGGCCACCGCCACGAACCGCGCCGACGGGCAGCGCTGGCGCATTTGCCCGGAATCGAGGTTCGATCCATAAGCGAAGTAAAGCATCGGTTTAATCCGACGGGAGCCTTAGGCACAAAACGCAAACCGACGCAAGCCTCCATAACGCAAACCGACGCAAGCCTCCATATTGGCGCGCATTACCAGATTACCAGATGCGGCGCCGCTTTAGCGCGCACGTGTCGGGCTCCGTAGCGCAGGTTTCCAAACCTGCTGCATCGCCGATCTAATCGGCAGAGCGTCCGCCGTTCTTAACCCCGTTCGCATTTACTGGCAGCGGGCAGTTTGCAACTCTGCGGTACGGCAGACTGTAAGCGCACGGCGGCGGCTTTCCTCTGGATTGAAGGCGCGGCAGGCGGCATCTTGTCAGGCTGAGTATGTCCACATCGCCGCCTGACAGAGCCAGCGAGCGCCGGTATTCCTCCGGCGAACTCGTGCGACGACTGGTGGCTTTGGCGTGGCAGTTCCGCGGCGATTGCCTGCGGTCGCTGGCGCAGAGCCTGATGCTGTTGTTGCTCGGGCTGGTGGGCTTGCAGTTGCTCGGGTTGGTGATTGATGTCATCCGCCATGCGCTCGACGCGACGCAGCGAGCCCCGGTTTATCCGTTTGGCTGGACGCCGCCGGTGGCTTGGACGCCGCTGCAAATCGTCACCTTGATGGCGGTGGCGATTGTCGCCCAGGCGCTGCTGCGGGCGGTGCTGACCTACCACTACAACATGACCACCGCCCGCCTGACGCAGGGCAAGATCGTCCCCGACTTGCGCGACCGCGTCTATGCCAAGTTGCAGCGGCTGAGCTTCCGCTTCTTCGACGTGCATGGCTCCAGCTCGATCTTCAATCGGGTCACGGGCGACGTGCAGAATACGCGCCTGTTTGTTGACGGCGTGGTGTTGCAGGGGATCAATATGGTGCTCACGCTGGCGGTCTATTTCGTGTTCATGTGGCGCATCCATGCGGCGCTGACGCTGGCGTGCCTGTGGGTGACGATCGGGCTGTGGTGGATCGCGCACTATTTCTCGGGCCGGCTGCGGCCCGCCTATCTGCATAACCGCGAGCTGTATGACGGCCTGGTGCTGCTCTTTACGGAGAGCGTTCGCGGGATGCAAACCGTCAAGGGTTTTGCGGCGGAGCCTCATCAAATCCGGCGGTTCGAGGAGGCCAACAGCCGGGTGTCGAACCAGCAAAAGCGAATTTTCCGGGACCTGTCCCGGTTCACGCCGATGACGCAGGTATTGTCGCAATTGAGCCTGGTCATCCTGTTCGCCTATGGCGGGTGGCTTTACGTGCAAGGCCGGATTCCGTTGGGCAGCGGGCTGGTCGTCTTCGCCGGCCTGTTGCAGCAGTTCAACGGGCAGGTGGCCAACATCACCACCATCGCCAACTCGGTGCAGCAGAGCTTTACGGCCGCCCGGCGCGTGTTTGAGGTGCTCGACACGCCGTTGGAGGTCCAGAACCGGCCGAATGCCATCGTGCCGGCGCGGCTCACGGGCCAGTTGACGTTCGAGAAGGTGACGTTCGGTTACCTGCCCGAAGCGAGCGTGCTGCAGGACGTGTCGTTCGAGGCGGCGCCTGGCCAGGTCATTGGCATCTTCGGCATGACTGGCGCGGGCAAGAGTTCCTTACTGAGCCTGATTCCGCGCTTCTATGATCCCCAGCGCGGGCGCATCGTGGCGGATGGGCGGGACTTGCGCGACCTCGACCTGGATGCTTACCGTCGCCAGATCGGCATCGTTTATCAGGAGAGCTTTCTCTTTTCGAACACCGTGGCGGCCAACATTGCCTTCGGGAATCTGCGCGCTACACAGGAGCAAATCGAGCGAGCCGCGCGGAGCGCCTCGGCGCACGAGTTCATCTTGGCGATGCCGCTTGGCTATGAAACGGTGCTCGGGGAATCAGGCGCTGACCTCTCCGGTGGCCAGCGCCAGCGGCTGGCCCTGGCGCGCGCGTTGCTGCTGGAGCCGCCCATTCTGATCCTCGACGACCCCACCGCCTCGGTGGACGCCAAAACGGAGTACGAGATCGTGTCCGCGCTGCGCCAGGCCATGGAAGGCCGCACCACGTTCGTGGTCGCCAACCGCCTTAGCCTGCTGCGCCGAGCCGATGTGATCCTGGTTTTGGAAAACGGACGCCTCGTGCAAATGGGCACGCACGACGCACTCGTGCGCCTCCCCGGAACCTACCGCGAAACCGCCCTGCTCCAACTGATGGACCTGAGCGATCGCGACGAAAGGATGGCTCCCTGAATGCGGGTGAATCAGCCCGGCCTGTAGTGACCCAATGCCAGACGGCGAGCCCATCTACGTAAGCATTCTCAATATTGATAAACTGCTAACGCTGCTCCTGATGTTCCCCTTCTTAAATGCTGCTCTCAGCACTGCAAAAGGGCCAAAGGGATGAAAAAAAGTTAATTTTTAGCTTGAACATTACCGCCCTGGATGCAATTGTATCCTTTTCGGGTTGGTTCAGGCGAGTTTTTCGGGGTAAGGGCTGCCTCCCGGGAGTTATCGTCAGGTAGGCAGGGTTTGCGCTGCATGGCCTGCTGTTGGTCCGGCTCGGTTTCCGAGTAATGGCAGCCTTCTAAGTGCCCGCGGGGGCGGTGTATAATACGCCTCGCTGACGAATCGCTTGATTCAGGCGGCTTGCGGGTATTTCTGAACCAAAAGGGATTATGCGCGTCTGATTATTATGGTGAACAGGAAAGAGAGCAAGTTGGTCAAGGGAGCGGAGCGTCGGGGCCGCCGGCGAGGGCGACCCGTGTCCGTTAAAGGGCACCGACATGGCCGTCCTTTTGTGATTTCGCCTAAGGCTCACTTCGCCAATGACTTACGTGCCGCCGACTCCGCCAAGGTTCCGCCGGAGCCGCCTTCCGCTGCTCGCGGCAAAGCTCCCTCGGCAAATACCCGTAACTCCGGGGCCCCGGGGTCTTCTGTGCGCACGGCTGATTTGACCGAGACCATCAAGACTTTGATGCACTTGGCCCACGAGCACGGTCATGTGACTTACGACGACATTAACGATATCCTGCCCGACGGACTTTCGCCTGAAGACTTGGATGAGCTCTATAGTAAGCTTCGCAACCTCGACGTGGAGATTGTGGACCACGCCGAAGTCGAGCGCGCCAAGCCGACCGAGCAGGAAGAAGAGGAAGACAGTCGGCTGGAAGTCCTGGACGACCCTGTCCGGATGTACATGAACCAAATGGGTAAAGTGCCGCTCCTGACGCGCGAGCAGGAGGTCGAAATCTGCAAACGCATCGAAGAGGCCGAAACCGACATGAAGAGCCTGGTCTATGGCCTTGGCTTCACCGCCAAAGAGCACATCGCCATTGCCGAGAAACTCCTTTCCGAGCCGCCCAAGGAACGCTTCGACCGCGTCGTCGTGGACAAGAAAATCGCCAACCGCGAAGCGCATCTCCGGGAGCTGCGAAGCCTGATCAAGAAAGTCCGGGCGCTCGACACCCAAGTGGACGAATATTACACCACCTGGCAAAAGGCCACCAGTCAAGGCCGCCGCCAGACATGCTTCGCCCGGTTCCGCAAGTTCGACAAGAAGCTCCAGGACATCTTCCCGCGATTCTTCTACAAGCAAAAGGTGCTCGAGGACATGATCCTCGTGGCCGGCAACGTGCATGAGAAATTCAAAGCCAGTTTGCGCCATGTCGAAGAGCTGGAATCCCGCCGCAAATCCACCGACCAGCAGGCCGCGCTTCAGGGTGAACGCACCAAGATTCGCGCCCTCGAGCAGTTCGTGCGCCTGCCGCACGAAGAGTTTTGCAGGATTTTCAGCCAGTTGAAGCGCGCTGCCGACCGCGCCCACCAGGCCAAGACCCACATGGCCGAAGCCAATCTGCGCCTGGTCGTCTCCGTAGCCAAAAAATACACCAACCGCGGCCAGTCCTTCCTCGATCTGATCCAGGAAGGCAACATCGGCCTCATGAAGGGTGTCGAGAAATTCGAGTACCGGCGCGGCTACAAGTTCTCCACCTACGCCATCTGGTGGATCCGCCAGGCCATTACGCGCTCGATTGCGGATCAGGCCCGCACCATCCGCATCCCGGTGCACATGATCGAAATCATGAACAAGCTCTGGCGCGCCCAGAAACAACTCACCCAGGAACTCGGCCGCGAACCCACCCCCGAAGAGATCGCGGACGAGATGCACATGCCCGTCTCGCGCATCAACGCCCTCCTCAAGATGGCCCAGCAGCCCATTTCCCTCCACGCCCCCGTGGGCGACGATGGCGATGTGAGCGTCGGCGACTTCATCGAAGACAAGACCGCGGAGAATCCGTCCGACGTCACCAGCTACAGCCTGCTGAAAGAGAAGCTCGGCGACGTGCTCACCAGCCTCACCGAACGCGAACGCCGAATCCTCGAAATGCGCTTTGGTCTCGTGGACGGCTACGAGCGCACGCTGGAAGAAATCGGCAAGATGTACAGCGTCACCCGCGAGCGCATCCGTCAGATTGAAGCCAAGGCCCTGCGCAAGCTGCGCCATCCCACTCGCGTCCGCCACCTGCAGGGCTTCCTCGACACGGAAGAGGAGGCAGCTTAGAGGTTGTGAAAGTCACCTACTACGGTCATGCCTGCTTTGCGGCCCACGTCGCCAACCGCACCCTGCTGTTCGACCCCTTCATCACGGGCAACGAACTGGCCAAAGCCATTGACGTCAAGAAAGTCCTGGCCGACTACATTCTCATCTCGCATGGGCATGCCGACCACCTGGCGGATGCAGCCGACATCGCCAAACGCACCGGCGCGACGGTCATCTCCAACTATGAAGTGACGGTGTGGTTCGGCCAGCAGGGCGTGTCAAAGACCCACCCTCTGAATCACGGCGGCGGCTGGCAGTTTGACTTTGGCCGAGTCAAGTTCGTCAATGCGATTCATTCCAGCAGCCTGCCCGATGGGACCTACGGAGGGAACCCGGGCGGGTTCGTCGTCGAGAGCAAAGAGGGCAATTTCTATCACTGCGGCGACACCGCGCTCACGCTGGACATGAAGCTGATTGGGGAATCCACTCGGCTGGCATTCGCCGCGCTGTGCATTGGGGACAACTTCACCATGGGCATTGACGACGCGATTCGGGCCGCGGATTTTGTGCGCTGCGACGAAATCCTGGGGCTGCATTACAACACCTTCCCGCCCATCAGGATTGACGCGCAGGCGGCCATCGCGAAGTTCAAAGCCGCCCGCAAGAACCTCCATCTGCTGCGGATTGGCGAGAGTCACGACTTCTGAGCCAGCCGCTCAATCATTCGACACGCTGAATCACTCGATTTGATATCAGCCGGGCTGCCCCTGACATACTCTGACCGGTGTGCCAGAGTGGCTCGGGCGCAGAGAGCGGACTCACCAGCCTTTGGTAAGAGCGGCGCGTTTGGCGGCGGGGGAGAGGACGCGCTCGCAACTCTCCCAGTCGTTTCTTTCGATTTGCTGGTTACTGGTCGGGCAGGACTTTGACCTGGAGCTTGCCCGTGGAAAGGAATTTGTGAAGGCGGGAAAAGCGGCTTTTGGCCAGTTCGCCGCCGGTGTCCACAAGAGTCTCGGGTTTCGAGCCGCACCATTCCTGACGCAGAGCGGCGGCGGCGGCCCTGGCGGTGTTCACGTCCTCGGGGCGCAACCCGGAATCGCAAACGACGTGGATTGGGCCGGCGACGGAATCAATGGCCTCGCCGGCAGTTTCCAGAACTGAGCCGCAAAAGTAACCGGCGATGCGGTCGTAGGCTTTGGCGTTGCGGAGCCCCTCGGCCAGGAAGGACTGGGCCAGTTTTTGGCGGCGGGAAGAAAAGCGTCGGATGGGGCTGGCGTTCATGAGGGAGATTTAGCCGCAAAAGAACGCAAAGAGCGCAAAGACGGTTCTTCGATGGCGGTGCTATTAGCTTGTATCAGGACCGAATCCCGGAAAAGAGAAACGTCTAGGGCAGGGCTACAGGCCCTGCTGGAGGTGCAAAGCATCTCACCCAGACGCGGGTCAAAATCTCGCATATCTGCCGGTTTACATCAATCATTCTCTCATCGCGGAAACCATTTCTGCAACGTATCTACGAAACGGTTGAACGAGGGGACTGCGCATCCCTGAAGGCTTTCCTTTCCCGCCAACTCTCGGTAGAGGGCATTCGAGCGAGGAATGCCAAACCCTTCCAGAATGGCTTCGAAACTCTCTTTTGGTCGGCGTGGCTTCCCGTGCAACTCTCCTCCCCGCTGCTGGACGGCTGCCTGAACGTGCTGGCCGAAGAGAGGACCGGTGAGGTTGGTGTTTCATCTGGCTCGTTCCGCGACCAGAGCTTGCATGTGGGACGAGGCGAGGCGCAGCCAGATTTCGAGTTCTGGCTCGAGGATAATCGGTTCGATGCGGTCCCGGGACCAGCCATTGGCCGCCAAGGCCTGGGCCAGCCGTTGCGCCAAGGCGTCGGCGCCGCGGTCCTCCCAGCCGCTGCCGGCGAGATCGCGCAGAACCATGGCGCGCTCGTGACTTCGCAGGAATCCGCGCAGCAATTCTACGGCGGTAGATTCCGGACTGGAATCGTGGAGCGCGTCCTTTACGACCTCGAATGCGAGGTCAGGCAGGTGGAGGCTGGCCCGGCGCTTTTCGAGTAACGTGGTGACCACATTGTGAATGGCGCCATCCGACACGAGAACAACGAGGTCTTTGTCGAAGGGCATACCCGTTCAACTCAGGATGCCCGCGGCAAACAACTGGGCGAGGCGGAGTTCCCCTTGCCACTGGCGCAGTTTGGGATGGCGGTCGCCTCGAACAATGTCCGTTTCACCAGCGGGGGTCTTGGAAAAACAGAGGAACTGCTCCGGCTTGATCAGGCCGACCAGTACTGGTGAATGTGTGGCTACGAGGGCTTGGCCGTCATAGATGGAACTGAGCGACTGGAAGACGGCCTCGACGGCTTGCGGGTGAACGCCATTTTCAGGCTCCTCAACCAGAAACAAAGAGCCTTCTGTCTTGATGTAGCAAAGCAGGGTCAGCGCCATCAGGCGCAGCGTGCCGTCCGACAAATGCCATGAGGGCACTTTGAGACCGCCTTCAAAAGAAACCGAGAGGTAGGTATTCTTGTCCTCCTCGCGCTCAATCACGTCAACTTCCTTGACCGGCAAGACGGTTTGGAGGTGCTGGACCCAGCCGCGAAAAGCGCCCGGGTCTTTGCGCAGCTCCCTCACGACCAGCGGCAAGGTTGAACCGTCGGGGCTGAACCCTTTCTCCTTAAGCGGCGGGCAAGGTGCTTGCATTAACTCGCTCCGCAACGCCAGCTTCTTGACCGCGACCGTCAACTGGGTCTTTGCCCAGTTGGCAATTCCAAACCGCTCGTCCTCGGGCAAGCTGCTCAAGGCGGAGCGGCTAACGCCGTTCTTCAGAGTAAAGTTCCAGTCGCTTGTCTCGGACTTGAAATAGGCATTGGTGACGCTTGGCTTGGAAGCGACTTTACGCCAGCCGGCAGGGGTTTTTGTCTGGCCATGAATCAAATCACGGTGAGGCAGGCTGGCCGACGGAAAACTCAGTTCACGCGGTGCAGTTTCATTTCGTGCCACCTCAGATCGCGCGTCCATGAGCCACAAGTTTTCGGCCAGGACGCGCGGCTCGTTGATATGGCTGGCATCGCGCCCGCCGATTTCGACTTCGTAGCGGACAACGCGCTTTTGCTCACCGTTTCTGCGGTTCAGACCAGCCAGCACCACCTCTGGAATGGGCATCTCCACAGCCAGTTGAAACTTGGTGCCTTGGCCGCAGAACAAGAGCTCTGGAATTTGCCGCGCCATACTTACCTCCAGGACCGCGTCGAGTCCTTCCCTGGCGAAGGCCCCAAGGAGGCGAGCGACCTCGAGGAGGGTGCTCTTGCCCGAGCCATTTGGCCCCGCCATGATGTGGAAACGATCGAGCGATTGCGAAACATTTCGCAGGCAACGATAGTTAACTGCTTCAATTCTGGAAATCATGTCAAAGTTGGTTCTTCCGGGCGTCCAGACGAACGACAGAGATTATACGGCGAGAGCTTGCTGATTGAAAGCTGGTTCTCACACGCTCAAACGTTGTCCTGTCGGTTGCGGAGCGCGCCAGCGAGAAGGCCGGCGGCCTTGGCGTCTTTGTGCCAGTGCTGCATGGTGGTGACCTGGCGCAAGGCGGCGAGGAAATCGAGCACTTCAATGAGGCCCTGGCGGTTGGTGGCGTGGTCTTTCACCTCGGTCTTAAGCCAGGTGATGCTGTCGCGTGTGCCCTCGGTTTCAGCGGTTTTGAAGGCGGCGAAAAGGGCGTGGCGGACTACGCTGTCAGCGAAGCCACTGCCGGAAAGGTCGCGGCGGGCGAGCTCGGTCGCGGTCTTGAGGCGCGTTTCGTTGGCCTTCAGGTGCGTGAGATTGAGAACGGTGTCACGTTTCGAAACGTCGAAGACGCTTTTCCTGGGCGTGCAAAGTTGCTTAAGTGCTTTCATTGAAACGAACCTGCACCGGTTTACTCCTAATGGGCGGTCGGGGCAACGCCGGAATTCTTAGCGGGGCTCTGAGTGGGCCAGTTGTACTTCACCGCTGGTGCCGCGGCGGCTAGTGGCTAGCGGTTGCTACTGGGCGGCGGGGGCAGAGGCTTGCTTGGGGAGTTGCTAACCAGTTGCTAAAGCGCAACATTTCTTGGCAACTGTTTGCGAAGGCGCGCACTTTGATGCACGCGAAAATTGGGCGATATTACGGAGGGGAAAACGTCACTAAACCCTTGTAAACAAAGGGACATATTAAATTGACGCGACAAAACGTATCGGGCAAACTGTTTGGGTTGCCAGAGTAGCTCAGGGGTAGAGCAGAGGACTCATAAGCCTTTGGTCGGGGGTTCAAATCCCTCCTCTGGCACCAGCTCAGCAAATGCCCGTTCGCGGTCAGATGCTCTGCCCCAGACCCGGAACTATGGTTGACAACACTTGCCAGCGGTCATCTGCCGCGAGCGACCCGGAGCCAGACCCGCTGGCCTGGTTCGCCGACATGATTGACCATTGCTACGACTTCGCCGAGACTGCCCGAGCGGAGGGGCGGCCGATTGTCGGGATCCTGTGCGAGTTCACGCCCCGCGAGATCATCCTGGCGGCGGGCGGAATCCCGGTGTGTCTGTGCGGTGGATCAGCAGCCACCATCCCGGCGGCGGAACAGCATCTGCCGGCCAACCTGTGCCCGCTGATCAAATCCACTTTCGGCTACCACGTGACGGGCAAGAATCCTTTCCTGAATTGGGCCGAGCTCGTCGTGGCAGAGACGACATGCGATGGCAAGAAGAAGATGTTCGAGGTGCTGGGGGCCGCGCGGCCGATGTATGTGCTTGAACTTCCGCAGAAGGCCGATGATTCCGATGCGTTCGAGCATTGGGTGCTCGAAGTGAAGAAGCTTGCCCAACACCTCGAAACGCAATTCCGGGTGAGCCTTACGGACACTGCGCTGGTCCAGGCAATCCAACTCATGAACCGGGAGCGGCACCTGCGCCGCCAATTGGCCGACTTGATGGTCGCGGAGCCGCCCCCGCTCACGGGCAGGCAATTGCTGGAGTTCAAGAGCATCATCTCGGGAATTGAGGCCGATCTGCGGCAGTACGAGCGCGCGCTGGAGTGGTTTGGGGAGCCACGGTCCGAAAGCAGAAAGCAGAAAGCAGAAAGCAGAAATCGGAAGCCCGAAGTGCGGGTGTTGCTGACGGGTGTGCCGCTGGTGCACGGCGCCGAGCGGGTGATGGAGTTGATCGAGAGCTGTGGCGCCGTGGTGGTCTGCATGGAAAACTGCACGGGTCTCAAGCCCATTCTTGAAGACGTGGACTTGCACAGCGAGCCCGACCCAATCCGGGCTATCGCCCAAAAGTATTACCACCTCCCCTGCTCGGTCATGACGCCCAACCGGCGGCGCCTGGAAACGCTGCGGACCTTAGCGGCGAAGTTCCGGCCAGATTGTGTGATCGAGCTGGTGTGGCAGGCCTGCCTCACCTATGACGTCGAGTCGTACCACGTGCGCAAGCTGGCCGAAGAAGAATTGCGCCTGCCGTATTTGAAGATCACAACGGATTACTCGCCCGCGGACTCAGCACGCATCACCGCCCGGGTGGAGGCACTGCTGGAGACCGTGCGGGCGAGGCTTAGCTGATGCCAGCCTTCCGCACCAGCCTGTGGGTGCCCCCTGAAGGGAAACAAACTGCCCGTCCTGCTCGCGCGGCGACGTTGCTGAATGCCCTTCGGCCTTCGGATTTCGGCCTTCGGAACTCCTTCGGATTTCGGATTTCGGATTTCGGATTTACCGTATGATTTGCGCCGGCATAGACGCGGGGTCGCGGGCAACCAAAGTAGTGTTGTTCGATTCGGAACAGTCGCGCATCGCCGGCTCCGGCATTGCGGATCAGGAGGTGCAATACGAGCGCCTGGCCGCAGCGGTGCTGGAACGAATCTGTCAGGAAACGAAGGTGGACCGCGCGACGGTTGGCGCCATCGTCGCCACGGGGTGCGGTCGCAACGCGGTGCGGTTTGCGGACACGACCATCACGGAGATTACCTGCCATGCCCGGGGCGTTCATTACCTGATGCCGGAAGCGCGCAGCATTATTGAGATCGGCGGACAGGACAGCAAGTTCATCACGCTCGAAGACAGCGGTCGAGTCCGGGATTTTGCCATGAATGACCGCTGTGCCGCAGGGAGCGGCCGGTTCCTGGAAGTGGTGGCCGCGCGGCTGGGGGTGGATTTGGCCAGGCTGGGAGAACTGAGCCGGGACAGCCACCAAGCGGCGCTGATCAGCAGCATGTGCGTAGTCTTCGCCGAAACGGAGATTATCGGGCTGCTCGCCCAGGGCGTTGCGGCGGCGGACATTGCTGCGGGCGTGCAAAACGCTATTGCCCAACGCGTGGCGGGGCTGGCGGGGCTGGCGGTCGTGCCGCCGGTCTGCTTCACCGGCGGAGTGGCGCTGCAATCGGGCATGGTGCGCGCTCTGGAAACCGCTTTGGGTTGTGCTGTGTCTGTTGCCCCGCTCCCGCAATATACCGGGGCACTGGGTGCCGCTATCCTCGCAGGCGGTCTGTCCCGCAGCCCGGGCAGGTAGGGCTCGCAGTCCTCTGCGAACCCCGTCGCGGCCCACCCTTGACTTTAACCTGCAGGCTTTGCAGAGTGGATTAGAGACTGACGGTTATGCCTTTGTACGAATACGAACTTTGCGAGGGGAAATGCGCGGCGTGCGGGGGGAAGTTCACCTTGCGCCGACCGCTGTCAGCCCCGCCGTTGACTAAATGCCCGGCCTGCAAGAAACCCGTGCGACGGGTGTGGTCCACCTTCAACTCACCCAAGACCGTCTCGATTTCGGACGCGAAAAAAGCCGGGTTCACGGTCCTCAAGCGCGTCAGCAAAGGCGAATACGAACGGCAGTAACGAGAGAAGATGAACATCCATCACCTGGAGCTGTTTTATTACGTCGCGCGCCACGGCGGAATCACCGAGGCGGTGCGGAACATCCCCTATGGCATTCAGCAGCCGGCCGTGAGCGGACAGGTGGCGCAGTTGGAGGAGTATCTGGGGGTGACGCTCTTCCAGCGCCGCCCGTTCGAACTGACGCCGGCGGGGAAGAAGCTGTATGATTTCATTGAACCGTTCTTCGCCAATCTTGAGGCCATGGCGGGTGAGCTGCAAGGCGGCAAAGCCCGCCAGATCCGGATTGGGGCCACGACCATCGTGCTCCGTGATCACCTGCCGGAGCTGTGCCAGAAGGTGCGAAAGCGGTTTCCGAACCTGAGAATCTCGCTGCGGGAGGGTTACCCGGCTGAGTTTGAGAGCTTATTGTTGAAAGGCGAGCTGGATTTGGCCGTCACGGCGATCGAGAAGAAGCCGGCGTCGGGGCTTCACTCGGCGGCGCTGGTGGAACTGCCACTGGTGCTGCTGGTGGAAACGGGCAGCCCCATCACGGCGGCGGACCAGCTTTGGCAGCGCGACAAAATCGAGGATGCGCTGATCTGCCTGCCCAGCGGGGAGGCCCTTGCGAAGAACTTTCAGCAAGGACTGGCTCGGCTGGGCGTGGATTGGTTCCCCCGCATCGAGGTGAGCTCGGTGGATTTGATCGAGACTTACGTGGCCAATGGCTTTGGCATTGGCTTGTCCGTGCTGGTGCCCAACGCGAGGCTCTCGCCCAAGGTGCGGCCGGTGCCGCTGCCGGACTTCGCGCCCGTGATTTTGGGCGCGCTGTGGCGCGGAAAACCTTCGGCGCTCTTGCAGGCATTTCTCGACGAGACTCGGTTGCGCGCGAAGCACTTTTCTCCCGGGCAGTGACGCAGCCCAGAGTTGCGGTCGGGCTGGGGAACGGCGGACGCCCTGCCGATTACAAATTGGCGATACAGTAGATTTCAATTATGCCACTAATAAACCTGCACCGGATCAACAAGGGCGGGGAGATTGTCATCAGCAGCGAACATATTCTGTTCATCGAGATTGAGTCCAAGACCACTACGGTTCACATGACGGACAACCTGCTGTTCTCGGTCGAAGAACCGGTGGACGCGATTGTCGCGAGCATTGAGGCCATCGAGACGAATAGAATCAAGAACGCCATCCAGCAGAGTGGAGTGACCGGGAAGTAGCGTAAGACTTTCTTCCTCCACCGGCTGAACCCAGGCGACAGTAGGGACACAGGTGTCCTGATTTGAGACGGAGGTGCGGACCTCACGGTTTAGCCCGGGTGTTTCTTAGCCAAGACGGAACGCCGGCGCTCCAGCTTCGAAGGTGTGAAATGTCCAGGTTGGAGTGCGCGGAGTCGCTCAACTGGGGAGGCTGGGCCGGGGGTTGGCTTGGTCCGTGCCATCCAGCCGGGTAGTGCGCCGCATCATTGATTGGCCATTGGGCGCTGACTTGTGGATTGAAGGGGTGGATAGGAGGTGGAGTGGCAATGGACTTGCTTGCGAAAGGGTCATTGACTGCGACTGAACTGAGCGAGCAACAGAGCCCGCCCGTTGGAATGTGAGAAACGTTATGCGTGTGTTGGAGCTACCGGAAACCCGTTCGCCGCAAGCAAGCATCTCCGCCTTCACGCTGGCGGAAGTGGTGATTTGCGTGTTTATCATGATGATTGTGTTTGCCGGGATCATCACCGCGTACATCCAGGGGGCCTTTCGCGCCGAGTGGTCCGGCTATTCGCTGGCTGCCCAGGCGGCGGCCGTTCAGCAACTCGAAGCCGCCAAAAGTGCCGTTTGGGACCCCTTGCAGACGCCGATCAAGGACGAAATCAGCCAGTTGCCGACGGTCACGTCGCAGCCGCTGGATCTCCCCGTCAGCGGCACCAATACCGTTTATGTCACCAACTACACCACCGTCACACTGCTTACCAAATCGATCTACAGCAACTACATGGTCAAGGTGACTACGGTGTGGCCGTTCCGATGGAAGAACCAAACTGCTTATTACACCAACACCGTGGCCTGCTATTACGCGCCTGATTGATGAAGCCGGTTTCCATTCATAAGCCCAGAGCCGCCGCCGGCGCGCGCGCCGCAGCGTTCACGCTGCCTGAGATGATGATCGCGATGCTCGTTTTCTCGATGCTGATGCTGGCCACCGTCGGGGTGTGGATGTTCGGCCTGCGCTGGGACGAACTGGTGTGCAGCAAGCTCGGGGCGAGCGACAAATCGCGGATGAGCTTTGACGCTCTGACCGGGGACATCCGCGCAGCCAAGTGGTGGAGGATAGGCAGCGGCACCAATGCCACCACCTTCGTCGCCTGCACCAATACCATGAACCAGGTCGGGAACGCCCTGAAACTCTCGACCAGCAGCGACACGAATTCGCCGGCGTACGTGATCTACTACTTTGACACGAACCAGTCCAACGTGAACCCCTGCTGGCTCTGCCGCATCACCAACGGCGTGAGCACCATCAAGATCCTGGCCCAAAACCTGACCAACACGGGGGTTACGCCATATAGCATGAGCTTCTCGGCCCAGCATTTCGACGGCACCCTCGTTCAGGACATCAAATACAAGTATATGATTGTGACCACCATGGAATTCTGCCAGTACCAGTACCCGATGACCAGGGTGGGGCCAGGCTATTACTACGATTATTACCGCATCCAGCTCAAGGCCGCCTCGCATTGCCCCAACTAAGCATGAACACGACCGACACATCCCAAACCCGCTCCTCGGCCGGCAGCGCGCTGATCATGGTGCTCTGCATCACGGGGGTGTGCCTGATCATGCTGGCCGCCACCATGGGCCGGACGTCGGGCACGGTCACCATGAACGACCGCAACAACCAGTACGTCGCCGGTCTCTACGCCGCCGAAGCGGCCACCGAAAAGGTTTTCGGCATGATGAAGACCGACTTCCTGGCCGGCAACCTGGTCGCTATTACCAATAATCTGAGCCAGTACTGCGGCGCCATCCCCTCGACCAACGACGGCCCTTCGGGATACACGTCGTACTGGACCCGATACCAATTCAGCGACGGGCGGGGCCATCTGAACAGCAACTATGTGGCCTGCAACATGTCGGCCTACCAGCTCAGCACCAACTGGGGGCCGCTCACCGCACAGTGCGCGGGCCTGTACGGCTGGACCAATAACTACCGGGTCGTCTCCAACGTAAAGCAGCTCAACACCCTGTACGACATCACCAGCACCTGCCAATTGGACGTGGCGCTGGACCTGGTTCCGGTGTTTCAATTTGCCATCTTCTACAATGGCCTGCTGGAATTCACCTGGTGCGCGCCTATGACCGTCAACGGCCGCACGCACGCCAATGGCAACATTTACACCGGCAGCATCTGCCAACTCGCCTTCAACAGCCTGGTCACCACGGTCGGCAACATCACCTCGCCCGCCTGGGATGGCCACAGCACCAGCGAATACACCGTCGCCGCAACCTACAACCCCAACTACAGCACCAACTGGCAAGCCCTGACCTTGCCCATTGGCACGACCAACGTCCACGAGATCGTCAACATGCCGCCCAGCGGCGAAGACCCGAATTCGGGGCTGGGCCAGCAGCGCTACTTCAACAAGGCCGATCTGGTGCTGCTGGTCAGTAATTCGACCGTCACGCTAACCCTCAAAAGCTCCGCCGCCGATCCGCAGGCCACCAATATCACCGCCTATTATACCAACACACCGATCAACATCTATCCCAGCAACTACGTGCAGGTCACCACCAATTTCCCCTGGCTGACAATCACCAACACCTTCACCGATCAACGCGAAAACGACCTGGTCAAGGTGACCGATATCAACGTGACCAATCTGACGACCTGGCTGGTTACCAATAAGACCATGAACGCCAAGTTCCCAAACACCGCCGGCGTCTATGGCGTCTCCAACGCCCCCAACATCCTGTACGTCGCGGACAATCGCACCTACAACACCTCCAGCCAACTCACGGCCGTGCGCCTCAAGAACGGCCAGATAATTCCCACCAACATGGTTAACATCGCGGGCAACAACCAACCCAGCGGCTTCACCGTGGCGACGCCCAACCCGCTTTACGTTTGGGGCAACTACAATTGTCCGAACTCCGCTTACCTGAGCACCACCAACACAACCACGGACTATCCAGCCTCGCTGGTGTCCGATGCCCTGACCATCCTGTCGCCCGCCTGGGTGGACTCGCAGAGCACCATTGCTTTGGGGGGCACCGGCAAAAACAAGGCTACCTCGACCACCGTCAACGCCGCCATTCTAACGGGCATCGTCTCTTCGACCGGCTCCGACGCCAACTCCTTCAGCGGCGGGGTCCATAACCTGCCGCGCTTGCTCGAGGATTGGGGCAACGGCGGTTCGGTGACCCTCACGCTCAACACCTCGATTGTCAACCTTTTCAACAGCATCTATGCCACGCACCAGTTCGAGAATCCCGGCAATTATTATTACGCGCCCACCCGCAAGTTTAGTTTCGATCTGAACTTTCTGGATTATACCAAGCAGCCGCCGGGCACCCCCATGCTGGGCTATGTCCTGCGATCCCAATGGGCTGTGCCGCCGCCCAACACCGTCAATTACGCCGGCAACTAGAATCTTATGCCCTGGACTAAAGTCTTCAGCCTGTTCTTTGTTACCCTGGCGACGCTGCCGCTCTTGGCGCAGCCCGCCGGTCCGGCTTGCCCGCCGGCCAACGGGGCCACCAATCAGCCGCCTTATTCGACCCGGCTCCAGCGCGTCGGCGGCCCGGGTTTGTTGCCCGCCAATTACGCCTACGTCACCGTCGGCACGAACAAGTTTGGCTTCGTCATGCCCGACGGCTTTCGCCTCGAGACGGAGAGTCGGCAAAAGGTGACGCTGGTCAGCGGCGATTTCAATTGCCTGCTGACGTTTCGCGTGCTCGAACTTGCGCCGGGGGCCGACACCGAACCGGAGATCACTTATTATCGCCAACTGCTGCTCGACCGCCACCCTGGCGGGAAAATCGTTGATGAATTCTCACTCGCCGCGCTCAGCCGGCGTGGCCCGGCCTTCGACCTGCGCTGGAACGCCGGCGAAGTGGCGCGACGCGAGCGGGTGCTTTTCATCCCGTCCGCGGCGGGCGTGCTCGAGTTCAGCCTGATCAGCAGCCTGGAGAAGTTCGAAGCCGGAAGGCAGGCGTTTAACGCCTTTCTCATCACCTTTCGCACCCCGCAGGCCGATGGACGGCTGATCATGCCCGTACTGTCGGATCGGCTCTGAGGCAGCCATCCGGCCTAAAAGTTGGCCGAGATGCTGCTTACAACCAAGCCGGCAACTGTATAGAGACACTTGTATGGCGCTGCCATTTTTTGACAGTGGAATAAGAAAGAAACGCGACCAGATCGTGGCGGTGGACCTGGGTGGCCGAACCACCAAGGCCATCCATCTGCAACGCCGCGGTCCGGGCTTTGTCCTATGCGGTTACGCCCTGCTGGATGCGCCCATTTTCGATAAAGTACTTTCGGTGGACCTGCTCGCCGAGCATCTGAAGGCGGTGGCGCAGGCGCTGCATGCCAAGACCAAGTATGTGGCTCTGACGCTGGGGAGCAACGATGCGCTGTTGCGGCACGCGGAGATGCCCCGTATGCCAGTGGAGGATTTGCGGCTGATATTGAAACACAGCTCGCGGGCCTATTTGCAGCAGGAACTGGCCAACTACGTCTTTGATTGCCACTTCTTGTCGGACAACCACCAACTCAAGCCGTCGGACCCGTTGAAAGGCCCGGCGGGGCCGCCAAAGCAGCGGGTGCTCGTCGCGGGCGCCCGGAAACAACTCGTGGACGATTATGTCGAGGGCGCCCGGCGGGCGGGGCTGATCGCCCACCAGATTGTCCCTGGCTCGATCGGCCCGGCGAACGCGTTCGAGCAGGCGATGCCGGAGGTTTACGCGAACGAGGTGGTGGCGCTGGTGGATCTGGGCTTCAAAGGCTCCTTTATCACCATCCTGCAACAGGGAGAATTGATCCTCAGTCGCGCGGTCAACATCGGCGGCGACCGGGTGACGCACGGCCTGGCTGAAGCGCTGAACATCAGCTACGCGGAGGCCGAAGGCATCAAAGTGGGGATGCCCGGGGAAGTGCAAGCCCAACTCGAGTCGCTGGTGACGCCGCTAGGCCGCGAGTTGCGGACGTCCATTGACTTCTTTGAACACCAACAAGACCGGCCGGTAACCCAGGTGTTCCTCAGCGGCGCGTCGGCGCGTTCGGAATTCATCGTGCGGACGCTGCAAAAGGAAATGATGATTGATTGCAGGATCTTGAACCCCACCACGTTCCTGCAAATGGAGTTGCCGCCGCAGCAAACGGGGGAAATCGAACAGGTGGCGCCCCAACTGACTGTCGCCCTCGGGGTCGCCCTGGCGGCGCTTTGACCTCGCACCTGACCTATGCCTATTCGCCTTAATCTGCTCGCCGAAGCCCAGGCCGCCGAGGACTTCCGCCGGCGCGACCCCGTCAAGCGGGGCATCTGGCTGGCGGCTCTGCTCGTGGCCTTGATGCTGGTGTTCAGCAGCTTCCTCCAACTCCGCGCGACCCTGGCCAACACCGAGTTAAGCGGGGTGGAAATCCATATCAATTCACACAGCAACGCCTACAAACAAGTGCTCGACAACCAGAAGAAGATTGCCGAGATCCAACAGATGCTCACCCGGCTGCGCCAATTGGCCAGCAACCGCCTCCTCAATGGCACGCTGCTCAATGCCTTGCAGCAAACCACGGTCGAGGACGTCCAGTTGATCCGGCTGCGGACCGAGCAGGCCTACCTCGCCAACGCCGGCACGAAGACCCACACCAACGACGATGGCATCGTTATCAAGGGCCGGCCCGCCTCGGCCACCGAGAGCATCCGGCTCACTCTCGAAGGCAACGACTCCTCGCCCAACCCCGGCGACGCGTTGAACAAATACAAGCAGGCTTTGGCCCCGCATCCGTACTTCAAACAGATGCTGGCCAGAACGAACGCCATCAACCTCAAGAGCCTTTCCCCGCCGCAGGTTTCCCCGACCAGCGGCAAGCCGTGTGTCGTTTTCACGCTCGAATGTCGCTACCCGGAGGTGACGCGATGAACCTCAGCTTCTTCCGAAAACTGCCAAGAAAGAAGCGGCAGCAGCTCGGGATCGTGGCGGTGGTCACGGTGGTTGTGCTCCTGGCCCTGAGCCCGTTGCGCGTGCAGAGCCTCGGGGTGGGAGGATTGATCAGTTACCAGCGCCATAACCTGGACACGCTCAAAACCAAACAGGACAGTGCCAGGAGCGAGCTCAAGCGCATCCAGGAGACCCTCAAGCACGCCGAGGAGATAGCGACGGACATGGCCCAGGCAAAGAAGGCGATGGCCGAGGCGGAAAGTGATGTCGCCACGGGCGATCTGTACTCGTGGATGATCAACACCCTCCGCGATTTCAAGGCCCACTATAATGTGGATATTCCGCAGTTCCTGCCGATCGGCCCGACCACGGACGTGAACCTGATGCCCGATTTCCCGTACAAGCAGGCCACCCTTTCAGTCTCCGGCACCGCGCATTTCCATGATCTGGGCAAATTCCTGGCGGACCTCGAGAATAAATTCCCCCATATCCGCGTCTTGAACCTCAGCGTGGAGTTGAATCTCAACCCCGCCCTTGAAGACAAGGAAACAGTTAGTTTCAAGATGGACATCGTGACGCTAGTGAAATCCAACCCCTCATAAACCGTCCTATGTGCTTGAGAGCGTGTCTAAGAAACCCCATGTGGAGTTCAGTCTTCCAGCGAATTGATCAGGGACGCAGTGGAATGCGTCCCCGGTTCTACCAAGGACTCGCGAATGCGCCCCTCGGCCGCCCTCCACTCCCTGGAAAGAAGCTGCTCCTGGCCACGGCCCTGGTCTGCCTCCCATTTGCCTGCCCTGCCGCGCAGACCCCAACCAACACGCCTTCCAAGACCTCCGCCTCACCGCCAGCCACAACCAAAGCCGCTCCGGTGGAGCCGGAGATTCCCAAGTCCGTGTTCAGCATTCCAACCACACCGGCGGAAGGGAAGGACCCCTTCTATCCGAGCTCGATGCGCCTCTTTGCTTCTCTGGTGGTTACGCCCACCAACCAGCCAACGCGGGTGACAGTTGAACTGCAGCTTAAAGCCTTGTCGGGCACGCCCGATCACCGGCTGGCCATCATCAACAACCACACCTTCGAAGTTGGCGAAGAGGAGGTGGTGACCACGACCACCGCCGCTGTGCGCATTCGCTGTCTCGAGATCAACCAGGATTCGGTCGTAGTCCTGGTCGGGGGCCAGCAGCGGACGCTGCATCTGCGCCCCGGCATCTGATTCCGTTCCGCCGCTCTGTAGCGGCAGGCGCCGGCTTTCAGTTTTGCCCATTGGAATCCCGCCTTGTCTTATAGATGGACAACGCATTTACGGAGTAGTCATCTTGCTGCATTCCAGGGGAAAAACACACGTCCTTATCATGTTGGCACTGTGACTGCTCAAAGAGCCCGAAATGATACGCACCATTTTGTCAGTGTCAGCTCAATGTCCGTAACAAGCAAATAACATGAAATACAAACTCTGCCTTGTAATGCTCGTGGGTCTCTGCGCCGGCAGCCTGGCTGTTTTGGCCCAAAACAACACGCCGGCCGCCGAAGCGCCGGCGCCAGTCAAAACCGTCACCACCGCCCAACCGGGCACGGTCATCCCACTGATTGTCATGGACGATGTGCCGCTGACGGACGCCATCCGAAACCTCGCCCGCCAGGCCGGCCTGAATTACATGCTGGATCCCAAGATTGGCTACGGCCAGCCCGGCGCGGATGGGAAACCGACGCCTCAGCCCTCGGTGTCCATCCGCTGGGAGAACATTACGGCCGAGCAGGCGCTCACGGCCCTGCTCAATAACTACAGTCTGCAATTGGTGGAAGATCCCAAGAGCCGGATCGCCCGTGTGACCACCAAAGACCCGGCGGCCCCTGACCCGCTGGTCACCAAGATCATTCAGCTCAAGTATGCCAGCCCGTCCAACATCGTCGTCAATGTGCAGGCGGCCTTGACCGACAAGCGCAGCAAGGTCCTGCCCGATAACCGCACCAGCCAGTTGGTCGTGGTGGCCACCGAAAAGGAAATGACTGACGTGGAAGAGCTTGTCCAGCACCTGGACGCCAAGACCAAGCAAGTGCTCATTGAAGCGCGCTTGCTGGAGACGATCATCAACCCGACCTCCTCAAAAGGGATTGACTGGTCCGGGACTCTCGCAGGGCAGAACGTCAGCTTCGGCAATGGTGTCTTGTCCGGCACCACCAGCCAGAACTCCAGTCAGAACTCCAGCGCAAACTCCAGCAAGAACTCCAGCGGAACCTCCAGCCAGAACTCCACCAAGAGCTCCAGTGCAACCTCGACCACCACCTCCCCCGGAGCGACCGTCAGCACGACCACAACGTTGCCCGGCGGACAGACCGTCACCACCACCACCACACCCGATTCAGATACGAGCTCAACGGCCACATCCTCCGGCAGTTCCGGGTCCAGTTCCGGGCTCAGCAGTGTGGCCAACTCAGCACTCAGCGGCCTGAGCAGTTCCGGTTCCAGCACGCTTCTCAGCTCCGTGCTCGGCAACGGCGGCTTGTCGTTGAACAGCCTCAGTGGCCTTAATCCCAGCACCTTTTTCCTGAACGCGGACGGCGTCAAGGCGACGTTGTCGTTCCTCAACACCTACGCCGAAACCAAGGTGATCTCCGCGCCCCGGACCGTCACCCTGGACAATGAAACCGCCAGCATCGAAGTCGGCACCCAGTTCCCCATCGTCAACACCACCGCGGGCACCGCCAACACGACCGGCGGGTCGCAAATCACTTACTCGAACCTCACGGTGTTGCTCAAGGTCACCCCCCGCATCTCCGCCAACGATTACGTCAAACTCCAAGTCAGCCCGAAGATTGTCCGGCTGGGTGATTTGATTTCAACTGTGGTGGGCGGGCAGGCCAACAGCGTTTATTCCTTCAACACGCGCGAGATCCTGACCACCGTCCTCATCCCCAGCGGCAACACCCTCGTGATGGGCGGCCTGATCCAGGATGAGATCCACAACGGAAACACCAAAGTCCCCCTGCTCGGCGACCTTCCCTACCTGGGATTACTCTTCCGCAGCGACACCAAGTCACGCACCAAGTCTAACCTGATCGTCTTTCTCACCCCGACCATTGTCGAGGACGAGGACTTCCAAGCGACCAGGAGCACCTTCCTGAAGACCAAGGTGCCGGTCAAGGACTCCATCGAGGGCGATTGGTCAGCCTGGAACAGTGGCCAACCCATGAACTGGAGCAAGAAATTGGTAGCGCCTAAGGAGCCGACCCTTGAAGATAGCCTCCCAAAGTAATGAACAGCGTCCTTAGCCAAGACCCTGGCCAATAACTGAAGCTAACCGTAACCAGAGTCGCGCCATGACACTTATTCGCATCCTATGAAGACCATACTTTTCAGACGCCCCTCGCGGGCTTCAAAACAAGCGTCCTCAGGCTCGTGGGCTGCCCGAGCCGCCTGGACGGCAGTGCTGCTGCTGGCCACCGCTAATCTCCGAGCCGGGGTGGAAAATGGCGTGGTCGTTGGCAGCTTGTGCGGCGGCGGTTGGCCCCTCTTCTATGGCTACGTCGAAGGCAATCCGGTCACTGGGGTTGACGCGAGATTTCACACGCCCATCGGCCTGGCGCTGGACAGCACGGGGGACTATCTGTTCGTCGCCGACTGCAGCAATAATGCGGTCCGCGTGGTCGAGCTGTCCCCCACTCTGCCCCCCCCCACAAACCATTCCTACTTCACCTACACCTTCGCTCCCATCGCGGGCTACACGCCCGCGCCCATGACCACCAACCCCGTCGGCGTTGCTCCCGATGCACA
>Ga0182021_10001267_pt1 | contig 28725 bp, 20 predicted proteins | sample 612E3MmetaG_FD_120493 | JGI IMG/M metagenome (GOLD analysis project Ga0182021, IMG submission 120493) | Permafrost microbial communities from Stordalen Mire, Sweden - 612E3M metaG (Illumina Assembly) | ecosystem: Environmental > Terrestrial > Soil > Wetlands > Permafrost | place: Sweden...
GACGAACATGTAGGTGACCGGCTGCCAGAAATACCCGTGCAGGAAGTTCGGTCCGTAAAACCCGAACCGCTCCATGGCCTCCACGCGGCCGAACCGGTCGACCAGCGCCAGGAAGACGAGATACGCCGCGGCATTCGCGAGGATGAGCGCCTTGACGGTGGGGGTCCACCCGAGACGGAAAGAGGGTTGGGGAACCTCCGGACGGTCGTAGTCGTAGTAAGACCTCATGGGACGTCCGCCTCAAAGCGAGCGAAGTAGAGGATGCCGACGATGGTCTTGGCGTCGGCGATGCGACCGAGCTTGACCATGACGAGCGCGTCGAGGCCATTAGAGCAGAAGGGAGGGGGGATTTCAAGAGGGGACGGGAAACGGGCCTGGGCCGGCTCTCCCATCACAACCCCCGACTCATGAAGTCCGCGTGGACTTGCGAGCCGGGAGTCTCGAACTGCGCCGTTACTGCTGAGGATTGATGAGTCGTCCGGTGCAGCGGACGACCTCAACCTTCCTCCGCTCGACGCCCCGGATCAGTCGAAGGCAGATGACGGGGTCGGTGGACTGGACGAGCGCGCCGTTGGGGCCGATGCGGATGTCCTTGGTGTTGTCCCACCCGTACTTCGTAACCGACGCCTGGGCGTTCCAGTTGATGAAGTTTGGACTTTGGGCGGACGAATCGTCGATGGTCAAACTGGAGCCGAGGGTGACGATTTCGCTCTGATGCGCGGCGTGACCGTAATACTCGGGCCTGGCGTTTTGGGGGTTGAGCGTGAAGATGTAGTTGGGGGAAGAACCGCTGTAGGTGCCCCCGGCGTCATACCACTCGCCGCCCTCTTGAAGAAGGTTGTATATCCGGTCGATTTCCCCCCCGTACTCGTTCACCAGCCAGTTGAGGTCCGGCAGACGCTCGATGAAGTTGGACTTGCTCTCCAGCCACATCGTGGTCCCGTTGTCGCCCATGATATTGAACTCGACGGCGAAGTCTTTGCGGACGTTCGTGGCCAGGGCGCGGGCCCGCATGACCATGCCCTGGATATTGGCGATGCCCGCGGCCCACTTCCGCTCCTTCATCATGTGGACGAAGTCCGGGAGCGCCAGCGCCATCACGATCATGATGATGACGATGACCGTGAGCATCTCGATCATGGTGAAGCCGGCGATCCGGTGCAGGAGGCCGTGTCGGCGTTTATGAGCAAACATCGTTCACCTCTTTCGAGTCCGGCGCTCAGTAAACAATCAGGTCGTCCGTCCATCGGATCAGCCGGGGTTCGATGGGGCCGGTGAAGTCGCACCTGCCGTTCGAGTTCACGCGCAGACAGGTCGAGCGGTCGAGGATCGCCGTGACCTGCTTGTGTCCAAACGATTGCCTGGTCTTATAGGCCGGGAACGGAAGCTTCAGAGGGGTTCCGTTGTTGTTGGGATAGTAGGGCGGCGCGCCGATGTCCACGTTGATGTCCACCTCGAAGACGTTGGAGCGGGTCGTGAGGTAATTGGATATCCAGTTGAAGATCATGTCGCGCTCGGAACGATCGTCGTAGATGCCGTTGCCGTCGTCGTCGCCGGTGGCGCCGCCGGTGCTGTAGTTCCAATAAAACTTGGTAATACCCTCGCTCGGAAAATCTGCCACCCACCCGCCGCCTGCCGTTGCCGTCGAGCATATCATTGCCCCGGGATATGGCGAGATGGTATCGGTCCGCATGAAGTCCCCGATGGTCTCGAACGGCCCGTAGCCGTAGGGAGCGGTCGCCTTACGATGGCTGGACCGCTCAAGGCTGCAGAGATAGCCCATGCTGGAGTCCAGCGCCAAGTGTCCCTGAAGCGCGTCGTCGTCGGGGAACACCGTCGCCATCACCTCCTTGGTCACCATGTTGAGGTCGATCTTCCCGAATACGCGCACTTCGGGACCGCACTTGTCGCCGGCCTGGAGTCCCGTGTCGGCGTCGTCGATCGCCCCGTCGCCGTCGTTGTCGATCCCGTCGTTCGAGGGGTCCCAGACGGTGAACATGTCGAGGACGTGCAGGTTGATGGAGTTCATCTGGGCGGCGCCCGGGGTAAGATGCCCGGCCGGGGGGACGGCCTGGTAGAAGGGACAGCAGAGGTCGAACTTCGCCTTCCAGTCCAGCTGATTCTGCGAGTACAAGTTGCCGTTACCGTCCAATTTGGAGGGCTGCTGGGGGTTGTCGTGCACCCAGGTCAGGGGACCGTCCTGGGCATCGTTCCTCATCATCAGCTCGCCCAGCCAGCCGATGGAGGGGAGGTCCCCGTCCACCACCTTGAAGTTCCTCTCGCGACACCGGTAATACTGGGAGGTGCTGGTGCCGGAACCCGGCGGCGGCACCGTGGAGGCGGACCCCGGATACCCCGTGTTCGGGCGGCCGAGCGTCGGATAGTTGGTCAGGCCCCACCCCGGACACCAGAGTACATTGGAGGTCTCGTCGGTGCCCTGAGTGCCGTAGATCTTCGCGTTCATCGGGTCCCATCGGCGGTAAATCCCCAGGTAAGCATCCTGGTTCGCCCCGCCGGGCCCGTTCCAGGTGGTATAGGTTGTGTTGGGAGTGTACGGATGCACCAGTTTCAGGTTATCCGTGTAGTCAACGCAGATGCACTTTACGCCGTTAATCATCTCCACCTTGCCGGGAGAGGTCGGGACATTCCCCGCCGGGTTGCCGTCGGAGGCATTGCCGCTCAGAGGCTTCCATAGCGAGAGTTTTACGCCGAGGAAGTTAGGGTCGGTCGTCAAGGCCCTTCCCTCCAGCTCCAACTGCGTGAGACCCGAAGGCATGCAGGTCCCGCTCACGATCGGCCAGCCGAGGTGCATGTACCGGGTCCAGGTCTGATCCCACGTTACAGTGGACGCCTGGGGGTAGCCGTACATCCCGTCCGCGCCGATCATCTTGACGGTCCCGTCCGATATGCCCGAAACCCAATCACTGTATGGGTACGGTGGGGGGGATGAAGGATAGGTATACTTCGTGTCTGGGTGGGCCGGATCGGAGCCGTACCGGACCAAGTCCCCCAGGCGGTAATTGTGCGGCTGGTAGAGGGGAGAGGCGGACTGAATCCTCAGATAGTAGTTGCTGACGTCGTAGGCTTCGTCGGCGTCCCTTATCCAGGGGATGTTCTCCATCGGGTTATAGAGCTCGAAGCGGAGCCCGGTAAGCTGATAGGAGGCCGTTTTGGCCCCGCGAGTCGAGTAGAACACGACTTCGTTGATGACCGGGTGCTTTTCGACGCCGAGAGCCCAGCCGCTGCCGTCGGGGGCCTGGTAATAGGTCTCGTTCGTGTCCCGGTCCACCATGTCGGCGAGGGAGGCGATGAACTGACAGGCCAGGTGCTGGTAGTTGGGGGTGCCGGTGTAGTTGAGCGCGTTGACGAGCATGTAGTAGAGCCGGTCGCGTTCATGCTGGGCCTTGTTAGCCCAGTTGGTCTTGAGCACGGCGTCTTCGCCCGGCAAATTCTCCGGTCCCTTTGCGCCGATCATATTGATGTTAACGCGCTTGAGGATGTCCATGCTGTGCCAGTCGCCCACGGTGGGGGTGTATCCGCCCGAGTTGGGACCTCCCTCCGTCGGCCAGATCTTTCCGCGGAGGATGGTGTCGGTGGACCACATGGTGACGTGCGGCCTCATCTTGAACCATTCCTGGTCGCCGCCGTACTGGGCCATGATACTGGCGACGGGGCTGGTATCGATGCTGTTCACCGGGCGGTCGTGCTCAATGGCGTCATTGGTCCCGAAGTAGCGGTCGGAGCCCATCGGGTTTTCGGGGGAGGGGAACTTGTAGTAGGTGGCACCGTCGCGCCGCCAGCCCACGCGCCAGTGGTCCGTTCCGTCGCAGGGAAGACCGGAGCCGTTTCCCCAGCGGTAGCAGATGAGCGCCCGGGCCGTTGCCCGGTGGGCGCCGACATCGGGAATCTGACCGTCGTCGTAGGAGCCCAGCGCCGGGGAACCCGGGTATCGGTGGCGGGCGAAGAGTTTTTCGAGGTTGGCGGCGGCCGGGGCGTACGCCACGTTATTGAAGCCGGCGGGGAACCCGGGGAACGTCTGGTTCTGACCCGACTCCGAATGGACTTTATTGTATTCGTACTCGTTCGGGAAGCCCCGCCACTCGATGCGGCCGAGGTGCTGGCTCGGAACCGTAGAGGCCCGCTCGTCGTAGGCCCGCCGGGCGACGAGTCCCAGTCCGCCCATGTTGTTCAGGTAGACGCTGTTATAGGGGTTGCTCGCGCTGACTTCCGCCCCGGCGCCGTCCAGGTTTCCGATCACGTTCAGGTTGGCGTATTCCTCCTGCGTCGGTCCGACCTTGACGCCCCATCGCCAGAAGAGGCCTCCCGGGAGCATGGACTCCCCGGTCATGCGGGACCCAGACTGGAAATACGTATTGCCGGAAAAGATGACGAACGGCGCAGTGTCGTAGTAGTAGTTTTCGAGGGCGGAATTCTCATTCGACGAGGCGGCGCCGCCGCTCCACGCCCCGACCCACGCCGGGTTGGCGTTGCCGTCTCCGTCGTCGTCGATGGGGGTGGCGCCAGGGTAGTTGCTCGTGGCGCACACGGCCCGTCCCTGTGAATCCAAGGAGTTGAGGTTGGCCCCGAGCCAGAGGTCGTATTCCCGGTTGCTCCCGGCATCCAGGTAGCGGCCGACGCGACCCGTCGTGTAGCCGTAATAATCGTGCCATGCGAACGACTGCTGGAAGATGCCCTCGCCGGAGACATAAAGGTTCCCGGGCGCATCGTTCCACGACTTGTACGGGGCGCTGAACCAGAAGCTGCGGGAAACCGGGGTGCCTCGCCGTTCGTCGGCGACCGGGTTACCGGCGGTGTATTCGTAGAACCCCGGGATGCGCTTTTGGACGACGGAGGTGTTCTGGCTGCAATCGTAAGTGATGAACCCCACGGCGGTGGTGCGGTTTGCGTATCTCCCCCACGTGCGGTCCGAGTCGTCACGGAGGATCGACTTGAAGTAGTTGAGCATCCCGTAGGCGAGCATCTCGCAGCGCTGGTCGTCCACGTAGTTCCGCGTCACGCGAACGTCCAGACGCATGAGGGTGATGAACGTGGTCGCCATGATGGCGAGCATGGCAAGGACGCAGAGAGCGATGATGAGGCCGCTCGCCCGCCGGCTCGCAAGGTTCCCGCGCATCGTCGAACACCTCCTATCCGTGCTTCCGGCCCGACAGACACGGTCCCGACAGGTCGGGACCGTGGCACCCACAAAAACCCGCGTGACAGCGTACTAGTCCGACCGCCGGCCGAAGTAGATGACCTGCGAGAAGGTCTGCACGACGGGGTCCTCGTCCACCCAGTAGTCCTTGGTGGGGTCGGGACCGCTGATGTACCATTTCTTCGGCGCACTGGAACTCGCCGGATCGCTCCCCCAGACGTACTGATGTGCGTCCTGCTCATCGGTGATCCGCAGGGTGATCTTAACCGCCCTGGGCAGACCCCGACGGGGTCTCCCGGCGGGATTGCCGGTCGCGTCGACATCGCTGTTCCAGTCCTGGGGCCGGAAGGAATTCCCCAAGAATCCTCCGAGGCCGCTCATCACTTCCATATTGAACGACAGACAGTTCCTGACGAAGGGTCCGCCCGCGAGCGGGACCCCGACGGTCAGGTCGTACATCTCGGAGCGGCAGAGCGCGGCCTTCCAGAGCTGGTTGGTTTCGTTGTTCAGGTAGTAAGCGACCCGCGCGACGTTGACGTCGTGCCCGTAGGACGGGTTGGTCGCCGGCGTCCCGCTCGTGTCGCGCGCCATGATGCCCGTGCTGAAGAAGATGCCCTGGCTGCCTTCGCGCATGACGCAGTTGGCCCCCATGCTGTTGGGGGTGTTGTAGACGCGGAACCCCTTGATGCCGGTGCCCGTGCCGCCTCCCGTAACGATGTTGGCATCGGAGCTGACGAAGGCGCCGCCGATCTCGCGTTCCAGGAACTCGAGCGACGCGCGGGCATACTGGAAAACGTCCTGCCTCGCGTTCGACGTCCTCACCACGTCCGAGGCCTTGCCGAACACCTCGAACAGCATCGTCCCCAGGATCACCAGAATCGTGACCGCCGCCAGAAGCTCCAGCAACGTGAACGCCCTTTTCCTCACAGACATCGCTTCCATCCTCTCATCGAGACTACGGGTAAGTGACCACGCTCGTGTCGACGTCGTCGAGCTGCGAACCGAGGATCGTGGTGAAGGACTCGAGCAGCGAGTTGGTGGCGACGATGTTGCTCTTGGGAGCGCTGATCTGGGTTGAGTTGTTCAGAAGGACGAGTCCGGCGTACGGACGGTCGAGACGAATATGCCACTCCCCGCCGGCGTACGAAACGGCCGTGACGCGGTACCAATCGCTCTTGTCGTCACGGATGCGGATGCTCGAGTTCACGGTCAGGTCCACGGGAGGCACGCTGGTGAACACGACTTCGGAGTAAAGCGGCCGGTTGGGGTCGTTCGTGTCGTAATCACCCCCGTTGTTCGGTTTCTGGGAAGCCCTCAGCCAGACCGTCCCCGACATGGCGAGGGCGCCGGAGTCGGTCTTGAGCGGGGCATAGTTCCTGTAGACGGAAATCTGGACGGCGTAGTACTTGAAGTACTGGGTGAACCAGTAGTCCATGTCCGCCGCGTTCCACTTGACAAAAAGGTTTGGATTGTTGGGATCGGGATGCCCACCCGCCGTAGCCGTGTCGTCCGTCATTCCTCCGATGCTGGAGCGCGGGCAGGTGAACCGCGCGTCCCAGGAGAACTGGGTGTTCGACGTGTCATTCACCCGGTCGCAGTTGTGCGTTTCGTTGTCGGGCGGCCTCTGGCTCAGCGGAAAGGTCCCGTCCTGAGCGTTTCCCAGGACGTCGGCCGGGAACATCACCGGGAAGCTCCCCAGGTAGATGTTGCCCCTGATGCCTTTCGGCCCGAACACCGCCTGAATCCTCGTCGCCGTGCCCCAACCGCTCTTCGAGCCGCCCCCGGAGTGATAGGTGAACGGCTGCACCTCCATCAGCTCCCGCGCGCTGCGCGCGACGAACGAGGCCATCGAAGAGTCCACCATGGTCTTCGATTCCCTGAGTCCGAGCGGGAAGAGCACCAGCACCGCCAGGATCCCCACCAGGAGCACGAAAAAAGCGATCAGGAGTTCGACCAGCGAAAAACCTTTGTGCTCTGCTCTTTTTCGCATCATGGCGAGATTCTCCATAGAAGCGCTGCCACGCCAAGCATCCCCTCTCCCGGAGGGAGAGGGTCAGGGTGAGGGGGTGTCTCTGAAAATCTCCCTCACCTTAATCCTCTCCCGGAGGGAGAGGAAACAGGGATCCCGATGCCTCGGGACCACACTACCCACCTCCGCGGAGGTTTTGCAACAGCCCCCTTACCGGCCGCCGTCGACGTCATCGCCTGACGTATCGCGAAAGGTTATCCTTGGCATCAGCACCGGTGTAAGCGTTCGTGGGTTGATCCCAAGTCCCGAACTTTCCATCGGCCCCGCTGGACATGAACCAGATAAAGACCCCCGTCTGGGAGAAGAGATAGTTCGTAGGGTCCAGCTTTGTGGGTGTCGTCTGGTTCTTAAGCGGGTCCAACCGGGCCACCTTGATGACGTTCCCGAACCCGTCCACGACCTTGAAGAGCTTGCGGATGCCGTCGGGACCGGTCATGTCGGGGATCGTCGAGGTGGTCGCCTTCTTGAACCAGTCCTGCTGTATGTTGATCAGCGGTTCCGGGGTCTGCGGCTGGCTCAGGATGTAGACCAACGCCACGTTGAACCCCTCGTCCGTCCAGTTGCTGCCGCTGTAGTAGGCGGTGTGAAACGCGGCATTGTTCCCGAGGGTGTTGGACCCGATCCCGACGTAATCGGGGTTCGGGTAAGGATAGTCGTGGTACTGGGCCCAGTATCGCTCGCAGGCGGTCGCCAGGATGTCGAGAATGGCGTTGGTTCTGCCGTTCTTGGCGGTGCGTTTGGCCGCGTCCATGGCGGTCATGAGGAGCGCCGCCAGGGTAAAGATGATCGCGATCACGATCATCAGCTCGACCAGGGTGAATCCGCCTTTGCCAAGGCTACGGCGGACATGTGCGCGACGCCCGTCTCGCTTCATGGCCAATCCTCCCGAGGACACACCCGGCATCGAGGCACGGAACTCAATAATCCTTTTGCTCTGTAGAAAACCCGCCGGCAGAGGCGCCGTTTACTCCCTCTCCCCCCGGGAGAGGGGATTTCAACAAAGCATAATCCTTTCTCAACCAAGCACTAGTTCCAACTGCAGATGTCGTTGACCAGTTCCGGTCGATCATCCACCTTGCCGTTGTTGTCATTGTCTATATTATCGTTCTGGGGATCCTGCTTCTGATCCTCGGCAACGCTCCAGATGACGGGGCCCTTCTTGGTGATGCGGCTGAGCATGCGCTGTCCCGTGGCGCCGTTCAGGGTCGTCCGTCGTCCGTCCGCGAGGTAACGATAGGGAGTGCCCCACACGTCCCGGATGGCGCCGTTGACGACCTGTACCTTGTTGGGGTTGTAGTAAGGACCGATGGTGCGGCTGTTATTTTCGATGCTGAGTTTAGTAATGATGGTGCATAACTGGAGCAGCCTTACGTCCGTGCCGGGGTTCGGCTTCCCGGCGCCCAGGTCGTCGCCGGGATTGTTGTCAAGGTTCCCGTCGTCCTGGGAATCCGTGCCGCCCGGGGGATAGTCGCTGAACTGGTTGAAGTACTCCTGCAGGGCCATCATCATGTTGGTGATCTCGGTCTGACACCTGGCACGACTGACGGCCCTGTTGGCCGCCATGATGCCGGTGAGAAGCAGTCCGGCCAGGACCAGGATGATCGTGAGCACCACCAGGAGCTCGATGATGGTGAAGGCCCCGTGTCGCGTGCGACCGTGCATGTTCCTCCTCCTTTCCTCCCGAGGAACTCGGGAACGGAAAGAGACCCTCACGAAGTGCCCGCCCGCGCACCCATTTCCGACATGAGTTTCACCAGCGGGAGGAAGAGACTGATGACGATGAAGGCCACCGCACCGCCCAGGACGACGATGATCAGCGGCTCCATCAGACTCATCATGCTGGCGACGAGGACGTCCACCTCGTCGTCGAAGTTATCGGCCACCTTGACGAGCATCTTGTCCAGTTCGCCGGTTTCCTCGCCGACGTCGATCATGTTGACGACGACCTCGTCGACGACGCCGGAAGCCCGCAAGGGCTCCGCAATGGTATCGCCCTCACGGATGGAGTCGTGCACCTTTCCGATGGCCCGTGCGACCACCTCGTTGCCCGTGGTATCCCGCACGATGTTGAGGGCCTCCAGGATCGGCACGCCCGAGGCGATGAGGGTCCCGAGCGTCCGGGCGAAGCTGCTGATCGTGGACTTGCTGACGATGGCCCCGAACACCGGGAGGTGCAGCTTGACGTTGTCGACGAAGTACCTCCCACCCCGGTTCCGTTTCAGCATTTTCACAAAAAGGTAAAACACCACGGGGAGGAGAATGACGACCCAGACGTACGTCTTCAGCCACATGGCGGCGTTGATGAGGATCTTGGTCATCATCGGAAGTTCCGTGTTGAACGACTTGAAGATCTCCTGGAACTTCGGGACGATGACGGTCATGATGAGGATGAGGATGGCCGACGCGATGGTGATGACGACCACGGGGTAGATCATCGCCCCGATGATCCGACGCTGGAGCGCCCGGGCCTTCTCGCGGAACTCGGCGAGTCGTTCGAGGATCGTGTCGAGTGCGCCGCCCGCCTCGCCGGCACGCACCATGTTCACGTAGAGCCGGTCGAACGCCCGCGGGTGCTTGGCCAGCGACTCGCTGAACGTGCTCCCGCTTTCCACGTCCTCGGCGACCTCCGTCAGCACGTCCTTCAGCTTGCACGGTCTCATCTGTCCTTCGAGGATCTTGAGACTGCGCACCAGCGGAAGACCTGCGTCCTGGAGCGTCGAGAGCTGTCGGGTAAACTCGCACAGCTGCTTGTTCGACACGCCGCCCAGGGTGAGACCTCCCTTGCGTCGCGCCGCCGTGGGGGCGGTGGCCGCAGCGGCCGCCGCGGTCCGACGCCCCGCCTTCGGACGCACCTGCGTCGGAAACAGGCCCAGCTCGCGGATCTTGTTGACGGCCTCTTCCTGACTGCCGGCCTCAATCTCGTCGCGGACCTCGTCTCCCTTGCTGTTCATCGCCTGAAACGTATAGGTGGACATCGCGTCTCCTCCGTGCGGATTCGTAATTTCCCGTCAGGTCGAAAAAGGGACTTTCTGCTCCCATAAAATTCTATCGGGGTCTGAGGAACCGGCAAGGCGGAAAAACGACAGGAAGGCTCTTAATCCTGCTCGACGAGTGTCTCCCGGACCACTTCCTCGATGGTGGTGACCCCGTTATAGATGGCGACCATGCCGGAGGTCCTGAGGGGTTTCATCCCCTCCGCGATGGCCGCTTCACGGATGGCCGTCGTGCTGACCTGCTTCATGATCAGCGTCCGCAGGGTCTCTGACATGACCATCAGCTCGTAAATCCCCGTGCGTCCGCGATACCCGGTGTTGTTGCAGGCCCCACACCCCGTCCCGTAGTAGAACGTCCTGTCCTTCACCTGCTCGGCCCTCAGGTCCAGCTCCCACAGCATCTCTTCGCTGGGCTTGAACTCCTTCTTGCATTTCTGACAGATCGTTCTCACCAGTCGCTGGGCGAGAACGCTCTCGAGCGTGGCGGTGATGAGGAAGGGCTCGACGCCCATCTCGATCCATCGGGTGATGGCCCCGGGGGCGTCGTTGGTGTGCAGGGTCGAAAAGACGAGGTGTCCGGTAAGGGAAGCCTGGACCGCGATCTCCGCGGTCTCCAGGTCACGGATCTCCCCGACGAGGATCTTGTCCGGGTCCTGTCGCAGGATGTGCCTGAGACAGCCCACGAAGTCCAGACCAATCTCCGGGTTGATCTGCACCTGCATGATCCCTTCGAGGTCGTACTCGATCGGGTCCTCGGTGGTGATGATCTTCACGTCGATCTTGTTGATCTCGTTGAGACAGCAGTAAAGCGTGGTGGTTTTTCCGCACCCGGTGGGCCCCGTGACGAGGATGATCCCGTTGGGCTTCACGATTTCCTTTCGGAAGAGCTTCAGCTCGTCCTCCCGCATGCCGATGCGGTCGAGGTCGAGTCTCAAGAGCGACCGGTCCAGGACCCGCATGACGACCGACTCTCCGAACATCGTCGGCAGAACGGAAACTCTTAGGTCAACAGGGCTTCCGGCGATATTCAACATGATTCTTCCGTCCTGCGGAAGACGCCTCTCCGCGATGTCCAGGTTGGCCATGACCTTGATGCGCGAGCTGATGGCCAGCGCCAGGTGTCTGGGAGGCGGCACCATCTCGTAGAGAATCCCGTCGATCCGGTAACGGATCTTGAATTCGTCCTCAAAGGGTTCGAAATGGATGTCCGAGGCCTGGTCCTTGATGGCCTGCAGGAGCACCAGGTTGAGAAGTCGTCTCACGGGCGCCGAGTCCGCCATCTCTTCGAGACTGTCCAGGTCGATGGTCTCGGTGGCGTCGGACACGAACTCCCCAAAGCCGCTCGCCTGCTCCTGAATCTCTCCGATGACGCTCTCGACCGTCTCGATCGCCGAGCCATAGTGCTTGAGCAGTGCCCGCTCGATGGCCTCCTCGTTGCTGACCGCCCCCTTCACCTCGTACCCGAGCATCATCCGCAGGTCGTCCAGGGAATGCACGTTCATCGGGTCGGCCATCGCCACCGTCAGGACGTCATGTTCGAACGACACCGGAACCACCTTGTAGATCGTCGCAATGGAGACCGACACACGGTCGATGACTTCCTGCCGAACCGTGGTCTCGTCGAGATCGACCGTGGGCATCCCGGACTGGGCGCCCAATGCGGAGTTCAGGTCGTCCTTCTTGATCGCACCCATGTCGAGTAGAATCTGCCCCAGCACATCGTGCGACTCCACCTGCCGCTTGAGCGCTTCCCTCAGTTGCTCCTCCGAGATCAGTCCCCGTCCGATGAGGATGCGGCCCAACTGCTTCCCCACCTCCAAACTCAACTCGGGAGGATCAGCCTGCGGTTTCCGCGGCGCACTCTGAGACCGTTCAGTCATGGTTCTAACCTATTCCTCATTAAGGAGTTAGATGCTATGACCCGGGTGCCTGAAGCTCCGTCATATCCAGACCCATTTCGGCTTCTTCGCCGGCGATCGTGGCCGTATACACCCTGCCGTGCGCGGCCTCAAACTGTCTTATCTTTTGCTCTAAATCCCGTGCCTTCCTAGCCTTAAGGAGAGCATCCTCTGCCAGCACAATGCCACGTTCGTAAAGCTCAAAGAGATGCGAATCCAGCAGATTCATGCCATAGCGTTTGCCGGTCTGGATGTGTGAGTCAATATTGTAGGTCTTGTTCTCGCGGATCAGGTTCCTGACTGCCGGGGTAGTAACCATGAACTCAAAGGCCGCAATACGGCCCGAGCCGTCAGCCCGTCGAATCAGTTGCTGGGAGATAACCCCCAGAATGGAGACGGAAAGCTGTACGCGGACCTGTTCCTGCTGTTCTACGGGAAAAGCGTCGATAATTCGGTTGCAAGTGCCTTCCGCACCGGTGGTGTGCAGTGTTGCAAATACCAAGTGTCCGGTTTCCGCGGCCGTGATAGCGGCCTGAATTGTGTCCAAATCTCGCATTTCTCCCACCATCATCACGTCCGGGTCCGCACGCATCCCCCTCCTCAGGGCTTCCGAGAACGTCGGCACATCCACCCCTAACTCACGCTGGTTGACGATAGACTTCTTGTGAGAATGGTAATATTCGATGGGGTCTTCGATGGTGATGATGTGCTTGTCCATGTGGGTGTTAATGTAGTCAATCATGGTCGCCAGGGTGGTGGTTTTCCCGCATCCCGTAGGACCGGTAACGAGGAAAAGACCCCGGGGCTGGTAAAGCAGTTGCTTCACAATGGGCGGAAGGCCGATTTCCTCGAAAGTGAAGAGCCGGTGGGGAATCAGTCGCAGGGCGAGGCTGATTCGTCCCTTTTGACGAAAGACCGACACCCTGAACCGGGCTTTATCGCCGAAAGCAAAACCGAAGTCCGCCGTGCCCTCCTGCTGCAACTCCTGACTGGCACGCTCGGGGGTAATGCTCTTCATCAGGGAGACGGTATCTTCGGGCGTCAGCACCCGCGTCTTCAGCGACACGAGATGTCCGTGCAACCGGACGGTCGGGGGACGCCCCACCGTCAGGTGAAGGTCGCTGGCATCCTGCTCAATGACCGTCATGAGCAATTTTTCCATCAAAATCATGCGGTCCGACATGCTTTGGAGCTTCCTTTCTCTTCTTTATTCCAACCGGACCCCGGCGATCCGGCTACGCTATCTGGACATCGCGCTGCGCGTTGACCACGACTTCTTCCACGGTAGTAAGTCCGGCGAGGATCTTGCGGACACCGTCCTCTTGCAGGGTAACCATTCCGGAACGACGGGCCTGCTCGCGGATGACGTTGGTCGGCTCGACGCGGAAGGCCATTTCCCGGATCTGACGCGTCATCTCCATGAGCTCGAAGATTCCGATCCGGCCGTAATAGCCGGTGGTGTTGCAGTTGCGGCATCCCTTGCCGTGGAAGATGGTTCGTCCCTCGATCTGCTGGCTGGTCATTCCGGCGGCCATGAGCAGTTTCATGTCGGGCTGATAGGGCTCCCGGCACTCGTTGCAGATGACCCTCACCAGTCGCTGTGCCATGATCGCCTGGACGGAACTGGCCACGAGGAAGGGAGGCATCCCCATGTCGACGAGTCGCGTGATGGCGGAGGGAGCGTCGTTGGTGTGCAGGGTCGAGAAGACGAGGTGGCCGGTGAGGGCGGCCTGGATGGCGATCTCGGCGGTCTCCTTGTCGCGGATCTCGCCGACGAGGATGATGTTGGGGGCCTGCCTGAGCATGGACCTGAGGATGCGGCCGAAGGTCATCTCGATGCGTTCCTTCACCTCGCACTGGTTGATGCCGCTGATGTTGTATTCGACGGGGTCTTCGGCGGTGATGATCTTGCGGTCGGGACGGTTCAGCTCGTTGAGCGCGGAGTAGAGCGTGGTGGTCTTCCCGGAACCCGTGGGGCCGGTCACGAGGAAGATCCCGTTCGGCCGCTTGATGATCTTCTCGAACCGCAGACGGTCGGTCTCGTGGAACCCGAGCTTCTCGATGCCGACGAGCACGTTCTCCTTGTCGAGGAGTCGCATCACCAGGCTTTCGCCGTGATTGGCCGGGAGGGTCGAAACACGGATGTCGATCTCTTTGCCTCGGACACGGATGCGGATGCGTCCATCCTGCGGCAGACGCTTCTCCTCGATCTGCATCCCGGACATGATCTTGACGCGCGAGATGATGGAGTTCTGGAGCCGCTTGGGAGGAGAGTCGACCTCGACGCAGTCGCCGTCCACGCGGTACCGGATGCGCAGACGGTTTTCCAAAGGCTCGATGTGAATGTCGCTGGCCCGGGCCTTCACCGCCTCGCTGATGATGAGTCTCACCAGACGTATGACGGGAGCGTCGTCATCCTCCCCGGCCGACAGGTCGAACGTCCGACTGCTGTCGCCGTCGACTTCCTGGCCCTCCTCGTCGGTGAACTCGGTGAGGATGTTGTCCACCGTCTCGACGGTCGCCTCATAGAAGCGATCGATGGATCGCCGGACCGCCTCGGCCGAGGCCAGGAGCGGCATGATCTCACTGTTCAGGATGAACCGCAGGTTGTCCAGCGCCTCGAAATCCAGCGGGTCCGTGATCGCCACCTTGACGACCGTGCCCTCACGCCCCAGCGGCAGCACCTGGTGTTTGCGCGCCACCGACCTCGGCAGAAGGTCCACCACCATCGGGTCGATGGGGTACGTGTCGAGGTCGATCACTTCCATCCCGAACTGCTTGCCCAGCACCATCGTCTTGTCCGTCTCGGAGAGATACCCGAGCTGGACAAGGATATCTCCCAGCTTGCCGCCCTTCTCCTTCTGTGCCTTCATCGCGTCTTTGATCTGGGTCTTGGTGCACAATCCCTCTTCGATGAGAAGCTGTGCAAAACCCTTGCGGAGGTCAGTCATCACCTGTTCTCCCTGACCCTGTTCGGAAGGAATGAACCCGAGGCGTGCCGGCGAGCGTCCGGGCAAACCCGCACCCGTGCGGCTCCCCCGGCCTGAAAAACCACCGGAAACCGCAGCATTCTAGTAACCGGTCGTGCGGGTGTCAAGGGCAATCCGTGCTTGAGGACCCGTGTTATTATGCCCGTCTTCGCTTTTCCCCGGGCGCCCCCTGAGCGGCGCGAGGAAGCCCTTTTCCTTGGCCGTGCGAAATAAGAAACAGCGTCGGCTGGGGCCGGTTTCGCCTTTTCCGCACAGGAAGCGCTTGCGGCCTCAAGCGCCGGGACTTCACTTATTTCCACCGTCGGGGTTGACACCGCCGCCCGCGGGCGCTACAATGCACGTCTTTGAATCGCGTCCGGGAACGAGTTGCTTGCTTGCGCGGACGCCCAAGCGTGTTTCACAATCCTTTACCCCTTGAACCAGCAGCACAGTGGACTTGTTTGCCGGAATTTTCCGTGTGCGGACCGGGCGCAAGCTCAGGCGAAGACGGAAGCTCACCCGCCGGGGCGGCCAGCGGACGCCGTCGGAAATCCAGGCGAAGGAGGAGGAAAACGTCGATGGGAAAGTATGTATATTTCTTTGGCGGCGGCAAAGCGGACGGACGCGCCCAGATGAAGGAGCTGCTCGGCGGAAAGGGCGCGAACCTCGCCGAGATGACCAACCTCAATCTGCCGGTGCCTCCCGGGTTCACCATTTCCACGCGGGCCTGCCAGGAGTTCTACACCCACTCCAAGCGGTGGCCCAAGGGACTGCAAGAGGAAGTCCGCGGCAACATGACCCGGCTGGAAAAGCTCCTGGGCGTGAAGTTCGGAGGCGGCGAGAAACCGCTGCTCGTTTCCGTCCGCTCCGGGGCCGCCGTGAGCATGCCCGGGATGATGGACACCGTGCTCAACCTCGGGTTGAACCCGGAGAGCCTCGCCACGCTGAGCGAGCTGACCGGGAACCGCCGATTCGGCTGGGACGCCTACCGGCGACTCATGCAGATGTTCGGCGACGTCGTGATGAAGATCTCGAAGGACGCGTTCGAGCACGAGCTCGAGGAAGTCAAGCGCGCGTTCGGCAAGCGCCGGGGCATCCCGGGGGTCGAGGCCATGACGCACGAGACCCTCAACAAGGCCGTCCCCGACACCGTCCTCCAGATCAACGAACTCCAGGAGGTCGTCCGACGATACCAGGCGGTCTACCGCAAACACACCGGCGGCGAGTTCCCCTCGGACCCGTGGGAACAGCTCACGAGGGCCGTCGACGCGGTGTTCGATTCGTGGAACAATCCGCGGGCCGTCAAGTACCGTCAGCTGAACGACATCCGGGGACTCCTCGGCACCGCCGTCAACGTCCAGGCCATGGTGTTCGGGAACATGGGCGAAGACTCGGGGACGGGCGTGTGTTTCACGCGCGACCCGGCCTCGGGCGAGAACAAGTTCTACGGCGAGTACCTGATGAACGCCCAGGGCGAGGACGTCGTCGCCGGGATCCGCACCCCGCAGACCATCGACAAGCTCGCCGAAGTGGACCCCAAGGCCTATCAGCAGCTCGTCGGCATTCGCTCTACGCTCGAGCGGCACTACCGCGACATGCAGGACATCGAGTTCACGATCGAGCGCGGCAGCCTCTACATGCTGCAGACGCGGTCGGGAAAGCGGACGATCTTCGCGGCGGTCCGCTCCGCGGTCGAGATGGCCCAGCAGAAACTCATCACCCGCGAGGAAGCCGTCCGGCGCGTCGGCGCCAACCAGCTCAACCAGCTCTTCGCCCCCGTCCTCGACCAGGACGAGGTGGAGAAGGCGGAGGAAGCTGGCCGGCTGATCGCCAGCGGGCTTCCGGCATCCCCCGGCGGGGCCTGCGGTCAGGTGGTCTTCACCGCCGAGGACGCCGAGAACTGGCACCGCGAGGGCAAGAAAGTGATCCTCGCCCGCACCGAGACCTCTCCCGAGGACGTGGGCGGGATGGCGGTGAGTGAGGCGATCGTGACGGCGCGAGGCGGGATGACGAGTCACGCGGCGGTGGTCGCCCGCGGCATGGGCACCCCGTGCGTCGCCGGGGCCTCGGAACTCCGCATCGACCACGCCGAAAAAGTGATGCGCGTCGGCGACCATGCGATCAAGGAAGGGGATTATATCTCCCTCTCCGGCTTCACGGGAAAGGTCTACGACGGACAGATCAAGGTGCAGCCGAGCGAGATCATCCAGGTCCAGGACGGCGTGCTGGACGTGAAGAAGAGCCTGCTCTACCAGCAGTATACGAAGTTGCTGTCGTGGGCGGACGAGTTCCGCAGGTTGGGCGTCCGGGCGAACGCGGACATTCCGCGCGACGCCGAGCGGGCAATGAAGATGGGCGCGGAGGGCATCGGACTCTGCCGCACCGAGCACATGTTCTTCCAGGGAGACCGCATCGTCTCCTTCCGTCGGTTCATCCTCGTGGCGGAAGACGTGAAGAAGTTCAAGCAGGAGCTCGCCGACGCCGGCGACAACACGGAGAAGAAGGCCGAGATCGAGCGGAAGCTCGCCGAGCCCCTTGCCCAGTATAACCGGGCCCTCGCGGAGCTTCTGCCGCTTCAGCGCAGCGACTTCGAAGGACTCTTCCGCGCCATGAAGGGGCGGCCGGTCATCATCCGCACCCTCGACCCCCCGCTCCATGAGTTCCTGCCGCAGGAGCCGGAAAATCAGGCCGAGATGGCCGCCACCATGGGCATCGACGTCCGCAAGATCCGCGACGCGGTCGCGAGTCTCCACGAGTTCAACCCGATGCTGGGACTCCGGGGATGCCGGCTGGGCATCGTCTACCCCGAAGTCTCCATGATGCAGTTCCGGGCGATCGTCGAGGCCGCCCTCAACGTCGCCGCCGAAGGCGTCAAGGTCCGTCCCGAGATCATGATCCCGCTGGTGGGCAAGGCCGAGGAGCTCAAGCTCCAGCGCGACCTCGCCCTCGAGGTCATTGCCGCCGTCACGCATGAAAGAAAACTCAAGAAACTTCCGTTCCACGTGATGATCGGGACGATGATCGAGGTCCCGCGCGGGGCGGTCACCGCGGACGAAGTGGCAAAGCACGCCGAGTTCTTCTCGTTCGGGACGAACGACCTCACGCAGATGGGCTGCGGGTTCAGTCGCGACGACGCCGGGAAATTCCTCGGCGACTACGTCCGCATGGGCATCTACGACTACGACCCGTTCCAGGTGCTCGACCGCTCGGGCATCGGGAAACTCATCTCCATCGCCTGTGAGCTCGGCCGCAAGACCCGGCCCGACATCGAGGTGGGCATCTGCGGGGAGCACGGAGGCGATCCCATGAGCGTCGAGTTCTGCCACCAGGTGGGACTCACCTACGTGAGCTGCTCGCCGTTCCGCGTGCCGGTGGCGCGACTCGCCGCCGCACAGGCCGCTCTCAAGGAAAAGGCCGCCAAGAAGGCCGCCGGGAAGAAGTCGCGGAAACCGGCCGGAAAGCGCAAAAAGTAGCCGCACCCCCTGCCCCGCCGCAAAGGCGGGCTGGACAGGTGCATCTAAACCAAACCCCTCCGTCCCAAACACCGGGACGGAGGGGTTTTTCTTTGACCGCACCGTTTGCTTTCAGGAGAAGAACTACAACCCGAGGTGCTTTGCGTGGAAGCGAAGCGCCTCCTGGATGTGGATGTCCCAGTACGCCCAGTTATGCTCGCCCGGGAACTCCCGGTATTCGTGGCGAATCCCGAATCCAAGGAGATGCCTGTGAAAACGGCGGTTCGAGTCGAGCAGCCGGTCGCTTTTTCCGCAATCGATGCGAACGGCCGGGGCCTTGCGCGGCGAGAGCCGCCCGGCAATCGCGTAGAGGTCGTCCTTTCCGCCCGGGACCTTGTCGCCGACGATGCGTCTGCGCTCGGCGTCGTCCAGCACCTTCGGGTCGTGCCCGAAATCGAACGCACTGGAATGGCTGGCGACGCTCCCAAAAACGTCCGGGAACTTGAGTCCCAGCTTCATCGCCCCATACCCGCCCATCGAGAGCCCCCCGATGGCGCGGCCGGAACGCTCGGCACGAACCGGAAAGTGCTGCTCCACGAAACCGATCACGTCCTTCATGATGTGCTGTTCGTATGCGGACCCCTCGGCCGCGTCGCAGTAGAAACTCCTCCCGCCGTCCGGCATCGCCACGATGAGCGGAAGTCCCAAGACGTACCGGTCGATGCTCGTCCGGCGGAGCCATGCGGTGTAGTCGTCCGAGAGTCCGTGAAGCTGGTAGAGCACCGCCAGGCGCTTGCGCCGGTCGAAACGGTCCGGCAGGATCAGGTTCATCGAGCACCCTTTCTGAAGCGCCTCGCCCCAGAAATGCATCGTGCAGACGGCCATGTCGCTTCCTCCTTGCAGGATGGATGCACGAAGTGCGTGCCGCGTACGACAACCACATCACTATATTATAGGGAAGCCGCGGGGGAGACGCCAGAGGGTGGGCGCGAAAAGGCGACGGTCGGGAGAAATCAGGCGAGGACCGAGGGGGTGCTTGTGTTCAGGACGTCGAAGAGCGCCCCGACGACGCCGCCGTCGAACTGGGTGCCGACGTGGGCGTTGAGCTCGTCGGCGATCTGTTCGTCGCTGAGCGCCGAGCGGTACGACCGGCTGGAACTCATCGCGTCGTAGGCGTCGGCCACGATGATGATCCTCTGTCCGAGGGAGAGCTGCTCGCCGGCGAGTCCGTCCGGATAGCCGTTGCCGTCCATGCGCTCGTGGTGTCCGCGGATGACCGGACGCACCTCCTGGAGGAACATGATGGGGGCGACCACACGGTCGGCCACCACCGGGTGCTGTCGGACCAGGAGCCACTCCTTCGGGTCGAGGGGGCCGGGCTTGTTGAGGATGGACTCGTGGATGCCGATTTTCCCGATGTCGTGGAGCCGTGCCCCCATGCGAAGCGTGTGGAGGTCGTGGACGCCCATCCCCAGGACTTCGCCCAGTTCGTAACAGAGCGCCGTCACGCGCTCCGTGTGTCCCTGGGTGTAGGGGTCCTTGGCTTCGAGGAGGAGTGCCATCGAGCCGAAGGCGTTCATGTAGGTATTTTCGAGGTCGTCGAGGAGCCGGGTGTTCTCGAGGGCCACGGCGGCCTGGCTGGCGAGAATGCACAGGAGCCGGAAGTCCGTCTCGGTGAAGGGATCCCCGGTGCGCTTGCGATGGACGTTCAGGACGCCGATGACCTTCTTGAGGGTCTTGACGGGGACGGCCAGGACGCTTTCGTCGTCTTCCAGGGGGACGCTCATGAAGGACTTGTCACGGTAGTTGCGTGCGAGCTTGGAGAATTCGGGGTGGGCGTCGATGTCGCCAACGAGGACCGGCATGCCGCTTTCGACGACGCGGCCGGCGATCCCCTCGCCCACCCGCACGCGCACCGAGCGAACGACTTCCGCGTCGAGTCCCACAGAGGCGGCGATACTGAGGAACCGGCCGGTATCGTCCTTGAGCAGGATGGACCCGCAAGTGGCCCCCGTCTGGGCCATGGCCATCTGCAAAATCATGTCCAGGAGCTCGTCACGTCCCACCGCCGAGCTGATGGCCTCGCTCACCCGAAAAAGAGCGGCCAGCTCTTTCGAGAGGCCGCCCGAGGCGCCACCATCTACGTCCGTTGACACGCCCGCACCTTTTCCTTTCCATGGAACCGTTCCGGTCCGAAGCCCGGACGGCTAGTGGGTCTCGTAAGCCACGACGGCGTTCCGTCCGGCGGCTTTCGCCTGGTAGAGGGCGTGGTCGGCCTTCTCGATCAGCTCCGACTTCGTGGAGGCGTCCTCGGGATAGGCGGCCACGCCGACGCTCACCGTGAACTTCCCGCCGGGCATGACGTGCACGTTCTCGAAATCGGCCGTCTCGATCTTCTTCCGCAGACGCTCGCCCAGTTCCATCGCCCCCTGCTTCGGCGTCTCCGGCGCGATGATCGTGAATTCCTCGCCGCCGTACCGTGCGACGCTATCCACGTCGCGACTCGTCTCCGACAGGATCCACGCCACCTTCTGGAGCGCCGCGTCCCCCATCGGGTGACCGTTGTTGTCGTTGTAGCTCTTGAAATGGTCCACGTCGATCATCAGGAGCGAGATGTCGCCGCCGTACCGGCGGGCCCGGGCGATCTCCGTCGCCAGGAGCTGGTGGAAGAACTTGTGGTTGTAGAGCTGCGTCAGTCCGTCGGTGCGACTCAGCTCCTTGTAGAAATCCACCTCGCTCGCCTTCTGCACGAGACGCTTCTTCTCCACCATCCGCGTCAGGATGATGCGGATCTCGTCGATGTTGATGGGCTTGTTGAGATAGTCGGCGGCGCCCAACTTCATGCACTCGATGGCCGTGTTGAGCGACGCGTATCCGGTCATGACCACGACCTCGGTCTCGGGGTCGAGCTCCTTGACCGTCTCGAGCACCTGGATGCCGCTCATCCCGGGCATCATCAGGTCGGTGATGACGAAATCGTAGCGCACGTCCCTCAGCTTGATGACCGCTTCCTCGCCGTTGGACACGGTTTCGACGGTGTACCCCGAGTCCCCGAGGACGTCGGTGAGAAGCTGCCGGATCATCGGCTCGTCGTCCACGACGAGCACCCGCACGGGAAGCGTGGCCTTCCCGGCGTCATCCGGGTCAAACTTCCCGGTCTCGCTGAGTTTCCCCGTCACGTTCAAAGTCATGCCTTTCTCCGGGTCATGCCGGCCCGGGATCTCCCACGGCCACCGAATAGGCCGTGTCGGACGCCGGTTCGGCTTCCTCTTCCTTCCTGTGGCTGACCACCGGCAGGGAAACCGTAAAGGTCGTTCCCTTGCCCACGGTGCTTTCCACGGCGATCTCCCCGCCATGGTTCTTGACGATGCCGTGACTCAGCGAGAGTCCCAGTCCCGTGCCTTCGCCGACGCGACGCGTCGTGAAGAACGGGTCGAAGATCCTCGGGAGGTTCTCCGGCGCAATGCCGCAGCCGGTGTCGGCGAACAGCACCTCGACGGTGGCGTCGGGAGAGTCCGCCCGGCCCACGAGCCGCGTGGTCACGGTCAGCGTCCCGCCGTTCTGCATCGCCTTCTGCGCGTTGATGATGATGTTGGTGAAGACCTGCTCGAGCTGTGTCCCGTTGCCGAGCAGGGTCGGCAGGCTTTCCGCCAACTCGCGTCGGATCCGGATGTCGTGCATCTGCAGCTGGTGCGCGGTGAAGGTGAACGTCTCCTCCAACACCTCGTTGATCTGGAGGTTCTCCATCTCCAGGCTGCTCTTGCGGGAGAAGTTCAGCAGGTTCTGCACGATGGTCTTGCACCGCTGCGATTCGTGCTCGATGTATCCGATGTACTTGACGTAGTTCTCGAGGTCCTTCGCGGTCAACTGCGACGGGTTCTTGTCCCGGACCTTTTCGAGGGCGTACTGGGCGTAGCCGAGGATCCCCACGATGGGATTATTGAGCTCGTGAGCGACGCCCGCGGCAAGCTGGCCGACCGCGGCCAGCTTGCTCGTCTGGACCATCTTGGCCTGGGCTTCCTTGAGGTCCGCCAGACTCTGCTCCAGGTTCTGGAAGAGCCGCGTGTTCTCCAGGGCGATGGCGACCTGGTCGGCGAAAATGGCCAGCAGTTCCTTGTCCCGCTGGTCGAAGCTGTCCTCGTACGAGAAGTTGCCCAGGCAGAAGAGTCCCGCGACGCGACCCTTGTGCTTGAGAGGCGCACAGATGGCCGAGCTGACCTTGCGCCCCGCTCCCGCCAGGCGCCCCAGGAGCTCGTCACCCGAGGTGTCCCCCGCCACCACGATCTCCCCGCCGCGAACGGTACGGGCAAGGACGCCCTCGTCCCCGTCCAGCGTCAGCGTCTCGGGCATGTCCGCGGAAAGGTTCCGCGAAGTGAGGACGTGAAACTCGCGACTGTCCTGGCTCGACACGAGCACCACGCCCATCTCCGCGGCCATCAGCTTGAACGCGCTGTCCATGATAACGTTCGTTGTCTTATCCATGTCCAGCAGCGAGTTGATGGCCGCACTGACGTCGTGAAGCACGGCCAACTCCATCACCCGCTGATTGAGCGTATCGATGCTGACCTTCTTCTCCCACAGCTCCCGGAGCAGGCGGCCGTTGTCCATTTCGCCGCGGACGATGTAGGCGGAAAGGAGCACGAGAAGCGCCAGCAGTCCCACCCGAAGTACCGGAAGCGTCCCGAAAAGGGGCCGGATGGTCAGCACGTCCATCGGCACCAACATCACGTAGAAGCCCATTCCTAGCGTGACTAGCAGAAGCGTCGTCATGATCCACGTGCTTCGACGTCGCTTTTCGAGGTCTTGGAACCGGTAAATGACCTGTTTGCTCTTTTTCTGCCTGAAGAACACGTGTACGCCCCTCTCCACCCATCCCCCTAGGAGCCTACCGGCTCACGAAACGAAACGGAGCTTCCATGTCCAACTTCATCGGGTTATCGGGGGTGATTTCTTCACCAAAAAGCCGGGGTGGGCTGGAAGATTTACACGCCATAACGCTTTGTTTGACCTGTACTTACGCCATGATAACCGACCTTCTCCTGGAAGTGGCGGGAAGAACTGCCCCCTTGGAGTGGCGGTGGGCTATATGAGTAATCCGCCAAGTTGTATTGCCGATGATTCAGAGTCTAAATTATCGGCCGCTGAGGCAACGCTTGATTCTGACCCCCTTTTATGCTACACTTACGGCTTGCTTCCAAGGCACGAGGCTGGCCCGTACCATTCACCCTGACGGAGGATGCATGACCCTTTCTGAAGATCCAAACCAGGTTGAGGCGCCGGACACCACGACGACGGTGCCGCAGATTACCGACATGATCGAGCCTGCGCTTCTGCAGGAATTTCAGGACACGTTTGCGGACTCCGTGGGGGTTTCGGTGCTGATCCGTGACGCCGACGGCAAGCGGATCACGCGGCCGAGTCAGCCGAACCGTTTCTGCTCGCTCCTGATGAAGACGATGACGCACGACGACCTTCACGAGGAGAAAAGTGCGTCCTTGAGTGTGCGTGCCGCACGGTCCGGGCGGATCGAGCAGTCGCGCAGTGACTCCGGGTTTCTCCAGTTTGCGGCCCCGGTGATGATCCAGGGACGCGCGAGCGGCGTGCTCGTGGTCGGCGACATCGCCGACGACCAGACGGACAAGACGCAGATCGAAGAGCTTGCCCGCAAGATGAACATGCCCGTCGAGGAGCTCCGGCGTCGGTCGAGCCAGGACCTGACTTCGGCGATCTCGCTTCTCCAGTTCGCCGCCAGCGCCCTCGGAGAGCTCTGTCACGAAGGCTGGGTCGTCCGTCGGCACGTGGAGCAGCTCCAGACCCTGCACCGCGTGAGTAAGCTCCTCAACTCCCCTCGGCATGTGAACGAGGTGCTTCTCCTGGTCGTGCAGACGATGTGCGAGACGCTGGACGTCAAGGCGTGCGGGCTGAGACTCCTGGACGGGGCGACGGGCGAACTGGTCCTCAAGGCGATGCACGGACTGAGCCCGGAGTACCTGGGCAAGGGACCCGTTCCCATCGAGCAGAGCGAGATCGATCGGGCCGCGATGGAGGGCGATCCCGTGTACGTGCGGGACATCAGCAAGGACCCGCGAATCCTCTACCCTTCCGAGATGGTGCGCGAGGGCATTCACTCGATCCTGGTGGTGGGACTGAAAGCACGAGGGGGTCCCATCGGGGCGCTCCGCATCTACACCGGAGAGGAGCGACGCTTCCACAAGAGCGAGCTCTCCCTCGCCGACGCCCTCGCCAACCTGGCGGCCATCGCCATCGAGAACGCCAAGCTCTACGAGGAGAACCTCGAGAAGGATCGGCTCGAGCGCGAGCTGACCCTCGCCGCCGAGATCCAGACACACCTCCTGCCCCTCGAATTCCCGCGCATCCAGGGGTTTGACCTCTGCGCGTTCAACGACCCCTGCCGGCAGGTGGGCGGGGACTTCTACGATTTCCTCGTGGAACCGGACGGCCGGCGCCTGGGCATCGTCATCGCCGACGTCTGCGGCAAGAGCATGGCCGGAGCCCTGCTGATGGCGACCACCCGATCGGCGCTGCGCGTCCAGAGCGAGCACTGCACCACGCCCGCGGAAATAGTTACCCGTGTCAACATGTCACTCTGTCGCGACACGCGGCCCGAGGAGTTCGTCACCGTCTTCCTCGGCAAGATCCACGTGGCGACCCGCGTGCTCCACTACACCAACGCCGGCCATAACCCTCCCGTGCTCTACCGCGGCGACGCGGCCATGCCCCTCGAAGGGGGCGGGATGGTGTGCGGCGTGGACGGCGAGACCACCTACCATGAGAGCGACATCCCGCTCCAGACCGGGGACGTCCTGCTCCTCTATACGGACGGGCTTACCGAGGCGCGCAACGTCCAGGAGGAGTTGCTGGGACTGGAGCGCGTCGGACGGGTGATCCGCCAGAACCGCGACCGCAGCGCCGCCGACATCATCCAGTTGCTCCGGGACGAGGTCCGCCGTTTCATTGCCGGCCACGATCAGACCGACGACCTCACCGTCGTCCTCGTCAAGGTGGCGTGAAGAGGTCATCGTCTCGAGACCTGAGGCGGGGAAAAACCCGGGCCGGGCAGCACCCCTTGAGTCGTCAACACTCCTCTTTCGGGGTCTCTCGACGGGTGTGGAGGGCCTCACGCAAGCATTTACGCACCTCCAGGAAGAACTTCCCATATTCCTCCGTGCGGTAGTCGGGGTAGGTCCATTCCCACGGCTCGTACCGGCCTTCCCGGAAATGCAGCGTCACCTCGGCGTAGATGCCCTTTCCAAGGTAGACGCGGTGGGAGTAATCCTTGGTCGTCGCAAGCACGACCTTGGAAAGCGCGAGGTATCCGGGGTCGAGGTTGACGGGACGCGCCGGCCCTCCTGCCGGCCTCCGGGCGAAATCCTCTTCGATCTCGTTCGTCGTCCGCTTGATGTCGACGAGTTCGTCCGGGCGGATGAGTCGCTCAAAGCTGAGGAACTTCCGCAGGAGACCCCCGCCCATCTCCGCGCGGTAGTAGTCCGTATACTCGAACGGCAACACCGCCGAGGACGCATCCACCGGTCCGTGCCGCTCGACCAACAGCGTCTCGGCCTCCGCGAACCGCGCCGGGTCGCCCGCTAGCATCCCCACGAAGAGCTTCACCGCTTCGACTTCGCAGACCGCTCCCATTCCGTCCCCCTCCCCCTCCCTAAAGCGGTGCGGGCAATCACTTCTTCGCCTTGCCGCCCTTGCGTTTGACGGGCCAGTTCGCCGGGAAACAGGCTTTCACGCAGACGCCGCAGATGTGCTGCCCGACGAAGGGAATCCGGGCGAACACGCACAGCGTCTGGTAGCACGCGTCGAGCTGAAAGTCCTCGTGTCGCGCCTTGATGGCGTGTGCGGGACAGACCCGCACGCAGGCCGCGCACGTCCCGCAGTCGCGTCGGAGCGGCTCGTCCGTCTCCAGCGGTGCGTCGGTGAGGACGCTGACGTAGCGGACACGCGAGCCGAACCGGGGGTTCACCAGGAGGTTGTTTCTTCCCCGCCATCCGAGACCGGCCGCCCACCCGAGCACGCGATGGGAGACGTGTCCGCGCATCGGCTCCCGCGCAATGAGCTGACTGGCGGCCACGGCGAGTGCGCGGTGGCCTTCCCCCTGAAGGAGCAAGGCGGCCGCCAGCGCCAGGCTGTCGAGCTCGTAGTTGGTCTGCCGGTAGTTGTGGAAATAAAGCGGCGTCGGGCGGTCCACGATGCTCTCCACGACGGCGTCCTGGAGGGGAATGCCGAAAACGACCGCGCGCGTGAAGCGACCGGGGACAAGTTCGAGGGCATGCGGCTCGGCGTCGAGCACCACGTCGAGCGCGGCCACCCCGAACACACACAGGGGACGGGCCTCGGCAAGGAACAGGAGTCGTTTGCGCAGGTCGAGGGAACTCAAAGCCCCGCCTCCTTCCAACGCAACAAGGCCGGCTCGTGGGGAGCGTCTCAAGACCGAGGGGGTTCGGCGCACATCATCCCTGGCCGGAACATGCCCCAGGCCGTCGGGACCGTCCGGACCTCAAAGGAGCCTCCCGAGCGGGAAGCTCCAGGATGCTTACGCCCCCACGACCCGACGGGAGAGCAGCCTCTCCCTCTTTCGGACCATGGGGTTGATTATAGCGTGCGACAGGCAAGCCGCAAGCCGGAGTATCAAAGAAGCGACGAACCTCCCGACGGCTCAGGGAGGCAACAAGAAGGCCTGGTTCCCAAAAAGCAGGACCAGGCCGGAACATGCATCGGTCTCGTCCCTTCGGCAGCCGGGCAGCCCCACCCGGAACATCCGGATGTCGGGCCCCGTGCTTTGCGCCACCCGATTCCTCGGGCTTCGCCTTTTCGGGGATTCGTCGCCACTTTCTTATACCCCGGTCCCCACCGAGGGTTGCACCCTTCGTTCAAAAAAAAAGGGCGGTCCGGTGTGCGGAAACCGCTCTGGGAACTCCCTTCCCTTCCGCGCCATGCACCCGTCTGCCGGAGTTATGGGGCCAGGCTCTTGCCGGCGTCCGTCATGTCAATCTTCCACGTCCCGTTCTCAAGGACGAGCGGCAGCGGGTGGTCTACCTCCACCCGGTCTCCGACTTTGACGAAGACGTTCGCACGGTTGACGTTGATCTCCACGCGGTCGAGCTGTGCGCGGGGGAGCTTCTCCCACTCTTCCTTGCCCTCCCGTGCCGCCATCGTCAAGAGCCCGATGAACAGCCCCCTCCCCTGAAGGGTCTTGAGCTGGTCCATGGTCAGATCCATAAGCTTGGCCTGTTTTTCCGCGGCGGCCTTGGCGACGCCTTCGCTCTTGGCGGCCTGCTCGGCGATCCGTTTGGCATCCGCTTCCATCCGATCGCGACTCGCCGCGGACAGCATCCCCCACATCCCTTCAAAATCCTTGTCGGCCACCGCGGTCTTATAGGCCTCGAAGGCGGCCTCGGGAGTGGCCGTTCCCTTTCCCCCGCCACACCCGATGAGGATCCCCAGTCCGGCTGCCAGGCACGTCCAGACCCATCCCCTCATCGTTTTCTCCTTGCCGGTTGAAGACTCAAGCAGACCACGGGTTGCCGCATGCGTCGTGGCCGGACAGAGACCCTGTCCGGTATGGTAATCGTCCGGCGGACGCAGGGTCAAGAGAAATGGCTCGTGGTGCATCCCCCCCCGTACAAAGAACGGGCGGTCTCTCCTGTGAGAGACCGCCCGAGTGCGCATTTCCGGTCCCGACGAGTCGGGACCGCGTGCCGCTGCCTTACGTCGCCGGCACCCAGGTTCCGCCATCGGCGCTCGTCTCACCCGCGCCCAACTTCGGGAAGCGACCACCCAGGTTGGTGATCGCCGGCGTGCCGACAACTGTAATCAAAGCCGCCGAAGCCGCCGGAATCGTGGCCGTGCCGTTGTAGAGCTGTGTAGCAGCGTCGTTCGGGCTCTGGTAAACCGTGCCCGTCTGGTTCACGACAAAGGCACGGTTTCCGGTTGCCGTCCGCTCCGCCGGCCAAGCATAGCAAATCCATCGGACTTCCTGCTCCTGAGCGTCCGCCGGAACAGCCAGACCCACAGTGATCTGACCTTCGCTCTTCGCCGGACCGGCTGCCGTCGGCAGATAGATCAGGAACTTGTAACCCGACTTGGACGCGACGCCGTTCGCATCGACCACGCCCAGTTCCTGCGAGATGAACTCGCCGGGCGTCCGGGCATGGACCGAACCACGCACAAGCTGCAAACCGGCAAGCTCCTGGAACAAC
>Ga0182021_10001268_pt1 | contig 28709 bp, 24 predicted proteins | sample 612E3MmetaG_FD_120493 | JGI IMG/M metagenome (GOLD analysis project Ga0182021, IMG submission 120493) | Permafrost microbial communities from Stordalen Mire, Sweden - 612E3M metaG (Illumina Assembly) | ecosystem: Environmental > Terrestrial > Soil > Wetlands > Permafrost | place: Sweden...
CTGGTACGGCAGCGAGAACGAGGCCCATGCCTACTACCTGAAACTGCACGCCTTGACGGCGCCCAAGAGCGACAAGGCATCCGAGCTGGTGAAGTACCTGCTCAACAACCGGCGGCACGCGACCTACTGGAACTCGACGCGCGATACGGCGCTTTGCATCGAGGCCATGAGCGATTATCTCCGCGCCAGCGGAGAGGACAAGCCGGACATGACGGTCGAGATCTTCGTGGACGGCCGCCGGCATAAGACGGCCAAGATCACGGCGGACAACCTGTTCAGCTTCGACAACAAGCTGGTTCTCGAAGGCGACGCGGTGGAGAGCGGCCGGCACAAGGTGGAGGTCCGCCGCAGCGGGCACGGGCCGGTCTACTTCAACGCCTATCTCACGAACTTCACGCTGGAGAATTACATTAGGAAGGCGGGGCTTGAGATCAAGGTGGACAGGAAGTTCTACAAGCTGACGCCCGCCGGAAAGACGGTCAAGGTGGCCGGCGCGCGGGGCCAGGCCCTGGACCAGAAGGTCGAGAAGTACGATCGGGAAGAACTCGCGGACCTGGCGGCGCTCAAGAGCGGCGACCTGGTGGAAGTCGAGCTGCTGATCCAAAGCAAGAACGACTACGAGTACATCGTGTTCGAAGACATGAAGGCGGCCGGATTCGAGCCCGTGGACGTGCGCAGCGGCTACACGGGCAACGAGATGGGCGCGTACGTGGAGTTCCGCGACGAGCGGGTGTGTTTCTTCGTGCGAGCCCTGGCGCGCGGGACCCACAGTCTGTCGTACCGGCTGCGGGCGGAGATTCCCGGCCGTTTCAGCGCCTTGCCGACGCGGGCCAGCGCGATGTATGCTCCGGAACTGAAGGCGAATTCGGACGAGATCAAACTGAGGATAGAAGACTGACGATGGAACGACGCCCCGGACTCTGGGTGATGACAACGCCTGCGCGGGCGTGGCAGATTCAGGGGATGCCGTCGGTCACCCGTTCGCGCGAAGAGCATTTGCGGTTGGGAAGCGCTTACGACCAGATGTGGCGGGGGTTCGGGGGGTGTTTCAACGAGCTGGGATGGGTGGCGCTTTCGGCGCTGAGAGGGGTGGACCGCAACCGCGTCATGGACGCCCTGTTCGATCCCGAGGATGGGTGCGGGTTCAATCTTTGCCGGGTGCCGATTGGCGCTTCCGACTACGCCCTCGAGTGGTACAGCCACAATGAGTCCGACGGCGATCTGGAGATGCGGAACTTCTCCGTGGATCGCGACCTGCGCTGCCTGATTCCCTACATCCGCATGGCCTTGGAGCGCCGGCCGAAGCTGAAGCTGTTCGCATCGCCCTGGAGTCCCCCGACGTGGATGAAAGAGCCCCGGTCCTACCACGGCGGCCAACTCCTCTGGAAGCCGGAGATTCTGGAGGCGTATGCCCTCTATCTGGCGAGGTTCGTCAAGGCGTACCAGGCGGAGGGAATCAGGATTCAGCAGATTCACGTGCAGAACGATCCGGCGGCGGACGGGAAGTTCCCCAGTTGCCGGTGGTCGGGCAGCCAATTGAGGGACTTCATCCGCGGCTATCTGGGGCCGATGTTCCAGAAGCAGCGGCTCAGGACGGAAATCTGGCTCGGGACGCTGAACACCGACGACTACAACGGCTACACGCTCACCGTGCTGGCCGATCCGATGGCCCGGCAGTATATCTCAGGAGTCGGGTGCCAAGGGGCGGGGAAGGCGATCGTTCGCCCGACGCACGAGAATTGGCCGGACCTGCCGTTGATGCAGACCGAGAACGACTGCGGCGACGGGAAGAACTCGTGGGAGTGCGCGCAGGATGTGTTCGGCCTGCTGCAGCATTACCTCAGCGGCGGGGTGAGCGCTTACGCTTACGGGCCCATGGTCCTGCCGCGGGGCGGGGTGAGCCCGTGGGGCGGAGCGCAGAACTCGCTGATTTCCGTGGACCCCGAACGGCGGACGTTCCGGTTCAATCCGGACTACTACGTCATGAAACATTTCGCCCACTTCATCGCATTGAATGCCGTCCGCCTGGATCTTTCTGGCGAGTGGTCCCGGAACGCCGTGTTGTTTCTCAACGACGACGACAGCCGCGTGCTGGTGCTCCAGAATCCATTTCCCGAGTCCCGGCGGATTGTCCTGGCTGACGGCAGTCGTACGCTGAGTCTCAGCCTTCAGCCCGAATCCATCCATACGTTGATTCTTTAGCTTGATGGGGCGTCTTACTACCCGTGGTTTGGGCCTCGAAGATCATCGAGCGCAGGTCCGCGTCGCCGTTTTCGCCCAACAGTCCGAGCGCGTTGCACTTGTGGAACATCGCCATGGCCACGTCGGTTGTGCGGAGGGTCAGGGGATGCTCGGGGTGCCCGTGCTCGTCGAGCACCCAGTCCACCCCTTCGGTCGCCGGATCCGGCTCCAAGGGCGGTAGATCGTCGAAAGAATCCGCCGCGTCGGCCGGGAATACACCGCCCCGTTCGTCGGCATCCAGCGCGTCATCGAGCCAGTTCCATCCCATCTCTCTGGCCACCAGTCTCTCCTGGTCCGGATGTCCTTCATATTTCTCCAACAACTGCCGGTAGCGTTCGTTGCGGGCATCCGATTGCTTCAGAAACTTCTCCCAGCCGAACTCGTCCATCGGCTTGTCCGCCTCAGGATCGTAGTCGTCCGCCGCCTCCGTCGCCGCTTCCAGAAAATGGCGCATTGCTTCGCGGTTTCTGCGGACCTGCTGCTCCTCCTGTTCCGATGTCATGCGCCAGGCGCGCGGCGATACGTCCACTTGCCAGTCCGCCGCTTCAATGACGACGCGCCCATTGCGGTCGCTGAACCATTCCAGGTAGAGGACGTTGGCGAGATGGCAGGGGACCGGCTGGCCTTCGCGGCTCAGTCGCGCCATTTCCTCGAACGATACGGCCGGCACGCGCGCCTTTCTGGACGCCGTCATGTCGCCCACCGGGCCGTTCTGCAGGGCGGCGAACTTGTCGAGGTCGCCGGATTCGGGGCGCGGATTCTCGAAGGTCAACAGGCAGCCGGCCAGATCGCGGAGCGGATCCCCGTCCAACTCCACCCGGATCGGCTCTTCCCGTCCCACGAGCCAGAGGCTTCCGACCACGCGGCCCGGAGTGCGGTTGTCGAGCTCGCCTTTCGCGACTTGATTATGAATTCGCCAGGCCATGCGCGGAAACATCTCCCAAACGGTCCAGATTCGTCAAAAACACATTCAGTTTCACAGAGGTCCAACAGGCCCGATCAGGCGGCCATGCGGGCGGGCCGAAAGACGAAGCGAGAACCGAGTGACATGGCGCGGCCTAGTTGCCGCCCTGATCCACCTATTGCTTCCGCCGACCCTTTTCCTCGTCAACTTTGCGGTCTGGCGCAAACCGCTTGGCGATTTCTCGAAGCTTGTCCTGCAAACTGCGCCACCTGCGTTCGTCGCCATTGAATTGGTCAACGAACCATTGCGCTGATCGCTGCCCGACCGGTAGGTTTGGGTAGAAACTCGGCGATGGAGGATAGGATGTCATGGGTCTTTGCATCTGAATGCTACTTATAGTCTGTAGATGAATAATCATCAATATGAAAAGCTGCGCAACATGAAGACCCTGAATAGCAATGCCGTCGTTGCCGACAACCTGCGACGTGCGAGGAAACAGCATGGGTGGTCACAGGAATCCTGCGCGGAGAAATGTGAACTGCACCGGACCTATATCGGGGCCGTCGAACGCGGAGAACGGAACATTACGATAGGGACGCTCGACAAGATTGCTGTGGCGCTCGGAACAACGGCTCTGGAGCTCATGACGCCGAGAGGCAAGAGATGAACTACCCGACGCGGATATCGACTTCAGGACTGACGATCTACGACCGTGTTCGAGATGACGACAGTTTGTTCATGCCGATTTCCGATTTGGAGAACCTTCTGAAACGGAATCTAATGGGTCTCAATCTCGACTACCCATTGCGAACGAGGTCGAAAGTGCTGAAGTCGCGGATATGCGAGATTCTCGGCTATCCTGTTCCGAAGTCGTTCGCCAAATCACACCCACGATTTCCCGGCCAGGATTTTGACACCTACATCCAGAAATCGGACAACCTTCAGATTTGGAACGAGGAGATATCCCCGGCCCGCCGATATGTTGTGATTCGGGTGAATGAGGAGTCATCTGTTACTGCCGTGCGTGTTGTCACCGGCGAGGTGCTGGCTCGTTTGGACACTACCGGCACTCTGACGAAGAAGTACCAGGCGAAGAGCAGAGCACCTGTCGTGAACTCTGAACTGGTAACGCGGTCAGATTCCTACGGTTTGGTTGAGAAGGTCCGAGCGTTCGCCAAAACACCCAGAACAGGGGTCGAACATGCCAACTTCGAACGGTTTCTCCCGATAGTTGAGTTGTTCGAAAAGTTGTCTACGCTCTCTGGAACGAGAATTTCGGATCCAGGATTGGATCAGGAGCGGAATCGGGGCGGCGCCCTGCATGAGGCGGTTTGCCTGGCCTTGGGGATGATGGCCAGGTGCGACACCGGTACGTGTCCGGACGTCGTAGAACAACTTCTGGAAATCAAACTTCAGACGTCGCCGACCATTGACCTGGGGTTGGTCTCCCCTGATGACGAGAGCCCCCTCGACGATATGCCGGGCATCCGCCACAGCGATGTGCGGTATGCCGTGTTCTACGGTGCCAGCGATGGGGAGAGAGTCCAACTCCAACACCTCGTACTTTGCGCCGGAAAGGACTTCTTTAAGTACTTTCAGCGGTTTGAAGGCAAGGTCTTGAACGCCAAGTTGCAGATACCGTTACCGGCAGACTTCTTTGCGTAAGTCGAAACTCTCCCACACGAGGGCATCGGCCTCTTCTTCGAGGGCGAGCGTCCGGACCTGATTCCCCGACGACTTGGATTCCAACAACCGGTTGGCAACATCCGAAATAGCCCGCGCAAATCTCTCTTTCGGCACGGGGAATTTCGCGACGTACTGACTCATGAAACGTCTCCGCCCGGCATAGAGTTTGTTGTGGAACATGACATCATAGAAACGAACGATGAAAGATGAATTGGCCACGGCAAGCAGGGTGAGGAAGTAGTGCTTGGGAATGGCCCGTTTCAGCGTGATCCAATAGCAGTCTCCGTTCACGATCCACGTTGGCTTGGCGAGGAAGAAGGTGTTCTCGGAGCTGATGTCGGGAAAGGCGATCTTCGGTTCTTGCCAATCCGCCGGACTATGCGGCACCCATATCTCGTACCATTCCCGCCCGGAGTCTAGGAGATACTGCCTCCTTTCGAGCCTCTCCCGGTGAGCCTTCAGGTAGCGAGCCGCTCGGGGAAAATCATGCAAGGCAATCGGTTGCCTTCGACCTTTGACTTCGACGTAGGGGTACAGAACCTTTCGTGTCGGCACATGTTGAGCGTTGATCTCCCATCGCTCGGCAAAGTGATGGGTAATCAAGTTGTGCAGAAGTTCGTCCTCGGGGCTCTGGTCTTGCGGCAACGAGGCCCAATCGTCACGGATAAACACCTTATCTGCCGTGGTTTTGATGCCGACGCACACCTTCCCAAAGTCAGCAAATACTCCTGCCTGCCTTTGGGATACGCTCTCAATCCACTTATCCGTTGCATCAGAAGTCAAAATCCAAGGGACCGACCGGTCTTCGCCTGTGCGGAGGGTTCCGACCTCGACTCTGAATCGGCGATTCTTGACGGCGACAGCACTTGTGTTCTTTTGCGACAGCGTGTCCAAGATCGACTCGAACGTTCGCGTTGCGGTGTCCGCTCCCTGCAATTCGTAGATGCGGGTAAACGGGCAGTCACTGGGTTCATGATCGTGCCTTGTCTTTTCAGCTATGACTATGGCTGGCAGTACCGCAGCGTCGAACAACTTTGTGTCGCCGAGGTCGATAAGTCGAGCGAGTCGGAATTCCTGAGCGAGCCATTCCCGGAGGGACGCGCCGGCCTGCGTGGAAAGGAATCGGTTGGATGTGAGAAGGCCCATGAACCCCCCGGCGCGCAACGCCCTCGTCATTGCAACGACAAAGGCATGATACAGATCGACACGTCCCGATAGGTTGAATCGGCGCGCCAAGTCCTTCGCCTGTTCTGATCCGAGAACCTGGGTGCGCACATAGGGAGGATTGGAAATGACAAGATCGATGCCTTGAACTTCGGGCAGGAATTCGGGACGATCACTGAGCGCGAATCCAAGCTGTCTGTCGTCGTGGCTCTCTGAGACGGCCGACAGGAAGTCGCGGCAGCGCACGTCCATGGAGAGAAACCCAAGACCATCCAAGCGGTGCCTGCTTTCGGCAACGGCCAGTGCGCTTGTGTCGTAGCCGATAATGTTTGTTCGGGCCCGCACTTTTGGCGGGAGCGCGAGCGCCAGCGCGAGGAGTAGTTCGCCGTCGCCGCAGGCCGGATCGAGAATGCGCAGACTCACGGGATTTGGGTGTTGTCCAAGGTACTTTGTCGCGAGTTCCGCAGCCAGGAATTGGGCCAACGCTGGCGGCGTATAGTGAATGCCACCGGCCTTTCGCTCCTCCTTGGAGGGAGGTCCCTGCAATTGGATTCCCGCGACGTTCATAGTGCTACTTATAGTCAACAGGTCTGCATCTGTCAAGCCCCAGTCATTGAACGTAAGCCTTCGGTGTCTTCCGGCGTACGCGCAATCTACTCGCTTCTCAGGGCTTCGGCGGGGGCGATGCGGGCGGCCAGGCGGGCGGGCCAGAAGGAGAACAGGCCGCCGAGGATCAGGGCGACGAGGAGCGGAATCGCCGCCGTTGCGGCTCCCAGGTGGATCGGCGACGGGAATCGGGAACCGAGAGCGGCCAGCAGCGCGTGCGTGACCAGTGTCCCCGCGAGCGCGGCCACGCCAGTCACCAAGCAGGATTCGGTCACGAAAAGAAGAGCGATGTCTTTCGGCCGCGCGCCCAGCGCCCGGCGCAGGCCGATCTCGGGAATGCGGTCGCGAACGTTGGCGATCATGAGGCTCATCAATGTGGTGCCGCCAAGCAGAATGCACAGAAACGCCACGGCGCCGGCCGTGGCGGCAATGACCGCCTCCAAACGCCGCAGCCCCTGAACCAGAACGTCCGGAGTCACCCACGGGTACGGGTCGGGTTCGCGTCCCTGGGCGAGTAACCGCCGGGCCGCCGCCAACGTCCGGGGCAGGTCCGCGAGGCGGGGCGCGCGGACAAGAATCGCCTCCACGCGGCCGGGGCTGTCGCGGCCCGCCCACGAGACCGTTGCGGAGTTGGGCACAAAGACTGTGCGCTCGCCGCTGAACAGCAGTTCTTCGGTCGAGCCCATGTCCGCGCCGCCCGCCGTTTCCACGACGCCGACGATCGTGAACGGAACCTCGCGCAGCGTGATGTCGCGGCCGGGCTCCCATCCGACGGTCAGGCTTAGCGGCGCGGAGATCACGGCCACCCGCGCGCCGTCCGCCGCGTCCCGGGCGTCGAGAAACCGGCCGCGGACGGGCCGCCAGCCCCGGACCGCCGCGAGATGGCCGTCCGTGGCCACGAGGGTCAGCGGCCCGGCCGCGCCGGGCGGCGTGACGGTGAAGCGTCTGAGCGTCGTGACTGTGGCCTCCCGCAGGTTGGCGGCCAATAGAGCGCCTTGGTCCAAGGTCAGTTCCGCGTCGCGTGCGGCGCCGGGCAGGATGGCGAAGACCTGTGTTCCCATGGCCTCGATCACCTCGCGCGACCGTTCGCGCAGCCCGCCCAGGGCGGCGAGGAGCACGGTCAGTGCGGCCATGCCGATCGCCACGGCCAGCAGGGCGAGAGCCGTTCGCGCCGGCTGGAACCGGAGCCCATCCCAGATGTCGCGGAGGGTCTTGTTCAAGTTACCCCGCCCTCCCGGCAGCGCAGATGGCGCGTGGCGCGCGGCAGGAGTTGTTCGTTGTGCGTTGCCATGACGATGGCGATGCCGTGGCTATGAATCCGCTCAAAGCAGTCCATGACGGTGGCCGCATTGTCGCGATCCAGATTTCCCGTGGGCTCGTCGGCGACGAGCAGGGCCGGCTTCAGCGCGATCGCCCGGGCGATCGCGGCCCGCTGCATTTCGCCGGCGGACGCGAGGCGGGCGGGCCGGTTCGCGATGGCGGCGAGTCCGACTTCCTCCAGTGCCAGGCCGGCCAGCGCGCGAGCCTCGGCCGCGGGGTGCGACGTGTAGCGGAACCGGAAGACCACGTTGTCCAGCAGGGAGCGGTGAGGAAGGAGACAGAAACGCTGGAAGACCATGCCGATCCGCCGTTTCCTGATCTCGGCGAGAGAGTCCTCGGTCAAACTCGAAACGTCCCGGCCCTCGAACACGATCCGCCCTTCGGAGGGGCGATCGAGCAGGGCCACCAGATTCAGCAGGGTGGATTTTCCCGCGCCCGACGGACCGGTAATCATGAGGAACTCAGCCGGATTGAGGTCGAGCGAGAGGTCGCGCAGGACTTCGACAGGGCCACTCGGCGAGGCGAATCGTTTGGTGACGCCGTCGAGGCGGAGGAGGGGCTCCGCTGGTGGCTTCAATTCTGTAGGGTGCGAATGGCCGCAGACCTTCGCGCCGCCATTTTCGGCGGGAAGGTTTTCAACCCTTCCCGACCTACAGGACCTTTCGGACAAACGGTGTTTGCCTGTTTGGGGCGTCGTCATGGCACGGCTATCCGGTCGCCGGCGGTCAGGCCCGCCAGAACCTCGTAGTGCGTCTCGTTGGCCATGCCGAGCGTCACGGGCACGGTCTCGGCGCGGACGCCGACGAGCCGCCGGCAGAACGCGCGATGGCCGCGCCACAGGACCGCGTTGCGCGGGATCTGCACGGCGGTGGCGCTGGCGTAGGTGAGGACCCGGGCCCGGGCCGTCATTCCCGAGCGCAACCGCGGGTCGCTCCCGTCGAGCCGGATCACGACTTCGAAGTACTTGCCGCCGCCGGAGTGGCCGGCAACGGTCTGGGCCATGGCGCCTATGGACTCCAGGCCGCCGGGCACGGCCAACGCGGGATAGGCGAGGGGCGTGACCGTGACCGCGGCTCCAACGTGAATCCGGGTCAATTCCGCCTCCGGCACGTCGCACCGCATGATCAGATTGTTCATGTCAGGCAAGGCCATAAAGGGTTGGTTCCGGTAGACCGTGTCGCCGATCCGGACGGTCCGGAACTCGCCGCCAACGTTGAGCGCCTTGAACGCCACGACGCCATCCGTCGGGGCCCGGATGACGCTGTTCGACAGTTGCATCCGGGCAAGGCCGAGTTCCTGGCCGGCGGCGGCCAGGGTTGCCTGGGCGCGGGCGATATCCGCGGGATGGACGTAGGTCCGGGTCAGCTCCAGTTCCTGTTCCAGCGCCAGAACCTGGGCTTTGGCCGCCCCCGCCACGCCTTCCTGCTGGCGCACGGCCTGTTCGGCGATCAAATGATCCTGGGCGAGTTCGCGATCCTCGACCAGCGCCTGGGCATCGTCGTCCGCCTGCCTTCGGGCGTCGTTCAACTTGGCCTGCAACGTCCGGGTCGCGAGCGGGATCTTGGCGTTGGTGAGGCTTGTGAGGTCGGCGCACGCAAGGGCATAGTCGCGTTCCAGCCGCACGAGGTCGCGTTCGAGCAGCGCCTGGTCGAAACGCGCCAAAACGGCGCCGGACGTGACGGCGGAGCCGTCCGGCGCCAGTTCCACGATCGTCGCGGCGCCGTTCAGGCGGGACATGAGATCGCGCACGTGCCGCGATTCGAGGGCGCCGTCGTAGACCGACCAGACTTCCATCGGGCCTTGAACCACGGTCGCCACCGATTCGGTTTCGGACCGCCGGCAGGAACACAGGAGGGCGAGAAGAAGAAGGAGAAAGCGCTGGAGTTTAGGATTGGTCATTGGTCATTAGTCATTGGATGTTGGGAGCTGGGCTGCGGGCTTCAGATCCTCCGGATACTCGATCAGCCGGCCCAAGACGCGGAGCAGGCGATAGGAGGCGACCGAGGCATCGGACTGGGCGGTCAGCCATTGGACTTCCGCGGACTGGAGTTCGTCCTCAGCGTCGGACAAGGTCGTGCTCGTGCCCCGGCCCCTGTCGAAGAGGCGGCGGGCAAGGAGCACACGGCTGCGCGCGGCCTGGTAGGCGGATTCGGCGGCGGGTATCCCCTTCTGGGCGCGGTTGTAGAAGAGGAGCGATTGAAGCACCTGGCGGCTGAGCGCGGCGCGCAGGGATTCGGCGTTCAACTCCGCGGTCTGGCGCGCCACGCCCGCCTCTTCCAAGGCGATCCGTTCCTTGTGAAGCGTGAGGTCGCCGGCGACAGTCAGCCCGACGAACCAGACGTTTTGGTCCAGGCGGGCCGCCTGGCTACCGCTATCTCCGTCGCCCGCGCGTTGATAGCGGGAGACCACGCGAAGATCCGGCAGGAGATCCCGGCGGGCGATGCGCACGCCGCGCTTCGCGTCCTGCGCGTCATGGAGGACCTGGGCGTAATCGAGCCGGTTGCTGAGCGCCTCCATCACAGCGGCGGCCTCGTCGGTGACCTTCACGGTCAGGCGCGGCGCGGGCTGGACGGACAGCGGGGTCTCCGGCGTCAGGGCGAGCAGATCGGCCAGGTCGGCCATGACCGACCGCCATTGCTCGCGGGTCTGGGCGAGGCGGAGGCTGGCGGCGCCGCGTTGCTGCTCGGTGCGAAGTGTGTCCACCCGGGAAACGCGGCCGTTCTTCTCTCGCGCCTGGCTCAGGCGCAGAAAGCGGTCGAGCCGTTCCAAGGCTTGAGTGTCGTAGTCCATCTGTCGCTGGAGCTGGAAAAGTTGTTCGAAGGTTTCGGCCACCTGAACGACCGTGTCGGTCCTGCGCAGTTCCACGGCGCGGCGCGCGGCCGCGACCTGGCTCTCGGCGCGGGTCACCGGTTCCCGGTTCACCAGCGGGCCGGCGTTGCGGAGCAGGGGTTGTTGAAGTTCGACAACGACCGTGTCGCGGGAGGCGGTGTTCGAGCCGCTTTCCGAATCCCGCAAGGTCTGGCCGCCGACCGTGAGTTCGGTGCCCCACGTGGTCTTTCGAGCCACGTCCAGACCGTAAGTGACGGTGCGCCGGTCCTTGCCGGTCTCGGCGTTTCCGGAGGGGTGCGCGGTCCACTCGAACTCCGTGCGGGCGCCGACCACGGCCAGACGGCGGGATTCCAACGTCAGTTCGAGCGCTTTGATCTCGCGGTTCTGCCGGAGTGCCAGGGCGATCGCCTCCTGGAGCGTCAGGTCCAGGACCTCGGGTGGAGCGCCTGCCGTCAGCGCCAGCAGGAGCAGCGGTATGGAGGCGCAAAGGCGCATGGGTGTTTCAGCGGTCCGGCGCCGGCCGCGCGCCGGCGGGGTTGTTTGCCCGGGCCGGCGGGGAATCCGAACCTTCCGGCGGATAGTCCCTGAAATCGGGCGCCCGGCGGATCTTCCGCTCCCATTGTTTGGCGTACTTGGCAAAAACGCCGAACGAGCAAAGAACGGCGATCACGAACCCTCTGGAACCATCCCGGAATCCGCCGCGGAGGATGTAGCTCTTGAAAAAGCGGAGCACCGGACGAAATACGAGATCGACCCATCGAAACTCCTTGCCCCCCAGTTGGCGTTGCCTGGCGGTGATGCAGGAGAATCGGTTGATCGTATTCAGGTGGTCGCGAATGTCGTCGTAGGTGAAGTGCCAGAGGGGGCTCCGCAAGCGGCGCACGGGGCCGTTGACGACCACCTTATCGTGCGGTTCTTCGCCTTCGGTCCGGCCGAGATCCTTCTTGAACAGCCGCAGTTTGAGATCGGGGTACCATTCCCCGTGCCGGATCCACTGGCCGAGATAGTACACCTGCCTCGGAAACTCGTACCCCACGTACGATCCGGCGCCCTTCTCGAATTCGGCCTCGATCTCCCGGCGCAGTTCGGGCGAGACTTCCTCGTCCGAATCAATGAAGAGAATCCACGGCGATTGCGCCATGCCCCGCAGCAGGTTCCGTTGGCCGACGTAGCCCAGCCATTCGTGCTGGTAGACCCGGTTGGTGAATTCGCGGCAGATGGCCACCGTGTTGTCGGTGCTGAAACTGTCAAGCACGACAATCTCGTCGCACCAAGTCAGGCTTTGGAGGCACCGGCGGATCTTGCGTTCCTCGTTAAAGGTCAGGACGCAGGCCGAGATTTGTTCTTTCATGGCGATCCTTTTCTAGAAGGAGAGAGGGAGTCATCGTTGGACCTGGACTTCCGGAGTGGTGGATGGGATGACGGTTGGACGAGGCGCCGCGAATCGCGCCAAATCGCGGGGCCGCGCTTCCTCGGCCTGGAGTTCGTTGCCGTAGAAGACGCGCACCACATAGCCGTAGAACTCCTCGGTTCTTCCGGCGAGCGCTTCCTGCCGGCGGAAGCCTTTCGGCACCACGTAAGTGGCCGTGACCAAGTTGACGGCATGGGTCTGCCATCCTTGCTTCGCCGGCGGAAAGGGATCCCGGGTCAGCGCGTGAGTTCGGATCGGTGTTCCCGTGGGGGCGCTCCGATCGAAGAACAGGACCTGGACGCGGAGCAGGTCGCTCCGGGGCGCGGCGTCGGGCGGGAGGGCCGAGAGGCCGGCTTCGACCACCCGCATTTCGTCATAGTCGTCGCTGGTCGGAAATTTTTGTTGCGTCAGCGACGCGATTTCAACGCGGCCGGTGAACACGGGTTCGCGCTGGACCGCCGGTGTTGGACGCGAGACGGCGACCGAGGCCGTAGCGGGTGCGGCGGCAGGGGAAGGCGCCTGCACGGCCACGGGAGCGGGCGTTGTGACGATCATGACCTGAACGGCGGGGGCTCGGTTGGTCAGGGCCGACGCGCTGGTCGCGGCGATTTGCTGGACCGTGGTGCGCAGCGCCATCAAATCGGAGGATAGCCGGCGGATTTCCTCGGACACGGGCGCCTGCGTTTCGGTGGAGGGGGTATTCGTCACGGGCGTCCGCGGAAGGGCGGCGGCCACAGCGGCCCCGACACCGGTGGATACCGCCGTCGTTGGCGTGGGCGCACGATGATTCGGGGCCGGCCGTTTGGGCGGAGCGGGCAGGGGCGCGGGCCGTGTGGCGTGGGTCCAGAGCGCCGCCGCGACGAGCAACGCCGCCAGCCCCGCCGCCGCGGCCCTCATCCGTTGTCGCCGGGGTTTCCGCGAATCGGCGCGCTGGGGGACATCCGCTTCGACGACCGCCTGGACCACGAACCGGGTCCGCCCGATTTCCACCTCATCGCCGTGCTTGAGCCGGGCTTCGTGGACTTCCCGGTTGTTGACGCTGATCCGATTCATGGTGCCGAGATCCCGGATCAGCACGCCTTCGCGGCCGAGGTGGACGATGGCGTGCTTGCGGGCGACGTCGGCATCCTGGATGCACAGCCCGCACTCGGGATCGCGGCCGATAAAGAAGGGGCTATCGGTGACGGTGAAGCGTTGACCCGTCATCGGTCCTGTCACAATGATGAGTCTGTAAATCATGGTCGCCCGGTGATACGCGCCGGGAAACCGGGGCGAACGTGCCGGAGTGTTCACATACTGGTATGGCGAACAGGATTCAGTCAAGGGCTGAATGGGGTAAGTTTTTGCCTTTATCCCTCATTTTCGCTTCCGCTATAGTCTCTCGCACACGTTATGAAACTCCGTCGAACAAAGGCGTGGCTCGTCGTCCTCGCCGCCGCCGCGGGGCTCGCGTCCGGGCAGCCGGCAACCGCGGGCCACCCGCCTGCGATCAAACACGAGCCGGTGACGGTCTCGGTGCGCGGCCAGCCGATCATGATCCGGGCCATCATCACCGTGGAGACCGGCGCGGTCAAGACGGTCAGGCTTCACTATGCGCTCTCGAAAGACATGGCGCCGATCGGCGTCGCCATGCAGGCCGCCGGCGGCGGCTCGTACTATGCGGCGGTTTCCGGTGCGATTCTGGAGTCGGCCGGCGGGGTGTCGTACTATATCGAGGCCATTGACGAGGCGGACGGGACGGCCGAGACCCCCTGGTACACCGTCAAGATCCAGGCGCCGTCCGTGGCCGTGCCCGGCGGAGCGGCTGTCGGAGGCGACGGACCTCCGGCGCCCGGAGAGCCGGAGAAACAGGGATCGTGGGTCAAGCCCGCCTTGATCGCGGGGGGCGTCGCCTTGGCGGTGGGCGGCGGGGTTGCCCTGGCCGTGGGTGGGGGAGGCGGCGGCGGAGGCGGCGGCGGAACCGCCACCACCAACACCGGAACCTACGCCGGGACGGTGACGACATCGTTGGAAATGCAGGGGGCCTCCGCGGTCTCGAGTTCGCATCCCGCAACGTTCGTTGTGGTGTCCAGCGGAGTGGTCAGCTCGGACGATCTGCAGACGGGCCAGCATCTGGAAGCGAATCTCAGCGGCACGAGTTTCTCGATGACGGCGCCGGTGAATGACCACGGGCTTACGGGTTCGATCACCTACAACGGATCGCTAATCAACAGCCGCATCCTCGGCTCGGTGGGGGGCTCGGTTGCCTCCAACGGCGTGTCGGGCGCCTACAGCGGAACGTTCACGGCGACGAAGCGGTAGTGGAGGCGGTGCGCGTGGCGTCGGGAACGGGCCAGCCGCAGCGCCTGATGGAAACGGCGAGCCGCATCCGCGGCTCCTTTGATCCCTGAGAAGCGCCGTCGCGTTTGCCAGCTCCCTCTATTTCGGTTTCGCGGCCTCCTGTATCTCCGCCTTCAGGCGCTGGACGAGGCGCGATTCAAGCCCGGTAAAGCCGCCCGCCGCAAGGTCGGAGCACATGAGGGTGTCGCTCTTCACCAGACGCCGCTCCTCCATGCGCAGGTACGGCCGCGAGCAGATGTTGACCAAAATCAGCGCGAGCGCCACCACCGGAATCAGCGTCCGCGCCAGGCTGCCGTAATACGCGGCACAGCGGCGCCCGAACCGAACGTCGCTTGCAATGCCGCAAACAACCCGGATCAGGAGGGTCAACAGGGCAAGCGCCACAAACAACCCCCAGAAGAAATGTAATCGATCAAGGGACTGCATGAAGGGCCATTCTCCGATCCAGCATATCGTGGTGGCCGGCAGGAATCCAGGAACCGCCAGAATGCCGATCAGGCTCCAGGCGGCGATCTTCCAGAACCGATGCGGCGGAGGGGCGACCGGCAACTGCAGTTCCTGACAGCGTCGGCGCACCAGCCGGCCTGCGAGCGTCACGGTTATTCCCATCATGACGAACAGCAGCGTGAGCAACGAGGCCAGTAGCACCTCTCCGCCATATCCAAGGCCCAGCTCCCGCGGCCCCCACGGCAGCCAGCGTGTGACGAGATAGTACCCCAGCAAGGGCAGAAGCACGCCATACGCCAGAAGACGGGCCACTTCGCTTGCCTCCGGCAACAACAGGAGCGTGGCGGTTCTGCCGGGCCGCACCCAGCGATAGTAGAGCGCCACAAACACAAAAAGCAGCATCATGACAAACAAGACCACGGACAGAATCCCGAGCGCAAGTCCCTCGGCCGCCACGTATTCCGAGTGCCGGCTTGGCGCCAACTCCTCCGCCGTCGGATACTCGCCCAGTGCCGGCAGAAGCATGTTCGCTATGATGCTGCCGTAACGTGTCACGGTCTCCCATGCCTGGCCGGCGGGTGGCCCGAAAGCTTTGACCCGTTCTTTGAACTGCTTGACCGGCGCCGCCAGCACGGCGGCTTCCTCACGGGCACGCTCCGCGGCAGCCGTATCGCCGAGCTTCTCATAGATTGCCGGCACCCGCTCCGCGGCAAGGTTGGCAATGGCCCCGACTACGAGCACGTCGATGAGCACGAACACGTCCCGATTGATCTGTAGCACAAACCTGTTGTGCGCGTTCAGGAAGATGTCGGCCTCCGCGCGCCGCCCTTCGCTCGCCAGGAGTTCGCCGTAGAACAACGTCTTGCGCTCCAGGTCCCTCCACTTTGACGCATCCGGCAGCAGCGTGCCGGCGAGGAAGGAGATCTGGGCAATCTCCTGCAACAACGACGTCGGCTCGCCCATGATCGCCAGCCGCTCGGTATTCATCTCGCGGCCATAGCGCCGGAACTCCGGCTTCGCAAGCCCGGCCTTGAAATGCGCCATGGCCTCATCGAGTTTCGCCCGATCCTTGATCACCGTATCGGTCTCGGTCTTTGTCTTGCCGTCCGGCCCCTTCACTTCACGTCGTTTGTCCTCCACGGCCTCCTTGAGAAGGCGACCCGCGAGGATGTAATCGAAGCGCGCATTGTCCGGGTCCAGCGGCTGCAGCTTGGTAATCTCCGCGGCAACCACGGTGTCATCCGGTTCTTTGCTCAGGAGACATGTGACGTAGTTGTGCAGATAAACCTTGTTTGTCGGCCACTTGTCCCAGATCGCCTTCTGCTGCGCGATGGGCGTCGGCTTTGTGGTGTCGCCGTGCAACACCAGTCGTTGGTCGGGTGTAAGGGAGCGGCGCATGCCAAGATCCTCGGAAGCTCCTCCCGATGGAATCAAGGGTATGTCGTACCCGTTCAGATTACTCATCACCCGCAGCGCTTGGAGCGAGCCCAAGTCGGCAGTCATTGCCGCGACCGCGACCGCGAGCGGCGCGAGCAGCCATTGCGCCGCCAGGCGGACCAGGGCTCGGAACCGCATGCGCCTGCGATTGGCCTGCTCCAGGCCGGTGGCCACGTCCGCAACCGCCCCCATGGCGCGAACGGCTTCCTCCTCGGCCGCGGCGGGGGTCAGCCCGTTGGCTTCGGCTTCGCGTTGGTGTTCCTCGATGTGCGAGCGTAGTTCGGCCTGCACGTCGAGTTGGAGTTCGCGGTCGTGTTTCAGCCCGGACGTCGCCGCCGTCAAGAACTCGTCGGTGTGTGTTTTCTCGCTCATGGCGGCACCTCACATGGCCGGGGCGAGCAGGACGACATTGACCGTGGCCGAGAACGCGGCCCACTGGGCGGTTTTCTCTTTCAGCGCAGCGACGCCCTTGCGGCTGATCTTGTAATACTTGCGCTGGCGGCCGTTCTCGGACTCGTGCCATTCGCCGGCGATCAGGCCCGCGCATTCCAGGCGGTGGAGGCACGGATACAGGGTGCCTTCCTTCCATTCGAATTCGCCCTGGGTGCGCTCGTTGATGACCTTGATGATCTCGTAGCCGTACATGGCCCGCTCGGAAACCAGTCTCAGAATGATCGGATCCACAACCCCCTTCAACATGTTCGCATCGTAATCCATGGCGTCCTCCTTAGTCTTTCCGACTTATGCCTAGCACTGCGAGGCATAATGCCTTGGAATGCTAGGTATGTCAACGGGAAAAGGAAAGTCCGCGGGCAGCGACAGCAGGGCGGAAGGGCATAGGGATCACGGGTACTCGGTGGCCGGAGTGCTAACGGCGTTGCTCGGGTTCCGCTATTCTGTTTTCTGAAAGGGCTTGCGGGGGACGGCGGCGGGAGCGTATAAGACTAGAGAACGAGGCGCGTTTTGCCCGCATGAAAGGAACGACCCAATGTCCAAGGCCATGATTGCATTTCTTGTTGTCGCTGCCGTTATCGTGATCGCCGTCATCAGCCTGTACAACAAACTGGTGATGCTTCGGAACCGTTTCAAGAACGCTTTCGCGCAGATTGACGTGCAGTTGAAACGCCGCTACGACCTCATCCCGAACCTGGTCGAGACCGCTAAAGGGTATATTAAACACGAACGCGAGACGCTGGAAGCCGTCACGGCCGCCCGCAATCAGGCGTATGCGGCCGGGCAGAAGGCCGCGGCAAATCCCGCGGATGCCGCGGCCGTGCGCGGGCTCATGCAGGCGGACGGACAACTTTCGGGTGTCCTGGGCCGGCTCATGATGGTGGCGGAAGCCTATCCGGACCTGAAGGCGAACCAGAACATGATGCAGTTAATGGAGGAGTTGACCTCGACCGAGAACAAAGTGTCCTTCGCGCGGCAGGCTTACAACGATACCGTCATGATCTACAACACGGCGCGGGAGACGTTTCCGAGCGTCCTGATCGCCGGGATGTTCGGCTTTGCCCCCGCGCAGCTTTTCGAGGTCGAATCCGCCCAGGAGCGCCAGGCGCCGAAGGTTGCGTTCACCTGAACGGCTTGGACGAGTCCGATCGGGCCACTCCGGCATCGTGAGGGCGCACGACGGGACGCGCTTCCGGAATGCAACGGAGATTGCATCGGCGAGGGCGTTGCACTAAGTTTCGCGCATGTCCGCAGCAGGGTACAGCCCCTCGGGGGCCGTTCGCGCGTTCAGGGCGGCGACCGCCGAACAAATTGCCTTCGGCGCCCTGGCCGCCACGATCTTTTCGCTCGGTTTTTCCATCGTGTTCGAGCAGGTTTTCGCCGGGTTCTGCCTGCTCATGTTCGGCGTGGCGCTGTTCAAGGGGCAGGTTCGGCTTCGGTGGGCGCCGGTGCTTGGCCTGTGCGCGGCGTTCGTTGGCGTTGCCGTGCTGACGTCCGGGTTCGGGCCTTTGGGCAGCCTCGTGCGGCTGTGGGGGAGGACGGGAAAGCTCTGTTGGTTTGCGCTGCTGCCGGCCGCCCTCGCGCTTGCCGGCGGGCTGGAACGCAGCCGTCCGCTTCTGGTCGCGTTTGTGGCGGGGACCGTTGTCACGGGGCTGAAGGTCTGCGTGCGAAACCCGGTTCAGGCCTGGCTGAATCGTTCGCCGGATTTTCTGACGGCCCTGATCGACAAGGGTTCGATGAAGGATGGACAACTCCTGATGTTGGGAATGGTGATCGTGTTGACGGTCATCGGGGCCGCCATCCGTTCCGGCCGCCGGGTCCCGGTCTGGCTCTGGCTGACGCTGACCCTCCAAGCCGCTGGACTGATGGTCAACTTCAAGCGCGGTTCCTGGTTCTGCGCTTTCGCCCTCGGGGGATTGATAGTGCTGATGCACCTTCGCTGGCGGGCCTGGCTGATCCTGGCCGCGGCCGTGGCGGCGCTGTTGTTACTGCCGCCGGTGCAAACGCGGCTGGGTCAACTTCGACGCGAGTTCAATCCGGAGGGGGGCGGTCGGCTGACGATGTGGTTCAAGGTCGCTCCGCGGTTGATCCATGAACATCCGTTCGGAATAGGCTACGGCACGCTGACCCCCCGCATCATGAGATCTGCGGACCGGCACGTGGAACCCAACCGCAATCATCTGCATTCGAACGTCGCCCAGATATTGGTGGAAACAGGCTGGCTCGGTTTTGCGTTGTATGCGGCCTGGACGCTGGCGTCGTTCCGGAATCACTTCCGCTGGCTCGCGCGCGCCAGGGGCGAATCGCAGACGGCGCAAAGCGTGGCGTTTGCGTTTCTGCTTCTGTTCGCCGGACTGCTGCTGAACGGTCTTGTCGAGTACAACTTCGGCGACACCCAACTGATGATGCTCTACGCGATCGTCATGGGGATTGCCGCGCGGCAGGCGTTGCCGTCCTGCGTTCCTTGAAGAACGCTTGGAGCATTCGGCGGCATTCGGCTTCGAGTACGCCGGCGACGATTTCGGGACGGTGGTTCAGTTGCGGGTGGTTGAGGATGTTGAAGACCGACACGGCCCCGCCCCGCAACGGATCGGACGCGCCGAACACGACCACGGGAATCCGGGCCAGCACGATCGCGCCGGCGCACATGGGGCAGGGCTCCTTGGTGACGTAGAGCGTCGTTTCCTCCAGCCGCCGATCCCCGACGGACGAGGCCGCCTGGGTAATCGCGATCATCTCCGCGTGGGCCGTTGGGTCCTTGAGAAGTTCGACCTGATTGTGAGCGCGGCCGATAACAGCGTCTTGCCGGACAATGATGGCGCCGACCGGCACTTCCCCGTTTTCGGCGGAAACCCGCGCCTCGCGCAGGGCGAGTTGCATATAGTCGTCGTGCGTGCGGCCCGGGATCATTCCTCTTCGCTCATGGCGTCGAAGAACTTCACGATGTCCTTGCTGTCGCCGCTTTCCATGAATTTGATCGCGTCGCGGGGATGCTGGTTCAGGATTCCACTGATCATGTAGGGGATGCTGTAGCCCCAGAGCAGTTTCTCGCGCATCGGTTCGACGTGGTCGCGGATGCACTCCAGGACCGGGCGCAGTTTGAACTTGGGGTTGTGCAGGAACCCGAGCAGCAGTTCCAACTGGCAATTCCCGGCGCCGCGGCCGAGGCCGGCGATGCTGGCGTCGAGGTAATTGGCCCCGGACACAATGGCTTCAACGGTATTGGCGTAGGCCAGTTGGCAGTTGTTGTGGGTGTGAATGCCGACTTGTTTCCCCCCGGCCCTGGCGAACCCCATGAATTTCGCCATGAGCGACCGGATTTGCTCGCTGTAGAGGGTTCCGAAACTGTCCACGAGATAAAGGACGTCCACCTCCGACTTGGCGAGCACCTCCAGGGCGCCGTCCAATTCGCTCTCCGGAACCGTGGAAATGGCCATCAGGTTGACGGTGGTTTCGTACCCCTTGTCGCGGGCGTCCTTGATCATGTCCACAGCGGTGGGAATTTGGTGGATGTAGGTCGCCACGCGGATCATGTCCAGGACGCTCTTGTCGCGGGGCAGAATGTCCGCGTGATAATCCGTGCGGTCGGCATCGGCCATGACCGACAGTTTCAAGCCGGGATGTTTGTCGCCGACGACTTTTCGAAGCAGATCCTCGTCGCAGAACTTCCACGGTCCGTGTTCCGCAGCGGAGAATATCTTCTTGTCGCCTTTGTAGCCCAGTTCCAGGTAATCGATGCCGGCGGCGCACGCCGTGCGATAGACCGCCTGCACGAGCCCGAAATCGAACTTGTGATCGTTCATCAGGCCGCCGTCGCGGATGGTGCAATCCAGCACCTTGATTTCAGGCCGGTACGTGACCCATCCTTTTGTTCCGATGTCCTGGCTTTGCGATGGCATGTGTTGTTCCTCGTTTTCGGGCCGGGCGGTGCCCTGTCCATGCGCGCCATTGAGTCGGTTTTCGGCGCGGTTGTCAATGAGGAAGACGGTCCAACGGCGGCGGCGCCGGTCCTGTGGGGGCTGGCGCAGGTCTCGCCTGTTTCCGAAGGCGTTTCGCGCCGCAGGCAGGCCAACCGGCTTGATGCCGGGCGGGGCGGGCAGGGCAACGCGGGCAGGGTTCCGGGGACGCGGCACGAAAGCGCTGGCGGTCAGTCTTGGGCCGGGTATTTCGCCATCGGTTCGGCCGCCTTGAGTCTTGGCGAACTCTTCTCGGCATACGGCCCGAGGGTGGCTTCTATGACCGCGATTCCCTGGCCGGCCTCGGCTCCGATCGCCCGGCAGAGCCGCACGTACTCGGCCACGTCCAACCGGCGCTCGCCTATTTCCACCTTGCCGATCCAGGAATGGTGGACCCCCAACCGTTTTCCCACTTCGCGCATGGTCAAGCCGCTTTCCTTCCGGCGGTCGCGCAGCCAGGCGACGGCGGCCCGATAGTCCTCGGCATAGATGCTTTTCTGCACGGATTGAAGGTATCCGAAACCGGATGCGTCTCCAAACGAGCGACAGGCCTCCCCGTGAAGATCGTTGCATCCGGCAGCGCGTTTCCAGATCCGAATCTTGCTTCCACCTCTTGCTGGATTGACAAACCAAGGACACGAGGACACACTATGTCCCCATTTGTCCAGGGTGATGAAGTGCAACTAGGTGTCAAAGATGTGGCGCGGATACTGAATGTGTCCGAAAAATCCATCTACCGCTGGATTCAGCGCGGCGAAATGCCCGCCTACAAGGTCAACGACCAGTATCGGTTCAACCGCGCTGAGCTGCTCGAATGGGCCACTACGAAACGAATCAATGTCACGTCCGACCTTTTCAAGGAACCCGACGGCACCGTAGATATGATGCCGACGCTGGGCGAAGCGATCGAAGCGGGCGGCATCTTCTACAGGCTGGAGGGCAAGGACAAGGAGTCGGCGCTTCGGTCCGTTGTCGGCGTCGTGCGGCTGCCGCAGGATATGGACCGCACCTTTCTGCTCAGCGTGTTGCTCGCCCGCGAATCCCTGGCCTCGACGGGCATTGGCAACGGCATCGCCATTCCGCACGTTCGCAACCCGATCGTTCTGTCCGTGCGCCAGCCGTTGGTGTCTTTGTGTTTTTTGGAACAGCCGGTGGAGTTCGGCTCGCTTGACGGACAGCCCGTGCATACCCTGTTCACGTTGATCAGCCCAACGGTTCGCATCCATCTCTACCTGCTTTCCCGTCTTGCATTCGCGTTACGCCATCCGGATTTTGCCGGAGTGGTTTCCCGGCAGGCGCCGCGGGAGGAGATTCTGGAGACCGTGCGCCGGATCGAGACGGGCATGGCGCGAGCGGATTCGACAGCGCCCTCAACTCCATGATCGCCCTGCTTTCAGTCCTTTGCGTGCTGGGCGTTGGCGGGCTGCTCGCGGTGCTGCTCTGCCGCTGGCCGCGCCTGAGTGGCGCGGTCGGCGCCTGGAGCGCCATACTGGCGTGCGCCGTGGGCTTCGTGGTGTCGGCCCGGCTCCTTCTGGCCGGGGCCACGACTGACTGGCAGGCGCCGTGGCTGCCGCAGGTGGGCGGCGCACTTCACATGGCCGCCGATCCGTTGAGCGCGTTGTTCCTCGCGGCGTTATTCTTGGTCTGCGGCCTTTCGGCCCTCTACGGCCTTCGCTATATGGATCACGGCCGGGGCGGCCTCCGTGCGGGACTCGCGTGGTTGTGGTACGACCTGCTCGTGGCGAGCATGGCGCTCGTGATCCTGTCCCGCAATGCCTTGTTGTTTCTCGTGGCGTGGGAAGTCATGGCCATCGTTTCATTCTTCCTTGTTACCCACGAGGACGAACGGCAGGACTCGCGCCTCGCCGGCCGGATCTATCTGATCGCGACACACCTCGGGACGGTCTTCGTCTTCATCTTCATGCTCTATATGGCCCGCGAGACAGGAAGCTTGGAGTTCGATGCCTGGCGTAACGTCGGCTCCGGCCTCTCGCCCTTGGCAGGCGGGTGGTTGTTTGTGTGTCTGGTCGTGGGGTTCGGAACCAAGGCAGGGTTTGTTCCTCTGCACATTTGGCTGCCGGAAGCGCATCCGGCCGCGCCGAGCCACGTGTCGGCCGTCATGTCCGGCATCATGATCAAGACGGGCATCTACGCGATTCTGCGGTTGCTTCCGTGCCTGGGCTTCCCGCCGCTTTGGTGGGGGTGGTGTCTGGTCGTTATCGGAATTGGCTCCGGAGTGCTGGGGGTCTTGTTCGCGCTGGCCCAGCACGACGTCAAGCGGCTGCTCGCCTATCACAGCGTCGAGAACATTGGTATCATCGCCTTGGGCCTCGGCGTCGGTCTGATCGGCGTGAGCCTGAATATGCCGCTGGTCGCGGTCCTGGGGTTTGCCGGCGGCCTGTTGCACGTGGTCAATCATGCCTTGTTCAAGAGCCTGCTTTTCCTGGGCGCCGGCGCCGTGGCGCGGGCCACGGGCACTCGCGAGACTGATCGGCTGGGCGGGCTGCTGAAGCGCATGCCCGGCACGGGCGCGGCTTTCCTCGTGGGGGCCGCGGCCATCTCGGGCCTTCCCCCGTTGAACGGTTTTGTGAGCGAGTTCATGATTTACTGGGGATCGTTCGCGGGGGTGAACACGGGCCCCGGCGTCGCGGCGGTCCCGCTCATGCTCGGCATTGCGGGGTTGGCGCTGATTGGCGGACTTGCCGCCGCGTGTTTTGCGAAGCTGTTTGGCATCGTCTTTCTGGGGGAACCGAGGACGGCCGAGGCCCGCGACGCCAGGGAATCGCCACCGGCCATGTTCCTTCCGATGGCGATCCTGGCGGCCTGCTGTTTCGGCATCGGGCTGGGCGCTCCGTTTGCGTTTCAAGTTTTGCGGCCGGTGCTCGCCGGCGTAATCCCGCTTCCGCAACTGAGCCTGACGTTCGAGGCCATCGCGGGGGCGGACGCCTTTCTTGCCGTTTCGTCCGTCGCTTTTCTTGCGCTGGTTCTCGTTCTGACGGTGGCCGCGTTTCGCCGGCTGCACCTCTCCCGGAAGAACGAGGGAAGCACGGTCACGTGGGACTGCGGGTATGCCAAGCCGTCGGCCCGCATGCAGTATACGGCCTCGTCGTTCGCGCAACCCTTGGTCGGGCTTTTCTCGACGGTCTTGCGCAGCCGGCGCAAGTTCCGCATGCCGGCGGGATTGTTTCCTTCGGAAAGTTCGCTGGAGACCGAAACCCGGGATGTGTTCCGCGACCGGCTTTTTACGCCGGCCTTCAAGGGGGTTGACCGCTGGCTCTCGTTCCTTAAGTGGCTTCAGTCCGGCCGTGTTCAACTTTACGTGCTCTACATCGTCATCACGTTGCTGGCCCTGCTGGTGTGGGCCTTGAAGGTGCAGGCATGAAAGCGATCGGCCTGATTCACTATGTTCTGGCGCTGGCCTTGGCTCCGCTCCTGTTGGGGACGATCAACCGCGTGAAGGCGCTGTTCGCCGGCCGCCACGGCCCGCCGCTTTTTCAGGTTTACTTCGATCTGGGCAAGCTTCTTCGCAAGGGCGCGGTCTACAGCCGGACGACGACTTGGGTGTTCCGATCCGGACCGGTCGTGGCACTGGCGGCAACGGCCCTGGCGCTTGGGATGATACCGATGGCGGGCCAGGCCGCGCCCCTGGCGTTCACGGGCGATGTGTTCGTCGCCGTCTATCTTCTCGGACTGGCGCGATTCTTCACCGTACTCGCGGCCCTGGACACCGGGTCGGCGTTCGAAGGCATGGGCGCGAGCCGTGAGGTGCAGTTCTCCGCTCTCGCGGAGCCGGCCTTGCTGGTCGGGCTCGTGGCGCTGGGTCGCCTGACCCACAGCCTGTCGCTTTCGCCCGCCTATGCCGGAGTCGGGCCGGAACTCTGGTCCGCCGGAGGCGTATCGTTGGCGCTTCTGGCCGTGGCCTTTTTCGTGGTGCTGCTGGCGGAGAACGCGCGAATCCCCTTTGACGATCCGAATACGCATCTCGAACTGACCATGATTCATGAAGTGATGGTTCTGGATCACGGGGGGCCTGACTTCGCCCTCATCACCTATGGCGCATCCTTGAAACTGTGGCTCTTTGCGAGTCTGCTGGCGGGCCTGATCATTCCGGTTCGCCAGGGGCCTGAGTGGTTGGATACGGCCGCCGCGCTCGGCGGCGTCTTTGTCGTGGGGTGCGCGGTCGGCATGGTGGAGTCCTGCATGGCGCGATTGCGCCTGCTGCGCGTTCCGCAGATTCTTTTTGCGGCCCTGGTTTTCAGCGCCTTGGCGTTTCTTCTGCAAATGAGGTGAACCGTGTCGTGGATTGACACCGTGATGATCTTGTTGGTCCTGACGGACCTGGCGATGCTTGGGTCCAGCCGGTTGGGCGTGTATGTGCGTCTGGCCGCGTTGCAGGGGGTGCTGGTCGGCGTTCTGCCGTTACTGGTGGGGCCTGGCCGCATCGGCTTGGAGACCGCCTTTGTCGTGTTCACGACCATTGCCGTCAAGAGCGTGTTATTCCCTTGGTTGATGTCCCGGATCATGCGCGGGTTCGAGGCGCGCCGGGAGAAGGAACCGTATGTCGGCTACACGGCGTCGCTGTTCCTTGGGGTCGTGGCCCTGGGGGTGGCGTTGTGGGTCAGCCGCCACTTGCCCACCGAGGAGACCGGCGTTCATCCGTACATGATGCCTGCTGCCTTGTTCTCGATCTTTGCCGGACTGGTCCTGATCGTTTCCCGGCGCAAGGCCGTGACCCAGGTGCTGGGCTATCTGGTCATGGAAAATGGAATCTATGTCGCGGGCATCGTGCTGGTGCCCGATTCGCCGCTTTTCGTGGAACTGGGCGTTTTACTCGACCTGGTCGTTGGCGTGTTCCTGATGGGGATCATGATCTTTCACATCCACCGCGAGTTCGATCACATTGACACCGATCAATTGGCCACCTTGAGCGACTGGAAGCCCGCGCCCGCGCCGGCCGTGTCCGAGGAGGCCCGTCCATGACGTGGGCTCTGGTCCTCGTTCCCGCCGTGCTCGGGTTGCAGTCGTTCGTCACGCGTTCGAACACGTGGCGGCGGGTCTTGCTCGTGGCGGGTGCCATCGGCCATTTCGTCATGACGGCGATGGCGTGGCGCAACCTGCCGGCGCCGGCGTGGGGCGGCTGGCTTGAACTCGATGCGGCCGGATTGCTGTTCCTGTCCATCACCAGCGTCCTGTTCCTGGCGGCCGCCTGCTATGCCGCCGGCTATCTTTCGCGGGAAAAGGCGTCGGAATCGGATCTTGAGGAAGGCTTGCTTTTCACGAATCAACCGGAGGCTGTGTTTACGGGCTGCTTGCTGATGTTTCTTGCCGCGATGACGCTCGTGTGCCTGAGCCGCCATTTGGGGTTGCTGTGGGTGGCTATTGAAGGCACGACGTTGTGCAGCGCGCCCCTGATCTATTTCCACCGGCATCACCGGTCGCTTGAAGCGGCGTGGAAGTACTTGATGATTTGTTCGGTCGGTATCGCTCTGGCGCTGCTGGGGAACTTCTTTCTGGCCGTGGCGTTCAGTTCCGGCGGCCGCAGCGCCTCGTTGGCCCTTTCGTCGCTGACGCAGGCCGGAGTGACACCCCAGCTCGTGTGGTTGAAGCTGGCGTTTGTGTTCCTGCTGGTGGGGTATGGGACCAAGATGGGCCTGGCGCCCATGCATACGTGGTTGCCTGATGCCCATAGCGAGGCGCCGTCCGTCGTGTCGGCTCTTCTTTCCGGCGCCCTGTTGAATTGCGCTTTCCTTGGGATCCTTCGCGTCTGGCAGGTTTTGGTGGCGGCGGGCCACGCGGATTTCGCCCGTCCGCTCCTGGTCGGGTTCGGGCTGCTGTCCATGGCCGTGGCCGCGGTATTCATTCTGGGCCAGACGGATTACAAGCGCATGCTGGCCTACTCGAGCGTCGAGCACATGGGGATTCTGGCGCTCGGGGTCGGGTTGGGCGGCGCCGCCGTGTTCGGCGCCCTGCTTCATGCCGTGAACCATTCCCTGACCAAAGCCATGCTGTTCATGGCCGCCGGCGGTATCCTGGCGGCCTACCGCACGAAGACGTGTTCCGGCGTCAAAGGGCTGGCGCGGGCCATGCCCGTGACCGGCGCGCTTTGGATCGCCGGTTTCTTCGCCATTACCGGCACGCCGCCCTTCGGCGTGTTTGTCAGCAAGTTCATCATTCTCCGGCAGGCGTTTCTCGGCGGACACGTCTGGATTGGCGTGGCCGCGCTGGTCATTCTGGCGGTTGTGTTCGTCGGGCTGGCCTTGATCGTGTTGCGGATGGCGCAGGGCGAGGCGCCGGAAGGGGCGGGGACAGGCGCCTTGCGCGACGTCGCCTGGACGGTCATCCCGCCCGCCGTGCTTGGAGTGGCGGTGCTAGCCCTGGGATTGTGGCTGCCGACGTGGCTGGAGGGCGTTCTTCAGCAGGCGGCGCATAGTTTCGGGGGAGGGCTATGATCATGGGCGCCGCCCTGCACACCCTCCGCAACTGCGAGCCCGTTCCGATCAAGGATATCCCTGTGCTCCCGTTGCCCGTCTTCTGGGATCGCGTGGTGGGCGGCGTCGAGGAAGGCTCGCGGCTGGCGGCTTTGTTCGGTCGAAAGTCCGATTCCGCGGAGGTTCGTCTCTTTGCGATTCTGGCGGATGACAGCGAGGGAAGTCTGAAGGTGGTTTGCGCCGACGCGGGAGACGAGTATCCCGCGCTCACGCCGGACTGTCCGCAAGCGCATGGGTTCGAACGGGAGATTGCCGAGCAGTGGGGCGTCCGGCCCGCCGGACATCCCTGGCTCAAGCCCATTCGTTTCCACGCCTCGTATCGCGCCGGGCACGATGCGTGGGGCCGCCCCGCGGGCGAGCCGATCCTGCCGTCGGTCACGGATTTCTTCCGCGTCGAAGGGGACGAAATCCATGAGGTCGCCGTCGGGCCGGTCCATGCCGGCGTGATCGAGCCCGGACACTTCCGATTCCAGTGCTTTGGCGAGACGGTTCTGCACCTCGAGATCTCGCTTGGCTTTCAGCACCGGGGCGTCGAACGGGCGCTGCTGACGGCCCCGGACAACCGGGCGATTCACTATTTCGAGACCCTCGCGGGCGACACCACGATCGGCCACGCCCTGGCCCACGCGCAGGCGGCGGAAGCGCTGGCCGGCGCGCGTACGCCGGTCCGGGCCCATGCCTTGCGGGCCGTGGCGCTGGAACTGGAGCGGCTGGCCAATCATGTCGGCGATTTGGGCGCGCTGGCGGGCGACATTGGCTTCCTGCCCACCGCCTCGTTCTGCGGAAGGTTGCGGGGCGACTATTTGAATATGACGGCGTTGGTGTGCGGCAACCGGTTCGGCAGAAACCTGGTGCGGCCCGGCGGCGTGCAGTTCGATCTCGACGAGAAACGCTGCGCGGAACTCCTGTCCCGGCTTTCCGGCGCCGAGTCCGACACGCGGAACGCCGTGGAGTTGCTGTTCTCGACGCCGTCGGTCCTGGCGCGGTTCGAGGAAACGGGCGCTGTATCGGATGCGGATTGCGTCGCGCTCGGACTCGTGGGGCCCGCGGCCCGCGCCTGCGGCATGGAGCGGGACGTCCGGCAAGACCATCCGACCGGCCTCTACCGGTTCCACCAGATTCCCGTGGCGACCTCGGATACAGGCGATGTGTTTGCCCGGGCGTTGGTTCGCTGGCTTGAAATCCAAAGGTCGGTCAAATTCACTCGCGATCAGCTCGACGCCGTTCCCGGCGGTGAATGCCGGACAACTCAGGGCGCTCTGCAGCCGGGCATGACGGCGGTTTCAATTGTTGAGGGATGGAGAGGCGAGATATGCCATGTTGCTTCGACCGATCAGGAAGGCAAGCTCTCTCGATACAAGATCGTCGATCCATCGTTTCACAATTGGTTTGGATTGGCTTTTATGCTGCGCGGCCAGCAGATTTCC
>Ga0182021_10001269_pt1 | contig 28685 bp, 29 predicted proteins | sample 612E3MmetaG_FD_120493 | JGI IMG/M metagenome (GOLD analysis project Ga0182021, IMG submission 120493) | Permafrost microbial communities from Stordalen Mire, Sweden - 612E3M metaG (Illumina Assembly) | ecosystem: Environmental > Terrestrial > Soil > Wetlands > Permafrost | place: Sweden...
TTCCCCAACGCTCCGGGCCGGGCATGCCCGGCCCCTACACCGCGCCGCTGTAGGGGCTAGACACGCCTCGCCCTCGCGCCGAGCATTCCCCCGACGGCAAGGGAAGAAATCACGCGGTCATGGGACTAGTTCGCATGCCAAAACTCCGCCGCCTTCCCGCCACCGGCCAATCGCTTGCGCCGGTGGCGCTAGGTCATGCTCAGCCACAATCTGGCGGACCTCTACCGCGTAGAAACACGCGCCCTGGTTCAGGCGGTCAGGCGCAACAGCGAGCGCTTCCCTGGAGACTTCCTGTTTCAATTGAGCGCCGAGGAGTATGCAAACTTGAAGTCGCAAATTGTGATTTCAAGTTGGGGCGGGGACGCGGGCCGCAGCGGCGCGCGATTTCACGGTCGAGTCAGAAGCAGTGGAATTTCACGAAAATGGAGATCCAGGGTGAGGAGTTGAAGCCCGTGCTCCAGCGCAACGGCTGCGATCCAGACATCATTGCGGGGAATGGGCCGGCCCTTCCTTCGCAAATACACATCCACCTCCGCGTACCGCAGCGCGGTCTCTTCGGTTACGTTCAAGACGCGAACCGATGGCTTGCTCAGGAATTGCGCCAACTGTGCGGTGTTCTCCGCCCAACGATTTCCGGCCCGGAATCCGCTGTACAACTCACCCAGGACGACGGCTGGAACAGCGACGGTCTCCGATCGCCGCATCACATCGAGTACCGGTTGGTGTCCTCGCAGCAGGGCCGAGTAGGCCGACGTGTCGAGTAGTACCTTCACCCCGCCGACTCCCAGTCCGCGGGATCGACTTGGCGCATCTCGGCCAAGGCTGCGTCGAACGCATCGGCCTCCGCACTCGACCATGCTCCGCAGAACTCCTCAAAATCGGAGTTCTGGGCCGGCTTGTGCAATTGCGCTTCCAGCAATCGAAGGGTGGCCTTGTTGAGGCTGATTCCTTCGCGATGGCTGGTCTCAAGAATCGCCTCTTCGACTTCCTTTGGCAGGTTCCTGAGAGAGATTGTCACAACCTCACTGTAGCACAAGAACGATGCATATTGCATCATACGATGATGCAACTGCGGGACTTGCCCTTTGCGCCCAGAACATGACCCGGTCGGGCCCATCTGTTAACCTGATACCTTCACAGTTTCATGAAGGCCCCCAAGCAACGCGGCGCCGCGCGGCAGGCAAGCCAGCCTTCGCCAGCCTCCCGAAACCTGGCGCCGCACATGCGGCAATGGCTGGTGGTGCTGGCGCTCGGTGCTGTCACGCTGCTGGCCTACTCGAACTCATTCAGCGCCGGTTTCGCGTTCGACAACAAGGGCCTGCTTCTACAGGATCCGCGCCTGCGCGCAGCCACCGCGCAGAATATCGGGTTGATCTTTCATCGAACCTACTGGTGGCCCTACGGCGAGAGCGGCCTCTACCGGCCCTTCACCACGCTCACGTATTTCTTCAACTACGCGATTCTCGGCAACGGCGACCAGCCCGGCGGCTATCACTGGATCAATTTTCTGCTGCATGCCGGCAACGTCCTGCTGGTTTACGGCCTGGCGCTGCGGCTGATACGGAAATTGTGGCCGGCGGTTTTCGTCGCCGCCGTCTGGGCCGTTCACCCCGTCCTGACCGAGTCGGTAACCAACATGGTGGGACGCGCCGACCTGTTGGCGGGCATGGCGCTGCTGGGCGGCTTCTGGATGTACTTGAAGAGCGCCGAGACCCAGGGCCGGCGGCGATGGGCCTGGCTGGCGGGCCTGATGGCCGCGACCACGGTGGGCGTATTCTCCAAGGAAAGCGCGGTTACGGTGCTGGGCGTGATGGCGCTCTATGAGCTGACCTGGTGGAAAGAGAGGAGACGGGGCAGAGCGCTGCTTCTGGGGTGCCTGGCCGTCTGGCCGGCTCTCGGAGCCATGTGGTACGTGCGGACGGCCGTGTTCGCGAAGCTGACTGCCCCGGTGTTTCCGTTCTGGGACAACCCGCTCACCGGCGCGGGTTTCTGGACGGCCAAGCTCACTGCCATCGGAATCATGGCCAGGTATCTTGGGCTGCTGGTGTGGCCCGCGCATCTTTCCTGCGACTACTCCTACGCGCAGATCCCGCTCGCGACCGGCAGCCCGCAAGACTGGCTGGCGTGGACCGTGGTTGCCGCCGTGGCCGCCGCGGCGCTGCCGATGTTCCGATTCAACCGTTCCGTGTTTTTCTTTGCCGGCCTGGCGTTCGTCACATTCCTGCCTACCTCCAACCTGTTCTTCCCTATTGGTACGATCATGGCGGAACGCTTCCTCTACCTGCCTTCCATCGCGCTGGCGGTGTGCGTCGTTCTGGCGGTGTACGCCGTCGGGCGCCGGACCGGTGCGACCAGGCTGGCCCCGGTTACGTTGTGCCTGGTAGTGGCCGCATTCACCGCGCGCACGTGGGTGCGCAATTCCGACTGGCGGGACGACCTCAGCCTGATGACGGCCGCGGCCGAGACCTCGCCCCATAGCTACAAGAGTCACCGGGCGCTGGCGGCCGCGCTCTACGATTCCGACCCCAGCCATGCCAATATCGACAGGGTGATCGCCGAAGCGGAGAAAAGCCTGGCGATTCTCGACTCGTTGCCGAACTGGCGCAATAATGCCGAAGCATATCGCCAGGCGAGCGGTTACTACATTACCAAAGGCGACTCACTGGCAGCCGCGGAAAGCTCGCGCGCGTACCGGAAGGCGCTCGACTTGTTGCTGCGCTGTCAGGCAATTGTGAATGCGACCTATGGACGGCCGGCGGCGACGGAGCAGGCGCGCGGGCAAGCTCCCCAAGTCGATCCGGCCAAAGTTGCCGACCTGGAGCGGTCGATTTCCTACACCCGCCTGAGATTGAACGACCCGTCGAAGGCTCTGGATGCAGCGGCCGCCGCGCTGGAACTGGACCCGACGAACCCCGAGACGTACCGGCAATTGTCGAGCGTGTTTCTCGCCAACGGCCGTGCCGACGAAGCCGCGGCCACGCTGGTACAGGGCACCATCGTGACGTCCGATTTGAGTCTGAGACAGGACCTGCTGAGTCTGTACCAGCAGGGTCTCGATTCCAAGGGCTGCGCCACCATCCCGGGACCCCGCGGTCCGGCATTCAACCCGTCGTGCGAAATCGTTCGCAAGCACACCTGCGCCGCCGTGACTGCAACTATTCCGCTGTATCTCCGTCTTCAGCGCCGGGACTTGGCCGAGCAACTGAAAGCTTCGGCATCGCGGGATTTCGGCTGTCAGCCAGCCCACTGAACGAATCCAGTAGCCGGGGGCGGGGGGGGGACCTCACATCTTTGAAGGACTCTTGACGCCATCGGTCGCTTCAATGGTGTTGGTCCCCGGCTGGCGCTGGATGGCCAGAATGATGGCACGGCTGCCGCCGTGGTGGGTGTCGAAGGCACAGAACTTCGTTTTGGTGGCGCAGGCGGTTCCGCCTGCGTAGGTGGATTCTTTCGAGATGGCACAGTGGTTGGTCGACACGTCAGTCTCCGGCCTGCATGGCGGGCCTCAGGACCCGGCGCGGTTTCCTCGCATTCCACCGTTCCACGATGGCCGCCATGTAGGTGTAGACCACCGGAGTCAGGTACAAAGTCATCAACTGCGAGAATGCCAGGCCGCCTACCACCGCCATGCCCAGCGGCCGGCGCGACTCGCCGCCCGCGCCGTAGCCGAGGGCGATGGGCAGGCCGCCCAGCAGTGCCGCCATGGTGGTCATCATGATGGGGCGGAAGCGGATCAGGCAGCCTTCGTAGACCGCCTCGGCCGGCGTCTTGCCGTGCCGGCGCTCGGCCTCCAGGGCGAAATCGATCTGCATGATGGCATTCTTCTTGACGATGCCGATGAGCATGATCAGGCCGACAAACGAGTAGATGCTCAGATCGATCTTGAAGAGCAGCAGGGTGAGCAGCGCGCCGAAGCCGGCGGAAGGAAGCCCCGAGAGGATGGTCAGGGGATGGACGTAGCTCTCGTACAACATGCCGAGTACGATGTAGACCACGGCGATGGCCACGATGAGCAGAATCCCCATATTCTTCATGGAATCCTGGAAGACCTTGGCGGTGCCCTGAAACGCGCCGGTAATGGTGGCCGGGAGGTTGGCTTTGGCCGCCTCGTCGATTTCGTCGGTGGCCTGCCCGAGGGAAGTGCCCGGCCGCAAGCCGAATGAGATGGTCACCGACGGCAATTGGCCCGAGTGCGGGATGCTCTGCGGCCCGGCGTTCTCCTCCAAGCGCGCCACGGCGCTGAGCGGCACCATCTGCCCGGTGTCCGACTTGAGGTAGATCATGTCCAACCCGTCGGTGTGCTGCTGGAACTGCGGCAGCATCTCGAGCAACACCTCGTATTGGTTGGTGGGCGAATAGATGGTGGAAGAGTACTGCGGGCCAAAGGCGTCGTAGAGCGATGCCGAGACCTCGTTCCAGTTCAGGTTCAAGGCGGCGGCGCGGTCGCGGTCGAGGACGATGTCGACTTGCGGGTTCTTGATCTGCAGGTCGCTGGTGACGTCCAGCAGCCCCGGCAGCCGGGCCACCACACGTTCCAGTTTCTGCGCTTCCGTGTAGAGCTGTTGGGTGTCCGGGCCATACAGCGTGTAATCGAAGCTGCTCTTGGACATGCGGCCGCCCACTCGAATGGCTTGGGGAACGGTCAAGTAGACGCGCAGACCGGGAATGCCCGAGACCTTGGGGCGCAGCCGGTTCACGATGTCGGCCACCGTGGCCACACGCCGCCGGCGCGGTTTCAGGTTGATCATGAGCTGGCCGGTGTTGGCGGCTCCGCCAAAGCCGCCGCCGGTGCTCGAGTAGAAACTCTCCACGTCGGGGTCCTGTACCACGATCTGGGACAGCCGCTTTTGGAAGGCGACCATCTGGTAGAAGGAAGTGCCCTGCGCGGCCTCCGTCTGAATGTTGAAGGTGTCGTTGTCGGTATCCGGGATAAAGCCCTTGGGCACGGCCACATACAGCCAACCGGTAATCCCAAGTACCACCAGGAACATCGACAACATCACCGGCCGGTGCCCCAACACCCAGCGCAGACTGGTGCTGTAGAGGCGCAACATGCCTTGCAACACGCGCTCCAGGGCCCGGTACAGGAAGCCGTGCGCGGCGTGCGACGTATCCCGCAGGAAACGGCTGCACAGCATCGGGGTCAAGCTGATCGAAACCATGCCGGAGATGAGAATTGCCGTGCAGATGGTCACCGCGAACTCGCGGAACAGCCGGCCCAGGATGCCCGACATGAACAGGATGGGAATGAAGACCGCGGCCAGCGAGAGCGTCATCGAGACAATCGTGAAACCGATCTCCCGGGACCCGGCAAGGGCCGCGGCGTAGGGCTTCTCCCCGTGTTCGATGTGCCGCACGATATTCTCCAGCATGACGATGGCGTCGTCCACCACGAAGCCGATGGAGAGGATGAGCGCCATCATGGAAATATTGTTCATGCTGAAGTTCAGCAGGTACATCACCGAGAACGTGCCCACGATGGAGAAAGGCAAGGCCATGGCGGGGATCACGGTGGCGGAGAAGTTCCTTAGAAACAGGAAGATAACGAGGATGACCAAGGCCAGCGTGGCGGCCATGGTGAACTGGATGTCCTGGAAGGCTTCGCGAATGTTCTTGGAACGGTCGCCTCGAATGCCTAGGTGAACGGATTCGGGCATCTCCGCCTGGAAGGTGGGAACCAGGGCGCGTATTCTGTCGGTGACCTCGATGGTGTTGCTGCCGGGCTGGCGCATCACCGCGAGGTTGATGCCCGTGGTGCCGTCCGTCCCATACTCGCCGCCGTAAAGGAGAGCATTCTGCTTGTCGTCCTGTACGCTGTCGATCACGTTGGCTACGTCTCGCAGCCGGACGGGAGCGCCGTCGCGGTAAGCGACGATCATGGGCCGGTATTGCCACGCCTTCATGAGCTGGCCGTTGACCTGGACGTTGTAGGCGGTGTGCGGCCCATACAGCGTACCCGTTGGGATGTTGACGTTCCACAGGCGCAACGCACTGTCGATTTCGTTGAGGCCGATCTGGCGCGAGGCCAGCCGGTTGGGATCGACTTGCACGCGCACGGCATACTTGGCGGAGCCGAACACGCGCACCTGGGCCACCCCGGCGATCATGGAAATGCGCTGCGCCACCAAGGTCTCGGCGTATTCGTCCAGATCGGAGAGCCGCATGGTGGGGGAGGTGAGAAAGAGGAAGATGATGGGCATGTCGCCCGGGTTCACCTTGCGGAACGAGGGCGGAGTGGGCATTCCGGGGGGCAGCAGCGGCATGGCCTCGGCGATGGCCGTCTCCACATCCACCGTGGCCCCATCGATGTCGCGGCCCAGATCGAACTGGAGGGTGACCTGGGTGGACCCCATGGAGCTGCTGGAGATCATGGAATCCAGGCCGGCGATCATGGTGAACTGGCGTTCGAGAGGGGTGGCCACGGCGGAGGCCATGGTGTCGGGGTTGGCGCCGGGGAGGTTGGCTGAGACTGTGAGCGTGGGGTAATCGACCTGGGGAAGATCGCTGACCGGCAGAGCGCGGTAAGCGATGACGCCGAACAGTGCGATACCCGCCATGATCAGGCTGGTCGCAATGGGCCGCCGAATAAAGGTCTCCGAGATGTTCACGCCGCCCCCCCCGCGGGCCCCCCTCAGAGCTCGCCGATGGCTGAAGCCTTCGCTAGTATGGCGCTGTAACTGGCGGAAGGTGTTACTTTCCAGTCTGCCTAAACAGGGCCATCTCCGCATGACCCGAAAGGGCCAATGCCTCAAAAGGGCCATCCGGTTCCGGTAACGGCCGGGGTACACCTTGGCGTCTTCTCAAACGAGTGATCCGCCGATTGTACTCCGGGCTTGGTGTATTCGCGCGACGAAGCGCAGCCACGGCGGTTGCAGGCTGCCTGCTGGCGGGCGTCTGCGCGCGGGCGGAGGGTCCGGCCGATTCGAGCGAACTGGCGCCGGCCAGCGTGGTTCCGGCAGGCCCCTTCAACGACGAGCGGATTCTCGGGATCATGCCGGATTACCAGACCGTGAGGGATTCCAGCATCCCGGTTGCGCCGCTCACCCCCAAACAGAAGTGGGACCTGGTTTGGAAAGAGACCGTGGACCCGTTCAATTTTGCCAGCGTCCTGATGGGGGCCGGGTTTTCGCAAAGGGGCAACCAGACTCCCAAGTACGGAGAGGGTGGGGCGGCATACGGCGAGCGTATCGGCGCCGCCTTCGCGGATTTCGGGACGCAGAACTTCTTCAGCGCCGGCGTGCTGGCCAACCTGCTCCACCAGGATCCCCGATACTACCGCAAAGGGCCTTCCACCGGAGTGCTGAAGCGTGTGGCCTACTCGGTGAGCCGGATTGCCGTCGGGCGGAGGGATTCCGGAGGCGCGGTCTTCAACTCGCCGGGCGTGGGCGGCATGATGATGGGGATCGCGGCATCGAATTTATACTATCCTTCGGCCAGTGTCAGAGGCACGGTGATGGCCGGCCGCCTGTACACCAGCCTGCTGGGCGGCGTCATTGGCAACCTCACGTCGGAATTCTGGCCCGATATTCAAAAGAAATTCCTCCACTCCAAACGCTAAGAAAAAGTTCAAAAAAACCTGTAAGTGGGTAGAAAACAAAGCTACAAGCACGTGTTTGTTTTTCAGGATATCATACCAGTACTGCTTTGTTTTCATTAGCTTGGTCGGATTCAGGCGATGGGATTTTTCGACAAATTCAAGGAAAATCCGGCATTTTTATCGAAAAACATGGTAAAATCGTCTTGTTTTTGGGAAGGGCAAAGGCGTCCCTTCAGTGGCTGGGGATGTCCGCACCGCCCGTACCAGCCGCTTGGAAGAACCACAACCAGAGGCCGACAACTTCGATGATGCCGAACACTCTTCAGAAGGCCCCGGCAATTGCCCGAACCTCCAACCTACGCACCTTGGACGCGCCCGACGCATTCCAGCAAAACTCCCTTCCAGTCGAAAGCGAAGGAGTCAAGGTCTTGCTGGTCAGTCCATTGGACGACGACCACCGGTTTCTCATGCAAATCCTGCGGCATTCGAAGTGGAAATATTGGGTCGCCCGGAGCCGTTCCGAAGCACTCGCCTTCCTCGGGGACAATGCCGTATCCGTGCTGATCTGCGAAGCCGACCTGATCGATGGCACCTGGCGCGATCTGCTGGACGCGACCACCTGCATGGAGCACGCCCCCCTGCTGATCGTGACGTCCCGCTTCGCGGACGATGCCCTGTGGGCGGAGGTGCTCAACCTTGGCGGTCATAACGTCCTCGCCCAGCCGTTCGACAGCAAGGAAGTCTTCCGGGTGGTGGCCAATGCCTGGCTGCATTGGAAGAACCGGGGGAAGTACTCTACGCTATACGCCCGCACCGCGTAAGCTGTTTCGCGGCGGCGGCGCGGCCGAGTGGCGGGCGTCATAAACTCCATGATCGGCCGCGCGGCGGACGAGAACCAGTACCGCGGGTTCCGGCACCGGACCGGTACGGCCAATTGGGCGGCCAGAGAAAGCGGTCCCCGGGCGGCGCTGGCGGCGGAGCGCCCGATATGGGTCCCCACCGCGGCGCCACCCCGAAATCCGGTATAACGTATGGGGGGGCTCTTTCCATGCATCGACCTTATTCTGTCGGGTCTCTTGCGGCCTTGGTGGCGTGTGGCGGATTTCTGGCTGGCGTTCCTTCTCGCGCCGATGAGGGCATGTGGACTTTCGACAATCCGCCGCTCAAACAGTTGCAGGAGAAGTACGGCTTCACGCCGGCGCAGGAGTGGCTGGATCATGTTCGCCTGTCCTCGGTTCGCTTGAATGACGGTGGATCGGGATCGTTCGTCAGCGCGCACGGCCTGCTGCTGACCAACCATCACGTGGCGCGCGGCCAGTTACAGAAGAACTCGACCAAAGAGCGCGACTACATCCGGGATGGCTTCTACGCGGCCACGCCCGCCCAGGAGATGAAGTCGCCGGATCTCGAAGTCGACGTGCTGGTTTCGATGGAGGACGTCACGGCGCGCGTGGTGTCGGCGCTCAAGAGCGCGAAGACACCCGAGGAAGAGTTCGCCGCGCGCAAGGCGGCGATCGCCGGGATCGAGCGCGAGAGCCAACAGAAGACCGGCCTCCGCTCCGATATAGTGACGCTGTATAACGGCGGCGAATACTGGCTCTACCGATATCGGAAGTACAACGACGTGCGGCTGGTGTTTGCGCCGGAACAGCAGATCGCTTTCTTCGGGGGCGATCCCGACAACTTCACCTATCCGCGCTACGATCTCGACATGGCGCTGTTCCGGGTCTACCAGAACGGCCAGCCGCTCGACACCAAAGACTATCTGAGGTGGAATCCCCGGGGCGCCGCCGACCACGAGTTGGTGTTCGTGTCCGGGCATCCCGGCTCCACCTCCCGACTGGACACCATGGCGCAGCTCGAGTATCTGCGCGATGTGGGAGAGCCGGTCGAAATCAAGCTCCTTAAGAGCCGCATCGCCGGACTGAGGCGGTACTCGGCGCTGGGCGCCGAACAGGCCCGCCAGGCGGCCTCCCAGATCTTCAACCTCGAGAACAGCTTGAAGAGCGCGGAAGGCAGCTACAAGGGATTGCAGGACGCCGCCATCATGGCCAAACAGCGCAAGGATGAAGAAGCATTCAAGGCCAGGGTGATGGGCAACGCCCAGTGGAAGGCCGCGTATGGCGGTGCCTGGGACGCCATCGCCGAAGCCGAGAAGAAGGAGGCTACCCGCGTCAAGGATCGGTTCTTCCACGGGTTGAACTCGCAATTGGCCAGTCTTGCCATGAGCCTCGTGCAGTATGCAGCCGAGGTGAAGAAGCCGGATGGCGAGCGGCTGGCGGGCTATCACGAGGCCCAACTCGATTCGCTGAAGTACCGCATGTTCTCGCCGGCGCCCATTTATCCGGCGTTTGAGGTTGCCCGCATCACCGGCGCTCTCGAGGACTCGCTGGCTGAGCTTGGCCCCAACGATCCATACCTGAAGATGGTGCTCGACGGGCGCACTCCGAAGGAAGCCGCCACGGCCCTGGTGAACGGCACAAAGCTGGCGGACGCCGCCCTGCGCAGAAAGCTGGTGGATGGCGGCGAAGCGGCCGTGGCCGCCTCGGACGACGCCATGATCGTGCTGGCGCGCCAGCTCGATCCCCTGCGGCGGGAGAGCGTCAAGTGGTCCGAGGACAACGTTTCGAGCGTGTTGCAGCGGGCCGGCGAACAGCTTGGCAAGGCGCGTTTCGCGGCCTACGGCAAGACCACCTATCCCGATGCGACGTTCACGCTGCGGCTGTCCTACGGGCAAGTGCAAGGCTATCCCATGAACGGCACCAAGGCGCCGTACAAGACCACATTCTACGGGCTTTACGACCGTGCCAGGAGCTTCGACACCGAGGGGCCGTTCGCCCTTCCGCCGCGCTATGCCGAGGGCCGCGACAAGCTGGACCTGGCGACCCCGCTGGATTTCGCGACCACCAACGACGTGGTGGGCGGCAACTCCGGCTCGCCGGTGATCAACCGCCAGGGCGAGATCGTCGGCCTGGTCTTCGACGGCAATATCGAATCGCTGGTTGGCGACTTCGTCTACGACGGCGCCACCAACCGCACCGTGGCCGTGCACACCGCGGCCATGACCGAGGCGCTGCGCAAGCTCTACAACGCGCCGGCGCTCGTGAAGGAGTTGTTGGGGGAGTAATCCCTGGATAACAGGCCCCATCCGACCAAAGTTCATGGACAGGCGCTTACCAGTGCGGGTCTTGTTCGCGGAGCGGTCCCGGCGTTACTCTACAATCGGTAATTAACAGGGCGCGCGGCCCCTCTGGAAGAATTGGGAATCCGGGGCCGGCGTCCGATATGGAGAGTGCCCTATGCAGCAAGAGCCGCTGATTCTCGATCGGCCCACGGGCCCCGAAATCCACCAGGCTGGTGTCATCGCCCAAAGAAGAGGCCGGGTATCCGGTCACCGCTTCAAGGAATGCCGTATCTGCTTTGGGCAGCATGAAGAGCAGATTCACGATGCCACCCTGAGCGTCCGGCAGTGGTTTCGCGGCGAAGTCACCAAGAGTTTCGACATCGTCTACTACGAGTGATCTGCTGTCTCCATGCCGAAACCCGCCGGCCCGATTCCGCCCGGTTTCCACTCGCTAACCGCGCATCTCGCCGTTAACGGCGCCGCCGCCTACGCCGACTTCCTCAAGCGGGCGTTCAACGCCATCGAGATCGCCCGTTCGCCGGGGCCCGGCGGCAAGCTCATGCACGTGGAAGTGCGCATCGGCGATTCCGCGCTGATGTTCAACGACGACTTCGCCGCCGAATTCGGACTGCCGCCGCTGGCCCAGGGCCGCCCGCCGTTCATTCTTCACCTATACGTGCCGGATGCCGACGCCGCCTGGAACCAGGCAGTGGCAGCCGGCTGCGAGGTGCTCATGCCGATCGCCGATCGATTCTGGGGCGACCGCTACGGCCACCTGCGCGACCCGTTCGGTTTCCTCTGGTCCATCGCCACGCGCCAGGAAGACCCGACGCCCGAAGAACTCCGGGAGCGGCAGGCCAAAGCCTTTGGCGGGCATTCATAGGCCAGGCTCGAAAAAGCAGGCCGCCTTACAGGCGGCTGGATCCGCTGAAAGCGAGTCCGCAGGCAAGATTGCCTGCCCCACAAACCACGGTTCTTCATGAACTTGCGCGGGGCGAAGGCCCATCCCAACAGAGTCGGCGCACGGTGCTGCCGCACGGGGGTGGCTCCCGGCTGCGCGGAACTCGGTTCTCATGAGGTCTTACCTCCGAGTTTGTTGGGGTTTCAGTGTATTGGCCCGTTCACCTTCCCGCGATATGTTGGCATTGAGGGCTTCGGGTGACGGCCCAATTCTGCAAATTTGTGCCCATGTGTCTTCTGTTTGCCGATAAGACTACATGTGGGAACCGGAGTGCCAAGCCCGACGGTTCCCGCGCGGCCCGCGACAATTTGTGCAGACACAGACCATAGCGATGGCGCTTCTGCTGGGAGCGCCGTTCGGATTCTCCCAACAACTCCGCCCGGAGTGGCGCTTCTGGACTCAATCCGACGGGCTGGCGGAATCGTCCATCCGTTGCGTCGGGTCGGGGCCGGACGGCCGAATCTGGCTGCGCCATGGGGCGGTGGACTCGATGGCCGTGCTGGACGGGTATGGAGTCGTCCGCCTGCCGGAAATGCGGAGCGGCAGCATCGCCGATTGGGGGTTGCGGGCGCGAGCCTATGGGGCCCGGAATGGCGAAGGCTGGGCCGTGGAAGCGGGCGAACTCCGCCGTTTCACACAAGGCCGTTGGACCGTGGAGGTGGCCAGGAAGGACGCCCAGGGAATGCTGGTGGCAGTTCCCGCCGGTTCTCACGGGGTATTGGTGCTGTTCTCGGATCGTCTGGCACTCTACCAGCCCGCGGGCCGCGCGTGGAAGGCGATCAAGCGGCGGGAAGAGACCCGGTTAGGCGATTTTCTGCAATTGGTCCCCGGTTTTTCGGAGGATTTCTGGATCACCGGAACAACCGGGGTTGCCAGACTGGAACTGCCGGACGGCGCCGGCTCCGGCCAGTGGACCGAGCGGGAGACCCTGGGGATCGGAATGCGGGAGATTGGCTCTCCTTATCCGTCGGGCCCGAAGGAGGTCTTCTTCTCGGGCCGAATGTCCGGCCGCTGGCGCGGGGCGGTGGCGCGCTGGAATGCCGGTGAACTGAAGATCGTCGCAACCTCCCGGCAGGACGACATCAGGGGATGGCGAGGGCCGGACGGCGAAATCTGGATTCTCGAGGGGACCGGACTATTCCGGCTGATCGGCGGAAAACGGCAGCCGGTTCCCAGGATCGACTCGCTCTCGAGCACGATTTATGACGTCCTGACCGAGCCGGGCGGCGGTTTTTGGCTGGCCACATCGGGAGGGCTGGCGCACTACAGCCCGCCTATCTGGCGCACCCCGGTGGAGGTGGCGGACCTGGACGCGCCGGTTCACAGCGTCATGGAGGACCGGCAGGGCAGGCTATGGTTCGCCGCCACGGAATACCTTCTGGAACTGAATGGAACGGTCTGGCGAAGGTTCCATCTGCCGTACGGAGAGGCCACCCAAGCCCTCCGAACGCACAGCCTTGGACTCTTGCCGGACGGCCGAATCACGCTCCAGGTGGGCGACCTCAGCCGCGACAGAGACGTGCTGCTTTTCGACCCGGTTAGTGGCAGTTTCCAACCCCTGACGCACCCGCAAGGACGCACCATCGCCTTGATGACGCAGCGCAGCGACGGGACATTCTGGGTGGTCACCAAACCCGGCTACCGGGTGGAGACCTTTGACGGTAAGGAATTCCGGACCGTGGCGGATTTGACGCCGTTCTGGAAGGGCGACGACATTCGATGTCTGCTCGAAACCGGGGGCGGCACGCTGTGGATCGGGGGCCCCGGCGGCGCCGCGGTCTGGCGGAATGGTGTCGCTCACATGCTCGGACCAGCCGATGGGTTCACCGAGACGGGGGCATTTGAGTTTGCAGAATCCCCACCCGGTCGGATCCTGGTCGGGGGCAGAGACAAACTGCTGGGATTCGACGGCCAGCGATGGTCGGAGCTGCGGTCGGGACTGGATCGCGTCCGAACCATTACGCGCAGCCGCGAGGGCGTTCTGTGGGTGGCTTCCGGCACGGGGGTGCTCCGGCGCCAGGGCGATGAGTGGATCGGCAACGGAGAGGAAGAAGGCCTGCCTTCCAACGCCAACTACACGGTCTTCCAGGACAGCCGCGGGCGCGTGTGGGCCGGCGGCACCAGAGGCCTCAGCCTGTTCCATCCCGAGGCGGAACCCGGCGCCCCGCGGGTGGGGTTCGCAACTGCCGGGAACACGCGTCAGGTTGCCCCCCAAGGCGACGTTCGAATCCTGCTGTGGGGTATCGACCGGTGGAAGTCGACCCGGAACGGCCGGATACTGTATTCCTATGAGCTGGATTCCGGGAGTTGGACCCACTTCGTCCCCGAAGCCTGGGCGGCTCTCCACGGCTTGGCGCCGGGAATCCACCACATGCGCCTCCGCGGCATGGACCGCAACGGCAATGTGCAGCCGGCATCCGGCTCTTTCGAGTTTACGGTAGTGCTGCCGTGGTATCGGCAGGCGGGATTCATCCTGATCAGCGCCGCCGGCGCCCTGATCATCATGGTCCTGGCGCTGATGGCCTTTGCGGACTACCGTCAACGAGGCAGGCTCATCCGGGAACTCAACCTGGCACGATTGGCGGCCGAGACCGCGAGCCGTCACAAGAGCCGGTTCCTGGCCAACATGAGCCACGAGATCCGTACGCCCATGAACGCGGTCATGGGGATGACGGAACTGGCGCTGGAGAAAGCCGTGGACCCGGACCAGCGGGAGTACCTGGAGATCGTGCAGAAATCCGCCAATTCGCTGCTGGCGTTGTTGAACGACATCCTGGACTTCACCAAGGTAGAGGCCGGGAAACTGAATCTCGTGGTCGTGGACTTTGAAGTGGAACAGGCCGTGCGCAACGTGCTGCGGACGCTCGATGTGCGCGCCCGGGAGAAAGGGCTGAGGCTGGGTCTGCGCGTGGCTCCCGGCGTTCCCCGATTCGTGGCGGGGGACGACCAGCGACTGCAGCAGGTGGTTCTGAACCTGGTGGGGAATGCCATCAAGTTTACGGCGTCGGGAGAAATTCGGGTCGAGGTCCGGCTCGAATCCGGCGATATGCAGGCGCCGATACTGGAGTTCGTGGTGGCCGATACCGGTGCGGGGGTTCGTCCCGAGAAGCAGGCCGCTATTTTCGCCGCTTTCGAACAGGAAGACAGCTCCACCACGCGGAAGTACGGTGGGACGGGGCTGGGCCTGGCAATCTGCACCAAACTCGTGAAGATGATGCATGGCCGGATCTGGATCGAGAGTCCCTGGCTGGATGCCGAATCGGGCCGGACCATTACGGGGAGCTCATTCCATTTCACCGCGCAATTCGCGCCCGGGAAGGCTCCGGTTCGAGCCGAACCCGCCAGCGCGAGTCCCGCTCCGAGAAATCTGCGCGTCCTGCTGGCGGAGGACAACGCGGTGAATCGGGCCTTGGCGGTGCACGTTTTGGAACGGCGCGGCCATACGGTGCTGGTGGCGGAAAATGGCCGCGAGGCACTCGAGATTCTGGCGCGCGAGCCCGTCGACGCAATCTTCATGGATGTTCAGATGCCGGTGATGGATGGCTTCCAGGCCACCGCCGCGATTCGCGAGAAGGAGAAGACCAGCGGAGGCCGCGTTCCGATTGTGGCGCTCACCGCCCATGCCATGCGGGGCGATGGAGAGCGCTGTCTGGCCCAGGGCATGGACGCCTATCTGGCCAAACCCTTCCGGATCGCCGATCTGGATCGGGTGTTGGAAGAGGTCACGGGCGCCGCGGCGCGCCCGGTGTAGGGGCCGGGCGTGCCCGGCCCCTACTCTCGCCGCGTCAACCGGTCCTTGTACAATCCGAAGACCCGCTGGAAGTCCAGATCCAGCATCACCCGCACCGGCGTGGCATCGGGCGCCAGGCGGCGGTCCAGCGGCGTGGTCGAGCCGTAGAACTGGCCCCAGGCGGTTTGCACGTCCAAATACCGCGTTTCGGATTTCGTCACGAAGCCCGGGTCGATCAGGTACGCCGCGGCCAGCGAGTCCCACATGTTGGCGGTGGCCTCGGGGTGCTTCAGGAAGCCCGGATAGCGGTTCCCGAGGTCTTCGCGAAACAGGTCCGTTATGGGCGTGCGGGCGGAGGCGATCTGGTCGAACTCGGCCTTCCTCAGCACCGCCAGGTTGCAGATATCCAGGCCGAACATCACCTTCTTGGGAATCCGCGACCGGAGCACGATGCGTGCCGCTTCCGGGTCGAACCAGAAGTTGAACTCCGCCGCCGTCGAAGCGTTGCCGGCCACGCGGATGTTCCCGCCCATGAAGACAATCTGCTTGATTTTGGTTTCCACCGCAGGCTTCAGACGCAGGGCGAGCGCGATATTGGTCATCGGCCCGATGGCCAGAATGGTCAGCTCGCCGGGGTAGCGCTCGATCTCGGCAATCAGGAACGCCACGGCGCTTTCGTGGCGCGGTTTTCGGTTGGTGAGCGGGGCTCTGGGCGCGGAATACACCGTCGCGGGGTCCTGGGCGAATGCGCCGGTGTAGGCGAGTGCGCCCCAGCGTTTCCCGGCTTCCCGCGCCATGGCGGCGCTGTGCACGAGCGGCCCTTCGGCGCCTGTAAACACGGGCACCTGCGGCCGTTTCAGCAGTTCCAGGATGTGAAACGTGTACTCCGCGCCCTGCGCCGGCCAAACGTTGCCAGGCGTCACCGCGATGCCATGAATCGCCACCTGGGAAGGGCTGCGGAGCAACATGACCAGGGCCGCTCCGTCGTCGCCGAACAGCCCCGAATCGGTGTCGCAGATCGCGATCTCCCGCCCCTGGGCGCCGACCGCCAACGCCAGCAGGATTCCAGTCGTAAAGCGCAGCATGAATCCTCAATATAGCGCTCGAAGCATCCCGCCCGCCGTCCGCGCTACAATGCTAAAACCATGCAAAAAGTCCGCTGGGGAGTTCTGGGCGCCGCCAAAATTGCCGTTACCAAAGTGATTCCGGCCATGCAGCGCGGCCAGTTGTGCGACATCGCCGCCATCGCGTCGCGCGATGGGGCCAAGGCCGAGGAGGCTGCCGGAAGGCTGGGCATCCCGAAGGCCTATGGCTCGTATGAAGAGATGCTCGCCGATCCCGGAATCGAGGCCGTCTACATTCCGCTTCCCAACCACATGCACGTCCCGTGGTCCATCCGCGCCGCCGAGGCCGGCAAGCACGTGCTGTGCGAAAAGCCCATCGGCATGAACGTGGCCGAGACGCTCGAACTGATGGCCGCGCGCGACCGCACGGGCGTCATTGTGGGCGAAGCCTTCATGGTTCAGTCGCACCCGCAGTGGGTGCGGACCGTGGAATTGGTGCGCACCGGCCGGATCGGTCCGTTGCGCTCGGCGATAGGCTCGTTCAGCTACTTCAAGCTGGACGCCGGCAATATCCGCAACATCCGGGAATACGGCGGCGGCGGGCTTATGGATATCGGCTGCTACCCCATCAAGACCTCGCGCATGGTATTCGGAGAGGAGCCGGTGCGCGTCTCGGCCGCGATGGTTCGCGATCCGCGCTTCGGCAATGTCGACATGCTGACTTCGGCCATTCTGGAGTACCCCTCGGGCCACTGTATCTTCACGTGCAGCACGCAGGCGGCACTGCAACAGAGCATGCGGTTCTGCGGGACCACGGGACGGATCGACCTGGAGATTCCGTTCAACGCGCTGGAAAACCAGCCGTCGCGCATCCGCATCGACGATGGCCGCGACCTAACCGGCTCGGGCGCGACGGTCGAAGAGTTCCCCGCGTGCGACCAGTACACCCTCCAGGGCGATCGGTTCTCGCGCGCCATCCGCGAGGGCGGCCCTCCGCCAGTGCCGCTGGAGGACGCGCTCAAGAACATGGCGGTGATCGACGCGGTGGTGCGATCCGCCGAAACCGGCCGGTGGGTAGAACCGGCCAGCCTCCTGTAGCGGTTGGCCGCAGGGGCTACGCCAGCCACAGCAGCGGCACGACCCCGGCCACCGTCAAACCGACCAGCAGGCACAGGCTCTGCACCCCGGTCTTGCGGTCGGACAAGCTGAACGCATAGATCCCTTTGACCAGGTTGTTGCTGGCCGCGGCAATCACAATGGCCGCCGAAGCCACATTCAAAGGGGTCGCTCCTCCCGCCGATTGCGTCATGCCCATGATGAAGGGATCCACATCGGTGACTCCCATCAGCCCCGCCAGCGTGTACACCCCCGCCCGGCCGAGGTAGGTGATCACCAGGTGCGTGACCACCAGGACGGCCAGGAATATCAGGGCGAAGAAAAAGGCCGCGCGCAGTTCCAGGGGGTTCCCGGATTGGTACTCCCGTTTGACCTCGCCCGTTCTCGCATCCGGAATGCGCGTCCAGAGCCAGCCCGCGCCCATACCGGCGGCCGCCAGAATGGCGAACGGCACGCCCAGGGTGAGCATGAGGTTTCGATTGAACAGGGTCACCAGGCCGGCCAGGCGCAAATACATAACGCCGGAAGCGATCAGAGTCCCCCCCGCAAACAGATGCGGGCGGCTCTCGCGCGCGGCCCGTTTGGCCAGAACCACGGTGGTCACGGTGGAGGAATAGGCGCCCCCCAGCAATGCCGCCAGAATCACGCCTCCGTGACCCTTGGTCAGCCTCTGAATCACGTAGCTGCCGTAGGATACGCCGCTCACCGCCACTACCACCAGCCAAGTCTTGAAGGGGTTGATCTGGAACGGTCCGAATTCCTGGTTGGGCAGGACCGGCAAAACTACCGCGGTGAGCAGAAGGAACTTGGTGAAGGTGAGGATCTCCTCGCCGGCGATGCGTTTGGTCAAGCCTTCCAACACGGCTTTCAATTCCAGCAACAGCATGCTGGCGACGGTGACCGTGGTGGCGATCCAGAATTGATCGCGGTACACCAGCGCCCCCACCAGGTACGTGGTCAGCCCCGACATCTCGGAGGTGACGCCCGAAAGCGCGGACGTCGCCACCTTGTGCTGGTACGCCAGCATCAGGAACCCGCCCACGATGGCGAAGCCCAACATGACCGGCAAGATCTGCCCTCCCGAAAGAAGGGACGCGGCATAGCCGATGAGGCCGATCAATGGATACGTGCGCACTCCGCCGAACGAGTAGTGTTCGGCCGCGGTCCGGCGCTCCTCCCGCTCCAAGCCCAGCAAGAACGAGAGGAACAGGACCAACAGAATCTTCGCGCCTTCCGGCGGCAACAGACGATAGAAGTCCACCAGTTTCAGTGCTCCTCGTCTTATCAGAGTACAACTATGCCCGGCACCTGCCACCTTGACCGGCCATCCGGCTGGACCTACAATGTAATTACAAAAAATATGCGCGCCAACCTCATACGCATCGGCAACTCGCGGGGCATTCGGATCCCCAAGCCGCTCCTGGAACAGGCAGGCCTCGGGGGCACGGTAGAACTCCTCGCCGAGAAAGGCCAGATCGTGATTCGGCCGGACCGCTCGCCGCGGCAAGGTTGGGAGGAAGCCTTTCGAGCCATGGCGGAGCGCGGCGACGATGACGTCCTTCTCGGCAAGATCTCGAGCGCGTTCGACCGGGACGAGTGGACGTGGTGAGCAGCGTCCGCCGCGGACCTTGCCAGGGGGACGTCTGGCTGGTCGCGCTGGATCCCACGAAAGGCTCCGGAATCCGCAAGACCCGGCGCTGCCTGGTTGTCTCGCCGGACGAAATGAACCAACACATCGCCACGGCGATCATGGTTCCGTTGACGACCAAAGTCCGCGCTTACCCTACGCGCATCGGCATCCACTTCCAGGGAAAGACAGGCCAAGCCGCGCTCGACCAGATCCGCACCGTCGACCAGACGCGCCTGGTGAAGAAGTTGGGGGCAGTGCCCGCGGCCACATCGGACGAGGTGGCTGGCGTTCTGGTCGAGATATTCACCCGCGGGTGACAGCGCCATGCCGCGTAAGGTCACCCTCTTCCCACTCATCGCCGCCATCTACCTGATGGTGGCCGGGGGGCCATTCGGTCTGGAGGACATCGTCTCCAAATCGGGGTATGCGGGAGCCATTGTCATCCTGCTGGCGACGCCGGTCGTATGGAGCCTTCCCACGGCGCTGATGGTGAGCGAGCTGGCCAGCGCCCTGCCGAGCGACGGCGGCTACTACGTTTGGGCGACCCGCGCCATGGGCCGTTTCTGGGGGTTCCAGGAGGCTTGGCTGTCGCTGGCCGGCAGCGTTTTCGACATGGCGATTTACCCTACGCTGTTTGTGGAATACCTCGGCCACTTCGCCCCCACACTCACAGCCGGGGGCAGAGGGATCTGGATCGGCGTGGCCCTGATCGCGATGTGCGCGCTGTGGAATCTGCTGGGCGCGAAGACCATTGGTGGAAGCTCGCTGGCGCTGACCATCGTGCTGCTGGCTCCATTCGTGGTGCTGGCGGCGTATGCCGGCTTCCATCGCGCGTCGCCGGGCGCGGCGGCCGTTCCGCTGCGCGACGTCGACATTCTGGGAGGCATACTCGTCGCCATGTGGAACTACATGGGATGGGACAACGCTTCCACCATCGCCGGTGAAGTGGACCGGCCGCAGCGCACCTACCCGCTGGCCATGGGCGGCGCCGTGGCTCTGGTCGCGCTCACCTACGTGGTGCCCATCGCGGCGGTCGCCAGGACGGGGCTCGACGCCAATCGTTGGTCCACGGGCGGTTGGGCGGACGTGGCGCGGGCGGTCGTCGGAGGCGGGGCCGCCGGCGGCGTGCTGGCGGTGGCCATCACCATCGGCGGCATGTTGGGCGCTGTAGGCACGCTGAACGCCCTCACGATGGCCTATTCGCGGCTGCCGGCGGCGATGGCCCAGGACGGATTGCTCCCCGGAGTATTCAACAAGCGCCGGCGCCGGAGCGGCGCACCCTGGGTGGCGATCTTCGCCTGTTCGGCCGCATGGGCGCTGTGTCTGGGGTTCAGTTTCGTAAAACTGATCGTGCTGGATGTGCTGCTGACGGGTCTCAGTATTCTGCTGGAGTTTGCCGCGCTGGTGGCGCTGCGCATCCGCGAGCCGGGCCTCCCGAGGCCGTATCGCGTGCCCGGCGGCCTTTTCGGCGCCATTGCGGTGGGTGTTCCGCCGCTGGCGCTCCTGGTTCTCACGGTGATTCGCAATAACGCGGAGCCCATCGGGCCCATCAATGCGCTCGAGTTCGGCGCGCTGCTGATCGCAGCCGGAGTTGTATGCTATTTCTTGAGCGAGCGCATTCATGATCATCGCCGATCTTTCCCAAATTGACGGGCGAACATACCCGGCCAGACGCCGGACGCAGAACCTGGTGGGCGGCGCCAGCCCCATCCAGGCGGCCAACTTCTCCATCGGCCACGTGACGCTGGAACCCCATGGCGGGCAGGTGCCCTGGCACAACCAGGAGCAGGAAGAAGTCTACTTCATTGTGGAAGGCGCCGGCGAAATGTGCCTGGGCGAGGAGCGGGCCGCGGTGCGCGCGGGCCAGGCCGTCTATATTCCTCACCGCGTGTTCCACCAGTTGACCAATACCGGAGACGCACCCATGCGGATGATTTACTGCTACGGGCCGGCGGGCGACGTGGCCCACTGGCGCCAGGAACTGGACGGCACGCTGCCGCGCGCCGGGGTGGACGCGCCGCCGCTGCCCGCCGGGGCGTGGCCCCAATCGACGGAGAAGCCGTGACCACCCACACCGTCGGCATCGTCATGAACGGCGTGACCGGCCGCATGGGGCTGAATCAGCACTTGCGGCGGTCCATCCTCGCCATCGCCCGGCAAGGCGGGGTCGGGGTGAGCGAGAGCGAAACCATCATGCCGCGCGCGCTGCTGGTGGGACGCAATTCGTCCAAACTCGAAGCCATTTCGGCGGAGTGCGGCGGGCTGCCCTGGACCACCGACCTCAAGGCCGCGCTGGGCAACCCCGAGTACTCCATCTACTTCGATGCGCAGACCACCGACCGGCGCGCCGGCGCCATCCGCCAGGCCATCGCCGCGGGGAAGCACATCTATTGCGAAAAGCCGGTCACGGACAGCCTGGAATCGGCGCTCGAGCTGTGGAAGGTGGCGGAGAAGGCCGGCGTCAAGCATGGTGTGGTGCAGGACAAGCTATGGCTGCCCGGATTGCTAAAGCTCGAGACTCTGAAGCAGTCGGGGTTCTTCGGGCGCATTCTTTCCGTCCGCGGCGAATTCGGATACTGGGTCTTCGAAGGCGACACGGTGGCGGCCCAGCGTCCGTCCTGGAATTACCGCAAGGAAGACGGCGGCGGCATCGTCATGGACATGCTCTGCCACTGGCGCTATGTCCTGGACAACCTGTTCGGCGCGGTGAAGGCCGTGTCCTGCCTGGGCGCCACCCACATTCCCAAGCGCTGGAACGAGGCCGGCGAACCCTACGATTGCACGGCCGAGGATGCGGCGTACGCCACCTTCGAGTTGGAGGGCGGCATTGTGGCGCACTTCAATTCTTCCTGGTGCGTGCGGGTGCGCCGCGACGATCTGCTGACCATCCAGGTGGAAGGCACCAGGGGCAGCGCGGTGGCCGGCCTGCGCCATTGCTGGATCCAGCCGTATGGCGCCACGCCGCGCCCGGTGTGGAATCCCGATATCGAAAGCCCGCTGAACTACTTCGACGGCTGGCAAAGAGTGCCGGAGCAGGCGGCCTTCGACAATGCGTTCAAACGCCAGTGGGAGCTGTTTCTTCGGCACGTGGTGAAGGGCGATCCGTTCCGGTGGGGATTGCTCGAAGGCGCCAAGGGGGTACAGCTTGCGGAAAAGGGCCTGGAATCCTGGCGCCAGCGCGCCTGGGTGGAGATTCCGGAGTTGGCGTAGCGTAGTGGGGCAGACCATCGGTTTTCGTGGTCTGCCAAGCCTCGCTCAAGGACTACCGGTTGGCAGACGACAAAAAGGCGATCGTCTGCCCTACGGGCGGTTGATCAGGCTGGCTACGTAACCCGCGCCGAAGCCGTTATCGATGTTCACCACCGTGACGTTGCTGGAGCAACTGTTCAACATTCCGAGCAGCGCCGCCAGGCCGTTGAAGCTGGCTCCATAGCCCACGCTGGTGGGGACCGCGATGACGGGGCATGAGACCATGCCGCCAATCGCGCTGGGCAGGGCGCCCTCCATTCCGGCGCAGACCACGATCACGCGAGCCTCCCCGAGGCGCTCGCGATTGCTCATCAGCCGGTGGATCCCCGCCACCCCGATATCGTTGATGGCTTCCACCTCGTTGCCCATCGCCTCGGCGGTCAGTTGCGCCTCTTCCGCCACCGGCATGTCGCTAGTGCCGGCACAAGCCACGATGATCTTGCCTTTGCCGTGGACCGTTCGATCGCGCCAGAAACGGATCACCCCGGAGAGAGGGAAATATTCGCCGCCGGCCAACGTTCCGGTCACCGCGGCCGCGCACTCGCGGTCCGCCCGCGTGATGAGCACGTTCGGCGAATTATCGAGCAACCGCTCCGCGATAGCCACCACTTGCTCGGAGGTCTTGCCCTTGGCGAAGATCACCTCGGGCATGCCGTGACGCAGCGCGCGATGATGGTCCACCTTGGCGAAGCCCAGGTCTTCGAAGGGCATATGGCGCATGCGGACCACGGCTGCGTCGATATCCACGGCGCCGCTGCGCACCTGCTCGAACAACGAGCGGAGTTGTTCCTGATCCATGAGGTCAGAATACCAGAATGCGCGAGGGCGCCCGTCCCGGCTGTATTGGGACTGTAACAGAGGGCTAACGAAAGTACTAAAGATAATAGGATTCTTTAGTTCTTTTAGGCTATTGTTGAAGCAAGCGCACTTCTCGCATGATAGGAATGAGCAATGGGGATAAGCGCATCCGATTTACGCGCGAGTTTCGGCGGCACGGCCGATCGGCGGGAGACCAGCCGGTTCCCTGTCCGGGAGCAAGTCAGGTATCGTGTGCTCCGCGCCAAGGGATTGCCAACCCGTGGAGTCGGGCAAACGCTGGACATCGGCAGCGGCGGAATCCTGTTCACGACCGAGGACCGGCTTCCCGTGGGACGCCTGGTAGAAGTTGCGGTGAACTGGCCGGTGCGGTTGGGCGGCGCCTGCCAACTGCAATTTGTGGCGGTGGGCAAGGTGGTGCGTTCGGAAGCCACCAGAGCGGCCGTGCAGATTACACGCTACGAGTTCAAGACGCGGGGCAGTAACGGGATGGCCGCTGCTGCCGTTGCCACTGCCGTCGCGAGCTAGGTTCCCACCAATCCCTCCAGCGGGCTGCTGGCGGCGGCATACAGCTTCCTGGGCATGCGGCCGGATTCATGGCGCGGTAGCCGGCGTTCTTTAGAGTGTTGCCAGCATGGCCCGCAGAGCTTGTCCGCGATGGCTGAGGGAGAACTTCTGCTGGTCGGAGGCTTCGCCGAAAGTAAGACCGAGAGCCGGCGAGTAGAACAGCGGATCGTATCCGAAGCCGGCCGAGCCGCGCGGTTCGTCGAGGATCACGCCCGCCACCGCGCCGCGAAAGACGCCACGTAGACGGTCGCCCTCGACCAGCGCGATCACGCACACGAAACGCGCGGTCCGGTTGGCCACGCCTTGCAGCTTTTCGAGCAGCAGGCGGTTGTTGGCCAAATCGTTGGAGTGCGGGCCGGAGAAGCGGGCGGAATGAACGCCGGGCGCGCCACCGAGGGCGTCCACCTCCAGGCCCGAATCGTCGGCGAAGAGCAAGCCCGATGCGTAGGCGGCGTAGTGGCGCGCCTTAATGACGGCGTTCTGTTCGAAGGTGTCGCCATCCTCGACGCAGGGGGGGATCCGCCGGAAATCGGGGAGCGCCTCGATGGAGACGGGGCTATGGTCCTGGAATTCGCGCAGCTTTCCGGGATTGCCGGTGGCGCACCAGAGCCGGATCAAATGCGCGCCACCTTCTTCTGAATCTCGACAATCTGGGCGATGCCGTCGCGCGCCAGGGCCACAAGTTGGGCCATCTGCCGGTCGTCGAAGAGGGTGTGCTCGGCGGTGGCCTGCACTTCGACGAACTTGCCGGCGCCGGTCATCACTACGTTCATGTCCACCCCCGCGCGGGAGTCTTCGTCGTAGCAGAGATCCAGCATGGGGACGCCGTCCACCAGGCCCACGCTGGTGGCGGCCACGAAATCGAGGAGCGGCATGGTTTTGAGCCGGCCAAACTCGACGAACTGGCGCAGCGCCAGCGCCAGCGCCACGAACGCCCCGGTGATGGAGGCGGTGCGCGTGCCGCCGTCGGCTTGCAGCACGTCGCAATCCAGCACCACGGTGCGTTCGCCCAGAGCCGCCATATCGACCACCGAGCGCATGGAGCGGCCAATCAGCCGCTGGATCTCGTGAGTTCTTCCGGAGGGCCGGCCCTTGGTGACCTCGCGCGGCGTGCGTTTGGCGGTGGCCCTGGGCAACATGGAATATTCGGCCGTCACCCAACCCTTGCCGCTGTTGCGGAGGAAGTGCGGCACCGTGTCCTCCACGGTGGCGGCACACAGCACGTGGGTGTTCCCGACCTTGATCAGCGCGGAGCCTTCCGCGGTCATGAGACAGCCGGTGACGATCTCGACCGGGCGCAACTGGGCGGACTGGCGGTTATCGATACGCATTTTGCATCACGTAGTAGAGGAAAAGCATGACCAGGAACATGGCGGAAATGACCAGAATGACGCACGGGATTCCGCCTTGCGGAGCGCGACTCTTCCTGCCTTTTCCTTTTGCCGGCCTGAACTTCGCCATAACTGCGATGGTATCACCGCAACCGCTGGCGGCATGCAAGAATTGAAACTGATGTCGCGCCGGAACTGGATGTGGCTGGCACTCGCGCTGGGCGCCTGCCGGGGAACCGCCCCCCTGCCGGCGGATTTCTTCCCGGAAACGGTTGCCAACGTCTGGCGCCGCGCGGCGGTGCGGAACCCGCCCGTTTCGGAAGCTCCGGACCCGGTGCCGCGCACCAGTGTCGAGCGCCTCCAGGTAGCGGCCTACGAAGGCCCCGGGAAGCTCGAAGCACGCGTTTACGAGTTGAGCTCGCCGGGTGTGGGGCTCGATCTGGCGCAGCGCTGGCGGCCGTCGGCGGACACCGTGTTCTTCCAACGGGGCCGTTATTTCGTGGTGGTGAAGTGGCAGCAGGCGGACCGGAAAGCGCTGCGGGAGTTCGTAAGGGAGTTGGAGAAGCGGTTGCCGGCGGCTAGGCCGCGATGATGTACTCGGCAATGGTGCGCGGCGCCGGGATCGGCTCACCGTCTTCCTGCATGCCGGCCAGATGCATCTGAATGGCTTTGCGCATCAGGCTGGCGGTCTCCTCGAATGTTGCGCCCGCCGCCACGCAGCCGGGCAGATCGGGAACATGGGCGCTGTACCCGGTTTCGGTCTTCTCAAACAGCACAGCGTATTTCATTTCAGCCCCGCTTGCTTCAGGATACAGTACCGCCGGTGCTACCGCCTCTATAATAGAAGGACACCATGTCCTCTTCCGCCCCCGCCCTGGCCACACCCGAAGCGATTGCGCGCTATGAGCCGGTCATCGGCCTCGAAGTGCACGTGCAACTTGCCACCGCCACCAAGATCTTTTGTGGATGCCCCACCAGCTTCGGTGCGCCGCCCAATACCAATGTCTGTCCCGTCTGCCTGGGGCTGCCGGGAGCGCTGCCGGTGCTAAGCCGCGAGGCGGTGGAGTTGGCCATCAAGGGAGCGCTGGCTCTCGATTGCCGCGTCAATCCGCAATCGCGTTTCGCGCGCAAGAACTACTTCTATCCGGACCTGCCCAAGGGCTACCAGATCTCGCAGTACGACGAGCCGCTGGCGGAGCACGGCTATGTCGATATCGTGGTGGACGGCGCCGCCCGGCGCATCGGCATCACGCGCGTTCACATGGAGGACGACGCGGGGAAGAGCATCCACGACGGCTTCCGGGATTCGGACCGCTACTCCTATGTGGACCTCAACCGTTCCGGGACGCCGCTCATCGAGATCGTCAGCGATCCCGATATGCGGACTTCGGATGAAGCGTACGCCTACCTCACCGAGATGAAGCAGGTCCTGCAGTTCGTCGAAGTCTCCACCTGCGACATGGAGAAGGGCCACCTGCGTTGCGACGCCAACGTCTCGGTGCGGATCAAAGGCGCGGAGAAACTCGGCACCAAGGTGGAAGTCAAAAACCTGAATTCGTTCCACTATTTGAAGCTGGCGCTGGATTACGAAATCGCGCGCCAGGTGGCTCTCATTGAGAGCGGCGGCAAAGTGGTGCAGGAGACGCGGCTCTACAATCCCGACGAGGGCATGACGGCCGGCATGCGCAGCAAGGAACACGCTCACGACTACCGCTACTTTCCCGAGCCCGACCTGGTCCCGCTGCGCATCGGCGAGAAGTGGCTGGCCGAGGTGCGGGCTACCATGACGGAGCTGCCCGCCCGCAAGCGCGCGCGGTTCATCGGCGAATACGGGCTGCGCGAGTATGACGCCGAGGTCCTGACAGCCACGCGGGCGGTGAGCGAATATTTCGAGACGGCGGCCAAAGTCTCGGGCGACCCGAAGACCGCCGCCAACTGGGTGATGGGCGACCTGATGGGCCTGCTCAAGGCCGAGGGGAAGGAGATTGCGGAATCGCCCGTGAGTCCTGGGAACCTGGGCGAATTGGTGAAGCTGATAGCCAAGGGCGAGCTTTCCGGGAAGCTGGCCAAGGAAGTATTCCCGAAGATGTTCTCCACCGGCGAGCCGGCCCGCGCGATCGTGGAACGCGAAGGGCTGCGGCAGATCAGCGACACGGGGGCGCTCGAGAAAGTGATCGCCGACGTAATCGCCGGCAACCCCAAGCAGGTGGAGCAGTACAAGGGCGGGAAGACCACCGTGATCAATTTCCTGGTGGGCCAGGCGATGAAGGCCACGCGCGGACAGGCGAACGTGGCGCTGGTGACCGATTTGTTCAAACAGAAGCTGGGGTGAGGCATGTTGAAGGTTGGCGACAAAGCTCCCGATATTCGCGTTCACACCGACACGGGCGGCGATTTCCGGCTGTCCGAACTGAAGGGAAAGCGCGTGGTGCTGTACTTCTACCCGAGGGCCAATACGCCGGGCTGCACGGTGGAGGCCTGCGAGTTTCGCGACGGCATTCAGGCGTTTGCGAAGAAGGGCGCGGCGGTGGTGGGTGTGTCGCCCGACAAGCCCGCGGCACAGGCCAGTTTCAAAGCCAAGTTCGATCTGCCGTTCACGCTGCTGGCGGATGAAGACCGGGCCGCGGCCCAGGCCTACGGCGTGTGGAAAGAGAAGAACATGTACGGCAAGAAGGTGATGGGCATCGAGCGAAGCACCTTCGTCATCGGCCCGGACGGCAAGATCGAGAAGATCTATGCCAAGGTCAAGGCCAAAGGGCACGCCGCGGAAGTGCTGGCGGGGCTGTGAACGATTTTACCCGGAATATATTGACACGCATATATTATCCGGGTAAAATTGAGCGATGGAAGAGATCCTAACCTACACCGCCTTCGTCGGCGAGACACTCATCGCCTCGGGAACCCTTGAGACTATGCTCCCGGTGATCAAGGCGAGGTTTGATCGGGACGCCAGCACTCTTTTCCTCATCTTCGAAGACCAGAGCGGTCGACAGGTGGACTTCGACCTTCGCGGCTCCGTGAACGAAGTTGTGGCGCGCGCCCTGCCTGCGCCGCCTCGATCCGGCCCGGGCCGTCCGAAGCTGGGCGTGGTCTCACGCGAGGTTTCGCTGCTTCCCCGCCACTGGGACTGGCTGGAGCAACAACCGAATGGGGCCTCGGCGGCGCTCCGCCGGCTGGTCGACGAGGTGAGAAAACGCGAGCCCGGCAAGGAGCGCGCGCGCCTGGCAACGGAGGCGGCCGGCCGGATACTGTCGGCGCTAGCCGGCAACCTCCCGGGCTATGAGGAGGCCAGCCGCGCCCTCTACGCGGCTGACCGCGCACGGTTTGAGGAGCTGATTCGGGACTGGCCCGGCGACATTCGGGCCTACATCCAGCGCCGGGCGGAAGACGCTTTCGCCAGTGGTTTTCGGCAAGCGGAGTAACGAGTATGCACTTGGCTGTGGGGCAGCCAATCGTGGCTGCCGCCGGCTTTCAGCCGGCGACTCCGGCTGCGAAGACTCGCGCACGACGCGAAAAGGCCGCCTGAAAGGCGGCTGCGGGCAGGATTGCCCGCCCCACAA
>Ga0182021_10001270_pt1 | contig 28670 bp, 18 predicted proteins | sample 612E3MmetaG_FD_120493 | JGI IMG/M metagenome (GOLD analysis project Ga0182021, IMG submission 120493) | Permafrost microbial communities from Stordalen Mire, Sweden - 612E3M metaG (Illumina Assembly) | ecosystem: Environmental > Terrestrial > Soil > Wetlands > Permafrost | place: Sweden...
GCGCTGGCAGCGCCGGCCGGCGCCATCGCGCGCCGCTCCGGCCCGATCGTCCGCCCGCTGCGCCGGCTCATTCGGCCGCCGAAGTCGCTCCTGCGCGACCTTGCGGGTCTCGTGCCCGCGTTTCTCGCCGGGGCCGGCGTCTCCCTGGTCGTGGCCGGGCTCTTCAACTACTTTTCGCCCCCGGCCACGGCCGGGCCCAGCCCGTCGCCGAGCAACGTCGTCGTGTCTGCCTCACCGGTGCCGTACACCCTTCCGCCGCTGGTGACGGCGCGGCCTTCGGCTTCGGGCAACGCGTCGCCCGGCTCGTCGGGGCCGGCCCTGGCCATCGCCACGAGGGTAGTCATACCGGCGCTCAACATCGACCTGCCCATCGTTGCTTCACCCCCCAACGAGCAGTTTCCGTGGTGCCGCGCGGCCGAATACCTGAGTCTTGGCAAGGTCTACGCCTACCCCGGAGCCCCGCAGGCCACCTACATATACGCCCATGCCCGGGTCCCGGGGTTCTGGAACCTGCTCGTGCAGTCCAAGATCAACAACGGCGCAGCGATGATCGGGATGTGGGCGGAGGTCTACACGGACGACGACGAGAACCACGTCTACCAGATCACTCAGGTGATCCGCCACGTCCCGCCCACGACGTCATTTGCGGACAAGGCGCTGGCCGCCACGACGGATGAGCTGTGGCTGCAGACGTCGGAGGGGCATCCCAACTCCTCGCTGAAGCTCCAGATCGTCGCGACGCCGATCGGCGTGCTGGCGGCGTCTCAGGCGGACGCCCATCCGAAGAACACCGCCGTCGTCTGCTCGGACGCGCCGTTCTGTACGGGACCGAACCAGGGCGGCTGCCGCCGCTAGAGCTAGCCGGACGCCCGGTCCGCTAGATCCAGTCGACCTTGCGCAGTATCGCCACTGCTATCGCGGCCAGGATCACGCTTCCCAAGGTGACGATCCAGAAGCCCGGCCCTTCGTCGGCGCGGAAGGCGGCCTGGGCCTCGCTCATGCCGAAGATGCCGGCGACCGCGCCGATCCCCGCCACCACGACGGTCACGCCTGTCAGCCGCTTCATGATCAGCGACAGGTTGTTGTTCACCGTGGACAGATACGCCTCCAGCGTGGCCGAGGCGAGTTCGCGGTAGGTGTCCAGCTCGTCGGTCAGACGGATCAGGTGGTCGTAGGCGTCGCGGAAGTAGAGCCGGTTGTCGGCCGAGATCGGCACCTCCTCTCGGCTCGAGAGAACGTTGAACATCTCGCGCTCGGGGGCCGTGATGCGGCGAATCTCGATCAGGGCGCGCTTGAGCTCGAACAGTCGCGCCAGGAGACCCCGGTCGGCCCTGTCGACGACTTCGTCCTCGAGCGCGTCGATCTCGTCCCCGAGGCGGTCGAGGATCGGGAAGTAGGCGTCGATCGTGTCGTCGCACAGCGCCCACAGCACGTAGTCCGGACCGCGCCCCAGCGCTTGGGCGAGCCCGACGCGGATGTGATGCGTCGCGCGCGGATCCCACCACCGGCTGTGGCCGCTGAGCAGGACCCTCTTGCCGAGAACGAAATCGAGCTCACGGTCGTAATACTGCCCGCCGTCGAATCCGAGCGAGAAGACGACCACATGGAGCAGCTCGCCGATCTGGTCGATCTTGGCTCGCTGATCGCGTTCGGCCAGATCTTCGGCCAGCAGCGGATGAAGCTCGAGGATGCGGCAGACCTCGGCCAGAAGGCCCGGCTTCGGTTCGCAGACGTCGACCCAGACGCGGGCTTCCGGGGTGGCGACGGCCCTCCGGAGCTCGGTCAGCGCCGGGTCGCCTTCGAGATCGCGCAGGACGCCGGCCTCGAGCGAGACCACACGGACGGTGTTCGGCAGCTGGGCCGGCGGCGTTGCCGGCGGCGTGGTCGGCGTGGTGGTCGGCTTCGAGCCGGCCGAGGCGATCGAGCTCACCGGCATGTCCGGGTGCACCGGCGGGGCCGGGCGGCCGGCCGGCTCAGAAAGCGATCGATCTATCATGAGCCGTCTCCTCGGTCGAGCCTTCGGCCTCATCTGCCGCGCCCTGCCCTCGCCGCGTTCGCAGCGCCAGAGCCGGGACGACCGCGACCAGTGTGACCGCCGCAGCCACCAGGAAGACGCCGACCAGTATCGAAGCTGCCTTGTTGGCCGCCCAGATTTCGAGCGACTGCGCCACGAGCCCGTCGTGCAGAGGTCGATCGCGTAGGTACGCCGGAATGTACTGCTTGTAGGCATCCCCCGAGCCGTAGATCTCGTTGGAGATGCGTGTGATCGTGGTGGAGCCGAACGCCGTGAGCGCGGCCATGCCGACGGCCATGCCGATCATCCGGGCCACGGTCACCGTGGCCGACGCGGCGCCGAACGCCCGCCTGCCCGCGGCTTCCACCGCGGCCGTGGATCGCGGCGTGACCGTCAGCCCGAAACCCAGGCCGAAGACCGCCGCCGATGCGGCGAACTCGTTGGTCGGCACGTCGGGGCTCCAGCTCGACATCCAGGCCAGGCCCCCGCCACTCAGTGCCAGACCGACCAGCGTCATCAGCCGAAGGGAAAGCCGGCGAGTCAGGAAACCCGATAGGAGCGCGCCCAGGGCCATTGCCCCGGCGAGAGCGCCGAGCACCACCCGCTGCTCCGCCGGACCGCCGTACAGAACGCGGTCCACAAACACGGCCCCGCCCACGATCGCGGTCGCCATGCCGTACCCGGTCAGCAGCGAGATGAGCGCGGCCGAGCTGAAGACCCGGTCGGCGAACAGGCGCGGGTCGAGGAAAGGGTCCGGCCGGCGCAGGCCGTGGACGATGGCGGCGAGAAGGGAGACGACGCCGAGCGCAAGGAGCGCGCCGATTGCCAGCGCGATGGGCACGCCGAAGACCTCGTCGCCGCTGCCGACGAGGGTGACCCCAAACAGGGTGGCGGCCAGGCCCACGGTGAAAAGCAGGGCTCCGAGCAGATCCAGTCGAGCAGGCACGCGGGGGGTGTCCCAGCCGGAACTGGCGGCCCAGGCGATGGCAAGCCCGCAGATGCCGAACGGGACGTTGACGTAGAACACCCAGCGCCAGGCCGGCAAGACGGTCCCGATGAGCGGGCCGCCGCTGATCCCGAGCTGCGCCAGCGCGGTCCCCGGTTGGACCGTCTCCAGCACCGCGGCGCCGACGAACGGCCCGGCAGCCATCCCCAGGAAGGTCAACGCGCCGATGATCCCCAGGGCCCGGGGCCGGGCCGGCCCCTCGAAGAGATGCGATGCGGCGGCGGTGGCGACGGGGATGATCGCGCCGCCGCCCACTGCCTGGACGAGCCGGGCCGCGATCAGCTGGTCGAGATCCTGTGCGATTCCCGCCAGAAACGAGCCGACGGTGAAAACGGTGAGGGCCGCCAGGAAGAGACGGCGAGCGCCCCACGTGTCGGTGAGGCGGCCCGCCAGGGGCATCGTGACGACGTAGACCAGCAGGTAACCGTTGATGATCCACGACGCCTTGCGCAGGTCCGTCCAGTCGGCCAGCGTGGCCAGGATCTGGGGCAGCGCCACGGCCGTGACCATCAGCTCCAGGCCGGCCAGGAACACGCCGAGGCCGAGGACCGCCAGAAGCAGGTAGGAATAGCGCCGCTGCATAGGCGTGAGTTTAGGGGAGGCCGCCGCGGATGAATGGGTCCCGGCCCCCGCGGCATTGCCGCACGGGGCCGCTCGGCGGGCGCGAGAGACTACGCCCTGCGACAACCCGCACCGCGCGGCCAGGTCCACCTGCCGTCAGCCGAGCCGCTGGCGCAGAGCTCTCACCGATCGCCCGAACCTCTGCCGATCCATCCCCGCAGAATGCGCCGCGCCGATCGACCCGAACTTATCTGCAACTGCCTCGACCCGGACCCACGCCGCCGCACGGCCCGCCAGCGCACCTTCCGGGCTTGACACCCCCCGCCCCCGCAACCTAGCATCAACCGGCCTTTATATATGGGCTCACTTCCGGGGCGCTGGCCGCCTCGACAGAGGTACGCGGGAACCCGCCGAGCGGCCCGCACGGGCCCGCAGGACTAGCTACGAGGCCGCGCACCTTGCCCTCCCCAGCGCACATCAGGACCACCGTCGCCACGATCATCGACCAGCCGGACGACCTGCGGGAGTTGCGCGTCTTCCACAAGGCTCTCGCGGACGTGAACCGCCTGCGCATCGTCCGAAGGCTCGCCGGTGGGCCGGCCACCGTGGGCGAGCTGATCGAAACCGTCGGCCTGAGCCAGCCCCTGGTGAGCTGGCACGTTTCGCGTCTCAAGGCGGCGGGCGTGGTCGAGACCAGGCGAACGGGCCGCGAGGTCTTCTGCCAGCTCCGCCCCAACGTCTTCGCCGAAGTGGCCGAACGAGAGCGCACCCTGCTCGGCATGCCCGCCCAGCCCGCCCAGCCCGTCGAGGCGCACTGAGCCGTGGGCGACCAGTCGTTCGTCTCTCAGGAGACGCGGGCCCGCGTTCGAGCGGCGATCACGCCGATCGCCCTCGCTGCCGGCAAGGTCGGCCTGACGCCCAACGCCCTGACGGTGATCGGCTTCCTCATCTCCTGTGTGGCCGCATTCGTCCTGGGCACTCAGAACTGGGTTGCGGGCGCGGCCCTGGTCATCTTCGGCGGCGCCTTCGACATGCTCGACGGCGGGCTGGCCCGCGCCCAGAACCGCGTCACGCGCTTCGGGGCCTTCCTCGACTCCACCCTGGATCGCTGGGGCGAGGGAGTCGTCTACATCGGGATCGTCGCCGGCTGCTCCAAGGCCGGCTTCACCTTCGGGGAAGTCGCGGCCGTCGCGGCCGCCGTGACCAGCTTCCAGGTCAGCTACACCAGGGCCAAGGCCGAGAGCCTGGGCCTGCACGGCGAAGTGGGCATCGCCCCCCGCGCCGAGCGGCTGGTCGTGCTGACGGTTGGCCTGGTCCTGGCGGGCCTCGATGGTGGCGTCGGCTTCATGGCGCGAGGCCAGAATTGGCTTGCCTGGGCACTCGTGATCATCGTCGTGACCACTTCGATCACCGCGGTTCAGCGTACCTGGCACGTCCGGCAACAGCTTCGCCAAGAGGAGCAGGCGACAAAGTGAGCGAGAAGGATCGCGGCCGCGCCGCGAACGTCGGGACCGGGGCCAGGTGACTCACGACAAGGCCGACCGCGCGGAGAACGCCGCGGCCACCAAGAAGTTCGAGGCGCCCCACCGCCTGGAGAAGGAGACCTTCCTCACCCACGTCGCGGGCGTGACGCTGCTCAGCTTCTGGCGGACCTCGTCGTGGATCCTGGGCCACCTCCCGGCCGGCCCGACGTACCGCGTCGGCGGCTGGCTGGCCATGGTCGGCTACGCCGCGAGCCCGGAGCGCCGCCGCTGGCTGCGTGGCAATTTCGGCCACGTCCTGGGCGTCTCGCCGAACGACAAGGCCGCCCATCGCATGGCCCGCGCCGCCTATCGGAACTACGCCCGCTACATCATGGAATTGATGCGCCTGCCGTGGATGAAGCCGGAGCAGATCGACCGCCTGCTGGAGGTCACGACCCTCGACAAGTTCTTGGAGATCTACCGATCGTCGCAGGGCGTCGTTCTGGTGGCCGCCCACCTCGGTAACAACGAGGCGGCGGCGGCCGGCTTCAAGAAGCAGGGTCTCGAGATCAACGTCGTCGGCGACGACAGCTCCTACCGCGAGCTGTACGAGTTGTTCGCGCGCCAGCGCGAGAGCTGGGGCGTGAAGATGATCTCCTGGCGCAATCTGCGCGGCGTCTTCGGAGCGTTGCGGCGCCACGAAGGCCTGGTCCTGCTGGTCGACTGGGGGTATCGAGAGGACGACGTCCCGGTCAAGATGTTCGGCGCCTGGACGACGCTGCCGGCCGGACCAGCCATCCTCGCGGCCAAACACGGATCGACGATCGTGCCGGTCTCGATCAATCGCCAGCCCGACGGCACGTTCCGCGCTGCGGCCGACGATCCGATCTACGTCGCCTCCGATTCCCCGGCGGATGTCGCCCGCGCGACGCAGGCGATCGCGACCGCGCTCGAAGGCCACATCTCGCCGGCTCCGGAGCAGTGGTACATCTTCAAGCCGATCTGGCCGGAGACGGCCGCGGAGGCGGCCGCCCTCGAGGCCCGGCATGAGGCCACGATGGCCGCCGACTCTGCCGGCTCCGTCGCAGGCGATCCGGGCGGCCCGCGCCGGCGCAAGGGTCGATGACTCCCGAAGCGTCCCCCTCGACCGCTCGGCAGCCGGCGAAGCCGGTCGAGCCCGCCGCGACCCTCACTCGACCGGGCCGCAGACCGGGCCCGGCTCCGCGCCGAACCCTGCGCTGGCGCGCCGCCGATCGAGTCGTCGCCGCCGCCGTCATCAGCGGCATGGAGCTGATCCGACGCATGCCCGACGCGCCGTTGTGGTGGCTCGGCAACACCGCCGGCAACATCGAGTACTGGGCGACAAAGGGCCGCCGCGACGAAGCCCGCCGCAACCTGCGCCGCGTGACGGAGTGGATGACCGCGCACGGCGTGGGGGATGACAAATACCATCGCGCGGCCACCGACCCGCGCGCGCTGGAGGCACTCGTCCGATCGGCCTTCCGCCATCACGCCCACTACTACATCGAGCTGGCTCGGGCGCCCCGCTTCGACTTTGCCTACCTCGACAAGCGGCTCGCGATCGACACGCCGGACGAAGTGAACGCCGCCCTCTACGAGCGCAGGGCGCTCATTCTCGTTGGCCTCCATTTCGGCACCATCGAGCTGCCCGGGTTCCTCGCCCTCCAGCGCCTCGGCCAGGTCGTCGCCCCGATGGAGTCGCTTCGCAACGAGCGCATCCAGGCCTACATGAAGAGGACGCGGGGCGTCATCGGCGTCCGCATCCTGACTATCGAAGAGGCCGGCCCCGAACTGCTGGCGGTCCTGCGCCGCAACGAGCCGATCGGCATCATCGCCGACCGCGACCTGACCGGCAGCGGGATCGAGGTCGAGCTCTTCGGGGCGAAGACGAAGATCCCGGCCGGGCCCGCGCTGCTGGCCACCGAGACCGGAGCGCCGGCCTACGTTTCGGGCGTGCGCCGGGTGGGCCCGGGCCGCTATCGTGGCGTTCTCTGGCCGGTGCCGACGCCCGGGGGGTTGAGCAGGCGGGAGCGGAGCCGGTCGATGGCTCGGGAAGAGGCGCTCCTGTTCGAGCGCGTCATAGCCGACGCGCCGGAGCAGTGGCTGGCCGTCTTTCACCCGATCTGGCCCGATCTGGAACGGGCGCAGGAGACCAAAACGGGAGAAGCCAGGTGAAGCTGGCCGACGGATCGAATCTGGGCTCACTCGATGTGGGCTCACTCGACGCAGCCCGCGCCGGTACGCGCCCCGGCAAGGCCGACGTGCACATCCATTCGATCGCCTCCGATGGCACCGCCTCGGCCGCCCAGATCCTCGACTACGCCGAGAACTGCACGGATCTGGACGTGATAGCCGTCGCCGACCACGAGCGAATCGAGGCCGCCATCGAATGCCAGCGCCTGGCTCGAGAGCGCGGCAGCCGGGTCCAAGTCGTGGTCGCCGAGGAAGTGACGACCCGCAGCGGGCATCTCTTGGGCGTCTTCCTGCAGGCTCGCCTGAGGCGCGGCCAGCGCCTCGAGACGACGGTCGCGGAGATACACGAGCAGGGCGGCCTGGCGATCGTGCCCCATCCCTTCTCCGCCTTCACGAAGGGGATGCGCAAGCATGCCATCGTGCGCGTCCACCTGTCGAAGGATCCGCTCGTTTACTGGGACGCCCTGGAGGGCTACAACCCCTCCACAGCGGGGCGCTACGGACGCGCCGCCACCGCCCGCATCGCCGCGGAGCTGGGGCTGCCGCTCGTAGGCAACAGCGACGCCCACACCCTCGACACGATCGGCGACGGCCATACGCTCTTCCCCGGCACCACGGCGGAGGACTACCGCGGGGCGATCCTGGCCGGTACGACGGGCGGCAGCTGCATCACCTGGGGCGCGGTCCGCGAGGTCCTGATCTACGGCCGCCAGGTTCGAAAGCAGGCCCGCGACGTCTCGCGCTGGGGCCGGCGGAACCTCCTCCACGACGATTCTCCGCGCGACCTGGGCGTTCCGACCGATCAGCTCGCGTTGCAGCGCGAGCGCGAGAGCCGCTACCTGATGGAGCGCGAGGCGCGCCGCCTTGCCGAAGGCTCGACGGCAAGACCGACCGACTGCGAGGCCGAGCCCAGCCTGGCCCGACGCCTGCTTGCGATCCGCCAGGGCCGTGCTCGGTCGACGGCGGCCGCCCGACGCCACGGGGTCGAGGAGCCGCCCTCATGAAGATCGGGCTTGTGACTCCCTACGTCTACCCGATCCCCGGCGGAGTCAACGAGCACGTCCGCTTCCTCTACGAGAACCTCCGCCTGCGGGGCCACGACGTTCGGATCATCACCAGCAGCCACGGCCTGCAGCGCTCCTCCGAGGGCGACGTCATCCGCATCGGCAAGGGCTTCAGCGTGCCCACCAACGGCTCGGTGGGCACGATCACGGTTTCGCCGCGATATGTCTCTCAGGTGAAGCGAGTGCTGGAGCAGGAGCGCTTCGACCTGCTCCATTTCCACGAGCCGTTCGTGCCGTTCCTGTCATTGGTCGTGCTGGGCCAGTCGACGAGCGTGAACATTGCGACCTTCCACGCCTACGCCGGGTTCTCGCCGGCGATGGAGCTCGGGAGCAAGACGCTGCAGGGCTACGCCGCGCGGCTGCACGGCCGCATCGCGGTCAGTGCCGCGGCGCGCCACTTCGTGGATCGCTTCTTCCCGGGCGACTACAAGGTCATCCCCAACGGCGTGAACGTGGGCCGCTTCCAGCGCGCCGTCCCGATTGCCCGCTGGCAGGACGGGACGCCGAACGTGCTGTTCGTCGGCCGCCTGGAGGACCGCAAGGGCCTGCCGCATCTGCTCAAGGCTTTTCGGCTGATCCGCAAGAGCGGCCTCGAGGCGCGTCTGCTCGTCGTCGGATCGGGGCCGCAGGAGCGCGAGGCGCGGCGCTACGTCATGACTCGCGGCCTCCAGAACGTGGAGTTTCTGGGGCGGGTGAGCGACGCCGAAAAGGCGCAGCTGTTCAGAACGGCGGACGTGTTCGTCTCGCCGGCCACGGGCCGCGAGTCGTTCGGGATCGTCCTGCTCGAGGCCATGGCCGCCGGCTGTCCGATCGTCTGCAGCGACATCCACGGCTACAAAGGCGTGGTCCAGCGCGGTCGCCAGGCCATCCTCGTGCCGCCGCGCGATGCCAAGGCGCTGGCCGCCGGAATCGGCGAGTTGCTCCGGGATCCGGCGCTGCGAGCCCGCCTCGGCGCGAGTGGCCAGGCCAGGGCCGAGCAGTTCAGCTGGGAGCGCGTGACGGCCAAGGTCGAGGATTACTACGGCTTCGTGATCCGCCGCCTGGCCGCCCAGGGCCAGCTGCCTCCCGGGTTCACGGCCGAGATCCCGCTGCCGCCGCGCCCTGGAGCCCCCGAAGTCTGAGTCGGCAGGTCGCCCGGCTTGCTGAGCCGCTAACCTCCGGCGCCCGTGGCGCCGCCCGCAGCGCCGCCGCCAGCTGAGTCGCCCGCGCCGTCGCTCGACGCTCCTCCCGAGCCGTCGCCCGCCGGCTCGTCTAGCGTGCCGCCCGCCGCTCCGCCCGCTGAGTCGCCTCCAGCGCCATCCTCCAGGCGCGGCGTGGCGGTCAGCCGCTGGCGGCGGCGGTACCCGTTGACGCGGCGCTCCTCAAGGGCCGCGTAGCCCGCCATCAGCGCGACGGCGAGCACCGCAATCGAAACGAAGATCGAGGCGCTGCTGATGAAGGCCACCGTCTGCGACGGTTGCATGTTGTCCGCGAACTGGAAGCCGTAGAACCAGGTTGGCAGGATGGCGTCGTAGACGTTGAGCAGCAGGTTTGGCATGGGCAGGGCCGACAGGTCCGGGTACAGAGCGACAAACGTGACCACCGCGAAGATGCACAGCGCGAGCACCAGGCGGCGCGAGTCGCGGGCGGTGATTGCGAGTATTCCCAGGCAAATGCCCAACACCGCCATGACGAGCGCCAGCAGGTCGGGCGGCAACGCCGCCTGGAAGATCACGTCGCGGGGACCGTTCGCGCCAAGCCAGAGGATCAGGACCCCAGCCACGGCAACGGGGAGGATTAGCTGGAAGATCCAGCCTCGATCCTCGTCGCCTTCCGGGGAAGCTCGACGCTCGAGGCGGATCAACGTCAGGGCGAGCACGGCCAATGCCGCCACGAGGACCAGCGCGATCAGGAAGATGCGCGCCTCGACGGTGAGCGTACCCGTCACGGAACCGCAGGCGGTGTTACCGAAGTAGTCGGTCGTAGATACGCGGGCGAGGCCGCACAACGGATACTTCGCTACCCACAGGGCAGCCGGAACCATCGCCGCCGCAACGGCGGCGACGCGAGCCAGCAGCCATGTCCTGCGGGACGGCCCGTGCCACAGTTCGGCCAGGAAATAAGCCAGGCCTAACAGGAAGAACGGCAGAGCCGTGTAGAAGTGGTACTGGAACGCAGCCCGGTCGATGCGAGCCCAGGACAGCCATTGCCAGAAGAAGGCAATCGCTATCAGCGCCAGGCCCAGGCTGCGCCGTTTGAACGCCTGCCAGCAGACGAAGGCCAGAGCCGGGATGGCCATCCACCACAGCACCGGGTTGCCGCCATCGTGGATCCATGAGCCAAGGTCCGGCCCGTAGCTGACGCTTTCGAACCAGACGGGCTTCAGGTCCAGGGGCCAGGCCCACCACGGCGAGCTGGCGGCATGCGTGGCGCGCAGGTCATTGTGGTACGCGTACATGGACTCGGTGAGCTGCATCAGCGTCTGGCCGGTGTGGCCGACAGGCCAGGCGTTCGTGCACGCCCCGCTGGTCGGGTCGGTGTGCCAGCACATCAGGACGGGCAGCGGGCCGCTGTCGGTCGTCTCCGGTTGCCAGGGCACAGCCCACGGGATGTACAGGGCAATGTAGACGGCTATCGGCAGGACCAGGAGACAGGCCGCCATCCACGCCGCCGGCAGACCGAAGCCGGAGCCAAGGCGCAACCAGCCCTCAGGCGCGGGAGAGGGCGGTCCGGCGAAGGACGATGGATCGTCCGCGCCCGGCGGGGCGGCAAGCGGCCCGAAGCCCAGCCTGCCGGCTACCCAGAATGCCACCCCAGGAACGACGATGCCGGCCGCACCGATCGCCAGGAGCGTGTGGCTGCCCTTCGCGATGCCTGCCACGCCTGCGACGATTCCGATCAACGCCGGAACGACGATGCCGAAGACCAGCTCCTGACGGGTCCAGGCGATGGGGTGGTAGGCGTTCGCCGCGGCTGCGATCGCGGTCGCCACCAGCATGATCAGGAAGAACGTGTAGTCCGGGCCGCCGTTCTGGTCGGCCGCGGGATAGAACCTCATCCCCCAGTAGAAGATCGGCAGGCTGACAAGGGCCGCGACCGCCACGAAGAGGATCTTGTCGGGCGTCGTCCGAGCCCGCACCACGGCGTAGTAGACGCCGCTCAACAGGACCGCCAGGCCGATCCCGAGGACGATCAGGAGCGCGGCGACGTTTCCCGTTCCCGGCAGAGTCTGCATCTCCGCGATCGCGTTCCAACCGAGGATGCCCGTCCCGGCGACCAGACCCAGGATGGCAATGAGCCGTCCCAGCGCCGACCGGATGAAGATCAGGATGCCGATGCTCGCGATGGCGTACAGGGCCACCCACTTGGATGCCAGGGCCAGCCCCAGGACCACCCCCAACAGCGGCATGCCGATCCAGAAAGTCAGCCACGACCGGCGATCGTTCTTCGCGCCTAGCCAGATATACGCAAACACGAGGTATGCCAGTAGCAGGAAGCCGCCGACGTACGTGTCGTTCATGGCGATGCGCGACTGAGCGAAGAGCATTCCGTCCACGCATGAGAAGAGGGCCACGAGCAGACCGACCGAGCGACGGCGGAAGAGGAGCCGCGCCAGCAGGTAGAGGCAGACCGCCATGAGCGCTCCGAAGAGGACGCCGACGATGCGCCAGGCGAAGGCGAACTGGCCGATGTCGACCGAGGCAATGTCGCCGTTGGATGCCACGGCGAGCAGATCCTGGCGGTCGGTGTTGGGCAGGTCCGGGGTCGCGTCCGCCGCGATGGCGACCGGATCGAACGGCAGCTTCGCGTCCGAGAAGACGGCGCCGCCGTTGGTTTCGATCGAATAGACGGTCCAGCCCGATCCGTCCGGAGTGCGACCGAGGGCCTGGGCGATCTTGGTCGAGTCGTCGAAGACGATCTTCGTGACCGGGCCGGGCGTCACCGGAATCTGCTGGTCGGGGTCCTTGATGATCGTCCCCGCCACTGACCCGACATCGACCACGAGGACCGAGTCGCCGGTGGCGACGTATGAGCGGTATGTGTCCGTCCTTACCTCCGGGCCGATCGCAATCGACGTCGCCGGGTGATCGCGGACGGCGATGTCGGGCAGCTGGCCGCCGGCTACGAGCTGGCGGAGCGCGGCGAACTGATCCAGCGTGAGCGTCCCCAGGTCGATCGGCTCTTCGTGGCCCGAGCCGGTCGCCAGGCTCAGCACCGTCTCGACACCGTGCGGAGTCTGGCCCAGCGCCAGGGCGATGGTCTGCGCCTCGGCCGAAATGTCCAGGGCCGGGCTTGAGCTGGTGGCGGGGGTCAGATCGACCGTTGAGGTGAGGATCCTCGAGGTCACGGTGAGGTTCCGCACGTCAATGATGCCGACGCCGCCGGTGTACGCGACCACGGCCTGCGGGTCACCCGATCTGATGGCGATGTCGGGCAGCTGGCCGGCGTCGATGAGTTGCTGGAGCGCGGTCAGCTGGTCCTGCGAGGGCGTGCCCAGGTTCAGGACCTGGTCGAGACCCGAGTTGGCCGGCGAGCTCAGAGCCGCGGCGACGTCCTCCGGCGCCATGCCCAGCGCTGAGGCGATGGCCTGGGCTTCGGCCGACACGTCCGGAGCTGGCGAAGCGGAAGGGGACGGCGAGCCCGATGCCGAAGGTGAACTGGGCGTCGGCGTCGGCGTGGGCGTCGTGGTCGGAGTCCTTACCACCGCTGTCGTGGTGGAACCCATCGGCGCGAAATCGGCTGTGCCATCCAGAACTTCGCGGGCCAGCACCTTGCCCGTGCCATCCACCGACACGATCGTTCCGGTGGCATCGACGGCCAGAATGAACGGCGGTGAGTCGGCATAGAGGTGAGCGATCGGGAAGCCCGTTTGGGTCGACAGTGTGGTCGCCGGTGCGGGCTGGCTATCCGCGCCAAGGCGCACGTCGTCGAGCTGGTACATGTCGATTCGCCATATCCGCCCGTCCGAAGTGCCGACGTACAGGTCACCCGTGCTGAATGCAATTGAGAGCGTGGTTGCTCCGGGGATCGGGTATGTCGCCTCGACCGCTCTGGTCTGGAGGTCGTATGCGACCACCGCGTCGCCCGTCGCGACGTAGAGACGGTCGCCCAGTCTCGCGTCGGGGTTGTCGCGGGGGTCGGTGGAGTCGATCGGCGTGGCCGCGCTGGCAGGCGTGATCCGCGGCTGGACGACCGCATCCTTCACCGTCACGCCGAGGTTGCTCGTGGCTGTGACTTTGTCGTCCGAGAAGACGACCAGGCCGCCGGCGATGGCGTACTTGGCCAGCATCGGGTGAGTCCACTCGTATGGCTGCAGGCGGATGCCGTACCGCCAGTCCTGCAGGAACTCCGTGGCGGTGCGGGCGTGGTAGACCTCGTCGAAGTGCATCTGCGCCGGCTCGTCGAGGCGATAGACCCGCATCGAGAGAATCACGGCGACGAGGGCTACCACGACCCAGATGTCGAGCTTGTCGAAGCGGCCTCTGGGCTCGGTCGCGAGCGACGCCGAACGATCCGGCATCGTCGACGGGCGGTTGAGCCAGTGCCAGGCTCGCATCACGAAGCCGGGGACGAACTCCGGGCGCCGACCGGAGGTCAGTTCATCGTCCTCGTAGTCCTCGTACTCCTCTTCGGCGTCGCCGGCTGTCTCGTCCCATCCTGGCGGCTGGCCGTCCACGAGTGTCGAGGCGGCGGCCGTGTCGACCTCGGGCCCGGTCCAGGGCTGGCGGCCAGCCCTTTCCGCCTCCCAGGTCGGCTCTTGGCCGGCCGGCGGCCGCATCTGCATCAGGGCCCACAAGCGCTCGGGTTCGCGGCCAGCCCTGTCCGTCTCCCAGGTCAGAACCTGGCCGGCGCGGGTTCGCATCTGCGTCAGGGCCCACAGGAAGGCGAGCCCCATCACGATGCCGGACAGCGCTATGGGCCAGATGAGCCCGGCCCACTCAGCGGACTTTAGGAAGGTGCCCAAATGGATCAGCCGAACCGCCAGCCAGCCGTCGTTGGTGGGAATGCCTTTGTATTCCACCAGCACGGCCAGCAGATTCGCGGTGTTGGCCAGCGCCAGGACCACGTAGGCGATCGTCCAGCGCCATGAGACGGACAGCAGGATCGCGCCGACCGCGAAGAAGGGGAACAGGTATCGCTCGTGCGCCCGAGTCGGCACGACGAAGAATGCGATGGCCAGGATCGCGAGAGCGACCACGATCGAAAGCCGATCGTCCCGCCAGGCCGCCCAAGCGCTCACCCCGACCATGACGGCCACCAGCAAGCCGTCGCCGACGATTGCGGCCGGGAGCCCGCCGATCAGCTGCCCGGCGAGCAGGAAGACGATCACGCCCACCGCGACCAGGCATCCCACGGCGAGCGCACGTAGCTCGGCCGGCGGCGAGAAGGCGGGCTTGCGGGGTTCGGAAGGCGGCCCGGCCTCGGCTTCCAACCGGCCCGCTTCGGGCGCGGTAACGGCGGGCGTATCCGACGGCACCGCGACATCGCCCCGATCCGTCGCCCCGGCACGCCTCCACGCGAAGGCGGCGACGGCGACGAGCACGAGGATCGTGGCCGCCAGGGCGATCGCGACATGGCTCGAGAACGGCCCGACGCTGAAGTACGGCACGGGGAAGCCGTTGTCGTACACCAGGGCATCGTGGATCCAGCCCAGGGTCTGATCCATGGCGTTGCCGGTCCCGTAGCCCACCAGCGCCCAGGGGTTGTAGGCGTTGAGTGTCAGATACGGGTACTCGCCGAAGGTGTTGATGATGTGGCTGGCGATCGAGCCGAACGCCATTGCCGCGAAGGCCACGACGGTGGCGGCACCGGCGGCCGCGGCCGCGAGATCGCGGGTCGCGGCCGAAACGTAGTCGGAGCGCCGGACCAGCAGGTAGACGCCCAAGCCGGCGACCAACCCCGCGGCCAGCGTCAGGAGGCCCTGAGGCGTGGCCAGGCGCCCGGCGAGCCCCACGAAGTCGAGGCCCGTGAATGGCAGGCAGATGACGGCGGCCGCGCCCAGACCCGACGCGATGGACGTCAGAACGCGCGTGGGATCGGGCCGGCCTTCGCGCGGCGCGAGCGACCGGCGGAGGATGACGAAGCCGACAAGGACGCCGAGAATGCCGAGCTGGATCTTGGTCAGCGCGGCAACGACGGCAAACACCGCGGCGAGCTCGCGGCGATCCCGCAGCAGCGCTCGCAGACCGAGAAGCATGAAGAAAGAGCCGACGACGTCCGCCTGGCCCCAGATCGCGCTGTTGAACCAGGTGATGGGATTGAACAGGACGATCGCGGCCGCGCCCACCGCCCGCCACCGCGACGCACCCAGCTCCTGCGCCATCACGAAGACGACACCGGCCAGGGCCAGGTCCGTGAAGATCGGGATCAGCTTGATCGACTCACCGACGCCACCGAACGGCGAGACGAACAGGCCCAGGACCCACAGGAAGAGCAGGTAGACGGGGGGATAGTCCAGGAAGCCGGCCTTGTCGTAGAACCCCATCGGGCCCTGCGCGACGAGTTGGCCGCTCCATCCCTGGAACGAAGCGAGGTCGGTAGGGAAGCCCGACCCCGGCAGTAGAACGTATGCGATGATGAGTCGGAGGGTCAGACCCAGGAATAGAAGGACGGCTATGGCGAGAACAGAGGTTTCGACACTGTCCGTTCCCGCTGCCGCGTTCCCCCGCGGGCTGGCCTCTCGCGTGCTCGGGCCTGCCAACCGAAACGGCCTCCTGGACGAGCGCTGAGGTGGAGCGGAGTATAACCCAGGCCACGCCTGGGGACGGCGCATCGACCGGCGCGGCTGCCGAACCGGCGGACGCCCTGGATCCCGACGCCGCCGGCGCTCAGGACGAGAAGGTCCGCCTGACGCCCTTCGTCTGGGGCATCGCCCTGATCGTACTGTGCCTGCTCGTCTTCGTCTTCACCAACCCGAACCGCCAGAACCCTTATGTTCACTTCGTCTGGCAGGCACAGGCGTTCCTCGACGGCCAGACCTCGATCGCGACCCATGTCTCGCCCTCGGCTACGTCGCCGGGTGACTCCTGGTACCAGGACGTCCAGCCGATCCTCGACGCTGGCGGGAACGACACGAACCGGGGCAACATTCCGTTCCCGCCGCTGCCGGCGCTGGTGCTGCTGCCGTTCGTGGCCGTCTGGCACCTGTTCACCAACGAGCAGCTGCTGGCCACGATCTTTGCCGCGCTGGACGTTGGGATCGCCTATTGGATGCTGGGCTACCTGCCGATCCGACAGGAGGTACGCCGGCTGACGGCGTTGTTCCTGGGACTGGGCACGGTCCTCTGGTACGCGGCCGCCATCGGAAGCACCTGGTTCTGGGCCCACATCGTCGCCGTTGGCTGCCTGCTGGCGGCGATCGGGTTCGCGCTCGCCGCGGATCGCGACGGCGCCGAGCCGCGGCCCCTCGCAGATGAGATCCCCGCGGCTCGGCGTGTGGCGTGGCCCGGCTGGTGGCGTTCGGCGGCGACGGTCGTCGTCCTTGGCGTGCTCGGCGAGCTGCTCTTTCGGCTGGCCGAGGCCGGCACGCCGACAGCCACCGTGGCCGGTGTGGGCGTGCTGCTGGCAGTCGGAGCCGCCATCCTGGCCCTCGCCGTGTCCGGCCGGCGCGGCGTTCTGCTGCCGCTGATCGCCGTCGCCGCCATCGTCGGCGGTGTGCCCGCGGCGCTTGTGCTCGGCGCTCAGAATCCGGCGGCGCTGGCACTGGTGGATGCCGCCGCCCTGGTGCTGGTCGTGGCGCTGGCGATCGCGGCCCGCGTTCGACCCGAACCGATGGAACGTGCGGCGACCGCCTTCTGGGACGCGACGGCTCGGCCGGAAACGCTCCAGGTGGCCGCCGGGCTCCTCTTCGGCCTCGCCTGCACGGCGCGACTGACGATCATCTTCGGCTTCCCGTTCCTGCTGCTCGTGGGCGGCGGCAGCAGCTGGTTGCGTCGCGGGCTGCTGGCCGGCGCCGGCGCGATGGTCCCGCTGGTTGCGCTGCTCGTCTACACGTACGCGGGCACGGGGCATCTCTTCAACCCCGTGTACGACTACCTGTACCAGCAGGAGCTCGGATACACCTTCCTCAACTACCACGCGGATTGGTCGATCGAGGACCTGCGCTACGTGCCGCAGAACCTGATGATCATGCTGTTCAACACGCCTGCCTTCAATCCGCAGACGCTGCCGAACCATTCGGGTCAGCTCTGCCAGCTGGGCCAGGCCCGAGGCATTTTCGACGTCGACTGCCCGATCGCGGTCCCGAACCCGGTCGGCAACAGCATCATCCTCACCAGCCCGGCCTACCTTCTTGCCCCGCTGGCCTTCATTCCGGCACTCTGGCGCAAGCTCGACCGCGTGACCGTGGGCGCCGCCATCGCGGTCGTCGCGATCGCCTTCATCAACCTCATGCACTTCAGCCAGGGCTGGGTCCAGTTCGGCTACCGTTTCAGCAACGACTTCGCTCCATTCGCTATCGTTCTGGTCGCGCTCGGTGCGAGCCGTCTGGGCCGCTACTGGTGGGTGCTGGTGCCGTTCGTGGCGGCCTCGATCGCGATCAACCTGTGGGGCACTGTCTGGGGAGTGATGCTTGTCTGGTGACGTTCTGTCGCGGACCGACGGCTCGTCGGAGGCGACCGCGTCTTCCGGTCGAACCGAGGCGATCCTGGGTCGACTCGAGCGCGCCGGCCTGAATCGCGATCTGGTGGTGGCGGCCTTCGCGCCGCTGGTCGGAGCCGTTGCGACGCTCTGGCTCGTCATCCCCACGCTCGCCCCCGGCCTGTTCCCCGGCGCCGCCGGTGGGGACACGGCCGAGTTCCAGACGGTCGCGCCGGTGCTTGGGACGGCCCATCCGACAGGCTATCCGGCGTACGTGATCCTGGGCTTCATCGCGTCGCACGTGCTGCCCTTCGCCGACGCGGCATACCGGATGAACTTGCTCCAGGCCCTTCTCGCCGCCGGGGCCATCGCCGGCACGATCGCCGTCGTCCAGTTCCTGACGGGGATGCGCTGGATCGCCCTGGCCACCGGTCTCCTGCTCCTGATCATGCCCGGGTTCTCGCCGGTGGGGATCTCGTTCCCCGCCTCCGGATTCACGACGACACCGGTCTTCTGGCGGCTGTCGACCTATGCCGACCCGCACATGTTCCATCTCGCCCTGGTGACGCTGCTCTTCCTGCTGCTTCTCGTCTGGGAGCGGCGGCGGACGGAGGAGGACCCGCAGAAACGCCGGCGGGCCGATCGCCTGCTCGTTGCTGCGGCCCTCGTGTACGGCGTCGCCTTTGCCAACCATTCGCTGACGGTGATGCTCGCCCCGGCCGTCGGCCTGTTCGTCCTGGCGGTGGCGCCGTTCATCATCCGGCAGTGGCGCCTGGTCCTGGCCTGCGCGGCCGTGCTGGTCGCAACGGTCGTGATCCTCTTCCTCGAATTACCGATCCGCGCGGCCATGCACGCGCCGGTGGTCTACGCCCACCCGGACACCTGGAGCGGCTTCCTGTACGTGGTTCTGGGCCAGCAGTTCGGGGGCATCCCATCGACCATCGGCGACGACCTCGGGGCCAAGTACGCGCTCGTGATGAACATGATCTCGAGCTGGCTCGGGCCGCTCGGCTATGTCGCCGCCCTCGGCCTGGGCACGAGCCTGGTGCGACGGCCACGCTACGTTCTCCTGGGCCTGGTAGCCGCGGCGATGACCTGCGCCTTCTCGGCCGCATACGCCAACTCGGACCTGGAGCGGTACTTCCTCGTCCCGGTCTTCGTGGCCTTCACGTTCGTGGGCCTGGGGCTGGCGGACGCCCTCTCACTGGGCATGTGGCTAGTCGGGAGCGCCGCCGAGCGATTCGCAGCCCCCACTTCCCCGCCGGCCCTGTCCGCCACGGCGCCGCCTGACGCAGCCACGGTCACGCCGGCCGCAGCCACGGCGCCGCCTGACGCGCCTGGCCGGGGCAACGCGGACTGGAGCACGCGGACACTGCTGCTGGTCGAGATCGTCGCGGCGGTGGCGCTCGTCGCCGCGAGCGCGGCCCTGGTCCCGGCGCGCCAGCACGCGCAGGACGCAGATCATCTCGGAGGGGTCAGCCAGACGAACCAGAACGCGGACGAGACGTGGATGCGGGCCATGCTCGCCCCGCCGGATCAAGGCGGCCTGCCGGCGGACGCGGTGATCGTGAGCTGGTGGGGCTCGTCGAATGCGCTGTGGTACGGCCAGAAAGTCGAGGGCCTCCGCCCGGACGTTTACGTGGTCGACGATCGGACGCGCCTGGACCAGAACCTGGGCCAGGTGTGGGACGTCATCGATAGTTATCTGGGCACGCGGCCCGTCTTCCTGGAGCGCCTCTACGGGGGCCCTGACGGGATGCAGGTGTTGAGCGTCATGTACGAGCTCAAGGACTTCACCCTGACCGATGGGGAAACGGTTTCGCAAGTCATCAGCAAGAAGGGCACGCCGTGAACGCAGGTGAGGACGCTCAGGGAGCGGGCACGACGGTCCCGGCCTCGAAAGTCGCCGAGCTGTCGTTCTTCTTCCCCGCCCACAACGAGGAAGCGAACCTCGAGGCACTCGTCGCCGAGGCGCTGGCGACACTGCCCTCGTTGGCGCAGAAGTTCGAGGTGATCGCCGTCGATGACGGCTCGAAGGACGGGACTCCGGCCATCGCCGACGAGCTGGCGAAACTCCATCCGAACGTCTTCCGCGTCGTCCATCACGCCACCAACCTGGGCTACGGGGCGGCGCTCCGATCCGGCTTCCGAGCGGCGCGATACGATCTGATCGCCTTCATCGACGGCGACCGCCAGTTCCGGGTGATCGATGTCGGCCGCCTGACGGAGCGGATTGCCGCGCCCGACTCTCCGGACGTCGTCGTAGGCTTCCGCCTCAAGCGCGCCGACCCCCCGATCCGGCGCTGGTACGCCCGCGTCTATCGCCTGTCCAACCGCATCTTCTTCGGCGTCCGAGTTCGCGACATCGACTGCGCCTGCAAGCTCTTCAAGCGCGGGGCGCTCGAGCCGATCAGGGTCGCGTCCGGGGGCGCCTTCTTCACCGCCGAGCTGCTGATCAAGCTCCGCTTCGAAGGGCGCCGCATCGCTGAGGTCGGCGTGCCGCACTACCCGCGCACGGCCGGCTCGCCCACCGGCGCGAAGCCCAGCGTGGTCTTCCGGGCGGTACGCGACTTCTGGTCGCTGCGGCTCCGCCTCTGGCTGGGCCGCTCGAAGGGGATGGGCCGCGGCGAGGCGATGCTCGGCTAGATACGGCCAAATCGGCCGGCGGCGCGGGCGGCGACGCCCGCCGGAGAGCTACTCCGCGGCTCCGGGGCCCTCGCGGTGGCCCTCTTCGAGGTCCACGTCCAGCGAGTTGACGAACTCCCGGAAGACCTCGAGCTTCTCGTCGACGTGCGTGTCCGGTTCGACGCCGGCCTTCTCCAGGACAGCCTCCGAGGCGAAGATCCGGACCCCGGTCCGAACCGCGAGGGCGAGCGAATCCGACGGTCGAGCGTCCACCTCGAAGGTCTGGCCGTCCAGCTCCAACTCGAGCGTGGCGTGGTACGTCTCCTCCGACAGACTGGAGATGATCACCCGCCGGAGCTTCGCGCCCAAGGCGGTCAGGGTGGACACGAAGAGGTCGTGGGTGAGCGGCCGCTCAGGGGAAACGCCCTGCAACCGTGTGGCGATGGCGTTGGCCTCCCAGGGGCCGATCCAGATCGGCAGATAGCGATCCCGCTCCGTCTCCTTGAGGAGGACGACGTGCTGGCTGGAGAGCATGTGGACTCGGACGCTCTCTACGACGACCTCGACCAGCGAGTCTGCCATGGCCGGATTATCCCACTCCCCGTCGGCCCTCGCGCCCGAGGCGAAGGTCTTACACGCGAAGCGGTCCGGCCGCTCAGGTCTTCTTGGGCGAGGGCGTGGGTTTGGCGGTCGGCGACGGCTTGGCGCTCGGCGCCGGTTTTACGCTCGGTGACAGCGAGGCCTTGACGCTCGGCGAGGGGCTGGCCGTCGATGGAGTCCCAAGCGGGGCACTCATGAGATTGCCGCTCTCGATCCAGAAGAGCGTCGGGTTCGAACCGTTCGGACCGGTCCGAACGAACATCCCCGCCAGAGCGGAGAAATACGCGGAGTTGCTCGGAAGGACGAATTCCTGCACGTACTTGCCGTTGATCTTGGTGAACGAGACGACCCGCCGACCGACGCCGTCGTAGGCGTAGAGGTTGCCCTGATCGACCTTGTCGGCGTCGGCGGAGATCTTTGTGAAGAAGGGGGGCGCGGGTCGCATTACGGTGTCGCCGGGCGGGTCGGCCGTCCAGCCTCGAATCTCCTGGCCGGAGTCGAACCTCCTGACCACTCCGTTGTCGGCCAGGTAGACGCTGCCATCGATATACATGTCATCCACCTGGGACACGGTCAGGTTCTGGCCGTTCAAATAGTCCGACCGCGCCGAGGCGTAGTAGCCGCTGCCGTCGCTCGACTCCAGATACTTCAGGACCTGTCCGGCCGACGGAACCACGGCGTAGAGAGAGTACTGGCTGAGGTTGTAATCGGTCAGGAAGGTCCCGATGACCTTGACGTTGGAGCCCCACGTCCCGGAGTCCTGAACGTTGATCTGGAGCAGTGTGCCATCCCCGGCCGCGGCCGCGGCCGCGGGCCGCCAGCGCCACAGGTTGTTGGCGCTGTCGAGGATGAGCACGTCCTGGAGGCCGCCCGTGGTCAGCAACATGGGCGTGGCCACGGTACCGCCGCCATTCGGCTGCTCGCCCTTGACCGCGACCTGACGCTTGGCTCGCGTGACCAGATCGACCCGGTAGACGGAGTCGTCCGTCTGGTCGACGACGTAGGCGGCCCCGTCGGGACCGAGCACCACCGCGCCCAGTTCGTCGGTCCCGAACGAGAGAACGACCTGCGGCACGATCACGTTGACGTGGTAGTAGATGTCGAGATCGCCGAGGACCTTCGAGGAGAGGTCGGCCACGTCACTGCTGGGGTAACCGTTGGTCCTGGCGACCTGCAGGTTCCTGTACGCATCTTCGAGGTACGTCCTGGCCGTCGGGGGATCGCTCAAGAGAAGGTCGCGGCCGTTGCCGTGGACCGCGAACCAATCGCTCTGGGCCGACAAGTAGGCAGCCTGGGCGCGACTCATCTGGTCTACGTCCACCTCTCGACGAGTCCCGGCCAGGTAGAAGAGCGAGGCGCCCACGACCGTGAGAACGAGAAGCAGACCCACGACCGCGCTCGCGACGCGGCGCTGGCGCTCGCGCTGGACGGCGATCGGGGTGACTCGAACGCGCCGGACCGGTCGCCGCGGCATCCGGTCGAAGATGCCGTAGACGCTGTGGCGGAGCATGCCGTCCGCCGTGCGCTGGACCTGCTTGGCCGAGTGCTGGACATTGGAGACGCCGTCGACGACCGTCTCGGCCAGCGGGATCGGCGAGTGCTCCGGCACGCCGGCCAGCGAGTCGCTCGGCCAGACCGGCTTCAGGGGCTGGCTTTTCTGGGTGACCGACACCTCGTCCGCCTCGAGGGCGATCATGCCATCACCACCTGCCACACCGAGACCGCCGCCGGCCAGCTGGCGGTAGATCTGGTCGATGGCGACCTGAGGGTGGAGCTGGATCACGGCGTCCTGGATCGGCGCCAGGCCGATCCGGCGAGTGGCGTTGGGAGAGATGAGGATGATGCTGTCGCCGCAGAGGAGGTCGCCGTGCCAGACCTCGGGATCGGCGCCGTCTTCGGACGGCAGTCCACTGGCCGGGTCGGGCTCGGGCAGGGTCAGCAGCCTGGCCTCGCGAACGAGGTAGGCCTCGGCCGGTCCGACGGTCGCGACGTACAGCTCGTTGCTCCGGACCACGGCTACGGCGATCCCGATGGGGCCGCCCTCGCCCTGCCTGGGGACCAGCCGCTCAGTGACGCGTAACTCGCGGTTCGCCGCCTTGATGGCCTTCTTGAGGCAAACGCTGATGCCGGCCGACTCGTCGTAGTAATACTCGTGCCGGACGCGCTCGGCGACCATGTTCGTCGCAGACCGAAGCTCACCCCCGCCCTCGCCCGTCACGACCAGGTAGAGGTTGCCCTTGGTTCGGATCGTCGATCCGATGCTGGGCTCCACGACCAGAACCGTGTCTGGTGAGTCGGGCGGTCTCTGCGACTCGGCTACGAGGCCGAGCTTCATGTGAAGGCGGACGGTCATGACGACTGCTAGCAGCGGCTGTGGATCTGTCCCGGGATCGGCAGGTGGCGATTATACGTGCCTTGCCGTGATGCGAAGCTGGCGCACGGGGCTGCGCACGGCCGACCGCAGCGCGGCCACCAGCTCCGGGGCCCGGAGTCGCAGCTCCTGAGCCACGATCGGCTCGTCCGCTTCGACCTGGACCACTCCCTGCGAAAGGGCCACGACCCGGCAGGCTCCGACGGCGGGCGGGACTCGTTCGGCCACGATCCTCTGCCAGGCAGTCATGGCCGCCGCCAGCTCGAGCTCGTCTTCGAGGCCGAGCTGGCGAGCCGCGTCGGGAAGCAGATCGCCCAGCCGCTCCATGCCCCGCCGACCGGACCCGCCGCTCTCTCCCCGATCGCCTTCCCGCCCCGGGCCGCCAGGGCCCACGCCGCCGCGCTGCCCGCTCACGCCCCGCCCTCCTCGACCCGCGTTCCCTCGGCATCCGCGACCACCCGCCAGGCGCGCGCCTGCCGCCGCAGATCCGGGTCCAGATCGTCGGGCACAGTCGTCGTGATAAGCGCCTGGGGCAGCCCGGCAATACGGCGGACCAGGTGGCCGCGGCGCAGTGGATCGAGCTCGCTGAAGACGTCATCGAGCAGGAGCAGCGGGGGGCGGCCGTCGAGGGCGGTGAGGAGGTCCATCTCGGCCAGCTTGAGAGCGAGGATGGCCGTCCGTTGCTGGCCGCGCGACGCGAACGTCGTGAGGTCGCGGCCGCCGAGGCGAAAGACCAGGTCGTCGCGGTGCGGGCCCACGAGCGTGGTTCCGTTCCACGCCTCTTTCTCGGCCGTCTCGCGCAGCCTGCGGGCCAGCGCGTCCCGCGGCGACTCACCGGGAAGCGGCGGCGTGGTCGTGGCGTAGTCCAGCGCCAGCGGCTCCTCCGCCGGGGCGATCTCGCGGTGAGCGGCCGCCAGAGGCGCTGAGAGCAACTCCAGGAGCCGCAAACGGGCCGCCACTACCGCTGCGCCCGAGGCCAGGAACGGCTCGTCCCAGTAGCGCAGCTGGGCATGGTCCGCCTCGCCGTCGCGGATCTGCCGGAGCAGGCTGTTGCGCTGGGACAGGGCACGCGTGTAGGTGGAGAGATGCGACCCGTACATCGGATCGTGCGGCCCGGCGAGCTGGTCGAGCGCCGTCCGCCGCAGGGTCGGCGGGCCGACGACGAGGAGCATCTCCTCGGGCGCGAAGAGGACGGTCCGCAGATGCTCAGCCAGGGCCGCGGGACGGCGAGGGACGCCATTCACCAGGATCCGCTTGCGCCCGCCGGCCTGGAGGGAAACGTTCAGCGCGATGCCAGGCGGCGGCACACCGTCGAGCGCGGCCCCGAGCACCCCGGGTTCGTCCTCAGGCGCCGATGGTGCCTCCTCGGTCCTCATCACACCCACGACCCCCTCGACCCGCAGGAAGTCGGCGCCCCAGCGGATAAGCTCGGCATCGACGGCAGTTCGATGCGAACGGCCCAACGCCAGCAGCACGATGCCCTCGAGCAGAGTCGTCTTCCCGGCTGCGTTCGGACCCCAGATGAGCTGCGGCCCGGGACCCAGCGTGAGGTCCAGTGAAGCGTAGCCCCGGAGATTCCGGAGAGCTAGAGAGCGAAGCAGCGTCGGCGGCCTTGAGCCGGGCCCGACCGGGCTTTCCTTCGAGATCTGCCGCTCCTAGGAGGTCGTCTTGACCGGCATGACGACATGGACGTAATCAGCGTCGTCGACCGGCCGGAAGACACCTGGGGAAAGGGGGCCGTTCAGCTCGATCGAGAACTGCTCGGTCGGAACGTTCGCCAGAACGTCGACCAGGTACTTGGCGTTGAAGGCGATCGTGGTGCCGTCGCCCTCGACCTGAGCCTCGACCTCGCTGTGGTTGTCGCCGATGTCGGCCGCGGCGCTCACGGTCAAGCCCGTCGCGGATTCCTTGCCGATGTGGAGCTTGACGATGTTGGCGGACGAGAAGGCGATGAAGCCGGCCAGGCGGACCGCCTTGAGCAGTTGATCGCGGTCGACGGTCGCCGTGGTGGTGTGGCTCTTCGGCAGCACCTGCTGATAGTTGGGGAATTGCCCGTCGATCAGACGGCTCACCAGGTCGATGCCTTCGACGTGGAACAGGATCTGATTGCGACTCGGTGCGAGAACGACACTGACCGGGTCGTCGGTCTCCGAGAGAACCCGGCCCAGGGCGTCGAGCGAGCGGGCCGGGATGACGATGCTCGTCTCCTCCACGGGGTCGAGGATGGTGATCGTCTTGACCGCGATTCGGTAGTTGTCGGCCGCCGCGAATGTCAGCCGCGTGCCTTCGAAACGAGCCAGGACGCCGGTCAGGATCGGTCTGGCCTCATCGGACGCCGCGGCGAAGGTTACCTCGGCGAGGGCTTTGCGCAGGACATTCTGGGCGATCCTGGTCGTAGGCTTATCGCCGGCGGTCGGGATCGCCGGGAACTCCTCGGCATCGATCCCTTTGACGCGCGTCTCGAACCGACCAGCCTGGATGTGCAACGTTTCCTGGGCCTGGAGCTCGAGGTCGACTCGCTCGTTGGCCGGCAATCCGGCGACGATGTCGGTGAGAAGCCTGGCCGGCGTGGTCGTGGCCCCACCAACCTCGATCTTGCCGGGCACCCAGTAGGTCATTCCGATCTCGAGGTTGGTGGCGGTCAGCTTGAGACCACCGTCCTCGGTTCGAAGAAGGACATTGTTCAGGACCGGCAGGGTGCTCCGTGTTGGGACGGCGCGGCTGACGACCTGCAGACCTCGAGCCAGGTTCTCCTGCATGACCGAGAGTTTCACTTCGGCTTCACTCCCCTGAGGACGGACGTGGCGGGCAGACTGGGTTGCTGGGTGACGGGCAGCGATCCTACTCTTCGTTGATTGTCCATCTATCTTCTCATCCCGTCATCACCATCATCATGATGTGGAGACTGTGTGTTCGCTGCGTGGCCACGCTCAGGACGGCGGTGGAGAGATGATCCGGGACGGTGGACGGGCGACGCTGAATTGAGGATGACCGCGCCCCAGTGTTGTGGAGAGATCGGCCTCTCGGTCGGTGGCCACCTTCCGGAGCGGCGATTCGACCACTTCCCCGTCCGCAACGAAGGGCGGGCTTCTCCACACGCGACCATGGTTATCCACGGTTTCGACCCGTTTATCCACGGCGCGAGCCCGCCGGACCGCCCAATGCGGCAGTCGCCGCTCGCCGTCGAGCCACAGGCGCCAACGTAACAGCCGCCCGCCCGCCCGAGCAACCGAGCCGCCGTTCAGGCGAGGCGAGACCTAGGCGCTGCCGCGGAGCGGAGCGAGCGCGCTTAGATGCGCGTGAGCGAGCACCACAGGGAGCAACAACGGGATCGCCCGCCGGAACGGCGGCTCCTATTCGGCGTAGATGAGCTCTCGAACTGCGGCCAGCTCGCGGCGCAGCTCATCGTTGATGCCCATTTCGCGATTGATCTTGTCGCAGGCGTGCAGGACCGTGGAGTGGTCCCGGCCGCCCAGCTCGGCTCCGATGCGCAGCAGCGAGACGTCCGTCTCCTCGCGCATCAGGAACATCGCGATCTGGCGCGGCACCACGATCGCCTTATCTCTCTTCTGTCCCTTCAGGGCCTCGATCTGGACGCCGTAGTAGTCCGACACCGCGCGAGTGATGCGCTCGGGCGTGACCTGGCGCTTCTTGGGGTTGTAGAGGACGTTCGAAAGGACCGCTTGGGCCAGCTCGATCGTGATCGGCACCGCGCCCATGCTGGCGTACGCGACGATCCGATTGAGGGCACCTTCGAGCTCGCGGATGTTGCTGACGACCTTGCGGGCAATGAACTCGAGCACGTCCGAACTGACCGGTACGGCCTGCTCTTCCGCCTTGGCGCGAAGGATGGCGATCCGGGTCTCAAGGTCCGGCGCGGTCAGGTCCGCGATGAGGCCCCATTCGAAGCGACTGCGGAGCCGCTCTTCGAGCGTCAGGATCGCCTTGGGCGGACGATCCGACGAGAGCACGATCTGTTTGCCGTCCTCGTGGATGGCATTGAACGTGTGGAAGAACTCCTCCTGGGTCCGCTCCTTGTCCGCGATGAACTGGATGTCGTCGATGAGGAGGAGGTCGATCCGGCGGTAGCGGGCCCGGAACTCGTCGATCTTGCCCTGCTGGATGCTGGTGATGAACTCGTTGGTGAACTTCTCGCTGGTGGCGTACACAACGCGCTTGCGCGGGTAGCGGGCAATCACCGCATTCCCGATGGCATGCATCAGATGGGTCTTGCCCAGGCCCACGCCGCCGTACAGGAAGAGCGGGTTGTAGGCATGACCGGGCCGTTCCGCGACCGAGAGGCTGGCCGCGTGGGCCAGGCGGTTCGCCGACCCGACGATGAAGTTGGAAAAGGTATAGCGCGCGTTGATGTTGGTGGAGGCCCCATCGGGCGCGCCAACGCGCGTGGCCTCGACCCGTACAGGCTGCGACAAAGCCGGCGCCGCGCCGTTGGCCGCGGACGAACCGCTCGAGCCATTGGCGGCGGCCACGCGGGGTGTTTCGCCGGCTGGGCGAACGACGAACTCGACCTGGACGCTGTAGCCGACGATGCGGGCGAGCGTTTGGGAGATCAAGGAGCGGTAGCGCGTCTCGAGCCAGTCCTTGGCGAAACCGTTGGGGACCGCGATCTTGAAGCGGCTGTCGTCGACGTCGACGAGCACCGTGTCGCGGAGCCAGGTTTCGAAATTGGCAGGAGACAGGGAGACCTGAAGCTCTCCCAGTGCCGCACGCCAGACTTGTTTAGCGTCCATCGAGGCAGGCTTAGTCCCAAGAGACGGAGATGGATAGCCAGAATCATGACGGACGCCCGCTTCCGCTTTCACCTTCCGGCGCCGTGAGGTCGACCGATCAGGCTCTCCTCCGGAGCAGTCTGGCGGTCCTCACGGTCCCTCCGGGCCGTGGCCCTGGGGTTGTCTGGCGCCGCGGGCCGCCGAAGAATAGCACCGCCCCGGCGGCTCCGGCAAGGCTTGGACCGCATCCGAATCGTATACTCCTGGGGAGTATCGGGTGACCGACCCGTTCCGGCGGTCCGGCCGGTGCCGCCATGGCCCCGTCGTTTGACACTGTGTGGATCACGTTCATATAATCCGCCGGCAGACGCGCTGAAGCGCTCGTGTGGCGCCAGGCGCGTTCGCGTGCCTTTCGGGGTATCCTGACCCCGAGGCCGAATGGAGAGATACCCGCCGTCCGATGA
>Ga0182021_10001271_pt1 | contig 28644 bp, 21 predicted proteins | sample 612E3MmetaG_FD_120493 | JGI IMG/M metagenome (GOLD analysis project Ga0182021, IMG submission 120493) | Permafrost microbial communities from Stordalen Mire, Sweden - 612E3M metaG (Illumina Assembly) | ecosystem: Environmental > Terrestrial > Soil > Wetlands > Permafrost | place: Sweden...
GCCTCAGGTGACTTTATGCCAGGTTTGCCGTTAGGAGCAGCCGACTTGCATAAAAAGCTTTCCAGCAATTTAAACTGTTGCGGGCTGGTGGAATTTATTGTTGAATTCACTGAAGGGATTGCCGCAAAATCGTTTGCCGGATTTTTTTGTCGGTTTTCACTGAATTGTCCGATATGCTCCGGCGCTTTTTTTTTGAGAAGAACAATGGGCGCTGCCGGGGAATTTAAGCTTTTCTTTTCTGTTTTGTTTAAATCATATAATCCTGAAATTGAAGCAATGTCTTTAAACATCAGAGCGAAAGGTTTTGCAGGCCTTGATTTTCGCTTTCTTAATTCTGCAACAGCAGCGCGGTTGGTTGCGTCACACGCCACCTGGAAACCTCCGAGGCTTTTTATACCAACAATAAACCCCTGCCGTAGAAATTTTGCGGCATCGGCAATAGGATCATCAGCACTTATAATCTTGCCCTTGCTATTTAAAAGTTTTAACACAGGGCCGCAAATATTGCAGGCATTCGGCTGGGCATGAAATCTCCTGTCGCGCGGGTCAATATATTCAGCATTGCATTCAGGGCACTGAATAAATTTTTTCATGGTGGTGTTCGGCCTGTCGTAGGGCATACTCTCTATGATAGTAAACCGAGGACCGCAATTTGTACAATTGGTAAACGGGTAATTAAAACGCCTTGTGTTTTCAGGGTCATTTATATCACGGATGCATTTATCGCAGGTTGCAATGTCAGGGGAGACCAGGGTAAAAGTATTTTCAATAAGATAACTTTTTTCTATATTAAATCCGTTGAATTTTTCAAATGGAATCCGTTCATACTTTATATTTTCGATCAATGCGGCGGCAGGCTTGTTTTTTTTAATGTATTCCGTAAATTGCAAAATTTCTTGTTCGTTGCCGGAGTTGACTTTTATAATGACTCCACCGGTTGTATTTGCCACACTTCCGCAAAGCTTCAGTTTTTCAGCGGCAAGCCATATAAAAGGCCGAAAACCGACTCCCTGTACTATACCGGTTACCGTAATAAAATAGGTTTCTATTTTTTTATACTTGCTGCTGCTGACGTTTTGTTTTTGAGCCACTCTTTTTATTTAGAACCTGTCTTTATTTTAAGTATCTTTATTTTTCACCTAAGATAGAGGCCAGGCATTATTGCTTTTACCTGTCTTGTCTATTAAATATCGCGTTATTGCAGTGTTGATTTTATTAGTATAAATGCCTGCAATCGTTTGTATATATTTTATTTTATGGTTTTTATCATTTTATATGTTTTAAATATTATGTAAAATCATCATGCTTGAATTTAGTATAAAATCTTTATGCTTTAAGAAATTTTTGCAAAATCAGTATGGTTGAATTTTGGTTAAATTAATATATAATAAACAAAATATAATTACTACTAAAATAATAGTATTAATATGTTTGTTCTTTATCTTTCTAAAAGATGATTTTTTAGTCTTTAATAGAGCTCAGTATATGCTTATTAAAGAAAGCAATGTATTCATATATGAATATCAGCGGAAATTTTAAAAGAGCATGTACAGCAGTGGAAATTACAATTTAAAATAGTGCATGAAACCACGGAAATCAAAATTTTAAAATATTGTATGAAGCTACGGAAATAAAAGTTATAAAAGTGTGCATGAAGCCATGGAAATTATAAAAGAAAGCAAATTCGACAGTTTTAATTCCAGAAAAAGCGTTGGAATAGTAGAAACAAAATATTTTTATTTTGGTGAACCCCCAGACGAAATGCTGCTCGAAAGCGGCTCAAAGCTTGGGCCGGTCACCATTGCCTATGAGACTTACGGTACATTAAATAATTGCCGGAGTAATGCGATACTGATTTTCCATGCTCTTTCCGGAGATGCCCATGCTGCAGGGTTTAACAGTGAATCTGACAAAAAACCCGGTTGGTGGGACGGTATGGTCGGTCCCGGAAAACCTTTTGATACGTTAAAATATTATGTTATTTGCGCAAATATAATCGGCGGCTGCAAAGGTTCAACTGGACCTGCATCCATAAATTCCGCAACAGGAAAGCCTTATGGTCTTGATTTTCCATTGATATCCATTAAGGATATTATTACCGCTCAGAAAAAGCTTATAGAATACCTGGGAATTAATACGCTGTTATGTGTTGTTGGAGGCAGTATGGGTGGAATGCAGGCGCTGCAATGGATAGTCTCCTATCCGGAAATCTCTAAAGGGGCCATGCTTATTGCAACAGCTCCAAGCCATTCTGCGCAGGAGATTGCTTTTAACAGCATAAGCAGGTATGCAATTACAACTGACCCAAATTGGAATTGCGGTGATTATTACAATGGCAGCAGACCGGAAATAGGATTGTCAATTGCCAGGATGATTGGGCATGTAACTTATATAAGCGAAGGCGCGATTCACAAAAAATTTGGCCGCAGCATAAAAGACGATCCCGGCATAAAAGATGGCCGCAGCATAAAAGACGATCCCGGCATAAAGGACGACCCCGAAAAAAAATTCGGGCGAGATATTGCTGCGTTCAGAAGCAAAGATGATGAAAATAGAAATATCAAATGTCCGGGTCCGGCAGATTTTACCAATGAATTCGAAGTCGGCAGTTACCTGAAATATCAGGGGGAAGCATTCATTAAAAGGTTTGACGCGAATTCATACCTCTATATTACAAAAGCCATAGACGATTTTGATGTTTCTTCAGGATATTCTAATCTTGCAGATGCTTTAAGCAAGGTAAAAGCAAAATGCTTTGTTATTTCATTTTCAACTGACTGGCTTTACCCGGCAGAACAATCGCTAAAAATTGTAAAAGCATTAAAGATAAACGGGATAGAGACAACTTATACAAACTTTGACTCTCCTTTCGGGCATGATGCCTTTTTAATAGAGGACGAAAGATTGAAAAAAATATTTACGGGATTTTTAAAATCGCTCGAGGAATAAAAATTTCCAACATAAAAGTCCCAAAATTAAACATTTCTTTTTAAGGAATTTAAAAATGAGAAAATTTGAAGTACTAAATGAATGGGTTGACATTAACAGTAGGGTGCTGGTCCTCGGATGCGGCAATGGAGATATATTGAAAGAACTTAAAAAACAAAAAGATATCAGGGCATCCGGCCTGGATCTTGATGAAAACAAAGTATACGAAGCTATCTCTGAAGGCCTTCCGGTAATACAGGGAGACATAAACAGGGACCTTCAGGACTGGCCAAAAAAATCCTTTGATTTCATAATAGCCCATGACATTGTCCAGATAATGACAAGGCCGGATGAGACCATAAAGCAAATGGTGGAGCTGGGCGGAAAAGTTATTATAAGCTTTCCTAACTTCGCATATTTTATGATAAGGTTTGGAATGCTCTTTTCCGGCAGGATGCCAAAATCAAAAACATTGCCTTACGAATGGTATAACACCCCGAATATTCATTTATTTACAATCAAGGATTTTAAAGAATTCTGCAGGGATGAAAAAATCACCATACACAAGGAAGCATACACCGGTGCGGGTAAAAGAAAAACTTCAAAAAAAATAATACCGAATTTTTTTGCAGAGTTCGCTTATTTTTTAATATCCTAAAATAAACGCTTTTGGATTATTCTAAGATGGCCTGCAGCAAATAAGATATGTTAAAATTCTAACTATTGCCTGTTTGAAAGTTTGAATTTTTACCTGCCTGACAGACTGGTTCTAAGCCTGAAAACTGCTTTTGAGCCATTAAATCTTTTTGTCTTTTATTCTTTGCCTGCATTCAGCATTTATAGTGGCCGAAAGGCTGCATGAAGCTATGTGCTTCTGGCAAATCTCCTGAAGGAAAGTGCAAGAAATTTGGCTATTGCAATTAAATAATAACAGTTTAAAATTAAGTAGTTTTTGTTTTTTAATCAGAGGAGTTTTAAAAGTTGAATAGGGCAGTAATCAAAAACAAAGTATTGGAATCGATTGATTCAAAAGAAAATGTAATTTTAATTAATGAGTGTATAAAGTCTTCGAAAGAAAATGAGGCTTTATTTTTTTTAAAACCTGAATTTTTCAATATTAAAAAAATCGAACAGATTGAACTTATGCTGTCGATGATATTGGATAAAATAAAGGAATTTAACATAGATATTTCCGGGGTCCTTACTTTAAAAGGGGATTTTTTAAAGGAGGCAAAAATCATAGAAAGGCATTATGGCTTTATAAACAGGATGTCCACAGATGGCTCAAAATTGCTTACTGCTTTGGATCTGGAAAAAATCAAGCAAGTCCTTTCGGTGGCAAACCTAAAAGAGTATAAGATATTTGGCGGCCATGAACTTGTTAAAGCATATGATGATATTAACGAGAAAAAAGTAACGGATATGTGGTATGAAAAAGTCTCTTACAGGATAGGGGAGGGTTTTTATATCCAGGTTCATGACATAAAAGAAGAAAAGGTCATTATAATAAATGGCTTTAATCCCCACCAGATAAAACATTTTACGAGCCCTGACAGTAAAATCGTGCTATTTTTATTACAGACAGATACTGACTGGTTTACTTTAAGGAATACTTTTGTTGGCGACACCTATCCTGAGAATGCTTGTGAAGGCTCGATCCGCAATTTACTTTTTAAGGATTCTGCAAAGTATGGCATTAAAGCCATAAGTGTTGCAGATAATTTTGTGCATGCTTCCTCCGGACCTTTTGATTCTTTATTTGAAATTTGCAATTTTGTAAGCAATATAAAAGGCATTAACTTCAGCAGGAGAAACACCAATATCTATTACCTGATGAAAGAAAAATATGGTTTGGGCGATGCAGAATTTGACAAGGCGCTTGAAAATCCTGCTGCAGAAATCAATGGACTAAAAACCGACCTCTTTACATTTACAAAAAATCGAAACACTTATGAATCTGTTGCCGATTACGTCAAGTATTTCAAGGATACAGTTTAATCATTAGATGGGGATTAAAAACATGAGACTAAAAGATAAAGTGGCAATAATAACCGGCGCAGGAGCAGGCATCGGTAAAAGCATCGCTGAAATATTTGCCTCAGAGGGAGCCAAAGTAATAGTCGCCACAAGAAGGGCCACAAATGGCCAGCCGGTGGCAGATGGAATCGTCAGTAGCGGCGGGAGCGCAATATTTGTGAAATGTGACGTATCTTCAGAGGAAGAAGTAAAAGCGCTGGTTGAAAAGGCCATTCAGGAATACGGAAGGATAGATGTCCTTGTAAACAATGCCGGAGTAAATTTTGTAAAGGAGTTTGAAGGAGTAAAACCCAAGGATTGGGACAGGGTTATAAACACAGATTTAAGGGGGACATACCTGTGCTCCTGGTATTGTATTCCGCATATGCTTAAGCAGGGTAAGGGCAATATAGTAAATATAACTACGGTGCATACTCTTGCCTGCCTGCCGGGAGCGGCGCCCTATGATGCCGCAAAGTGGGCCGTTGTAGGCTTGACAAAATCTCTCGCTGTAGAATTTGCCTCCAGGAACATAAGAGTTAATGCACTTTCACCCGGGCTTATAGATACACAGATATGGGACGATATCAAAGCTGCGGCGCCAAATCTTAACGAATGTCTTGGCTACTGGAAGTCCAACATTCCAGCAGGGCGGGTAGGGACCCCCCAGGAAATTGCTTATTCGGCGGTATTTTTAGCAAGCGATGAAGCAAGCTATATCACAGGCGCAAATATCCTTGTGGATGGCGGCATGACAAGCCAGCTGATAAGCCAGGAACCTTTCAAGTCAAAAAACCTGGAAGGCAATTCCAGGGATTAATTACTGCATTCATTGCTGCAACATCACTAAGCCGGACATTCTTCCTGCCAATATTGTGTGCATCAGGATATCTGGAAGAAAATAATAAATTTATAATTTCATATTTGTGAAGAGAAATAAATGCGATAAAATCTATGCTGAATTTAAAAGATAAGAATAAAGACCACACCAATTTGATTTAAAAGATTTGTTTGAAACAGCAATGGAAAAGGATAGAAAAAATAACTATATAGTAGCAGATTTTGGGGCAAGCAACGGGCGTATTTGTGTTGGAACCTATTATGGAGGTAAATTTGAAATCCAAACACTGCACAGATTTGAAAACAGCCAGGTTCTTCTAAGTGGCAGATATTTCTGGGACATATTGAAGCTTTTCAGTGAATTGAAAAAGGGTATTTCCATGGCTTTCAGCAAATATGATAACATCAGGTCCGTTGCTGTCGATACATGGGGATTGGATTTTGGCCTAATTGATAAATCCGGAAAGCTTATTTCCAACCCTATAACTTATAGGGACCCTGATAAATCATGCAGACCCGTGGAGAATCTTTTTAAAACAATAACCCTTGAAGAATTTTATGAGCTTACCGGGTATTTTGCCACTCCTCTTGCGCCGGCATTCTACCTTGAGAAGCTTGTAAGTGAAAAAAGCTATGAACTTGAAAATACTTACAAGTATCTGCCCTTGTCAAACCTTTTTAATTATTTCCTGACCGGAAATTTCGCAATAGAATATTCAACAGCATGCGGTACTTTATTGGTAAACTGCCATACAAAAACCTGGGAAGATAAAATAATAAAGAATTCCGGTTTCTCAAAAAGCATCCTTCCGGATATTATTAGCCCGGGAGTAAAAATAGGAAATATTTCAGGTGAGATTTGCAATGAACTGGGGATAAAAACTTTTTCTGTTGCTGCTGTGGTGGGCCATGACAGCGCTTCGGCAATTGCAGGCATTCCTTTATGCACCAAAGATACAGCGCCGGCTTTTCTTTCGACTGGAACATGGCTGGTCTTGGGAGTTGAAACTGATAGCCCGATTATAAATTTTGGTGCATTAAGGCATCTGTTTACAAATGAGGGCGGTGTTTTAAGAAAGAATTTTTTTGCAAGGAACTTAACCGGATTCTGGATAATACAGCAATGTGTTGAAAAGTGGCAAAGTTCAAGCGGCAGCATGATTCCCTGGAGCGAAATTGATGGCTCTTATGAAAAAGTGCAGCCCTTCTTATCACTCATTAATACTGAAGATCCAATTTTTACTCAAAATAATGATGACATGCCGGAAGTGATAAGGAACTATTGCAACCAAAATAAAATACCTGTGCCTCAGAGTGTCGGTGAGATTTCAAGATGTATTTATGAAAGCCTTGTTATGGCTGTCAGGCATTATTATGAGTTGCTCATTAAATATTACGGCAGGAAAATAAACAAACTCCATCTTATAGGAGGAGGAGTAAACAACAGACTTTTCTGCCAGTGGCTCGCCAATGCCCTCAAGATTGAAATAATGGCAGGGCCGGTAGAGGCGTCTTCGGTCGGCAATCTACTTATGCAGATTATGGCTGATGGTGAGATTAAAAACATCAAAGAAGGAAGGCAGCTGTCATTTGACTCCGGTAAATTAACGGCATATGAGCCTTCCGATTGCGATTTATGGGAAAATAAATACAAAGAATATGTCAATTTTTTTAATTTTTTATTTAAACAGTAAAGAAATAATCAGTTTTGAATTGTGAATATTTTTATTAATTTAAAGAAGGCTTATAAAAATGGATTTTTTTGATGTAAATTGCTGGGTCAGCCAAAAAATCATTGAAAAAATTTTTAAAGAGGATAATGGGGAAAATCTATTTTCACTCCTTTTGAAAAATAATATTACAAAAGCTGTTTTAACCAATAGTCTCTCCCTTTCTTACGACTGGAATTTCGGGAATAACAACTTGTTGAGTTTTAAGGAATCAAGCCAAAATAATAGCATTTATTTTGGCTTGATCCTGGCTCCGGATGTATACCACCAGTTTACATTTTCCAACTACATGGAAAATGCATATAAAAGTAAGGCAAGGTTATTCAGGATATTCCCGAAATCCCATTTGTTTTATTTGAATGATTTTTATATGCGAAAAATTTACAAGGAAATGGCCGGAGCAAATTTTCCCCTGATGCTGGATTTAAAAGAGCTGGATATTACGGGAAATAAATACTTTGCCATTGATGATTTAAAGGTATTGCTGAGTGAAAATAAGAAACTTCCCGTAATCCTTGAAACCTCTCTCAAGCAATGTATGTTTAACAGGTTTTATTTTCCGCTGATGGAGGAATTTGAAAATTTATATCTTGAGGTGAGCGGGATGCTTCTTATGGATCAGATAGAGCATTATGTAGAAAAATTCGGATCTGAAAGGCTTGTTTTCGGCTCCAATTTTCCCAACACAAGCCTTGAGGTAAACACCAGCAGGATAGAGTCTACAGATATTGATGAGGGCTCAAAAGAGAATATCGCCGGAAAAAATATTTCGAGATTACTGAAGAAGATAAGCTTATAATTATTGGCAGAGTTATGATTAATTTATGCTGAATTATTGATATTGGTAACTATGTTAAAACATCAGGCTTAAGTATTAGCTGATACTGTGACATTAATCAAATTATTTGTTAAAAAAATATTAGGTTTTTAAACAAAAGAAGGCAGCAATAAGACTGCCAATCAGACAAAAAAGGCTAAGTAATGGATCTAAATGAAAAACTGAAAAAATTTAAAATCATCGATTCGCACATGCATCTTGGTATAATGCCCAATGTCCTGTATTATAACTACAGCGATGAAAGGGTGTTTGAACTGCAGAAAAATTTTAATGTAAAAGTTTCAATATGTTCGCACTGCATTAGTTTTTATGACCTTTCATTGCAAATTCCAGAAATAATGAAGGTTGATGATAAATTCGGCCCTTTTTTTTACTGGAACCTGGTTTACAATCCTAAAATTGCTTCAAAGTCATTAATGATAATTGAGGATAACAGGGCAAAAATTAATTTCGCAGGTATAAAAATACATCCGGTTCTTCATGAAACAAGAATTGACAGCAAGCTTTATGAGCCACTTTGGGAATATGCATCCCGTGAAGACATAGTGATATCTTCACATACCTGGAGCCCTTATACCGATAATCCCAAGCAGTTTAACGGAAATCCGCTTCTTTTTGAAAGTGTTCTTCAAAAGTACCCAAAACTTAAAATAATCCTGGGGCATTCAGGAGGCAAGATTAATTTTTATCCTGAAGTAATAAATTTTGTTTCAAATCATGAAAATGTTTATATGGATTTTTCGGGTGATACTATTTATCCGTCAGTTTTTAAAATGGTACTCGATAAAGCAGGAAAAGGAAGGATTCTTTTTGGAACAGATATGCCGATGATGGATATAAGATACCATGTCGCAAGCGTCCTTTCAGCTGATATCGAAGACAGTGACAGGGAAGATATTTTTTATAATACAGCGGCAAAACTATATAATTTTTAAGGAGGAGCTGAATGAAGAAACTAAAACTCAACATCAACTGCCATTATGGATGTTTCGGTTCATTTTCCGAAAGATATGTTCCGGGAGGCTATGATAAGCTTTATGATTTCGAGAAAATGCTTGAAGATATGGAAAAAATTGATGGCCTGGAAGGTTTGGCCGTATGGTATCCCGGCCATCCATATATAGAAGACCCTGCTAAATTAAAGGCAATACTTTTAAATCATGGTTTGAGGGTTTCTGACATCGGTCCGGACATATGGTCAGACCCGAAATTTAAGCTGGGCTCAATATCTTCTTTTGATAAAAATATAAGGAAAGAGGCTATTAATATAACCAAGAGAAATATGGATATTGCAGTTGAGCTTGATGCATACAGTGTGCTGCTGTGGCCCGCTCACGACGGGTTTGATTATGTTTTCCAAGCTGATTATGCAAGAGCATGGGACTATATGATTGAATCACTAAATGAGCTTGGAGCTTATAAACCCAAAGTCAAAATTGCCATTGAGCCAAAACAAAAAGACCCAAGAGCAAAGGAATATATTGAAGACTGCGGGAAGCTTTTATTTTTTATAAAGTGTCTTGACGTGGATAATGTTGGAGCAGCTCTTGACTTGGGGCATTCTCTTTTTGCGCAGGAAAGGCCGGCAGAATCTATGGCTCTTTACAATAAATACGGAAAGCTTTACCAGGTGCATTTAAATGATAACTATAGAGACGCCGATCCGGACCTTGTTTTCGGTTCGATTAATTTCTGGGACACTCTTGAGATGTTTTATCAGCTTGGCAAGGCTGATTTCAAAGGCTGGCTTAATATAGATACTGTCACGCCGAGAAATGACAGGGCAAAAATGATGCAGCTTGCAGTAAAATTTGTAAAAGACTACGAAAAAATTGCCAACATCCTTTTAGTGCATGAAAATGAAATTGACGAGAACCTAAGAAACCATAATTATGTTGATAATATGCTGATGATAAGGGAACTAATATTCGGTAAAATATAGAAATGAAGATGTAATATAAAAAACAGAGGCAAAATGGTATCCAAAACATGAAATAGAATATATTTAAAAAAGTAGGCCAGAAAAATTATATCTTTGAGATAAGTTAAAAGGCTTATAAAAAAATATGTAAAACATTAAGTGAAAGAGTAAAAATGTATAGCCCTGATTTTGAAAATCTTAAAAACGTGCTTTTATGCCGGGATAAAAGATTCGTTCCTTTAATAGAGCTGCACATTGATGAAGGTTTTAAAGAAAAGTACCTGTCAAAAAAGCCGCTGATCCTTGAAGATGAGCTGAAATTTTCCCTGGCGCAATGCCATGATTTTATACTGGCAGCAAAAGGCATTTTAAAACCTGCAAAGACAATAGGAAACCAAACGGAAAAAGACGGTATGACATGGGCAGATGAAGACGACGGTCTTATAAGGACTATAAATGATTTAGAAAACTATGACTGGATGGATCCTGAAAAAGAGGATTACTCTGTTTTTGAAGATGCTAAAAAAATCCTGCCTCAAAACATGAAAATAGTAGCTACTGGAGGAAAGATATTTACGGCAACATGGATGCTTATGAGTTTTAATAATTTCTGTATATCCACAATTGAAAATCCGGGTCTTGTTGAAAAAGTGTTTTCCAAAGTAGGGCAGATACAGTTCGAGGTGTTTAATAAAATCATAGAGTTTGAAACTGTCGGCGCTTTTGCGGCAGTTGACGATATTGCTTATACGGAAGGCCTCATGATTTCATCAGATATACTCAGAAAAAATGTTTTTCCCTGGTATAAAAAAATGGGTCAAATCTGTAAAAAGAAAAATATACCCTTTATTTATCATTCAGACGGAAAGATTTGGGAAATTATAGATGATCTTTTGGATTGCGGCTTTAATGCTATCCATCCGATAGAGCCAAAGGCAATGTCTATAAAAGAGGTACAGGAAAAATATAAAGACAGGCTGTGCCTGTTGGGAAATATAGAAATGGATACTTTAATCAGGGGCAGCAGCAAAGATGTGGAAAAACTTGTCTTAAATAATCTGGAGAATATTGCAGGAAACGGATTTTATGCGTGTGGCTCAAGCAACACAATAACAACCCCCATGCCGGTTGAAAATGTAATGGCCATGGTTGATACTGTAAGAAAGCATGGAGGTTATCCGATATCGATAAAATAAAAAAGGCAACGGTAATTTTAAATAAATCGTAAGATATGGGTTTGATATTTAGTGCAACAAGAATTATTGTGTGCTTATAGATTAAATGTTTTTCTTAATATTATTAAAATAACTTTTGAGGAGCATTATGAATGAGGATAATACATTAAAAAAAATCCCTGCGCCAAAAGACAAACCAACTGAAAAAGAAGCAAGACTTAAAGAACTCACAATAGATAAAGAAATTGCATCCTTGGAACAGCAAGTAGCCGAAGCCAGGAAAGCTACGCTGGAAGCGCAATTGCCTGCTCCAAAAATAGAGGGCAAGCCGGAAAAAGGAAAAATAACACTTGACGACAAATTTGGATATGTTGCAGAGCTGGCGGCCTATAATTCTATGGTTTACAAAGCAGAATTTATTGCCTCAAGAATCAAACAATCTCTGGAAAAGGAAAATACACGAATTTTAATTGTAGATTCGCTTGATTTCTGTTCTGATGACGCTCAATTGCTTCAAATTAATAACCAGATTAAAAAATGGGAAGATGCATTAACAAACCAAAAAAAAGAAATAGACGACCAACTTAAGGTGATTAAGGTGAGGCTTTCAACAATTCCTTTAAACACTGCTATTGGAATCATTGATACCGTCACCAATTTAGTGGGGTATTTCAGTGTGGACTATGAGTTAAAAGGAAGAGAGATGGATGTTTCAGACAATGCTTTGCATGCTATTGTTGCAGACCGCATTAAAGAAGAGTGTCCTGTCTATATTTTAAATTTTCACCGTATAGAATCATCCAAACTAATAGAAAGTTTTAATAAACTAATCGAAATACGGCAGCAATTGTTTTGCAACATAATAAAATTAAAAAATTATGCCGCGTCACAAACAACATCTGATAAAGAGATCTGCACACGGGCAGATGAGCTGATTAAGAATTTTGATGAATTTAATAAAATGCTGACTACAGTTTCAGCAGATAAAAAATATAGTCCTCTTGTCAATGCAGCAATCAGAAGTTACTTTATAGAGAAAAAAATCACACATTTGCTATATCTAACCGTAACTTCCAGCGGCGGGCAGACTGTTACAAGTACAGGCTTGTTAAGGCGCAGTAAAGCCAGTTTTCTGGGAGGAGGCGTATTTACTTTTGTGCTTGCAAATTGTGAAGGAAAAATCATTGCCGCTGATTCATCAGTAGGCGCGTCTTATGTAAAATTTAACTTAAACCAGGATAACCTTCCATTATTTAAAAATTGGAAAGACAATTAATATAAAAAATTAAATAAGCCATAGCCAATTACCCTAAAAATCTGGCCATCTGGTTGCCTATGGTTGGATGTTAAGTAATAAAGTAATTTTAATATATATGAAGTTCCTAAAAAGAATTGTTATCCAGTCTTATATTTCCCTTTAAACCTTTGGCGGATGGCCATGTAATCGTTTTCCCCCCTATAATTATATCAACATGGTCCTTTTCAACATTAATTTCCATGCTCAGGTCAGGGTTTCTGTTTTTTAAAATGTTTGCCAGGCATATTGCTCTTTCCAGGCCGTCGCCCATCTGGTAGTTCCATACTTCATCGGGCTGAGCCATCCTGGCGCCATTATATATAGATTGATTGGGAATATTTCCAAATATATTTATGATCTCAGCATCGCCAAGTTTTTCACAGGCTATAATTGACACGGGATTTCTTTCAACAGCCGCTTTTAGAAAAGGCTCCCAGGCGGTATTGGAAAAATCCCTGTATGAGTAAAAAGCCAAATCCGCGATCGGGTTTTTTATTCTTATAGACTGAAGGTAGGAAATAATGCTTTCCATGTCCATATCATTTGTTATTTTTATCGGCTCACTTTTTATGAAACTTTTATCTTTCCCTGGAAGCTTTGGCTCCAGATTGCAGAATGCAAAAAGGGCAGTTAAAATCTCATTTTTTCTCATATGAGGACAATCCAATTCTTCCACCAGTTTATTCAAGCTGTTTTTATCATGAAAATTTACCTTATTGTTTTTAAAATAATCACTAAATTTATTCAGGCTTATTTTTCCATCCATTGACTCTGAGTAAAACTCATACTCATCGATTTCTGACAAAAGCTGGTCTATAGTGCTCTCATTTACCTTGAAAGAACTTGTATGTTCATAAGCATATGCCTTTTCGGCCCCGATATACCTGTCTGTGCCATTATAGTTATGACTTATCTGGAAGCATTTTTGAAGCTGGCTTTCCTGTCTTAAGAAATTGCACAATATATCATAACTGATATCAGTAACCAGGAATTTTTTAAGCTTCTTTTCAAACCTGTCGTATGCCTGCCTCTCCATTGTGGCCTCCGGATATATAACATGCACAAACCCTGTACAGTGGGAAACTATGGTAACCTGTTCATTTCTCATGGCTCTTTGAGCCTTTGCAGTAAGTTCGGTGCCATTAAACCACATGTTTTTTGTAACTATCCTTCTGTTATTAGTTAGAATCCCATCCTTTATATCAATGAAATTTTGAGAATGAAGCGGGGAAGCCATAAGAAATATGTCTTCCAACGGTATTTTGCATATAATAAATAGCGCGGCTGCATAAAGCGTTGATAAAGATACGCATTCGCCTGCGCCCTTTTTATGTCCGTCTTTAAACCTGAAAGCCTCCATAGCTTCAACAGTTTCTGTCTTCCAATAAGGGATTATATTGGATTTATATTTGTCAATTCCAAAATGTTTCCTGATATCCATATCAAAATAATATTTGTCGCCTTCGTACCCAAACAGGGCATTGCTTTTGTTTATGATGTCTTCATCCATAAAAGATTTAAATCTTGAAATTTCAATTTCTTTTGTTGTAAGACCCCAGGTATCCAGGTCAAGATTAAAATCGAAGTTGTCCATGATAAATTGCTTGACTCTTAAGACCCTCTTGTATGGTGTCATGCTTTCAATATCTTTAAACCACGGGTTATCTTTCCATGCCCATATTGCAGGGGACATTATATTGGCCAAAAGCAGGCTGTATAAAAGTTCAGGGAAAATAAATATTTCCATGTCTGAGAGGGTTATTGAAGACGAGTACTTTTCCATATCTTTTTTATCAATCATTTCCAAACGATTCCTTCCTTATGGTGCCTAAATTTTTTCGCATTGCCTAAGGCTATATTATACCGCTATTTCAATTTTTTCCGTTAAATTTAGAAGTAAAATAATAATAAAAGAAAGTTTACCAATAATTTGATGATTTGACTTTAATTCGAAACAGAAAGTTTTTTAGAGTATTTTTAAAAAACTTAAAATTCTTTTTCCAAACCCACCTAAAAAAATTTGCTTGCAGGCCCAATAAGTACATAACTTGGAATTTATGCCAAAATTTGTATTTCATAAAAAATATTTTAACTATGGTTTTTTTAAAAATAGATGTTATAATGTCATAACAACTATAGCCGAATTTATAATCAATAGAAATTTAAGGTTTCTTATTATTATAAATTTTATAACAATGATAGAATTTTATAACAGTGATAGCCGAACTTAAAATCAATAAAAACTTAAAAGTTCCTTACTACTACCAGCTTTATGAAAATATCGTTGAAAGCATTGAGAAAAACATGCTTTCAGAAGGGGACAGGCTGTTTGGAGAGATACAGCTTTGTGAAAAGTATGGCGTCAGCAGAATCACTGTAAGACAGGCCTTAAAAGAGCTGGAAATCAATGGCTACATAGCAAGGGAACGCGGCAAGGGCACTTTTATCAGGAAAAAAATTGAAACGCACTCGCTCCAGAAAGTATCAAGTATTGTTGATGAATTAAGAAATGAAGGTATAAAGACTTTAAATAAAATACTTGAAAATAAAGTCATGATTCCTGATGAAAAAATATTAAAAATCCTTGAACTTGAAAATGATGCGAAGATCCTCTTTGTAAAAAGGATTATATTTGCGTATGGCGCACCTCTGTATGTAACAAAAGCATATCTGCCGTATGATTTAACAGGCAAGATAAAAAAATCTCTGCTCACCGGGAATTCTTTCACTAATATTATTACAAAAATATTAAAGATAAAGCTTACTCATTCAAAAAGGGTGCTTGAACCGGCGATTCCGGATGATGAAACGGCCACACTTTTAAACCTTGATGGCAGTTCAAAAAAAATAGTCCATTATCTGCAGACATTCTGGACAGTGGAGCATTCAAACGGCCCAAGGACAATGTATTTTGAAGAATTTTTTAATCCTGCCAACGGAAAATTTGTTTTTGAAAAAGACTATTAATCAGGAGGTAATAACTTGAATAAAAATGTAACCGAAAGCACTTTTATAAGGGAGTTTGTTGACAGGTCAAAAAACATAAAACGAAAAATCGCCTTTAGCGATGGAAATGACATAAGACTTATAAAAGCGCTTGATTATTTTCAGGATTATAATAACAGCAGTTTTTACCTAATCGGAAGCCAGACAGGGATTGCAGAAAAAATAAAAGAAGCCGGAATTAAAAACACTGACAGATTTTATATAATAGACCCTGCTGCCTCAAAAGATAGAAACGATTATAAATCCATAATAAAATCATCATTTGAAAAAAGAAATAAAGAAATAACAGACGAAAAACTGGATGAGAATGTACTCAACCCTTCTTATTGGGCCTCTGTTATGCTTAAAAATAGCCAGGTTGATTGTGCGGTCGGGGGCTCAATAAGTTCAACTGCTGATTTGATGAGAGCCGTAATAAACGTATTAGGCTTATCGGGGGGCAAAAAAACTTTAAGCGGGGCAGCTTTTGTCGAAGTTCCCGACTGTAATTTCGGAATAAAAGGCAAATTCCTTGTTTCGGATCCTGCAATAATCCCGCAGCCAACCGAAGATCAGCTTGTTGATATGGCTTTGTCCGGATACGAAACTGCAAAGGGGGTTTTCAGCCAGGAGCCTGTAGTGGCTCTTCTTTCATATTCAACAAAAGGAAGCGCAAAAAGTGATGAATTTAACAAAATACGAAATGCGGTGCAAAGAGTCAAAAAGATTTACCCTGATGTGATAATTGACGGGGAACTTCAATTCGATGCGGCAATAGTACCTGAAGTTGCCTCTATCAAATGCCCTGACAGTCCGGTAAAAGGCAAAGCAAATGTCCTAATATTTCCGGAAATAAATTCTGCAAATATAGGGTATAAGATAATTCAAAGACTTGCCAAGGCTGAAGTCTGCGGAACAGTTGTGCTGGGTGCCGCGAAACCGTTTAATGATTTGTCGAGGGGGTGCCTGGTGGAAGATATTGTAGCGCTGATTTCCATGACTCTGATGCAGTTAAAGGGTATGGAGGATGCAGGGCTTATATGAGCAGACTTGCAAAAGAAGTAATTGAAGGCAAAATAAAGGCAGCTGCTGAGCTGATACGAAAAGTAGAGGAAGAATCGCCTGATGTCTATGATGATATGCACTACTTGTATCCTCATACCGGTAAAGCATACATACTTGGGATAACAGGCCTTCCGGGCTCTGGAAAGAGCACTATTGTTAACCTTCTTATCAAGCATTACAGGGAACAGGGCAAAAGTGTGGGAGTTGTTGCAGTTGACCCATCAAGCCCTCTTACAAACGGCGCTATACTCGGAGACAGGGTAAGGATGATTGAACATTCTACAGATAACAAGGTATTTATAAAAAGCATTGCAACAAGGGGATGGTATGGCGGCCTTTCAAGATCGGCTGCCCGAATTATAAATATTTTGGATGCAATGGGAAAAGACGTGATAATCCTTGAAACAGTTGGTGTCGGACAGACCGAAGTAAGCATAATGAACTTTGCCCATACGACAGTGCTTGTGCTGGTTCCTGAGATGGGTGACTATGTGCAGACAATAAAAGCCGGTGTTCTTGAAATAGGAGATATATTTGTAATAAACAAAATAGATAAAACAGATCCTGGTGAACTTTTACAGAACATGCAGTCTCTTATAAGTAACCGGGATGATTTATCCGGCGGCCAGCCAAATCATCAAATTTGGCAGCAAAAAATAATACTTACAAGCGCCATGGAGCAAAAAGGATTTGACGAGCTGATTCAGGAAATAAACAGCCACAGGGAATATTTTTTAGAGTTTAAGAAGGACAACTATTTGAAGCAGCGGGCAGGGCAGGAGCTTAAAGATGAGGTTTACAGTTATTTCGTGGATTATTTCAGAAAAAGCTTTGCATCAAAAGAAGAATTTAATAAAGTCATAATAGACATTGCCCAAAAGAAGGCTGACCCGTATGAACAAGCGTTAAAAATTATTGAAAGCCTGAATATTAAAACTAAATATTAAAAAACAGATATTAATAACAAGCATTTAAAAGTTGGTGGAAAGAACAAGAATTCATAAACTGATGGAAAAAACAAGTATTTCTAAGTGACAGAAAGAGTTTAAAAAAATAAAAATTACACAGTGAATATAAAAAACAATAATAAAAAAAGATAGAAAAAATGACTGATTAATTTTACAAAATATCTAATCAAGAGGAAGGTTTGTTTAAATGGCAACAGAGAAACAAAATACAAGGGAAATCTTAAATGAAAGGGTTAAAAATGAAAACCCCAAGCCGCTTTACAACAAAGAAACGTTAAATGCAATTAAAAAAGATTACGATACCCTTAAAAGCAAGTATACCGGGGCCGATGGCAGCCAGAATTGGACCGTAACGCCTTATACGATTCTGGGTTCAGAAATCCCAAGGGACATGCTTTATACGCCGGCGCAGGTACCGGATTTTGATTATAATTTTGATTTGGGAATGCCAGGCAGCGAACCCTTTACAAGGGGGGTTCACCCTAATATGTACAGGGGCAAAAAATTTACGATGCGCCAGATAAACGGTTTTGGTGGTCCCGAAGAGACAAACCAGAGATTAAAATATATGCTTAAACACGGAGCTACCGGTCTAAGCGTTATACACGATCTTCCTACAACCCAGATGTATGACTCTGATGACCCTATATCAAAAGGGCAGGTCGGTATGTCCGGAGTAGCAATAGACTCAGCAGATGATATGGAGATATGTTTTAAAGATATACCGATTGATAAGGTTACTGTCTCACTTGTTACCCATTATCCTTCAAACACCGCAATACTTTTCCCGATGTATATGGCTGCAACATTAAGGAGGGGATATTCATTGGATGCCATAAAAGGAAGTGTCCAGAATGACATTACTCTTGAAGAGGTAGTAAGAAGCGGCCCTGAATATATCCCTCCGAAAGACTGTTTCAGGGTACAGTGTGACAATATAGAGTATATAAAGAATAATGTACCGAATTTTAATTTTACCACATTAAACGGATATAACCTTCATGAATTCGGGACATCGGGGGTAACTGAAATGGCTGTTGCAGTTTCAAATGCCATGGAAAGCCTTGATGAGTTGATAAGAAGAGGCTATGAGGCTGACTGGATCGCTGAAAGACTGGCATTTTTTTGGTCGATCTCAAGTGATTTCTTTGAGGAAGTCGCAAGAATCAGGGCAGTAAGAAGGCTCTGGTATAAAATCATGAAATATAAATATGGTGCAAAAAACCCAAGGGCAATGTGGATGAGATGCCACGTGCAGACATCCGGCATTTCCCTTGTAAGGGAAGAGCCCCTGAATAACCTGATACGGGCCGCCGTACAGGGCCTGTCAGCAGTTTTTGCAGGGGTACAGTCCCTGCATGTGGATTCTTACGACGAAGCATATTCAGTGCCTACCGAGGAATCTGCCCTGTTATCTTTAAGGACCCAGCAGATAATACAGGAGGAAACTGCAATAACAGAAGTTGTCGATCCGCTTGGGGGCTCATTTTATGTTGAAGCGCTTACAAATGATATAGAAAACAGGATACTTGATGAGATATGCGAAATAGAAAAAGTGGGCGGTTATGTAAGGTCAATTGAAAAAGTCTGGATCCATAACAAGATTGCAAATTACTTTTATAAGGAAAAACAGCTTATTGATAAAGGCGACATCAAGTTTGTCGGAAGCAATGTTTTCAGGTCGGCAGAGCAAAAGAAACCAACAATTGACATTTTCAGGTACCCGGAGGGTGTGGAAGAAAGACAGAAGGCAAAACTTGCCAAATTGAGGATGAGCAGGGATAACGAAAAAGTTGGCGCCAATCTGGCGGCGCTTGAAAATGCCTGCAGAAAAAATATAAACATTGTTCCTTTCTCACTTGAGTGCGCACAGTCTGGGTGCAGCGTCGGAGAGATTTTTAAGGTATTTAAAAAATCTTTCGGGTTATGGAAGCCGCCGGTTTTCTGGTAAAAGAAATTAAGTTTAGTACAGGTTTTATAATATATATTTTTTTATTGCAGAAAGGATTTACAAAAATGGCTGACAGAAAGATAAAGCTGGTTTTAGCAAAGTTGGGGCTGGATGTCCATAACAGGGGAGTCATTACAGTGGCAAAAATGCTCCGTGATGCAGGAATGGAAGTTATATATCTTGGTAATGCGATGCCGAAGGAAATTTTAAATATCGCTATCCAGGAGCATGTGGATGTTGTCGGGGTAAGTTCATTGTGCGGCGCTCACCTGACGCTTGGCAAGGATCTTTTGGACGATGCGGAAACTGAAGGTTTAAAATGCAGTATGGTATTTATAATTGGCGGTATATTTTCAATAGAAGACGGAGACAAATTAAAAGATATCGGATTTGAGGGAGTATACACTGCCGGCGCCACAAGGGATGAAATTGTTAATTCAGTAGAGGAGCTTGTCAGTAAAAAGTTCGGCACCTAAATCTCTTTAAAAAGTTTTCCATATAGATATGTACATTTAGGCGGTCCTTTGGAGGACTATAGTAATTTATTAGGCAAATGGAGGTTTGTCTAGTGACAGTTTTGGATTCTTTACGGGAAAAAATTATATCTGAAGTAGAAAAAATAGGGTCTCGGGCCAGGGAGATGGCGGACCATATTTTTGATAATCCTGAGATTGGAAAAAAGGAATTCAATACACAAAAATACCTTGCAGATGAATTAATAAGAAACGGTTTTTCTGTTGAAACCGGGGTAGGGACACTTGCCACAGCTTTCAGGGCAGAGTTCGACTTAAATAAACCCGGTCCTGTTGTCGCTTTTATTGCGGAATATGATGCTTTACCTCAAATGGGCCATGCCTGCCATCATCACATAATCGCCTCCGCTTCTGTAAATGCTGCCATTAGTCTAAGCAGACTGAGTGGGCAATTGTGCGGCAAAATTGTTGTTATGGGAACACCCGCTGAAGAAGGGATGGGCGCCAAAGGGGTGATGAGCAGAAACGGAGCATTTAAAGGGCTGGATGTCGGACTCATGTTTCACGGTGGTTCGAAAAACACCACTGCGCTTGTTGTGCTTGCTCTGGAAGGACTTGAATTTACATATAAGGGAAAAGCCTCGCATGCTGCATCAGCGCCGCACGAAGGGATTAATGCCCTTGATGCAGTCATACTGCTTTTTACCTCTATAAATGCGCTCAGGCAGCAGCTAAAGGAAGATGCCAGGATTCATGGAATTATAACCAAAGGCGGGGATGCTGTAAATATTATTCCTGAAACAGCGGCGGCACAGTTTTATATCCGGGCCCGGCAGAGGAAATATTTAAATGAGGTAGTTGAAAAGGTAAAGAATTGCGCAAAAGGTGCGGCCCTTCAGACAGGCGCAGAACTTATAATATCAGTTTTTGAAGATCCGGGAAATGACCTGTTAAAAAATATGAACCTGCTTGCTGAGTTTGAAAGAAATTTTAGGTCTCTTGGCGGGGAAATAGATAACGAACCTTTTCTTTTAGGTTCCAGCGATATCGGCAATTTAAGCTATGAGATGCCGGTCATCCATCCAATGGTTAAAACAGCAAATGGTGGTTTAGCCCTGCACACAGAGGAATTCTTAAAATGCGGGAAAACTGATATTGCATATGAGGGAATGATGCTTGGGATGAAAAGCATCGCTCTTACAGGTGCAAGAGTTATGCTTGATCCTGAATTTTTAATAGCCGTAAAGAAAGAATTTGAAGCTTCAACTAAAGGTTTATAGGTAAATAAATAGATATTATGATTGGAGCCATAGGAAATTTTTTATTTTCTGCTTCATGGTATTTAATAAAATAAAAATATAAAAAATGTTTTTATAATTGAGAGTTAAAAAAAAATGTAATTTGAAGTAGAATTTAACTTTCAGATTTTTATAATTTTGAAATATTGGGCTATTTGGCGCGACGTTATAAGGAGAATACTAATGAGGCTGGCTAGAAGAATGGGCCGTTTGGGCAATGAAAATGCATTTGTAGTTTTAGCAGAGGTGACAAAGCTTAAGGAACAAGGCAGGGATATTGTTAATTTTGGAGTCGGGGAGCCTGATTTTGATACACCTTTAAATATAAAAAATGTAGGGATAAAGGCCATAAATGATAATATGACTCATTACAGCCCTCCGGCCGGCGTTCCTGATTTCAGGAGATCTGTTGCAAGATATATAAGCGCCACAAGAAATATTGATATCGATATGGATAATGTTATCATCACCCCAAGTACAAAACCCGCTATTTTTAATGCTATAAGCGCGCTGATAGACAGTGGTGATGAAGTGATTTACCCCAACCCAGGCTATCCTATATATGAATCTTTAATAAATTATGTAGGGGGAAAATCCGTGCCTTTGCCTTTGCTTGAGGAAAAGGAGTTTTCCTTTGACATAAATGACTTAAAAAAAGCAATTACCGGCAAAACAAGGATGATAATAATTAACTCCCCGCAGAATCCAACCGGCGGCATACTTTCAAAAGAGGATTTAAATGCCATAGCAAAAATAGCCATTGAAAATGATATTTGGGTGATGTCTGATGAGATATATAGCAGGATAGTTTATGACGGAGAGTTTAACAGTATTATTTCTATTGCCGGAATGAAGGACAGGACTATTCTGGTAGACGGTTTTTCAAAGGTATATGCCATGACCGGCTGGAGGCTTGGATACGGGATAATGCCAAAAGAACTTATTCTTCAAATGATTGCGCTTAATACAAATATAATTACGTGCACGGCCACCTTTACCCAATATGCCGGCATAGAAGGCCTGGAAGGCCCGCAGGATGACACTTACCGCATGGTTGAAGAGTTTAAGGCAAGAAGAGATATGATAGTTGCCGGATTAAATGATATCAAAGGTTTTAAATGCCTTTTGCCAAAGGGAGCTTTTTACGTATTTCCCAATATTACACAAGCCTGCAGGAATTTAGGGCTGAAAGACTCACAGGCGATGCAGCAGCTGCTCCTGCATGACGGCAATGTCGCAGTGCTGCCACGAACATCATTTGGCGTCAGGAATGCCGAGGAGAAAGAGGAATACATAAGGCTCTCATACGCTACATCAAGGGAAAACATAGAAGAAGGTCTTGCAAGGATTAAAAAAGTAATTGAAAAATAGTGACAGCATGTTTCAAAGTCATTTACTATTACTGGATGCTCATAAAATCAGGATATTTTCGATAAAATATATTTGTTATCAGACACTCTTTCTTCTGCTTCTTTTATTGCCAAATTTCTGTGAACCTCTGCTCATAATCTAACTTGAGTCAATAAATACTTCCTTTGCAAATTATATAGTTCTAAAGCTTCTAATTTATAAAATAAACCTATTGCTCAAATTTGACTTAAATGGATAGGATGGCTATAATAAAGACGAACAGATGTACGCAGTTTAATTTATAATTAAAAAGGTAATTTAAAATCGAACCATATGACTGTCATAACAAATTATATTGATTACAAATTTATAGTCCTTGGCAAACCAAGCTATTTCACGATTGGAGCAATTTGGATTTAAATCCCGGCTTTCAGAAAATATGAAAGAATATAAATTAAAAGACTTAGGGACCTTTAAGGACAGACAGTATAAGATAGAATATGAGCAGGAACTAAACGAATCTCAGCTTTCTGCGGTTAAACTGACGAAAGGTCCGGCCCTTGTAATTGCCGGTGCAGGAACAGGAAAAACACGGACCCTTGTTTACAGGGTCGCCCGCCTTGTGGAAGACGGCAATGTACCTGAGGGAATACTGCTTTTAACTTTTACAAGAAAATCAGCAAAAGAAATGCTGCGGCGAGCCTCACAGTTGCTGGATGACAGATGCGGCCATGTTTCTGGCGGCACTTTTCATTCTTTTTCCAACCAGGTATTAAGAAGATATGCAAAATTTATTGGTTTTACTGAAAACTTCACCATACTTGACAGAAAAGACGCAGAAGATATTGTAGGGTTTATACGTAACAGGATGGGTTTTTATAAAAAGGAGAAAAGATTTCCCCGCAAGGACACAGTTGCAGACATCATCAGCAAGGCAATAAACAAAGATTGGACAATTAAGAGCGTAATCGCTGAAGATTATGCGCATTTTCTTGAAAACTGGGAGGATATTGAGAATATAAAAAGCGAGTATTCAGCATACAAAAAGTCCAAATCTATAATGGATTATGATGATTTGATGGTTTACCTGGAGCAGCTTCTGCGTGAAAATGAAGCGATAAGAAAAAAACTCTCAAGTTTTTACAGATACATTATGATTGATGAATTCCAGGACACAAACAAGCTGCAGGCAAAAATCGCATATGCGCTTGCAAGCGAGCATAAGAACCTTATGGTTGTTGGAGACGATTCCCAGAGCATTTATGCTTTCAGGGGCGCAAGTTTCAAAAACATAATGGATTTTCCAAAAGTTTTTCCTGAGGCAAAGTTAATAAAGCTTGAGCAGAATTACCGCAGCACCCAGCCAATACTTGATTTTACAAACCAGGTGATAAAATATGCAAAAGAAAAATATGAAAAAAACCTATTTACCGTCAAGGAAGGAGTTGTAAAACCCGCTTATATTGAGGCCGAAAACGAAAACTGGCAATCAAAATTCATTGTCCAGCGTGTGCTTGAGATAAGGGAAGAAGGCGTTTTGCTTAGTGATATGGCAGTTCTTTTCAGGAGTGCATGGCAGTCAGCAGACATAGAAATAGAACTTAATACCCATAATATCCCGTATGTAAAATTCGGCGGTATAAAATTTACTGAAGCTGCGCACATAAAAGATGTTCTTGCGTACCTAAAAGTGGCATACAATCCCCTGGATTCTATAAGCTGGTCAAGAATTCTCATGCTAATTGAGGGCATAGGCCCGCGTTATGCCGGTGAGGTAGTGGGTGAAATAGTAGACGGGGGCAGAGGCAGCGGGTATTTAACAGACGAAAAGTTAAAAGGCAGAAAATACAGCGACAGCCTTGGCAGACTCCAGGCTGTGTTAAACCAGGTCGAGCTTTCAAAAGGAGAGAAAGGGTATGATTTTGCGGAGAAGCTCAGACTTGTAATTGATTATTATAAACCGATTTTAAAGGAAAAATATGATGATTATCACAGGCGTCTTGATGACCTTGCATCCCTTGAAGTCATTTCATCAAGATATGAGTCGCTGCAGGATTTTTTGACTGATTTAACGCTTGAACCGATTGACGAAAGGCAGTTTAAGGTCACACCTGAAGACGATGAGGACGAAAAGCTTATTCTGTCGACTATTCACTCTGCAAAAGGGCTTGAATGGCATACGGTTTTTATAATCGGCCTTATTGACGGATACCTGCCAAGCTCTCATGCAATCCGCTCTCAGGAAGAAATAGAAGAGGAGAGAAGGCTTCTATATGTTGCGTCCACCCGAGCCAAGCAGAACCTGTACCTTATAAAACCTGGCGGCGGCAGGTTTTCCGGAAACTATTTTGACCCATCCTTCCAGCGATTTTCCGAGGTGTCCCGGTTTTTAAAAGAAGGCGACATACTGGATAATTATGTTGAGAAATGGGTCCTGAAAGATTAAGGTCTAAAATTTATTAAACAAATCTTTTTATATAGGTTTTTATTTTAGTTTTTCTTTGAGCATAGAATTATTATTTAAATTATTATTTCAAGTTGTTATATTCATTCCTAATCATTAAAATCGTACTATTGCGGCAAAATTAATGTTTTATGATAAAAACAATGAGATTCTATATTAAATTGCTCCTTTCACTATTTTCAGCAGGACTTTTGATCACATCATTTTATGATAATTTCTCTTTTTTGGTGTGGTTTGCCCTTATCCCGTATTTTATTGTCATATCCTCATGCACACTAAGATGGTCAGTTTTTTTCAGCTGGCTTACAGGCATTTTCTTTTTTGCAGGCATTACTTACTGGTTTACTTCATACAGTTTTGTATTCTGGTTTCCGATACTTGGAATATTATCAATATCTTTTATTGTTTTCGGAATTGCCTTTTGTTTTGTGTATTCAAAAATAAAAGTACCCATCTTGAGGATAATGCTCATATCTTCCATATGGGCTGCAGTTGAATTTTTCCGCCACAGAACATTTCTTGCCTTCCCGTGGGGTGTTTTGGGTTATTCGCAGCATAATTATCTTCCTGTCATGCAGATATCCAAGTTGACTGGAGTATTGGGTGTTTCAATTTTTATTGTTCTTTTTAATCTTTGTGTAGCAGAAATGCTGATTTATTTTATAAATTCAAAAAAACAGGGTGTATTCACAGGATTATTTTATTATTCAAAAGGCAAACCAGATAATAACTCAGAAAGCAAAGGGCTTCGGTATCTTGATTCAAAGATCGTCCTAAATAAGGTTATCGAAAAGAAGCAAAAGCTTAATTCTTTTAAACAAAAGCAATCCTGGAAAAAAGTATTTATCCCTGCTTCCTTTATCGTGGCAGCAGCACTTGCAAATATAATTGCTGGAGTTATTTACCTTACATTAAATAATGGCAATTATGCCGGCACTCAGATAAATGTTGCCCTTGTCCAGCCAAACATAACCTTTGAGACAAAATTTGACACAGATACCGATGTTTTAATACCCCAAAAAACTGGCATTGCAGGAAATTATTTTAAGTCTGGGACAGAGCTTGTGGTTTTTCCGGAAAGCATAATCTGGGGCGCAATTGATCTGGACAGGAACAAGTCATTTTATGAGTGGGTAAAAAATACCGCTAAAAACGAAAATCTGCATTTTATTATAGGCCAGATATTGTGGGACGAACAGGAAAATTATTACAATGCTGTACAACTTTATACGCCTGATCTTCAAATAGTAGGAAGATATAACAAGATGCATCCGCTGCCATGCGCAGAATATATGCCCTATCCGAAAGCGCTTGGTTTCTTAAGCTTTATGAATATTGCCAAATTAAATATCATCCCAGTAAAAGAATTTGTACTGATAAAATATCCAGGGAAGGGGAATATCGGGACAAATATCTGCTTTGAGTCCACTCTTCCTTTTATTTCCAGGACTTTCAGGAAAATGGGGGCAGATGTGCTGTTTACATTTACCGATACTGCCGGCTTTAAGGACAGCGAAGCCGCCCGGTACCACCTTGTTTTTTCACAGGTCCGGGCTATTGAAAACAACAGCTTTATGGTGCATTCAGGAAATAACGGTATTTCCGCAATAATAGATTCAAACGGAAAAATACTGGCGCAGACAAGCCTTGTAAAAAAGGAAGTCATTTATGGAACAGTCTACCTCAACTCCAATAAATCCTTTTATTCAAGGTTTGGCGAACTGATAATTTATATATATTTTGCACTGACTTTTATCTGGCTTTCAATTCATATTATCCGATGCATCAGCCGCAGGAAATATAAAAAATGACACTTTTAATTTTTTATTAATTTAAGCTATTGTAAACCTGTTTCCAGCCGTCTGCTTACTATTATGAATAAATTCGCCTGTTCTTTTGATTTTAGCTTTAATATAGTCTTTTAGACTTTGATTGAAGTTATCTATAGCGGAATGGCCGCGAGTGAACTTTTCAGGGTTTCAATAACAGCCTTAAGGCTTGATTAGGCTGTTTGACTGCACAACCTGATGGTAATAATGCCCTGACTCTTTAATCTTTCTTTCAAGCCCCGGAGAATTAAAATCAACCGTAGTCAGCCCAAACCTCCTTGAAGGTCCGTGGTTGAGTTCAAAGTTATCAAAAGTCGACCAGTGAAAATATCCAAGGACCGGCAGCCCTTCATCGCAAGCTTTCTTAAGATAAGCCAAATGGTTATAAAGGCTCTGTTTTCGCAAACTATCATCATTTGTACAGGTGCCATTCTCAGTGATAAGCAGGGGCTTTTTATATTTCTCATGGAAAAACTTAAGCATCCTGTACAATCCTTCCGGATAAAGCTCCCACATATCATCATGAATAATACCAAGCTCATCAAGCCTTTTGCGTCCCCTCTCCTGATATGCCATAAGAGGAAATTTTTCAAGAAGTATCCTGCCGTAATAGCTGAAACCTATATAGTCAGCCTTTTCGCCATTTTTTGTAAAAAACTCATGGACTTTTTCATGCTGGATAGAATCAATAAAATTCTTTATCATCTTTCCGGTAAAATTTGACCGGTTTTCGGGCTGTTCAAAGAGCATATGGGCTTGTGAAATTCCAACAAGTATTGAAGGATATTTTTCTTTTATGTAGTCATATAAACTGCAGTGCGCCTCAGACATATTGGCAAGCGCCATTTTTCTTAAGATGAAATTAAATCTCTTTGGGGGAAACCCGTTAAAAAGATAGGCCATATTTACATAAGCGTTCGGTTCATTGAAAGTATTGGCAATGTCTATATAATCCGAAAATGCATCAAGGATTTTTTTTGCATAGTCAAAATAGAAAGCAACAGAGTTTTTATTTGGCCATCCGCCGGAATCAAACATCCATAAAGGATTTGAGAAATGGTTGAACACCAGGAGTACTTTTTTATTATTACTTTTAAGGGTTTTTAAAATTATTTCATAATGCTTGAGCGCGCCGGAATCGAGGTTTCCAAACGGTTTGTCCTGGAGCTTGGACCAGTCAGGTGAAAATCTGTAAGAATTTCCAAGATAGAGTATGTACTCGAGGTCCTCTTCAAAGCGTCTGTAGTGGCCTGTTGCAGAACCAAGCCTCGTTCCATCCTCACCGATAAATCCTGTCCATTCTGTCTTTCCTTCACCTTCTATCTGGAATGCAGATGTTGCAGTGCCTAAAATAAAATTATCAGGGAACCGGTCATTGTCCATGCTTTACGCACTTTCGGTAAAAAATACTTAAGCTATAGTTTACCCCGTTTGTGTTGATTTTAAATATATTTTAAGTTTTACCCAGGCAAAGTATTTTTATAAATATTTATAAAAAATATGACTTCTGTTAATA
>Ga0182021_10001272_pt1 | contig 28636 bp, 23 predicted proteins | sample 612E3MmetaG_FD_120493 | JGI IMG/M metagenome (GOLD analysis project Ga0182021, IMG submission 120493) | Permafrost microbial communities from Stordalen Mire, Sweden - 612E3M metaG (Illumina Assembly) | ecosystem: Environmental > Terrestrial > Soil > Wetlands > Permafrost | place: Sweden...
CCTAAAGATTTGATCGGCAAATCTCCCATTCCGTCTATTGCAACGAAGATTAACTTCAAGTGCATGCCTCCGTTAATGCGTAGCTAACTTGGTTATGCTATTTATTTTTTGCATTAATATATCTATTTTTTTAGGGAAAGCACCGTTCGAATTTCGTCTTGGGTCTCATGGGGCGTCGCAATTGTATTTACAAGATACACGTCGGTTTGCTCAAAGAGCTTTCGGAAAAAGTTTGTACGTATAGCGGTTTTTCGTTCGTCTTTAATTAGTAAGTGTGGGTTGCAGAAGTTATGCGCTAACAAGTATTGGACTGCTTCCTCCACATTCATCGGGGTTACAATGTTTTTGTCTGCTGGATCTCGTTTGAGCATAATTACTTTTTTTAACGTTGCCATAGGAATAACGCCTCCGTTTCCCACTATCCACCGTACGTTCACGATTGCTCTCCCGCGCTGATCAAAAGTTGCCTTATCAACCAAACGCTCGTACTCATTCCATATCTTGCCGATGTCTGCTTGAATGTAAGTGTTCTTTTCAGAGCCAAACGCCAAAGGTTCACGACTGCTTAACCGCACAAAGTACCAGTCATCGCTGATTAGCCTCGCCGTTGGAATCCTGAGCAGCCCCCATGAATGAGTCGTTTTTCCTGTGCCTGAGGGAGCAATAATCGAGACTCCTATGCAGTTAATGTCAATCATAGCACCGTGAACCGAGTAAATCCTGTGCTCATCTTCCAAAACATCACCTGCAACCGCAAGGGCAATGCTCTTAACCCACCCATAATAATCCACGTTAATCAAAAAAGCCGTCTTGGTATATGCATCATACTTAACGCTGAAAGGTTGACCGGGCAGAGATAAAACGATAAGGCGCCCGTGAGAGCGGTTGTTTTCGTTAGCCGTGAAAAAGTTGTCTTCCCACTTGTTCTTGGTTGCTTCGGAATCAGTTAAAATTTTAATGCAACAACCATAGATTTCCGCCTTATTCGTGTATAGCATTCTGGGCTCGTAGGTTTCATAGAGCCTGTCTTTTTCTTCAGGACTAATTAACTCAACAGAATAACTCACCAAGAGGACTCCCAAATTAATTCATAAAATTAAACCTAATCGAACCATTAAGGTTTTCGCGAAAAAAATTGGACGAAGATGAAAAACAAAGGAAAAATTTTGGGTAATGTACAATATTGTCTATAGGAATAGGTTTTATATACAACATAATAACAACACTCACTTGCATAAGAGTTTACCTATTAAGCGCTAAGTTGGTTGTCTATCAGAGGAGAATTGGAAAGTACAAAGTAGACTATCGAGCAGTAGTTACTCTGCTAGATAATGATTACCAGAGCAATCTCCGCAAATCACACACAGGTCTCACTCTTTTGGCACTCAAACAATGAGGAAAATACCATGTTAGGTAGGATACCGCCCGCTAAAAGTTTGCAAACAGTCAGCGTATTAGTACCAACGTACATGGAAAAAAATAACATTGCAGATCTAATCGAATCGATTAACAAGAATCTGTCAGGATTTACCTTTGAAGTCGTTGTGATTGACGACAACAGCCCAGACGGCACCGCTGAGGTGGTTAGAAGACTCACGAAAGATTATGCCAAAACTAAGCTCATAGTTAGGTCAAGCAAGATGGGTTTAGGTTCGGCCTATAGGGATGGCTTTAGCGGGCGCTGGTATAGCTGTTATGGGTTCTTTGACGAGGGGCACAATGATTTCTTCTAATTCTGTGTTTAGGAATTGGGAAAACGGAATCTTCCTCTTCAAAAACTCAACAAATACATTGGTTGCTTCAAACGTGGTTTATGATAATGGACAAAAATCGGCAGGCAACTACGATGGGATATGCATTGCCGCTTCTAACAACGCGATAAATGACAATAGATGTTTTGATGATCAGGCAGTTAGGACCCAGAGGTTCGGAGTAAATGAAGAGAGTGGTTACTTGAATAATATTTTGAATGGAAATATTTTTTCACAAACTTGAGGTTAAGAGCCGAAGTTTTTTTTTGGCTTTTGGGAGTGATTTTGGAAAAGTTTAATATGATTCAGAGGCAAAGGTAGGTTATAACAGGAAGTTTAACTTGTAATTACCATAAAATTGCTAATTAGGCATGGGTGAGGGGAAAATTGAACTTAAAAATATACGCAATAAAAAACGCAAGCCAACAATTCAACCGCATCCAACTAGTCGTTGTTGACCTAGACAAAAGCAAAAGATATCCACTAAACTTTGTTTGCGTCCTACCAAGATACTTCCGCATACTAGAAAAACGCAGCAGCAAATTCGCTAAACTCTTCGGAGAAAAAAGCCTCTGTACAGCCAAAAAACTGTTAATCGACGCAGCCCACAGCGAAAATGACCCAGAAATAAAAACCGCCATAACTAAACGCATAAAAGCCATCGATTCAAAGGAATGCCCAAAAACAGAGTAAAATTCTACTGGTTGCCTGACTTTAGAAGAAGAGAAATCAGGTATTCATTCTCAACCAAGCCGTAACCGCCTTTTTTTGCGGAGAACTCATCAAACTTTTTAACGCCGTCAGGTTTCAGGTAAGGCGACGAAATTGCGAAAGGCACGGGTTCCCTTGTGTGAGTTCCAATTTTGATGGGTGTTGGATGGTCAGGCAAGATGGCAATCGAGTAAGGTTCACTTAAACCCTCGAGAATCCTGCCGAGCATCCGTTTATCTAAATCCTCAATTGTTTTGACTTTCAAATTGTAATCTTTACAGTGCCCGGCTTCGTCAGGTGCTTCAACATGCACAAAAACCAAATCATTAGTCTTGAACGCTTTTACTGCTGCATCGGCTTTGCCTTCGTAATTCGTGTTATCCAAGCCCGTTGCGCCCTCAACAGCAATGATTTCCATGCCAGCGTAAGTTCCAATACCCTTCACCAAATCAACCGCGGAAATAACAGCGGATTTTATGCCATATTTTTCTTTAAGCGTTGGCATTGAAGGTTTTTTGCCTCCTCCCCAGGGCCAAATCAAGTTTCCTGGTCGTTTCCCTGCTTTTTCTCTTGCAACGTTCACGGGATGTGACTGCAAGATTTTTCTGGATTCTTCAATTAAATCCCTCAGTAGTTTGGCTGATTTTTCTGCGTTCGGCAATTTGGCTTTTGGCGAAACTTCCGCAACTGCTTTTCCTATGGCATCATGGGGTGGCACACATTGGATTTGTTTTGAATCGCTGAAGTTGCGTAGAATCAAAAAATGCCGATAATCTAAACCTGCATAGAATTCTATCTGGTTTGGATTTCCTAAGGCACCATTTATTACTGCTATTAGTTGGGTTGCTTCTTGAGTGGTTATGTGTCCAGCTGAATAATCAAGGATTTTGCCTTCTTTCTCGGTAATTAGGTTGCATCTGTACGCAGTGTCGTTTTCGCCCAGTCTTATGCCTCTTGAAGGCGCTTCCAAGGGTCCTCTACCAGTACAATAAATGCGTGGATCGTAACCTAACACTGAGCATATGGCTGTTTCTGAGCCTGGAGCCATCTCGTCTGGTACATTTTTGATTAAGCCGCTTCTACCTCTTGCCGCTATGGAATCGATGTTGGGTTTGTAGGCTGCTTGAAGCGGTGTCTTGTTTCCCAATTCTGGAACCGGGTAATCCGCCATTCCATCCCCGACAACGAGTAAATACTTCATTTGCGATGGCTCCTAATTTTTTTCTTCTAAAGGTATGCAATTTTACATTTATTTACTTATTCAACAGGTGAGCATATTTTGCAATTTAATGGAATCTAAATTTACCGTTTACAACGCTTCCTCAACAAAAGCTCAGCTCAAGAGGGTAATCAAGAGAAGAAAATAAAAAGTGTATGGTATAGTTATGAGATATGGGGAATTGAGTTCTTTTTGGTCCTGCCTAACAATATGAGGGGCAAGCCAAGGAAAACGAGGGCTATCACCCACAGGTTTGGATTATGCAGGGGACCTATAACCTCATACCACACACTTGGGTGGGCACTATAGCCGCCTGTGAGGTAGTAGTAGAAGGTGGTTATGACAAAGTAGCCGCCTAACCCCATTAAAACTAATCCAACACGAGTCAAGTTCACTTGCGTCATCCGTTTTTTGATTAGCGGCAGAGTAGTCATTAACGCTGTTACTGCAACGGCGAGCAGACCAAACAGGGTTAGGCAAAAACTGAACAGGTTAGCAGGCTGCAAAACAAAATCTAATCCAAACTGTTCATAGACCTTTGTGTATGGAACGGTTATACCCGTCCACATCATTGAAAAGTTGAACCAGAAAACCACAAACAAGTATCCAAGCCCCGTTAAACTGACCCATTTAAGAATTTCTTGAGTGGGCGCCCCATGATTGATGGATGCTCTTAGCTTGAGTAGAAACGGTGGAACCACTAGAACAATCGCAAGACAGGGAATTAATGTGACGTAGAGCAGGAGCAGTTCGGGAGTATGACCGAAATAGAACAGGCTCGGGTCATGGGCTATATTGTAGGCCGCAGCAGCAATTATCGAAGCTATCAAAGTCAGGAAGAAAACAGCTTCGAGAAGCAAAACGGCGCTGACGCTTTTCCGTATGCGGGGCATTGCTGTATCTTTTTTTCTCCAAAACAGAAATGCGCCATAAACAGCTAAGGCGCCTGCGATTGCTCGGACAATAATCGCTATCGAACCGGCAACGCCTTCACTGCTATAGAAGAGAACCAGCCACCACCAAGGGTTAGCTGACAGTGAAGAGTAAATGTACTGGTTAGATATCATGCCTATGCTGTCACGCATTCCGCTTGCTGCGTAGTAGAGGGAGTATGCGAAGTAGGTGGATGCGACAATTAAAATCCAAAATTTCCAGGAACCTGCATATTTTTCAAGCCATTTTCCCATCAAAGTTCACCATTCGATGAGATACCGAGTTGGCTATTTAGTTCTACTCAAGGAACAAACCGTTCCAAAGCTGGAACAGCACCACCCATACAAAAAATCGACCAAATCTTTTGAGAACTATCACCGGTGGTTCTATTATTGGAAATTCCATTTACATCTGAGACAACGTATTTGGGAAGAAATGTGCTTTATAGTCCCCAGCTCTGTGTTGCGGATTGATGCGGTGATTCTTTCTGGTGTTTTTCTTTTTTCTTGTTGGAACCTTTGAACTTATTGATTTTGACCACGTTATTTTCCACTGTAACCCAATGTGTACTGTTTAGATTCTTGTGATAAACGAACTTGTTTACCATACTTGCCAATGAAATAATCGTAACATCGTCCATATTTAGTTCCAAGCCTTTAGAAGTCATCGAAGAATTTAATTTATAGTGGCTAAGCAAAAAATTTGCGAGGTTTTCTTTCTCACCATCTAAATCCGCCATGTCAACTTTTACGAGGCTCTTATGTTTAAACAGCAAGTCTTTCACTCCATGTATGATAGGGGATTATTCTATTTATAAAAGCTACTCAGATTTGAGGTGGGATAGCAACGCCCACAAATAGGGATTAAATGCTAAAAGATGGTTTTTTGTGTATATCTTCAACTATGTGATTTCAACCTTACCAGCCACTTTTTACGTCGATAATCTCAAAATACAACTGACAAAATTTTTGTGGACTCAATAGCGGAAAAAGTATTCACAAGCTTCCAGCGTTTTTATTCCCCACTTTCGGCTTCATCGTACCTCGATTTTCTCATCGTCCAAGCTATGAGCATAATTATCAAAGTTATTTACGTTTTGCAAGGAATTATCACAGTTCCCAAGAGAATGAGGTTTGGACAACTTTTAAGAGCATGACACGTGTCATACATCATTAGCTAACTCAGGATCATGAGGAACACCAATGAAAAAAAGAGTCGCTCAAACAATACTGCTGCTAACAGCAGTAGTATTACTCTCATTCAGCCCGGTTCTCAAAGTTTCCGCCCTTGATTCTTCCGGTGGCACCAGCCAATGTGGAAATTCAACATGGACACTCCGAATAGACATATTCGACAGCAACGGAGTCAACAACTCGGTAAGTCTATCCTTAGACGACATCTATGCCATGCCAAAAACCACCGTAACCTCAGACCTAAGTTGTTACGGTAGACTCATCGAAACCGGTCTGTGGGGCGGCGTATCACTTAGGGAATTACTCGCAGAAGCCGGATACACCGACCAGACAGCAAACCTCCAGTTTTATGCCTCAGATGGATACACAACCAGCCTCAAACTCTCCGGCGATATACCCCAGAATGTAATCGTAGCTTACGAGTTGGAAGGCAGCCCATTACCAGAGATTCTTCGCTTAGTCATTCCTAATGCAAACGGTGCAGCATGGATAAGCAAGATTAAGGCAATATCAATAAACGACCCAACCATCACGCCCACTTCCCCAAACCCCGATGCAGCACAAATCATAAGTAACCCGCGAGCAATGCAACAACCAACCACAACACCACCATCTCCCACGTCACAACCAAATTTTACACCAACCCCTCAACCTACTGTTCCAGTCACAAGTAATCAGACAGAACAACATCAAAAAACCTCAAGCCTAAGCTCATCAAAAGGAGACAACTATCCAATTTTGATTGGAGCAATCATGGCTATAGCGTTAGGATCAACGGGGTACGCAATCTACAGGCGTAGAAAGTAAAAACGCCAACCTGCAATGTTCCCGGCATTCTTTTTTGCAGCAAGGTTTTTTGGTTTCTTTATCCAATGCGTCTTAAGATGGCAATGCCGATATTTCGACTTGTAGCTACATATCCCCATAAGTAATCTAACAAAAGAGCAAATATGCCACTAAAAGGATATTTGAAATGAAAAAACTATGTCAACTACTTATGATAACTTATACGTATTTGATAATCAATATATTAAAAAGCGTATTAATCGCTTAAAATCCACAGAGATTTTTTGAGAATTCGACCAACATAGCAAACTTAAATCAAACAGATGATTCTTAATGCAAATAGATTAAATCAGATTTAGTAACTAAATAATAGAAAAAAGTGGATAAATGACTAAAGTTTGATAAGGCAATTAACTAAAAATAAAGAAAAAACAAAAAACTCTAAAATCCAATTTCAAAGTTACTGTTTTTCCCATGCCTCAATCAGGCTTATTACAACTTTTGCCTTTGGGCTTTCATTGAACCTGTACATTCGAACTCGACCATAAGTGCGCTCCTCCAGAATGCCCTCGGACTCCAAAACTTTAAGGTGCTCACTCGTTGAGGCAAAGTTGAGTTTTAGTCGTCTAGCAACGTCGGAAACGTTGAGTTGTCCAAGTTGATAGATGAGCTTTAGGATTTTCATGCGGGACTTTGACGAAAAAACTTCCTCAAGCGCCATAATTAAGCCCGTCCTCTTTCAGATTGCAAACCCGAACACAACTCCTTCTCCAACTCCGCCGCGGGAATAGTTGGCAAAGATAGCCTTGTTGTTCGTCCACGGGTTTCAGCGGTTGCAACCTCAGTTTTTAATACGTTGAGCTTTGAGAGGTACTGAGCGTAGTTGTAGACTTGGGTGTGACCGCTGGGTTTCTCGTCGAATTCTTCGCATACAACTGCATACGCTTTTTCAACGTCGGAAAGGGAAACGTAGGCCTGCTCATTCTCTCTGAAATATCGCGCTACTGCAAGCAAAAACAGTTTTTCATGTAACCCTAGCCCTGACAGTTCGCTTCGACGTAAACCAGGAATAATACTTGAAACCGCCATCCGGACACACTCAGGTTCAACACAACCAACGTCTTCTGCATCGGCATACTTGCCAGAGCGCCACAACAATTCAATTCCAAAACGAGCGTTTCCAGTTTCAGAGAAAGCTAACTCAGAAATCAAATCCACTACGTCCTCAGGCACTGCACCCAACTCAAACGCCATCGCAACACGATCGTTTAAGATGTCTATGAGTTGTGGCTTGCCATATCTTTCCAAACGAATGATGCTTCGTTGAAGGGTGCTCTTGGCGCTCTCATCTAAGGGTGCAATCGCCGCTAAGTCACGCATGATAAAGATGAATGACAACCTTTGCGGTTTGCCCTGCCGCATCTCCTGCAGCCGCGTCAGCTTATACACGGCATCGGAGCCTTCTTTCTCAATTAGGCTGTCGAATTCATCGAGGGTTAGTATCAAGGTAGCGTTTTCTTCATCCAGAACCTGCATGAGTGTCCCAAGAATTTCTTCAGAGCTATAACCGCGTGCGGGGTAGTTTGGGCGGAAAACAGTTACAGCGCGATGCAGAATCGGCGAGAGATTCCCACGATATTCGCGGCAGTTAACGTGGACGTAACGAAATCTTATTCCACGCTTATTAGATTCTGAAGTGATGCTTGCGCCAAAATGCTGGGCGAGCGCGGTTTTGCCTGTTCCTACATCACCTGTTAAGATAACTCGCTGCGCCATTTTTTCTGGGCAACTCTGGATGAAGTTGAAGAATTCCACGAGGAGGCGGTGTTGACTTTCGCGGTGCGGCAGCTGTTCGGGGATATAGTTTATGTCCAGTTTGGATTCGTCTTTGAACACACTTTGGTGCGGCGCCAGTTTAATTCCTCAATCAAGAGATGTATTGTTTTTGGGTAATATTATGTTTTAAAACACAAACGTATAACTTTATACCTAAACCTAACAAATTTAAGTATTACAAAAAAAATTCGAAAGTCTTAAGCTTACGATAGAAGTGCACCGTAACACCGTTAAACGTTGGAGCTATCATATTAAAAAAAAGAAAGGAATATTGTTTTTTTCTGTTGCTTACGGTCGTTTCCTGATTGTAATGAAAAGTACAATTCCGACGATGGCTATTGCAATAATAATTGCAACTGCTGCCCCTATGATGTACATGTCTGTAGGTGGCTGAGCGGCTACTGGCTGGGGAGAGGCAGTTGGTGATGCAGAATTGACTGTGAAAGCGGATTCTGCATTTGATGAACCATAAGAGTTGGAGCCTGCGAACGAAGCTATGACTTTGTATGTGCCTGCGCCTGCTGTAAGCATGTCTGGGTTCACTTGGAAGCTGTAGAAGCCGTTGACGTCGCTGGTTGCTGTACCAACATCAACCAAGTTGCCGTTGGGGTCGATCACATTTATCGTTACTGGAACGCCGGTTGCATTCGAAGGTTTCACTTGCTGCTCGTAGAGGTACATCATGTATGCTTCTTGGCTAGCGTCAGATACTGCTGCGACTCCGTCTGTTAGACCATATTTCGTAGCAAATGCTAGGGCGCCTGCTGATTGGTCGGTGACTGTACCTGTTATTGTAAAGCTGTTCCCCGATGTTATGCCATTCTGTGGAGCTGAAACGGTTGTACCGCTGGGTCCTTTACCGATGCAGTATATCAAATTGTCATAGTCGCTTGCCGTCACGAGGCAGCCGTCTGCTATTGCTGAAGGAGTTCCGATGAAGTCCATGTAAGTAGATAGTTTCCATAAGAGGGTTCCGTCGGTTGCATTGATGGCGCGTGTATATGATTGGCGCCAGAGTGGGTTAGTGGGGGAGTGTTCATTGGACCAGGTGTATATTATTCCATTGCAAATGTCCCCGAGGCTGATTGGCATGTTGGCTCCGTATGCGCTTTCAAAACTGTAGGGTGCTGCTGAAGCTGCATATTGCCATAGGAAGGCACCAGTTTGTACATTATAGGCGTTGATTGTTCCTTGGTAACCATCTGTGACAAGCAGTTTATTGCCGTAAACTAATGTGCTTTGGCTGTAGTATAGCATTTGGTCGTTTGCGTTGCCGCCCTGAATACCTTCGATTGGTCCATACATTAGTTGTCCGGTCTGTAGGCTATATGCCCATATTTGGCTTGTCTGAGTGCATCTTACGAAGAATACTCCAGCTTGGTCAGCTTGTCCGCCAAGGCTGATGCTCCAAGTGTAGTTTTTGCCAGTGACTGGGGCAGTGATGTCTTTCTTGTAATCTAAAGTGGCGGTAAATCCGAGGTTGTTGTTTAGTGTACCAGCTAGGTTGGGGTATGGACTATAGGGTGCTGCGTGGTCGTTTATGGTTACTTTCCAAACTGTAAATACATCTGCTGTTGGGCTTGCGGTTCCGCCAGAGTAGGTTGAATTGATTTGGCTGCCGAAGATTCCGACTGGTTCGCGTGTGGCATCTTTTAGTATTGTCATTGTTCCTGGTAGGCCTGAAGATACAGTTACGTTCATAGTGTATGGGGTTAGGGGTCCTGCGCTAATAGCGGCTAAGGTTGCGCTGTCAACGGTTGATGACCAAGCTCCTGGAGTGAACAAAGTATCGTTCATTGTGTCGATTACTGCTCCTACTTCAGGTCTCCATGTCTGCTGCCCAGTTCCTAATGGGCCTCCTGGAGGAATGGCTTGTGTCGAGTTCCAACATAAGATGTTGCCTGTGGCTGAGTTGTAGGAATATATCAGTAAGTCCCCTTGCGAATCAGTTGCGCCGGTGCCGGATGGAACGTTATGTAGGGTCAGATAAAGAGCTCCAGTGCTGGGGTCAAGCATGTACCATGTGGTGTAACCTGCGCGGTCAGCACTTGTGGCAGGTCCCTGTTCCCAAAGGTATGAGGCAATCCCTCTTCCGTTGACGTTGTTGATTTCTACCATTTGACCACATGAGAGCTTGGGGTAGGTTTGAGTGACTGATGGGTCAACGCCGCCTGCTCCAGTGTATGCAGCCAGAGTTATTGGGTTTGTTCCATTGTTGTACCATATTTGTTGTCCGGTGTGGAGGTCTACTGCATAGAAGCCGTAGTGGTCTGTTTCAGCGCTCTGTGGTGTGTTGTAGTAGATTACGCCGTTCATTATTATGCAGCCTCCCCAGGGGCTTAGGTAGTCTTCGATGTTTGCGTTTAAAGGTCCATAGTTTGCGTCGGCGATGCCTCCGGGATATGCCGGCAGAATGGGTCGAGCCCATAAAACGTGAGCACTCATTGGTCCGGTACCTACCGTTTGTATGTTTGACTGTAGCCATGATCCCTGTAGCCAGTTGCTTGCAAGGGTGTACCATTCTCTGTTTATATCGGTTATCGGTCTAGTCCAATAGTCTGTTGGCAGAGGGGCTTCGGGGTAGTTTTGTACTTGTGTTTGCGTGACGGTGAGAGTACATGGTTTGCTTGTGGCAGGTAACCAAACATCGCCAACGTCAGCTTGTGTGCCGACATAAGGCTGGTTGCCTGCGACTATAGTTGCGCCAGGCCAGCTGAACACGATTGAGTAATTACCGACCTGAGTAGGGGTAAATGACTTAAAATCACTTGCAATAGCACTTCCAGCATCCCATGGTCCAATTGTTGTATTAGTTCCGTCTGGTTGCGTGATCGTTATCAAGAAGCCAGGAAATCTTTCACCGCTTGTGCCGGTTGATGTAGGTGAGGTCCTGTCAAGCCACACAACAATGGCAGTGGTTTGACCAACACCGACGACGGATGGGGCACAATTTACGTAGGCGTTGGTTGGCATATAAACTGGTGGAGTATGTGACATAGCAGTTGGCAGAAATATGCATGTGCCTGCAATGGTCAGAATTAGAAACAACGAAATTAAACTAGCTTTGGTTTTATTCTTAGAAAATTGCATTTTTTTTTCTTTTCTCCTGTTTCTTTTAAGAACACATTTCCATCGGTTAGTTTACTTTTAAAATATTGCAGATAGAGGTTCTACTGACAATCGACATTTTTTTCGCAAGGCTTAAATTACGAATTAGCCGATAACATGTTTGTCGACCAAAAAATCACGGTCAACGTGAATCTCTTATGAAAATAGAAGGAAAAATACAAACCCTGACAAATCTTGGATTGACAATAGACCAAGCAAGACTCTACCTTGCCCTTCTCCAATGCGGACCTGCAACCGCAAGGCAACTTGCAAATACATCAAAAATCGCTCGACCAGACATCTACCGAATAATCCCGACTATTGAAAAACAAGGGATGGTTGAAAAGCTGATGACCAGGCCAATTAGTTACCAAGCAGTTCCCGCAGTATTAGTATTGCCAAACATGATCAAACGCAAGACAACAGAACAGAACCTCTTGATTAAAGAAACTGAAGAATTGCTGGTCGATTTAAGGGGCAATGAAGCAAGAGAGTTTCGGGAAGAAGAAACAAGCTCTGTTATTGTTTATGGAAAAGAGGGCATTATTCAAAGATTGAAAGTAGCTCTGGCAAAAGCAAGTATTAGCGTATGCGTTGTTACCTCTCGGGAAAGATTTTCTGATGCAATTCTTGAATTTGCAGATGAATATGGGAAAGCGTTGAAGAAAGGGATAGAAATCAATATTGCAACCGAACAACCTATCCAAAGAAAAGCTGCCCTGCAGATCACGCGACGTCTTTCCAAGAACACAAATTTTAAGGTCAAATTTACTCCGTCATCTCAGCCGGCAGTGATAACAGTCGTCGATGATAAAGAAGCGTTTATTACAATGGCAGCGGAGGCTCCATTATCCAGTGCCGCAGCGTTATGGTCAAAAAATCCAAGTCTTGTAGCGTTAGCTCGAAGTTACTTTGAAGGCATATGGATAAACTCTATCGAGTTAAAAGCGGAATAGAAATTTAATTGGGCAGCCTAAGCAATTTATCTAAGTCGGAAATAATTCTATTTACAAGGGGATTGAATTTCTGAGTTATGCTTTTGAATTTTGCCTCCAAAAAAAAGGACATTAAACCTGTAAATGAATCCGCTGATTGAGGTTTTGATACCTAAAAGTACGTAATTATAGAGCCGACGGCAAAAAATAAGCCTTCGAATTAGTCCTGCTTTGGATTTTGAAAACGGAACTATCGAGCGCAATAGCGTTCTATTTAGGTAACCAAGACAAAAACGATGGATTGAAAACAATAGTTTGCAAACAAAACACTAATTAATACATTCAACAATCCTATTTTCCGACACCGACATGATACCAAAATACTTCTTTTTCACAAAAGGAGTTGGCAAACATAAAGAACAACTCCAATCATTCGAATTAGCACTGCGTGATGCAGGTATCCAAATGTGTAACCTCGTCAGCGTATCCAGCATCGTTCCACCAGGCTGCGAGTTAGTAACTCGGGAAAAAGGCTTAAAGATGATTCATCCAGGCGAAATCACCTTCGTCGTTATAGCCCGCAACTCAACCAACGAACCACACCGCCTCGTAGCATCATCCATTGGAGTAGCAATTCCCTCAGGCAAAAACCAGTATGGCTACCTAAGCGAGCACCACAGCTTTGGACAAACCGACGAAACAGCAGGCGACTATGCTGAAGACTTGGCAGCAACTATGCTTGCAACAACCATGGGCATCCAGTTTGATCCTGAAACCGCTTGGGATGAACGTAAACAACTCTTCAAAACCACTGGGTTAATTATCAAGACTGCAAATACAACCCAGTCCGCGGCTGGCGACAAGAATGGCCTCTGGACTACAACAGTTTCTGCAGCAGTTTTGGTTCCTGAGGAAAACGGCAAATCAAAGGAATAAGCAAGTTTTTTCAATTCTTTCATTTCCAAATTCTATAGTGGAAACTTCTTATTCACGTTTTAACATTAAGCGGGCGGAAGAGAAAAAATCAGCAAAACTATAGAGTTCCCAAAAACATTCACCATACTGGGCAACATAGTCGTTGCCGCATGGATTACACTTGATACTTTTGGTTTATGGCTTGTCAATTGGGCTTACGGATTGATTTTTCTCTTAGCTGCACTCATCGGCATCTATGGCATATTAAAATTCCTCGGCTGCCTCAGACCGTGTTACAACTGCAAAAAATGCACATTTGGCTTGGGCAGATTAGCCGCATTGTACTTTGGCAAACGCAGCCTCAAAGATTACAAATATAACTATGGTTTGCCAGTTGCCATTTTCTTTTACATCTTTATGGGTCCATTTCCAGCGGCGGTATTGCTGGTTTCGACCGTTCAAGCGTTCAATGTTCTTAAAGCTGCGGTTTTTGTAGTTCTTTTGGCTCTTTCAGGCCTCAGCGCATTAACTTGGCGCAAACCGGCAAACTAACAAGCACCTTAACCTTTACCATTAAAAAAAGTCTCCAGCTTCGAGTTCTCAGCTTTTTTAAGCACTTCAGCACACACTTTCGGATCCAACGCTTTATACTCCAATCCAAGCGTAGCCAGCATCCGCTGAACATCCTTAGCGAGGCTAGGCGCCGCTAATATGGCTCGGACTTCACGATTAACTTTGGCTTTGATGGGTTCAATGTACTTTGCAAGTTGCAAGGCTGCTTCCTTGGAAGCTGTTTTGCGTTTGACTTCCACTATGACGAGCTTGCCGTCTTTGTCCTCGCCATAAATATCCACAAAGCCGGGTTCAACTTTTTTCTCCCAACTAATTGGCTTGAACCCAACCTCAAGCATCTCTGGCTTAATCAAAATCGCCCTGTGCATATCGACTTCGCTGGCATGCAAAAGAAATTCTCCTGAATCGGACAAGTTAAGGGCAGAAACGACGAAGATTTTGTCAAATACTACTTGGACGCTTTCTCGAGGTTTCTGGCGAACACCATGAACCTCAAGCTCGCCGTCTTTGATCTGGACATGGAAGACGCTACCTGCAGGTTGCCAATTGACTGGTTCATAGCCGACTGGTCGATGCACAAGGAGGGAGCCGTCAGATTTGATGATTAGGAGACGTTCGCCAGGTTCAAGCTTAGAGCTTGCTCTGCCAGCATAGTGCACATGGCAGTTTCCCGCGACCACCAGAGTTCGTCTTTGCATAAAGGCTTTTTCGATGAGCACAGCCGCATCGGCAAGTGTAGGTTCAGTTAGTACCGCTATTTTGTTGGGTTGTTGCATCCGTGTTTTCGCCAACTATTTTAGCAGGCATTGGGTACATAAGAATTCTTGAAGGATAACGCCTTGAATGCTTGGAGAGATAAACGCAAAATCATGCAACGCTACGATGTCACATCAGACAGCTACGATGAGCAGTATGCAGAAGAACAACAGAGAAAATATTTGAAGGCACTCGAAAACTCCGAAATGGCAGGCAAATCTGTTCTGGATGTCGGGTGCGGTTCAGGATTATTTTTCAAGGAAGTAGCGTCGAAAGCAGAAGTAGTTGTGGGAGTGGATGTTTCCCACAAACTGCTGCAAAAAGCGAAGAAAAACGCAAATGTTTACAAAAACATATTTGTGTTGCGGGCGGATGCAGACCATTTACCCTTTAAGGAAGGCTTTTTTGATGCGGTTTTCGCTTTTACGATTTTGCAGAACATGCCCAAGCCATCTGAAACATTAGGGGAGCTAAAACGGGTCGCCAACAAAGATGGCAGGGTTGTGGTTACGGGGTTAAAGAAGGCTTTTCCCCTTGAGAAGTTTATGGATGTTTTGGAAGGCAGCGGGTTAGATGTTGTTACTTTTGCGGATGAAGATAACATCAATTGTTATGTTGCAGTGTTAACCAAATAGCAATTGCATCTTTGATTGTGTTAGGTTACTCGGTTTCTTCTTCTGTGTTGGTTTCTTCGGACCCTTCCTCTGTTTCTTTTGGGTAGGGCTCATCTTTGGATTCGGCGGCTTCTTCGGTTTGTTTTTCAGCGTTGAGAAGCATGTTGATTAATGCTTTCTGGTCTACTTCTGCGCGTGTCCGCCAATCCAAAAATAATTGTCCCTTTTCATCCTGCATCAAATAGCCATAGCGGATATAACGATCAAGGTTTAAACCAATTTTCCAGTTCGGCATCTTTTCGCCCAACAGTTTCTCAACATCTTTACGCGCGGCTTGCCCTTTTTTGCTTATGATGTAAGAGATTGTTATTGCTAAACCCGCTAAATCGTCAATGCGCCAACCCATCAACTTATCCTTAGTCACTGAACCATTTGACAAAGCGACAAAGAACCGTGCTTTATCAAGCTCCTCAATGGTAGGTTTCGGGGGAGTTTTTTCTTCTTCGAAGACGATTTTTACCTGCAAATCAAGCGGCTTGAGGTAATCCTCAACAAGGTCAAGCACTTTGGGGTAATCTGAACCTAACGCTTTGTGGAGTTCCCAGCCTTTTATGCCTGGTTTCTGGTGTCTTTTGTAGAAGAGCATCTGGGTTGCTTTCTTGACTTTGCTGCCGTAAACACCTTTTTTCTTGCTGCTCAAACTTGTTCGCCTCGCTTCCATTTTTGCCAAATTTCAATTGAAACCGCAATTGGAACGGAAGTGGATTGCTCTGTAAGGGCTTCTTTTCTGGGTTTATCGAAAGGTAATATGAAAACTGTTTCTTCCAATCTGTCGATTTCCAAAGTAGCATAACCATAAGTTATCAGGAAGCTAGTTAGGAATGCACTTTGCACAGTTTCTTCAAATGTGTCGGCGCCGATGAAATCCCAATATGCGATCTTGCCGCCTACGCCTTTTTCTTTTACTTTAACCTTAAGTTCCTGCCAGTAACACTCCAGTTCCTCAGAGAATTCACGGTTACTTAAAACACGCTCTTTGACAAGTTCGTCACGGCTCACAGAACCCATGGCAACTTGGGAAACGTCGATATCTTTCCATCGGTCGCTCATCGGAGCCAACGCTTCCCAATATAATAGTCCCTGCGCTAAACTGTGAAGGCTAAGTTGCTCAAACTCGATCAGCGGACTCCAAGCCCCCAAAAAAACTTCAACCATTCCCTGTTTGCCGGTCTGGCGGATTTTTTCTTCTAAGAGGAAAGGGTCTGTGTAGAGTGAGTTTGAGCGTTGTTTTACCCATTCGCTTTGCATTTTTATTACGGTTGCTAGGTGGTGGAGGGCTTCTGCGTCAAGTTTTAATTCTTCAGGGTTTTCCCAGTTTGGAAAATACTGGTGGACTATCTTGATGATTTCATCGACGTTCAAAGTGAATGGCTCAGCGGTGTGGTTTTCGATGGCTATGCACATTTCAATTATGCGTTCTAGCTTTTCCTTGCCCAACTTCTTGTCATGTTTAATGGATTGCATTAGGCAACCTCACGCACGATTGATTTTCCTTCAAGGTTCTGCACTGTTATGACGTTGGCATCTTGCTGGGCAAAAGTGATTTGGCTGGGTGTGATGACGACATATTGGGCGCTGGCATCCTTAATCATTGCAACGAGGACTTTAGCTATCATTTCACGGTTTTTGGGGTCCATATGTATATCGTATTCGTCGACAGCTCGGAATGGTGAACGTACATGCTGCTGTAAAGCCAACAGGAAACCCATCGTAGCGGTGGTGCGTTCGCCGCCACTCTGAGTATAAGCATCAAGAGCAACTGGTTTGCTTCCCTTAAATCCAACGTAGATTTCCAATCCAGCAGTTTCAATGTCTTGGGCACTTGAAAGTTTAACTTCACCGGTTGCTCGAGTTTGGCTCATAATTTTTTGGTATTCTACGTTTACCCGTTCAAGCAGGTTCTCCATAACAGTGCGCCAAGATTGCATGCGAGTTTTGACTTCGTCTAAGGTTTTCTCGCGGTTCTCAGCTACTAACTGTGCTTTTTCCTTGAGTTCCAAGTAAAGCTTCGAGTAAGATTCGTACTGTCGCTCGATGTCCTCTGATACGTCCGCTAACGCAGCCAAGTGTCCGTTAGTTAAGCCGATTTCATCTTGGATTTCAGCGTTGGATTTTAGGACCGCAATACGTTCGCCCGATGGCTGGGCCTTCGCTATAGCGTTGTTTAGGGTCTCTTCGGCTTCCTTGATTGATTTCTCAATATTTTTCATGTCGGCAATGGCGTTTGCCCGTTTAAACTCCAGCAAACCAAGAGCCACACGTTTATCCAACGCCTCAGACGAAATTTTATCGGTTGAACCTTCAAGTTTGAGCATCTTTTTCTGGTTTTCTTTGACTTGTTCAGTTGCATTAGCGATTTGTTTTTTTGCTGTTTCAACTATTTTTTTGAGGTTCTCAGTTCTGAGTAGTTTAAACTGGCTTTTGCTTGTGAGGGATTCCAAAGCTTGGGCTTCGGTTAACAACTGTTCAATCAGGGATAAAGTGGATTCATTCTGAGCGATTTCACGTTCAAGATTCAAACGTTCATCGAAGATTGATTTTGCATCGCCTTTGAGGGCTTGCTGCTCAACTTGCTGGCCATCCAACTCGCTGATAAGCGCTTGTCGGTCGTCTTCGATTTTGCCCAGTGTTTGCTGGTTCTTGTTGAACTTTGCCTGTAACTCTTTAATTATGGCGTCTCGTTTTTCAACTTCTGCCCAAACAAGTTCACGGTCTAAAAATCGCCGTTTAAGCCGCAACTGTTTTTTCTCTTGATACTTCCCATATTGCTCATGCCAGTAGGCAAGAGTTTGCTGCGCTTGCTCCAAGAGTTTGCCCACAGATTCCTCTTGGCTTAGAATGCGCATAAGTTTGGTTTTAGCTTGAACAACGTTCTCTCGGAAAGGTTCCAGACCAACGGCTGCTTCAACCATACGCAGTTTCTCTACGTTGCTTAGAACACTAAATTGCTCCACCATGTTCTGATGCATTATGATTAGCATGTTATCTGGATCCACACCGAATTTACCGAGCAAACGTTCAATATCCTGCTTGCTGGCAACACGATTTTCGAGTTCAAAAAAGTATTTTCCGTCTCGACGCAGAACTCGAGTTAGGAAGAGCTGGTCTTTGCTGTATTTTGCGACGGGGCGTTTGTTTCCTTGCTTGCTATTATCTAGGATTAGAGTGACTCTGGCTTGGTCTTGTCCCCAGCGGATTAAGTCGCTGAGTTTGCGAGAACGCTCAGTGTAAGTCTGCCCTAAACCTACGGATATTGCCAAAAGCAGTGAAGATTTTCCTGCTCCGTTGGGTCCCCCAATTATGTTAACGCCCTGTTTAAACGGTACTCTGGCGTATTCGTAACTCATGAAATTTTCAAGGATAACTTCTTGGATTAACAAGATTGTTTGCCTCTATTTTGAAGCGTTCACACTATTGAAAAGCGTCTTATTAAAACAATTCCAGACAAAAATGAGATATTTCCCGCACAAAATCTTCTTTCTTTTTCTCTTGTTTACGATAATTAGAGCTTCATTTTGCCTAATATTTACCAATTAAATGTATTTCAAAACATACGGCAAAACCTATTCTGTTGGCCAAAATCATGGAGAAGATAAGCTCTTTGACATTGCAAATGGTCGATAGTTTAGAGCAGCGGCTTCTCTAAGAAGAAACAAAAGGCATTTTATGTAACTTTCTACTCAATTTCACCAGTATCTTACAGGCAGTTGCATTAATTTCCAATTTACCCTATTTTTGCTATCCAGCTATGCTTCCCAATTTTGGTACTAGAAGCGCAGCGTCAGGGCTCCCTATGCCTGTGGGTGAATCCCACCCCTTTGTGGAGCTATAGCCTATCACATTGTTACCTGTCGGATATGTATTGTCGCCAGATTTGATGTCATGAATAGCACCTGTTTTGTAAAGAGACTCCCTATGTGCATATAACTCTGGGTTTAAGTATCCAAGGCTATGACCGGCATACTGGCTTGCTATTGCAGTTAGAGCCGCCCAAAAAGGAGAACCCGCACTAGTTCCACCAACAACATTAAGCGTTGGAGAACCTGGGGAAGCTGAACTTAAGAAAATAATACCTAAGGCACCATAGACACCACTATTGAACGAAACATCGGATGTGCATCTTCCGATGGGGATAATAGTGTTACCTGCTAAATCAGTCAGGGTTATTCCTTTCTGCCAACTTGGCAATGGAAATAAAGAACTCATCGCTCCGCCTGCCGTAACCATATCAAATGGAGCGGGGAAGCCATCGGCAACCATAGCTTGATAGTCATTACCTGCAATTTCGTACGAGTACTGCACGCCAACATGGTTTTGACCATCCCACGATTTAGTCCCTTCCATAAAACCGTCAGCACAATTCATAAACAGGTTAGTTCCTCCGACCGCTGTTACATACGGGTCTGATGCTGGAAAAAACGCGTTGTTATAGTCCGCCCCGTTTGATGCCCCCCAATCGCCTGAACCCGCGAAGACTGTTATGCCCGCCAACGATGCTAATTTGAAAATTGTGTCCGAGATTCTCACTTCCCGTATTTGACTTTGTCCTGTTATTGCTGATTCTGCTTCACCCCAACTTAGTGATATTGCGCAACCTAGGTGGTGAATTATTGAGTAAAGTACGGCATAGTTTAATGGTCTGTCATTGTTGTTTGGTGCAATAACTAACGCTATGTCAGCGTTGGGCGCGATTGCGTGAACCATATCAACATCAAGGGTTGTCTCGGTGCTCCAACTCAGTTGATTCTGGTCGTTTGCATCGAAGACTGGTTTACCCATGGGGTAATATATGTGCAAGTGATTTTTAATTTCGTTTATTGTTTTCCAAGGCAGGTTTACGCCGTTTGCGTTTTGCCATTGGATAAACATTAGTAAATCTTCACATATTGTTGGGCTGCCGTAGGCATCAACTATAACGACTGTTTGACCTTTTCCTGTGTATCCTGCTGAATAGAGAGGGTTTAGGTCGTATGCATTACGTAACTCAAAGACAGTATTAGCCAAGATGCCCTCACCGTAACTAATAGTTGATGCTTTGGGGTGAACTTGGTATTGGAAAGCTGAACCATCAACCCAACTCTTGTAATTCGTGTCAAGGTTTAATGAACTTGTGTTGTTAGTTGTCGCTGCATTGGAGTTGGGAACAGCTAAAAGAGTAAGTGTAATGAACGCAACCAAAATTAAGCCTGAAAGTCTACCCTTATTCACATTGGATACCTCTCCTTAGAAAAGGGAGAACAACCTAATAAACATATATGCTAACTCACGATTCAATACACATACCCATGAGACTGTTTTCGCCATTAATCCCCCAAAGAAGTTGTTATGCCCCCCTTTTAGGGGGTGGCAACATTAAGGCAATAAATGAGGTGAGGTTCTCTCTTTGCGGGGGTGAACTCATTTTTGGTGAAGATTGACGGGGACACGATTAAAACCCACATTAGCGTTAACGATCGTACTGAGTATTTTTGGGTCTTAGGATGCCAAAAAATACGGCGTTTTGATTCTTTTGAGCAAACATAAAGAACAGCATTCTGCTCAGCTTTTTATTACCACTATTGCAATAAATGACCTTGAAAAACACTAAGATACAGAGCCATTAAGAAGCCAGGAAAAAATCTTTAATTAGTTAAAAAAACTACTTCCAGACAATTTGACATTTTTATCTAGAAAATCCCAATTGTTAAATGTAATTGAATCAGCCAAGCTGCAACCATTTAGATAATGCAAACAATAAGCCGAATCTTTTTTTACAACCTGTGCACGTCATTCCCATAAGGGAAATAATGAACATTTAACGATAATTATGGAAAAAATCTCATATTTCAACATACAAAAAAGAGGTACAGCTAAAAGCCTTTTATTGTGTTATGTACAAATTATTAACAGGTTGAATTCATGAAGTTCGCAGAAATCGCCATCTTACTAAGAGAAATCGTGGACAGGTGCCCGGGGCTTGACGGAAGTACCATAACTTTGATTCCACAAAAAGCTATGTATCCACTTTACAATGGATACCACATCAACATTAAGGCAAACCTTTCTAAAGAAAGCATGGGTAACCTAAGGAAAATTGTGGAAGGCCACGACTTAGTCATGCAGATTAAGTCGGATGCAGTTATAGTTTATGAAACAAGGTCAACATAAAAAAGTGGGTTTTGCTGCTTTAACTTAGACTGAGTCTTTTCTGTAAACGTGAAACAATGTTAAAAAGGCCAATCCTGCAAAGCGAAAGCTATTACTATTATAATCCATTCGTTTGACCCGTTTGGGTTCGGCCCAACGCTGAGTAACTTGGTTGCGATTGTTGGTTCAGGTGTGGATTGGTTCGGTGCGGGTGGATGAGTGGCTGTGGGTAAATCGGTTGGGTTCCTTGTCGGCTGAGGAGTAAAAGTTTCTTGACTAACAAATAAATTGTTAAAGTAAAATAAGATTTCGCAGTATGAAGTTACATGCCATTTAGGTTTAACAATACAGACTGAATCAGCGACGATTTCATCGCCTAATAGCCGTTTAAGCGGACTACTTAGGAGATGCTAACGTTCTGAATATCAAAGTACCGTTTTGCCAAAAAGCGCAAACGTTCGGCGTTCTTGCCGTTCTTACCTATCGCGACGCCCTTGTCCTTGGGGTTGACGGTTATGACTGCCATTTTTTTGCCATCAGTGCGTTCGGTGACGCGAATTTCGCGAACAGCTGCAGGTTTTAGAGCATTTTTCATGAATGTTGCTGGGTCTTCGCTGTACTCGATGATTTCGTGTTTTTTGCCTGTCATTCGTTCAAGGGTATGGATGTTTCTTCCGCCCTTGCCGATGGCAACGCCCACTTGTCCTTGGTTAACGACAAATATCGCTCGTTGCTCAACTTCGTCGACTATGCAGTCTTTTACGCTTGCACCGCTGATGCTTTCAAATAGGGCAATGTATCGCATTTCGTCGCAGGTAATTTTTATGCCACTCGTTCTTTTTTTCCTCCATTTTTTATTATTGTATCTGAGTTTCCTCGGTTACTTTGAGAATATCTGAATCCCCGGTTTCGCGAATGCTAAGGGCAGAAATAATAAAGAGTTTTTTGCAGACTTCAGCGAGATCCATTGATCCACCTTTGTAGGTTATGACGGGGACTTTAGAGATTTCTCCATAGTATTCTATTTGTTCTTTTATGTCTTTTGGACAGTTTGAAGCTAAAACAATCATCTTAGCTTTGCCGGTTTTGGCGTTTTGCAATGCAACGTTGGTTCCAAAGGATACCTTTCCTGTTTTCACTGCAGACGCTAATGCTTTATCTATGTCTATCATTCTGTTTTTCCTCCTTCTTTTTCTTGCGTTTCAAATGTTGACATGTACAGTTCAACTAAGCCAGTGCCGATTGGTATTGATTGCCCAACTATAACGTTTTCTGTTACACCAGCCAAAGGATCACTTTCACCTTTGACGGCAGCTTCAACGATGTTGGGAACTGTGATTTCGAATGCGGCGCGGGCGAGAACACTGGCTTTTTTGCCGCTGATTCCGTGTCTGCCGATTTGCTGTACGTCGCCAGTGGTAGTCATCATGTCTGCTACGAGCATTACGTGTCTAACGTCTACGTCTAAGCCTTGGTCTTCGAGGACACCTTTGGCTTCGTGGATAAGTGCGTTTCTCGATGCTTCGACGCCGAGGGTTTTAGCGATTTCGTGAATGTTGTTGGTGGTTGTTCGTGAAGTATCGACACCTATGACTTCTAGCACTTTTGAGAGGTTTGAGCCGTCGGTGCGTATTACCCATTCACCGTTCTCTTCAGTAACTAGGACACGTTTGATGTCTGGGACACCTTTAACTTGGTAACCTGGAACTTTGGCAAGCATGCGTTTGAGTTGTTCTGCTTTCTTGGGTTTAATCTCGACAGTTGTGTCTGTAACGGTTACGGTTGCGTTTTGGAGTTCCATGCGTTCTTTCAACTCATCCATCGTAATAGCTCTGTCATCCATCATCTGTTTGTTTAACTCGATGATTATTGCTTCGCGAACTGGATCTTCGTAGATTGCTGAAGCCAAGTTTTCGACGGAAGTGTAGATGATGTTGCGTGCGACTTCAACTGCACCTTCTTTGCTCTTTGCGTGGTCTCCTTGTAGGAAGATGGTCATGATTGGGGTTGAGGGAATTCTGCGTGCGTCCACGATTTCGATGAGTCGGGGTAAACCTAAGGTGACGTTTTGTTCTTTGACACCTGCATAGTGGAAGGTTCTGAGAGTCATCTGTGTACCTGGTTCACCGATTGATTGAGCTGCAACGATACCGACTGCTTCTCCGGGCTCCATAAGGGCACGTTTGTATTGTTCAGCTGTTTGGGTTGCTGCTTTTGTTACGCTTTTTGCTGTGAGTTTGTTCTTTGCAAAGTTTGTTTTAAGCTGGTTTAGCAGGATAGGCGTTATTTGGGCTTCAACATTCTTGAGCTGCTTTTTGATGTGTTCTGCAGATGCGATTTCGCCTTTTTCTTCGCCGATTTTAATCTGGTCGATTAGTCGGCTAACGTTGACTGCTTTGCCGTGGTCACTTTTTGCTGGGTCCACACCGTCTTCGCCATAGCGGAATTGGATGATGTCGCCAGCAGAGTCACGGACAGTGCTGTCGTACTCTAAGCGAATGTGTTCTAAAGCGTTGATTAATCGTCTTTGCATGTAACCGCTTTGTTGTGTGCGGACGGCTGTGTCGACTAGACCTTCTCTGCCACCCATAGCGTGGAAGAAGAATTCAATCGCGTCTAAGCCTGTTTGGTAAGAGTTGTAGACGAAGCCTCTTGCTCTTGGGCTTGGGTCGCCATCAACGAAGTGAGGCAATGCTCGTCCAGCGTAGCCTCTTAGGATACGTTTGCCTCGGACTGACTGTTGACCGACACAAGCAGCCATTTGACCGATGTTTAAACTTGAGCCTCTTGCACCAGCACGGGTCATGACGATGCCCGCATTTTCCAATGTGAAGTCTTCATCTGCTATTTTGCCTGATTCGTCTCTGGCTACGGCGAGTTCATGCATAACGTAGATTTCGAATGATTCCTCAAGTGTTTGTCCTGGCAAGCGTGGTAAAGTTCCGTTGCGGAAGTTTTCGATGTGTTCGTCGATTTTCTTTTGGATGCGGTCCATGGTTTTTGCCATGCGGCTGCGTGCTCGTGGCGAGAGGACCAGTTGGTCGTAGGTGTAACTGAAGCCTCGCATCGAGATGAATTGTTTGAGTAAATGTGTGACTTTGTTTAGGAATTCTCTGCCCGCTTGTGTACCGTAGTCTTTGATTATTCTGTGAAGTAAGCTTTCGGATTGTTCAGAGCCGATCGAGCGTCTGTCGATGATGCCTGAGACGAGTTGACCGTTCTTGACAACTACGTAAGCATCGTGTTTGCATTCTTCTTCTTCGCATTTTGTGCAACCTTGGCAGATGTTAGCTTTTAGTGAGTAATTGAGTGTTTTTGGCAGGTATAAGCTAAAGATTTGTTTGCCTGACCACATAGGTTCGGGTGTCGTAATTTCTGGTTCTGGTACGGGCCCGGTATAGTTTGTTGCAGTAAGGAGTCGGTTAACCTGACTTCTGGTTAGGAAGTTGCTTCTTCTTGTGAAGTAGTATGCGCTTGTGATGAAGTCTCTGATGGCGCCGATGATTGGTCCGCCGAATCTGGGCGAGAGGATTTGGTCCTGCACCTGCATGAGCAAGAGTGATTCGGTCCGGGCTTCTTCGCTCTGTGGAACATGTAGGTTCATTTCGTCGCCGTCAAAGTCTGCGTTGTATGGTGGACAAACGCAAAGGTGCAGTCTAAAGGTCTTGTAGGGCAAAACACGAACGAAGTGTGCCATGATGGACATGCGGTGAAGTGAGGGCTGCCGGTTGAAGATTGCTATGTCGCCATTTTTGAGGTGGCGTTCAACTATGAAGCCTAATTCGACTGCTTCCGCGATTTTTGTGCGGTCAACGACGAATTCGAGGCGGATACGTTTTCCGTCTGGGCGAATGATGTAGAGTGCGCCTGGATAGTTTTCTGGACCGTTAATCACGAATTTCTTCATTTCTTCGATGTTCCAAGCCGTGACTTTTTCTGGAACGGATAATCTCATGGCGACGTCTTGTGGAACACCTACTTCGTTTATGTCAAGGTTAGGGTCTGGTGAGATGACTGTGCGGGCTGAGAAGTCGACACGTTTGCCTGAGAGGTTGCTTCTGAAGCGTCCTTCTTTGCCTTTGAGGCGTTGGCTGAGGGTTTTTAGCGCTCTGCCGCTACGGTGACGTGCAGGCGGAATACCGGATGCTTCGTTGTTGAAGTAAGTTGTAACGTGATACTGTAAAAGTTCAGAGAGGTCCTGGATGATGAGTGTTGGTGCACCTGCTTCCATGTTTTCCTTCAAACGCTGGTTGATGCGGATGATGTCGACGAGCTTATGAGTTAAATCGTCTTCTGAGCGAATACCTGATTCCAGCGTGATTGAGGGACGCACATAAACTGGTGGGACTGGGAGAACCTGGAGAACCATCCATTCTGGACGGGCAACTTTTGGGTTAAACCCCAAAATTTCTAGGTCCTCATCTGAGATACGTTCGAGTCTTTCGCGTATCATGCTTGGTGTTAGGGGTTCGGATCCTGCTTCAGTTTGCTCTATGAATTTGGTTGGTTTCTCGAAGGTAATTTTGAATTGTGCTGCTGCGCAATAGGGGCATTGTTTGGCTTTGATATCAGTTAAGATTTCCTTGTAAATTTCATCCGGAATCGTTCCTAAGAGCTCGTTAAAGCGTTCTAGTCTTTGACGTGCTTTCTTGGATGCGTCTTCTGAGAGGAGAATGCGTCCGCATGTGCGGCATGTTGCTTTTAGGAGGTCAAAAATGATTTTGGTAAATTCGATGTGGACGATTGGTACGGCTAGTTCGATATGTCCGAAGTGCCCGGGGCAGCGGATGGCGGTGTTGCCGCAGGTTTTGCATCTTTGCCTTGGCTCAAGCGTGCCGAGTCTGCCGTCCATTAAGCCTGCTGTGATTGGTGCACCGTCTTCGTCGTAAGTGTCTGGTGTTTGGATTTCTACGACTGATTGTTTACGGAGGTCTTTAGGTGAGATTAAACCGAATGAGATTTCATCCACTATTTTATGAATCAATTCTTCCTGTGACATGTTAAGCCTTCTCCTTTAGTCTTAATTTTGGTGTAATGCATAAGCTCTGTAGTTCTTGCAGCAGAAGCTTGAAAGCGTAAGACACGATGACTGGCGAAATCTTTGCTTTCTCGTCGCATATCTTGCAGACATAGCGCCTTTGCTTCATGTCGAAGTAAGCGATTTGTCCGCAGTTCTCGCAGATGTAAAGCGTATATTTGTCAGATTCTTCCAACAATCTGTCTCTTAGTAGCATAGCGGCTCCGTGTCCGATGAGGCAGTCTCGTTCCATTTCTCCGAATCTGAGTCCGCCACCTCTTGCGCGTCCTTCAGTTGGCTGGCGTGTGAGCATCTGTACTTGACCGCGGGCTCTGGCGTGGATTTTGTCTGCAACCATGTGGTGTAGTTTTTGGTAGTAAACGATTCCCACGAAAACGTCTGCAACGAATTTTTCTCCTGTGGCTCCACTGTAGAAGACTTCGCTTCCGGTTTGGCTGAAGCCGAGTTTTACTAGGTTTTTGCGTACTTCGTCGGGTCCTTCGTTTGAGAAGGGTGTACCGTCGCCTGGTTTGCCTCTTGCGCATGCGGCTTTGCCTGAGAGTGATTCGATGAATTGGCCGATGGTCATTCTGGAGGGGATTGCATGTGGGTTGATTATTAGGTCTGGAACGATGCCTTCATCTGTGAATGGCAGGTCTTCTTGGGGAACGATTAAACCAATAACTCCTTTCTGTCCGTGTCGTGATGCAAATTTGTCGCCTAGTTCCGGAACGCGTTGATCTCTTACGCGGACTTTAACGAGTTGACTTCCTTCCCCTGACATCGTAACGAATATGCCATCCACGATGCCTGTTTCGGAGGGACGCATGTCCACCGATGTATCACGCATTGAGGGTCCTTTAACTTCGAATTCTTTGTATTCTTCAAGGAACCTTGGAGGACTGATTCTGCCTATTAAGACATCTCCGCCGACCACTTGGGATTCTAAACCAATTATTCCGTCGGGTTCCAGTAGCCTATAGTATTGTTCTCCTCTGTAGCCGCGGGTGCCCGGTTCTGGAACAGTGAATTTATCTTTTAAGCCACCAAGGTATTGGCGGCATTCGGCTTCGTAGATACGATAGAAGGTTGAGCGTGCTAAGCCACGTTCGATAGATGCCTTGTTGAAGATGATAGCGTCTTCCATGTTGTAGCCTTCGAAGCTAAGCACGGCGACAACGCAGTTTTGTCCTGTCGGGCGTTGCTTGTAGCCCATGACGTCCATGTTTTCTGTTTGTACCATAGGAACTTGCGGATAGTGAAGGATGTGTGAACGTGAGTCAACACGGTGATGGAAGTTTGTTCCGTATACTCCGAGGGCTTGCTTTGCCATTGCGGCTTGGTAAGAGTTTCTGGGTGACTGGTTGTGTTCTGGATAGGGAATTGTTGAGGCGCAGATTCCAAGGATAGTGAAAGTTGCGATTTCGACATGAGTTGATTTAGCTTCGACCCCATCGTATGACAAGGCGATGTATGCGTTTTCCTCTTCTTCCGCATCTAAGTATTCAACTAAACCGTTCTTGACTATGTCTTCCCATGTCCATTCGCCGAGTCCGATTTTTTCAAAGTGCTTCGAACCGAGTTTTGGAACGCCGTTTTCAACGATGATAAGTGGGCGTCTAACTCTGCCTTCGTCGCAGTTAGCGTGGACTTCTTCAGTTTCAGTCTGAGCTTTGGAGAAGTAGGTTACGTTAACTTCGGTTGATATTTCTCCTGATCTGCGTTTTTGGCGGAAGGACTGCACCATTTCTTGTGGGTTATTGCAGTAGCCAATTATGTTGCCGTCTACGAAGACTTTGGCACCTGAAATGCGCAATTCAATGGTGGCTTCGGATGCTGGTACGGTGCCCATTTCAAAGAGCAGTTGCTTTATTTTGTCTGGGTTTACACCTACTGCGATGGAGGCTGATAACGCGAGGTTTTTGACGAGCCCGCAGTTTGAGCCTTCAGGGGTTTCGTTGGGGCATAGTCTTCCCCAGTGGGTCGGGTGTAAGTCTCGGGCTTCGAAGTTAGGTTGGCTTCTGCTCAGTGGTGATTGAAGCCTTCGAAGGTGACTCAAAGTTGAAATGTAGTTTGTTCGGTCGAGAAGTTGAGTGATGCCGA
>Ga0182021_10001273_pt1 | contig 28628 bp, 17 predicted proteins | sample 612E3MmetaG_FD_120493 | JGI IMG/M metagenome (GOLD analysis project Ga0182021, IMG submission 120493) | Permafrost microbial communities from Stordalen Mire, Sweden - 612E3M metaG (Illumina Assembly) | ecosystem: Environmental > Terrestrial > Soil > Wetlands > Permafrost | place: Sweden...
TCGAGAAGTCGAAGCCGAAATGTCCAGCCACCTCGATCGTTCCCAGGTCCCAGACGATCGTTTGACCGGCGACGAGCGTGGGCGGGAAGAGCGGGCCGCCGTTCTCTCGCTGCGCACTGCCCGATTGATAGGATGTGCCAGACGGTAACGTATCGGTCACCCAGGCGTGAACGGGACTGTTGCCCTGATTATCGGCGCTGATGTGATAGTTGATCCAGCCGCCGGGAACCATCACGCCATTGTTGGTGTTCTTGCTCAGACTCACGTCGTAGCGTGGTGAGCTGGTGTGAATCGTATTCGTGCGCTGATTGTTGCTGAGATCGACATCGCCGGCGACGTCGGCTACGATCGAATTGGTCAGGCTCGTAAAGAATGGTACGCTTGCGTCGACTTGCAGCCTCACGTGTACTCGATCGCACATGTTGCCCGACAGGCCCGGCGCGTACAGCGCCAGCTGACCGCCCGTGCTGCTCATGTTAGTCCAGTAATTGTTCTGCTGATTCTCCGGCCACCATGCCACTAACGTCGTGGAGAGTGGCAGTGTGTCGGTCAGCCAGACCGGCCCGGACGCTGCGCCGCGATTGTTGCAGACCTGCAAGGTATATTCAAACTCCTGACCCGGCGCGGGATCGTTCGGGTTGGCCCACTTGTCGACACCGATCTCAACCTCGTCATCCCGCACGTCGATCGGGCCGGTGCACGACCGATCGTTGCCGGGATTGAAATCGCCGGGGCTGGTCGTGGCGATGCCCGCACAGTTGTCAGGAATGACCGCTGTGCCGGTGGGTGCACCGGGCGATACATCCAACGTCACCATGAAAGCGCGATCGGCGTTGGGAATCAGCGTCCCCAGGTTCCATGTGATCACGCCGTCTGATCCGATCTCATGTGTGACACCGCTGTTATCGCCCGCATAGGAAGTATACGTCGGCAATGTGTCGGTGACGATCGTGTTCGCAGCGCCCTCATCACCCCCGTTGCTGTACTCGATGTCATAGACCATGACGCCGCCCGGTCGAGCATAACCACCGCTGGGATTCCATTTATTCACGCTCACATCGGGCGCGGCCAACGGAAGCTGCGTGAAGTGCGCCATGTTTTGAGTCAGCCGGTTGTTTGATAAGATCGCTGCAACTGGCGGCAGGGCCGCGAGCTGTGGCCTATACGGCCTGATGCTGGCTGGAGCATAAACGCTAGGTGATGAAGTGTGCCGTTCGACGGTGCCGGGCGCTTTTCCCGGCCCGCCGAATGAGGGGCGCTGAACAATCGAGCGGGTGATGGGCGCGGACGCGCTCGCTGATGCGCTCGCAGACGCCCTCGCAGTTATGTAGAGAGAAGCAGGGTCCACTACGTCTTGTTCGATATGCGCGAGAAACGGCGCTGCTGCACGGGGTGAGGTCAAATTTTCTCTTGGCGTTTGCGCGCCTACGAAGCTGACCAGGCTTAACAGGGCAATGAGACTGAGCGAGAACACCGTTAGACTACGCCACAAACGAGGATTCATGTTGTTACCTCCAGAGACGAATGTGTACTTGAATGCGGACGGGACGGTGAAGTTCTGAATTGAAATGCGCCGTGCAAGATGACAAAAAACCGATCTGAACAGGTGCACATGTCATCCACGACATCTGCGCTGCTTCAGATCGGTCGTCGGAAACTGGTCACGGGCAGTCTCCTGCACTAACGTGGCTCGCCTTGGCTGATCGCTCGCTACCTATCCCCGCGCTACTCGGCACGCAATCGGACAACAGATCGCATTTTCAGTATAAACCCGTTTCTGGAGAAAGCAATCCCCAGCGCTGTACTGCCGTGAATTTCACCTAGTCGTCGTCAGCGTGCTAAGGGCTTGCCAAGAAATAAGTCCGCACTTTCGACGCTCCCGCCGGATTTACAATCCGGCGATGGGGGCTGGACACTTGCACCCACTGCGTGCAGTGCGGTGTGTGACCATCCAGCCTGGAGCAATCTGCGGAGTTGTTCTTTGACGGCTTCTAAGTCCGCGCGACGGAGGCCAGAACTTAGCGCACCACAATAAGGCTGAGCCAGATTGCGTTGGTCGCAATCTGGCTCGGCGAGTGTTACGGTGTGCTTCTTAGCTGCTGTTGCGCAGCAGGACTATTGCAGCTCAATCACGGCGTTGACCATGGCCCCTTGTTCGGCGTGGAAAAGTTTGAAGCCGAGTTTCTTGCAGGTCTGCTGCATGGCATGGTTGTCCACCGTCATGGTGGCGGTGACACGCTCCAACTTCTCAGCGCGCGCCACTTCCAGCAGTTGGCTCAGCAGTTCGGTGCCGATGCCGCGTCCCTGGAAATGATCGTTGATCAGCATAGTGAACCGGCCTTCGGGCCGGACATGATGCTTGCTCAAGCGCGCCACGCCCATAATCTCCGGGCCGCCGTTGCAGTCTTTGCATTCCGCCACGAGCGCCATCTCGCGGTCGTAGTCGATGAAGCAGATGCGCGCCAAGCGTTGGTGCGCCACACGTTCGCTGTAATCGAGGTTGGTCAGATAGCGCAGATAGACGCTGCGATCCGAGAGTGTTTCGTGGAACTTCACCAGCAGCGGCTCGTCTTCGGGGCGAATGGGGCGGATGATGACTGCTTCGCCTTGGTGGGTCGTCCACGGCTTGACGTACCGCAACGGATAAGGCCGAATCGCCAACTTGGGCAGCTGCTCCCTAGTCACGTCCTTACCGTGCACCACCACGCGCGCGTCGAGCGCGATGATCCGATCGGGTGTGACGAGCATCGGATTGATGTCGATCTCTTTAATCCAGCGCTGCTCCACGACGAGTTCGCTGAAACGCACCATCACTTGGGCCAACGCATCCAGATCGACGGGCCGGCGACCGCGCACGCCTTTCAGGGCTTTGTAGATTGTAGTCTGTTCCATCATGCGCCGGGCCAGCGTCGAATTCAACGGCGGCAGCGCCAGCGAGCGATCCTTGTACACTTCGACCAGCTGTCCGCCCGACCCGAACAGCAGCACCGGCCCGAACTGCGGATCGATGCTGGCGCCGATAATGATCTCATAGCCTTCGAGTTTGATCATCGGCTGCACGCTGACACCCTGGAAGTGCTCGATCCCCACCTTTTCGCGCACGGCGCTTTCGATGAGTTGATAGGCGCTGCGCACGGCGTCGGCGTTCTTGAGGTTGAGCTGCACGCCGCCCACATCGGTCTTGTGCGTGATGGTTTCCGAATAAATCTTGAGGACGACCGGATAGCCAAAGGCATCGGCGGCGGTGACGGCTTCGGCCTCGGTGCGCGCGATCACCGTTTCTACGATCGGCAGGCCATAGGCCGCCAGCAGTTGCTTCGATTCGACTTCGGTGAGAATGGTGCGGCCCGATTCGCGGACGGCTTCCAACATTTGCTCGGCCTTCGCGCGATCCGGCGCGATGGTCTCGGACATACTCGGCGTTTCATAGATGCCCTGCAAGTTGTAGGCGCTCTTCCACATGTAAGTGAACACGCGCGTAGCCGTGTCGGGATATTCGAAGGTGGGGATGCCGGCCTTGCCTAACAGTTCCATACCTTGCGTCACATTCTGGCCGCCCATCCAACTGGCCAACACCGGTTTGCCGGTGCTGTGCGCGTAGGGCACCAATGCCTCAGCGGTCTTGGTGCATTCGGTCATGGCTTGCGGCGTGAGGATGACGAGCAGGCCATCGCTGTTGGGATCGGCGGCAGCCACTTCGAGGGACTTGGCGTAGCGATCGGGGCCGGCGTCGCCGATCACATCGATCGGGTTGTTGTGGCTCCACACGGAGGGCAGGAACGTGTTCAAGGTTGCCATCGTCTCTGCCGAGAACTCCGTCAATTCGCCGCCGCTCATGATCAACGCGTCGGTCGCGAGCACGCCCGGGCCGCCTGCGTTGGTCAGAATCGTCAGGCGCGGGCCCTTGGGACGTGGCTGATGCGCCAGCGTTTCTGCCATGTCGAACAAGTCGGAGATGTCATTCACGCGCAGTACACCGCAGCGCCGGAACGCCGCTTCGAGGACGTCATCACTGCCCGTGAGTGAGCCGGTGTGTGAGGCGGCGGCTTTGGCCGCGCTGGCCGTGCGGCCCGGCTTGATGACGATGATGGGCTTGGTCTGCGCGACTTCACGCGCCGCCGACAAGAAGGAACGCGCATTGCCGATGGTTTCCATGTAGATGACGATGCTGTTGGTCTTGGGATCATCGCCGAGATAGTAGATCAGATCGCCCCAGTCTACGTCGAGCATGGAGCCGACCGAGACGAAGGCGCTGAAGCCCACGTTTTCACGGAACGACCAGTCGAGCACGGCGGTGCACAACGCGCCCGATTGGCTGATGAAGCCCACGTTGCCGGGCTTGGCGATGTCGGCGGCGAAAGTAGCGTTGAGGCCGTTGTGCGGATTCATCAAGCCCAGGCAGTTGGGGCCGATGAGGCGCATGTTGCCCTGGCGCGCGTGCTCCATGATCTGGGCTTCCAGCGCCGCGCCTTCCGGCCCGATTTCCTTGAAGCCGGCGGAGATCACGATTGCGCCGGGGACACCCACATCGACGCATTCTTTAATGAGGCCCGGAATGGACGGGGCAGGGGTGCAGAAGATCGCCAGATCGATTTGCTCTGGCGCAGCGGCGATATTGGGATAGGCCTTGATGCCGAGCACGCTGGGGCGATTGGGATTGATCGGGTAGATGGTGCCGCCGAAGGGGCTGCTGATCAAGTTCCACAGGATCGTGCGTCCGACCGTGCCGTGCTTCTCGGTCGCGCCCACCAGCGCCACGCTCTTGGGCGCGAAAATCTTATCGAGCGGATTGCCGGTGTAGTGGTAAATATCGTGGGTCGGTTCGAAAGGTACTACGGGTGGTTTGCCCATGTCAAAGAACTCCTTCTGGAGATAATATTTCAACTGCAACGTTTCAAATGTGGTGCTATGCCCACACTAACAGTATACGCAAAACCACCAGATTATAAGCCTTTCTGGCGATGAACGGCGGTATAATTTGTAACCGATTTCATATGACAGATGACGTGCTGCGGCATGCGGTGCGGCGTCATCTCAGCAATTCTCAATATGAAAACAATTGACGCCGGTAGTTGCGACTTCAGTCGCTTTTTGGCCGCAAACCACGACTGAAGTCGTTACTATAAATCCAAATTGAGAACTGCTGGCGTCATCTACGGTTGGGGCGAAAAGACGCGCGAGAAGATGCCCGATGGTTCTTCTTCGGCCCTGTGGGCAGCAACGATCGGTCGGATGACCACGGCGCGTAGGGTGCCATGGTGATGGCGGCCAATGCCAGCAGCACGGTGTCGTAGTTGACGCGCCAGCCGGTGAAATCGCGCCAGGCTTGATCCCGATCGGCGGTCAGCGGCACGCCGTTGCGTTGTAGTTCAGCGCAGGCTTCATCGAATTCGGTGCGGCTGAGGCTAATGGAATCAGCGGAGGTAGGGTTGGCGTTGTAAGCGATCTGGAAAAAATCGGCGATGCGGCGCAGGGCCAGATAGCCGGCGCGAAGACAGAGATCGGCCTGCGCGTCGCGCGGCACATCCACGATCGATCGGATCAGCGCCGCCGCATCAAGCACCGCGCCCGCGGCGGTGACCCACGAATGATCGGGTTGCGGCGAACGAAAGAAGACCAGCGCGGCCAGCGAGGTGTGGCTCTCTTCGATATCGGCAAACCATTGTTCCCACTGCACCCACAGCACATTCAGCCGATCGAGGCCGTGGATGCGCTGATAGCGCAGAATCATCTCGATGGCCGAGGGCGGCGATCCGGCGCGCACTTCCAGCAGGGTCACGGCTTGCTCGCGGCGCTGAAAGGCGCTGTACATTGTCGGCAGGTAAGCGATCAACACGGCGACCAGGATCAATCCGATGGCGGCTTCAGCGATCATCAAGAGCCCGTCGAGGAAATCGCCGGGGGCGGCAAAGCTCAGCGTCACGATCGAGGAGCCGCTGATTTTCACGGCTTGCTCCCATGACCCGACATTGCCCACAGCCCAGAACATGCCTGCGAAGCCGAGCATGATCAAGATCAAGTAGATCGGGATGAGGGCCAGCAGACTGATCGGGGCGTAGAAAGCCATGATACGATCGCGCTGTCCGTAGGTGCGGGTCTTGCGCAGCAGCACACGAAACAGGCCGAAGACTATCTGGAAGATGAAGCGCGATAAACGATCGTTGGCGCCGCGTGGCAGCACGAAGGTCTGGATGGCCGAAAAGACCGTGCGTGCTACAATCGCGCCGCCGAAGATGAAGACGAACAAGCGAAGAAGATCCATGTGTCATCCTTGTCCTAGGATCCACTGCGCATGATCACGTCCGGCAGCTGGATGTACCATCCAGCCAGAGCACAGCGGAAGTTACTCAGGCCGATCCGCTACTGCTGCTCTTCGCGATCAGCTGTCGATAGGTTTCAACACTTGACGTGGGCTGTCGGCGCAATTCAGGATCATGATCCAGATCGACGTAGTACAGTCCAAAGTCAGACGCCGCTTCTTGCGGCAGGCCCCATTCTCGATTGGATGTGATGCTCCACACGCAATAGGCGCGCACTTCGATGCCTTCGGCCAGGGCGCGTTGCACCGCCTGAATGTGCGCGGCCAGCTGCTCGCCCCGTTGGCTACTCGCCGGTTCGTCGGCGAAGCCATTTTCAGCGATGACGATCGGTAGGTCCGGAAAGCGGCGGTGGTAATGACGGAGGGCCTGATAAAGCCCACCAGACCACACCGCGGTGCGATTGAATTGGCGCTGCACGGAGCGCGCCAGGCGGCGCAGCTGGGCCGGTGTCGGCGCACTGATGCCGAAGTAATAATCGAAGGCCACGAAGTCCAATTGGCCCACACACTCGCGCGGACAGAGATATTCCGGCAGCTGTCCCTGCATGCCCAAATACCACCAGGTCGACGACACAAACGTCGAAAAGATCGTCCAGGCGCGCACCCACTCGTCGAGGCGCTTGCGGAGGCGTGCGCTCAGGGTGTTAGGGCGAGGCAAAGCGGCGCGCCGAAATTCTACGCAGGCCGGATCGCCAAAGATCACCCCGGCTAACGCGCGGCCCAGATCGAAATCGAGTCCAATCCGATCGAGGGTGGCGTGCGTCAGATCGATCCACGGCAGATCGGTGCGCTGCAGACCGACGATCAGTTTGCCACGCTCTTGTACATGTCCCAGGCCGCTATAATGTGAGACACGCGGCTGCGCTTCAAAACGCGGCGGTTGAGGCGCGCTACCGGGCAGATAGTGACGGCACATTTCATCCTGACCCACCTCGGTATGTAAGGCATTCAATGCCTGTTTGACGGCCTCCAGGAGTGCCGGGTTGCCGGTCTGGACGGCGACGACGTAGGACTGTTCGGTGAAGCGTTCGTCAAGGACGCGATAGTTCGATCGGGTGCGGACCAGCGCGTGCAGCACGGTTTGATCGGCGATGACAGCGGTCACGCGACCACTATCCAGCAGATCAAGGGCCTGCGCGTGCGTCTCCACAAAGTGAAGACGACTACGAGCTAGTCGAGCCTGAACGGTGGCCACTTGGTCCCACGATGGGCCCCGCACCACGGCTAGCAGTTGGTCGTCCAGGGCGTCGAGTGTCTGGAAGCGGTCGGTCTGTTTAACGAGCGAGGATAGGCCGGTATCAAAGTACAGCGTATCATAGCCGCTGGCGGCCAGGCGGGCCGGGTGATCGGCGCGATAGATGGCGACGGGTGCGACGATCAGATCGAAGCGATGCAGCAGGGTCGGTCGTTCCGAGATCCGCCAGAAGTGATCGCGCCAATCTTCGGCTTGTTTGAGACGCGTCACGTTTCGATCGATCAGACGCTGCAAAAGGCCGGGCAGCCCTAATTGAAAAACGTTGGCCGAGATCAAGTTGTGTTCGCCCTGATCGCGCCGCAGCACGCGCCGGGCTGCGGCGTGCGCCTCAAACAGATGCCGGATGACGTCGATCGTCACGTCGATCTGATCGGGGAAAGCCAGGCCGGACGGCTGTCCGGGCGGAAAAGAGAAATCGGCTTGAAACCACATCCGATAGAAGCCCTGCAATACGATGTTCGGTTCGTTGAAGGTGAGCCAGTAGCGCACGTGAGGATCGAGTGCGGCTCGCACCTGTTCCGCGTAAGTGGCGAACCATTGCGCGAAGTGCTCTGATCGCAAGCCGCCACGCGCTTCGACGTGCTGGGGCCACACGAAGTGGCAGAGTGTAACGATCGGTTCCATGTTCAATTCGCGCAAGCGCACGACGATGGCACGATAATGTTCCAGCGCGCAGGCATCGAATTCACCGGGGCGAGGCTCAATGCGCGCCCAGGCGAGTGAGAACCGAAACGCCCGGCAGCCCAGCCGGTGGGCGTTGAGCACATCTTCTTCCCAACGATTCCAGAAATCAGTGGCGCGCCCGCGCGGCACGATGCCGGCGCTCTGCTCCCAAACGTCCCAGACATCCGGCGAAAATTGAGCGTCGTAAGCTTCGGCCTGATGATCAGAGATGGCGACGCCAAAGAGCAGCGGCTCAGCTAAGGGCGGTGGATGGAGTGGGCGTGAGAGCGAAGGCATGGATGTGATCGACGTGCTTCTTGGCTGAATGGGTTATTCATCATTGTACACCATCGGTGCTATGATGGTGTCGATGGAGAAGATATACGAACAGGGATTGTTGAAAACGAGTAATGCATAATACGTGCTGCGTGGTGCGTAAAATGCGCAGCGTAATGCGTGATGAGGATCGTAGTGGGCTAGTGCCGATCACTGGCGCCGTCGGTACGATGAACCTAAGAACGTGGAGCGGAGAAATGCTGCGACGATTCATAGTGTGCGCGGTTGTGGTATGGGTGATTTATTCACGTGTGAAACCGGGCTACGTTGGGCCGACGTGTCAAAAGGGCCCTTGTCTTCCCCCAATTGAAGTATGGGCAGCTAAGATTGATGGCAGTAGCGCATTCATGGTGGCTGATGCAACGAAGCATGGTACATATGAAATAGAAGTTTTCCCCGTTGATGGGTCAGTGATGGTTGATCTTGGGCCTGCTGAAAAATCACACTGGTCTGCTGATGGACAGCACCTATTTTATCTGCGGCGGATTACGCCAGGCCAATGTGCACCTGCCACGATTCATGTCTATAATTTTGCAACCAACCAAGACCAAATTGTGCTTGGCCCAGAGATCGTGCTGAGTCCAACGCAACATGTTACACTTAACGCGTGCGATCATGCCTTCTTAGTTTCACCAACTGAAGACATGGTCTTGCTTGTTCTGGGCGGGGCTGGTTCCTGGATCGTCGGCTTGCATTGATTTTGATCACGCCCTACGCACCACGCAACACGTATCAGGAGTTCCCATGACTGAAGTCTATACGCTCGACCTGAACTTTCTCGGCATTTCGCACGTCATTGCGTCGTATCTGATCAAACACAGCAAGGGCGCGGTGATTATCGAGAGCGGGCCAGGTTCGACTATTGAAGGGTTGTGGGCCGCACTCGCCGCGCACAATCTGACCGTACATGATGTGACCGATGTGCTGTTGACGCACATTCATCTCGATCACGCCGGGGCGGCGGGTTGGTTAGCACGGAATGCTAATCACGGGCAGGGGGCTAACATCTACGTCCATCCCAACGGTGCAGGGCATATGCTGAATCCCGAGAAGCTGATCAACAGCGCGACGCGCATCTACGGCGAGATGATGGACACATTATGGGGCGAATTCCTCGCTGTGCCGGAAGATAAATTGATCGTGTTGCAAGATCAGCAAGAGGTCGAGATCGATGGACTGCGCTTCTGCGCGCTCGATGTGCCGGGGCATGCCGATCATCACTTCGCCTATCTCTTTGAGGACATTTGCTTCACGGGTGATGTGGGCGGTATCCGTCTGCCGGGGCCGCCGCATCTGCGCGTGCCCATGCCGCCGCCGGAGTTCCACCTCGAAAAGTGGCGGGCGAGTGTGAGCAAGTTGCAAGAGGCAGGCTGCAAGAAAGTGGCGCCCACGCACTTTGGAATTTACGACGATGCCGATCATCACTGGCAGATGCTGAATCGTGGACTGGATGAAGTGGAAGAGTTCATCCAGACTGTGATGCCGTCCGATCCGCCGGTGAATGTGATCGACGAGCGCTTCGCAGCCTGGACAGCGGATCGATCGAAGCAGCAGGGTTTGGCCGAGGACGAATTCGCGCCATATGAAGCCGCTAACCCGTCATGGATGTCGGCGACAGGGATGCAGCGGTATTGGAAGAAGTATCGAGCGGTGGGGTGAGAGAGACAGAGGGAGGGAGTTTCGATAAATGAAGAACCTCAATTCCATTACAGCCCCGGTGTGGCCGCTGGCCCTCTGTCGTATCGCGATCGGCGTGCTGTGGCTCACGGCGTTGATCTGGAAACTGCCGCCGAACTTCATTCCACCGGAAGGGCTGCGCAGCTTGCGGGACTGGATGGAGTTGGAGGTGCAGTACCCGATCCTGCCCATTTACGGGCAGTTCGTGCAGTCGATCGTGCTGCCCAATTTCACGCTGTTCGCCTGGGCCACCTTCAGCGTCGAGTTGTTGATCGGGCTGGGCTTGTTGTTGGGTGCCTTCACGCGTGCGGCGGCTGTGTTGGGTTTATTGATGAGCCTGAACTTGATGATCGGATTGCTTGAGGTCCCCAACGAGTGGCCGTGGTCATACATCATGCTGGTGATGTTTCAGGTGGTGTTTATCTTTACCGCGCCCGGTCGCGTGTGGGGCTTCGACGGTTGGCGGGCAGGGCGGCGCCTTGAGAACGCAGCCTGACGGCGAAATCGAGGGATAGCGCGACAGAGGGATGAAGAGACGTTCGCACTGTCCCTCTCTCTTTCCCTCTTTCTCTCCATCAGTTACTCACACTTTCGGGAACTTGCTGTTCGCTCCGTGCATTTCGTGCAACTCCGGCGCGTTATGCGCAAACACGAAGTGCATTCGATGAGCGCTGAATTTTGCGATTGACCTTTGACAACATCGCCGCGTTGGTGTATTCTCAGCCGGAAATTTCGTCAAGCCAATTTTTAGCACACAGGGAGGCAAGGTTCATGCTTAAGATCATCAGTGGCGGCAGTGCCTATGGCGCGCGGTTGATTACCGATCAATCTTTTCGACGCGGCGATCTCATTTATCGCATCGAAGGGCATCGTTTCACGGAGCAGCCGACTTATCAGACGATTCAGGTGGGGCGCAACCAGCATATCGAAGAGCTGGGCGTGATCGCGTATCTCAATCATTCGTGCCAGCCCAACACGTTGATCGATGTCACGCGCATGGAAGTGGTCGCCGTGCGCGACATCGCCGTGGGTGAAGAATTGAATTTCTTCTATCCGTCCACTGAGTGGGAAATGGATCGGCCTTTCATTTGCCTATGTGGCGCACCGCAATGTGTGCGGCTGGTGGCGGGTGCCAAGTATCTATCGGTCGACACGCTCAGCCGTTACTTTATCAATCAGCATGTGCGCGAGATGATTTTCGAGACGCTGGCCCAGACCGTAACGGTCGAACGGGACGCGTAAGCCGATCGGGTTGACCGAAATTCAACGCGCTGAAATCGATCAGGAGAGAGTGTCATGGTATTTCAACGTTCTGCGGGTGTCTTGTTGCATCCGACTAGCTTACCCGGCCCCGATGGCGTCGGCGATCTCGGCCCGCAGGCTTATCACTGGATCGACTGGTTGGCGGCGACGGGCTGCACGTTGTGGCAAGTGCTGCCGCTCGGGCCCACCGGCTATGGCGATTCACCCTATCAATGTTTCTCGGCGTTTGCCGGCAATCCGTTTCTGGTTAGCCCTGAATTGTTGTTGAAGGACGGGCTGTTGACGGGCGATGATCTGACCGACCGTCCTGAATTTCCCGCCGAGCAAGTGGACTTTGGCCCGGTCATTCAATGGAAGTTGAAGCTGCTCGATCGGGCGTTTGAGCATTACCTGGCTGATCCTGCGGCGCTGCGTGTTCAATTCGAAACGTTTCAGGTGCAGGAATACGCCTGGCTCAACGACTTTGCGTTGTTCATGTCGATCAAAGAAGCGAACGGTGGGGTGGCGTGGGAGCATTGGCCGGAACCGGCGCGCAAGCGCGATCCACAAGCCTTGCATGATGCACGTCGGTCCGAAGCGGTGCAGCGCCACGCTTTCCGGCAGTTCTTGTTTTTCAAGCAGTGGAACGCGGTGCGGGAGTACGCTCATTCACGCGGCATCACGATCGTCGGCGACATTCCGATCTTTGTGGCGTTTGACAGCGCTGATGCGTGGTCACATCCCGAACTGTTTTATTTGGACGAGGAGCGCAAGCCGACCTTCGTGGCCGGCGTCCCGCCCGATTATTTTTCTCCAACCGGACAGCTGTGGGGCAATCCACTGTACCGGTGGGAGGCACATGCCCAATCGGGTTACGCGTGGTGGATCGAACGTATGCGCGCGACATTGAAGCAGGTCGATATTATCCGGCTCGATCACTTCCGTGGTTTTGCCGCTTATTGGGCGGTGCCGTACGGCAATGCCACGGCAGAGGTGGGTGAATGGCGGCCCGGTCCCGGTGAGTATTTCCTGGCGGCGCTGCGGCAAGCCTTGGGCGATCTGCCGATCATCGCCGAGGACTTGGGCCTGATCACACCGGATGTGATCGAACTGCGCGATATTTTCAAACTGCCCGGCATGAAGATCTTCCAATTCGGATTTAGCAGTCCGCAGGATCCGTTTTTGCCGCACAACTACGTGCGCAACTGTGTGGCCTACACCGGCACGCACGACAACGACACGGCGTTGGGTTGGTACAAGACGGCGCCGAAAGCCGAGCAAGAACTGGCGCGCAAATATCTGAATGCCACCGCGCGCAATTTTCCGTGGGCGATGATTCGTTCACTGTGGACTTCGGTGGCGAACACGGTCGTCGCGCCGATGCAGGATTTGCTCAGCCTGGGCACCGAGGCCCGCATGAACTTCCCCGGCAAGCTAGGGGGCAACTGGTCGTGGCGCGTGCTGCCCGATCAATTAAGCGCTGAGCTGCGTGATAAGCTGCTGGAGTTCAACACGGTGTATGGGCGCTTGGCTGCGAAGTAGGGTTTTGAGTCACAGAATGCAAGGAGTCTACGGAGATCAAGTCGAAAATCTTCGTAGGCTCCGTTTTTCTTTTGAAGGGTAAAATGAATGAGTCGCATTGACATGTACAATCGCCTCGTTGAGGCTTTGCTTGCCAAAGAATACCCTCAACAGTCTCTGCTCAATCCGTCAAACTTCAATAGCTTCGCCCGAAAACGTGGAATCGATGTTTCTATTGGAAATGACGACTTTGAAACATGGGATCGTCTTGAAATTTTGTCGCCGATGATTAAGCTACGCCGTCCCTCCTCTTATCACTTGATCACTGAACGACTGCCTGATGGTGTTCTACGTTACGATCCGCAGCCCTTGGAAGGGGATCTCTCTGATAATGAAGATGTTGTCAGACTCTATGGGGCTTGGAATTTATGGTCAGATGAATTACGAGCGAATAGAGACCAAGCGTTGATTTATCCCTCGGCTGATACTTTCCAACGTTGGTCAAGCTTGCAGGATAATTACTTGCCAACTGTGGATCTGTTGTATCATCCATATCAGATTTTTCGTTTACGGGAAGTCTACCATCAAAGCCTTCTCTCCTTTAGATTGACTAGCTATTCAGTATCTGAAGAAGACTGGAATGAACACTTTAGATTTACTGCGGAATTGCTTGAGCGTAGCTTAGCGCACTTACACCAGAATGATGACGCCTATCTGAAGATCATGATTTTATTTTTGCTAATCGAGGATCGGTATCTTCCAGATTTGCGTGAATACATTACTTACCCAAATCCTGGATTAAGGACAGATCATTTTAAAGATTGGTATGAATGGGCTGATACGTTCGATCCAGAATGGGCCTATCATGAAAGTGGCTATACCATCGAAGAGATCAAAAAGATTCGACAAGATTTCGCTATTCAGGGATATCAATTTATTGATCCGAATTCAGATTGGTTTCTGCTTATTCGACATGCGACACGCGAACAGCGGCAGAAACTAAAAAAAGAAGCTTTGTTGGCTTGGGATTATTATGAAGTCGTAGAAATGCTAGGCCGATTCCTGAAAGATTTGACAGGAGAATATCAACCGTTGGTTGATGATCTCGTTGCTCTTGGAAATGTAAATTGGAAGAAGCGGTTATATGGCGTCGCAGCTGACCAAATCGATTATGACCAAGGCAATGTACTCCCAGCTGTGCTACGTCACTTCGGTCTCGATCCACGTGTAAAGGTATTGTTTATTGTCGAGGGAGATTCTGAGGTTGCGTTCATTGAAAAATGGTGCGAAAAGAGAGACGTTGATTTTGGCTTTCTAAGCATTCGGCTTGTGCCCCTTGACGGAGTTGGTGGTTTAAAGAATTTTCGAGTGCGTCAGTATTTGCGTGATGCGCTGAATGATGGTGCGTGCACTGTTTTGTCCGTAGATGACGAGCAGGATTCGGTAGAGAGTTTGCGAGATTTGGTGCACGAAGGCCTGCTTGAGAAGATATTCGAAGTATCTGATTTAGGTCAACAAGATAAACTCGCTATTGGTGCTATTTTGTGGAAGCCGTGCTTTGAAGATGCCAATTTTACTTTTGATGAGTTGCTTGATTCTTGGATTAAGCTAATTGACGCATCCCAAACTAATCAAGTTGTGGACAGTGAGAAACTCAAGGGAAAAGTCCGAGAGCGACATGATTTCTGGGGAAAGACTGCGATCAAATCTATAGAAGAAGTTGCCAATCGTTTTCACCTCCGATTCAGCAAGTTAGATATCGCTAGGCTGGTTGCTGAGCAATTTTCCGAGTCTGACAAGCCGGTCATATTACTGCTTGAAAATGTGGTTAGGCTTGCTTTGTCAGCACGCACAGCACGATATGAGCCGCCTCACTTGACATCAAAAGATGGGTAGCTAGAAAAATAGCTGATGCAATTCAACTGGGCCAGGTCAGGAGTACTGGATGAATGATTTTTCACCAGACCTCATCAACTCTTTGCATGTGGCGCAGCACGTAGCGGTCCTGACAGGTGCAGGTGTCTCGGCGGAGAGTGGTATCCCTACTTTTCGTGACGCGCAGACGGGCCTGTGGGCGCAGTATCGACCGGAAGACCTGGCAACATCGGAAGCGTTTGAGCGTAATCCGAAATTGGTGTGGGATTGGTACGCGTGGCGACGCGAGCTGGTCGATCGTTCGCAGCCTAACCCTGGTCATTATGCGCTGGCGCAGTTGCAGCACCACGTTCCACGTTTCACGTTGATCACCCAAAACGTCGACGGCTTTCATCAATTGGCGGGCAGCACTAACGTGATCGAACTGCACGGCAATCTCGCGCGCGTGAAATGTTCGCGTGAGGATGAAGTCGTCGATCGCTGGGGAGACACGGGCGAAACTCCGCCGCGTTGTCCGCGCTGTGGCGCTTATCTGCGGCCCGACGTGGTGTGGTTTGGCGAAGTTCTGCCGCGCGGCGCTTTAGAAACTGCGGCGCAGGCCGCGACAGAGTGCGACGTCTTTTTCTCGATCGGCACATCGGGCCTCGTCGAGCCTGCGGCTTCGCTGGCACGTAGGGCATTGCAGCACGGCGCGAAAGTGGTGGAAGTGAATGCCACCATCACCCCGTTGACAATCTCCGCTACGTTCTTGCTGCGTGGCGCGGCGGGTGAGATTTTACCGGAATTGATCAAGGCCGTCTGGGACAAGTGATGAGCACCCTGGCACACTGCCTGCGGATGTTTCGTGGTTTAATCGGGCTTGATGCTAATCCGGCAACGCCTCTTTGAACTCGCGGCACTGTTTCTCATTTTGAGTCTCGCGGCCTATCTCCGCTTGGCGAATGTCGCCACCAATCCCGCCTGGGTACACCGATGAAGGCACGCACCTCGACATCGCTCGCCAGCTGCTGCAGGGGCGGGTGCAATATCTTGCCATCAATCAGTCGTGGCTGCTGTTGTCGCGTCTGCCCTTGTTTGAAGTGCTGCTCGCTGTGTTGACGCGCCTCAACGGTGTAAGCATGGAGACACTGCGTTTATTGACGGGAAGCCTCGGCGTCGTTACCGTAGCGATCTTGTATGGCGTGCTGCGGCGCATTCAGCCGGGGCGAGAGCGTTGGCTCCCTTTGTTGGCCGCGCTGCTATTGGCGATCTATCCGCCGGCCGTGTTGTACAGCCGCTTTGGCTTCAGTTACAACTTGCTCGCGCCACTCGTGTTGATCGTGCTGCTGGCGATGTGGGAATTCACATCATCTCGATCAAAGCCCTGGCTGGCGGTTGCTTCCATCTCGATTGGGCTGGGCACCCTCGGTGATCTGTGGATGTTTGTCATGCTTGCACCATTCGTGTTGATCGTGCTCATCCGTCATTGGCCTGATCTCTTGTGGTGCATTCCGTTGGCTGTGCTGCCCTTTGGCCTATACACGACAATCATGCTGATTATCGCGCCGTCGGCCTTCTGGTTCGATGCGCGTTTTGTTCTGTCCCGACTGAACCAACTTCCGCTCGATCGACAACTGGCGACCCTGGCGCAGAACGTGATCGTTCTGACGAGGCAGGATGCGTGGATGTGGCTGGGCCTGATCGGATTGGTGGTGCTGCGGCCTGCGCGGTTGCGCGGGATCGCCCTCGCGGCTGACGTTGATCGATCAAGTGCGCAACGGATTTCGGACCGAGCATCTTCCCGCCGATGTGCCGGCAGAGCGCTGGGCGTTCGATCCTGCTTATCGGCAAGCACGCTTTGTCGTCGTCGATAATCTGTGGCATAACTGGGCACTACCCGATGTCGCCGGTGTGGCAGAGATGTTGCAAGATATTGAAGCATGGCCGGTGGCATTTCGGGCCGGTGATGTGGTGGTCTATCAAAATCCGGTGAGGTGATCGATGAAGCTTTACTTTGTGCGGCATGGTGAGAGTGAAGCCAACGTCCTTAAAGTGATCTCTAATCGCGGCCTGGTTCATCCGCTCACGGAATTGGGGCGACAACAGGCCGCGCAGTTGGCGCAGTCATTGATGTCCATCCCGATCACGAGAATTTATTCCAGTCCGTTGCTGCGCGCGCGGCAAACGGCCGAGATCGTTGCAGCAGCGCTGAGTCTGCCGGTAGAAATCACCGACGTGTTACGCGAACCTGACTGTGGGATGGCGGAAGGCCGATCGGATGAGGCAGCCTGGGCGGAACATCGGCAGGCCTGGATCGCCTGGCTGGAAGAGCAGCGCTACGACTATCGCATCGAGGGTGGCGAAAGTTTCAACGATCTGCGCGCGCGTTTCGTGCCGTTCATCGATCGGTTGTTGGCTGAACATGGTGACACATCAGATCAACTGTTGTTGATCAGTCACGGCGCGTTGCTCATCACCATGCTGTCGGTTATGCTGGCCAACGCCGAGGCGGTATTCGCCGAGTGGCGGCCTATTCCCAATACGGGAACGATCGTGGTGGAGCGACAAGCGGCGGGCTGGGTGTGTGTGGCATGGTGCGGGATTGCATTCCAAAACCCGGCCGGCAATCGGGTATAATCTTCACGCTGGATTGATTTCAACAGGAAGGACTTTCACATGTCTCAGAAATTCGAACTGGTCTCCGACTTCCAGCCGATGGGCGATCAGCCTCAGGCGATTGAAGAATTGGTCGATGGCTTGAAGCGGGGACAGCGCTATCAAACCTTGCTGGGCGCCACAGGCACGGGCAAAACGTACACCGTCGCGCAAATTATCGAACGCACCCAGCGGCCCGCGCTCATCATGGCGCACAATAAAACACTGGCGGCGCAGCTGTATTCTGAGTTCAAGGAGTTCTTTCCGAAGAACGCCGTCAACTACTTCGTTTCGTACTACGACTACTACCAGCCGGAAGCTTACATCGCGCGGACGGACACCTACATCGAGAAAGATACCGCGATCAACGAAGAACTCGATCGGCTGCGCCTGGCCGCGACGTCTTCGCTGTTTGCGCGGCGCGATGTGATCATCGTAGCCTCGGTGTCGTGCATCTACGGCATCGGCAATCCGCAGGATTGGGGCAAGGTGATGATCAAGTTGGCGGTAGGTGAAAATCGCCGCCGGGATGTGCTGCTGCGCCATCTCGTCGATCTGCAATACGAGCGCAACGACATTGCCTTTGGACGTGGCAAATTCCGCGTGCGCGGCGACACGCTGGAAGTGCAGCCCGCCTACGCCGAGACCGCCTACCGCGTCGAGTTCTGGGGTGACACCGTGGAACGCCTCACCGAGATTCATCCGTTGACGGGCGAGATTCTGGCCGAGCAGGCGAGTGTGGAGATTTATCCGGCCAAGCAGTTCATCACGTCGGAAGAAAAATTGCAGCAGGCGCAAGCGTCGATTGAGGCAGAATTGCAGGAACGCCTTAAATACTTCAAGGACAACGATATGTTCCTGGAAGCGCAGCGCATCGAGCAGCGCACCAAGTACGATCTCGAAATGCTGCGCGAGGTGGGGTATTGTTCCGGCATCGAGAATTATTCGCGGCACTTCGACGGCCGATCGGCTGGTGAACCGCCGTGGACGTTGGTCGATTACTTCCCGGATGATTTCCTGTTGGTTGCCGACGAGAGTCACATGACGCTGCCGCAAATTCGCGGCATGCATCTCGGCGATCGGAGCCGCAAGGAGGAACTGGTCAAGTACGGGTTCCGCTTGCCCAGCGCCGTGGATAATCGGCCACTGAAGTTTGAAGAGTTCGAAGCGCGAATCAATCAGGCTATCTTCACGACTGCGACGCCCGGCCCGTACGAGTTGGAACATTCGGCCAGCATCGTCCAGCAGATCATCCGCCCGACCGGCCTGATCGATCCCGAAGTGGAAGTGAAGCCCGTCAAGGGACAGGTAGATGATCTCATCGGGCAGATTCGTGAGCGCACCGGGCGTGGCGAACGGGTGCTCGTCACAACGTTGACCAAGCGCATGGCGGAGGACCTGGCCGATTACTTGAAAGAGATTGGCATCAAGGTGCACTATTTGCATAGCGAAGTAGAAACGTTCGAGCGCATTGAGATTCTGCGCGATCTGCGCCTGGGTTACTATGATGTCGTCGTCGGCATCAACCTACTGCGCGAAGGGCTGGACTTGCCGGAGGTTTCGTTGGTGGCGATCCTCGACGCCGACAAGGAAGGTTTTCTGCGGAGTGAAACTTCGCTGATTCAGACCATCGGGCGTGCGGCGCGCCACGTGCAGGGCAAGGTCATCATGTACGCCGACAAGGTCACCGCTTCGATGCAGCGCGCCATCGACGAGACCAATCGCCGCCGCAAGATTCAGGTGCAATATAATGAAGAGCATGGTATTGTTCCAGCGAGCGTAGTCAAAGCGGTGCGGGCGTTGATCAGCAAGGAAGAGCACGCGGTGGCCGAGCCGCGCGAATCCTATACCGTGGCGGGCAAGATGCCCAAGGACGAATTGGCGCGGTTGATCAAGGAATTGGAGAAGGACATGAAGCAGGCGGCGAAAGATCTGGAATTTGAAAAGGCCGCCCTGCTGCGCGATCAGATCTTTGACTTGCGCCAGCAGCTCGATGTAAAAGACACACGTCCTGAATGGGAGAAACTCCGCGAGGCGGCATGAGCAGCGCAACCCCTGTTGATTCTGATCTCCTCGGCGCGCAGCTGGGCAAGTATCGTGTAGTCGAACGTCTCGGCACGGGCGGTATGGCGCAAGTCTACAAAGCCTATCAGCCGGACCTCGATCGCTACGTCGCGCTCAAAGTGTTAAACACCGATCTGGGCCAGAATCCGGTCTTTGTGCAGCAGTTTGAACGTGAGGCTAAAACGCTGGCGCGGCTCGAACACCCTAACATCCTGCCGCTGTATGATAGCGGTTATACCCCCGATGGCCGCCCCTATCTAGTGATGCAGTATGTTCGCGGCGGCACCTTAGCCGACAGTCTGGGGCGGCCACAGCCGTTGGCCGAAGTGGTCCGCATCGTTTCGCAAGTGGGCGATGCGTTGGCTTACGCTCACTCCCGTGGCGTCATCCATCGCGATGTCAAACCTTCCAACATTCTCCTTACCGCTACAGGCGGCGTTTTGTTGGCCGATTTTGGCATTGCTGCTGCGCCGAACACGACCGACGATTCGGCAGGTACGCGCGGCTATATCGCTCCCGAACGGCGCGACGGCAAACCGATCGACGGCCGCACCGACATCTTCTCGCTCGGCGTCATTCTCTACGAATTGCTCAGCGGCAAACGCTTCGGCGAGCAAAACATTCTCACGCGTTCTATGGCTGCCAACAAATTGCCGCCGCCCATCATGACTGTCATCACCTGCTCGGCCAACTGGAAAATTCAGAACCGCTACGATCTGGCTGAGGATTTCGTCACCGCGCTGCAAGATGCTTACAATTCCACCTTTCCGCAGGGGATGGTGGCGCAGACGGCTTCGCAGGCCGCGCTGGAGGTTACCGTCATGGTGTTGTTTTCCCTGGCCGGCGTAGGTCTCATTCTCTACGGTTTGTCTTTAAGGGACGACGGTAATCGTAGCATGGCGCTTGGCCTCGGCCTCGTGTGTTTCGCTACCAGTGCATTGTTCGCCATCCGCGATCGATCACACCCACTCACTATGAATTTTCTGCGCGGCATCATGTTGATCGCCATGGGCGGCGCGTTGGCCATGCAGCCGTTCTCCATGTTGAGCGACCCTTTCGGAATCAACACGTTGGGCAGCATCTGGCCGTTCATGATCCCTGGCTTGCTCATGTTGAGCGCGGGAGTTGTCTCCTACGTGCGTGAAAGACGACACGTGCGGGCCTCGGCTCTCCGATCGGCTGTGCCGCGCCGCCGACGGCGTCCGCAACCGCAAGAAATTCGCCAGACCCGCAACGCACTAATCAATACCTTCATCGTGATCGTCGGTGGTGGCGCGGTCGTGTGGCTCATCAGCGAACTGGTGGGGCGTAACCCCGAGTACACCTGGGTACGGGCCATGTTGTTGGCCGGGGTCGTATTCAGTGGGGCGGTGTTGGGATTGGGTTTAGCCGTGTGGTACATCTATTCTCAGATCACGGCAGCCGCGGCACCCTTGGAATCTTCCGATTCACGGTTGACGACTGCCTCGCAAGTTCGACAGGCGCGCTTGCTCAATGCTCATCTGTCGCAACGCCGCATTTGCGAGACCGTCGCTCGTGCCCGTGATGGGGCGCTGCGCGATCGGCTGAATCGCTCCATCGCGCGCCTGGACGAATGGATCGGCTACCTCGATCGGCTGACGCAGCGCTTGGAGGACTTTGAGCGCGATCCGGTGATCCGGCGGGATCGCAGTACCGTACCGCGTGCGGTCGATCAGCTTGAAACCCGTTTAGCGGCTGACTGGGATGACGATACGCAGGTGCAAGATGCGGCGCGGCAGACCTTGGCAGCGCGGCAGCGGCAACTGCAGGCCCTGCACGAACTCGACCGAATGATGCGGCGCGTCGACTTGCGCGGCGAAGAAACCGTGGCCGCCTTGGGCGAGCTGTATTCACAGGTGCTGTTGATCAAGGCGAAAGACATCGATGGCATACGGGCACAGCGCGTGCAGGCCGAGATCGATGAGCAAGTAACGGCCTTGCGCGCGATGTGGGAATCATTGGATGAATTTGAAAAGAAGCGAGTGGAGCCGCCTGTCTAAACTATCCGGCGACTTGCCTGGAGCCAAGCGGATGTAGCCGAGAATGAGCGATTACCTGATGTGGGTGATCACTCTGTTTGTTTGAAATGGGTATGAGCAAACACATAAAGTCCGCAAAAGTACAAAAGTACCTAGCCCTGCGAATGGTTTTAGGGCATGTGTACTACTGACAGGTTTGCGGCGTGTTGGTATGATGGTTTGCGGGCCGTTTGAATACTATAAGCGATAAAGGATGGAATTAATGAGAAACCTAAAAAACACTTACAAACTGATGGCTTGGTTAATGTGCGTGGGCACGGTTATTTCACTGATCTTGGGTCAGTCCGGATCAATTACTATTGCCCGCAGTACCTGGTTGAGCCCTCTGGGCGACGTTGCGTCTCTTGCGCCTTTCGAGCAGCATCAGCCAGAACTGATAAAACAAACGGCTGTTGTTACGCTTTCGCATCGGATCCTCCTGCCAGTATTAGCTAATCCCAAAATAGTCGTTCCCACATTGACGCCGACTCCGCAAGCATCACCAACGCCGACCCCAATGCCGACCTCTACACCAATTCCAGGTTCATCGGTTGGCTGGCCTATGGCTGGTGCGAATCCACAGCGTACCTCGTGGACAGCTGAGGAAGTGCGGGGCAACCTCCGCCCGATCTGGTACAAACCGATCGAGCCTTATATATCCCAGAAAGTACAGATTATTGCTGTTAACGATTTATTGTACGTGTCAACAGCGCGCGGGTTGTATGCGTTGAATGCAGCTACCGGTGCGGTGCAGTGGGTCTATCCAACAGAAATGCCGCTGGGCAACTCTCCCACCATTTCTAACGGGGTGGCTTATGTGGGCGGGTACGATCATAAGCTGCATGCGATTAACGCCCTGACAGGGCAGAAATTGTGGACTTACGAAGCCTCGAGTGGCTTTGACACTAATCCGCTGGTGATCAATAACAAGGTTTACCTGGGCAACCGGGATGGCTATCTTTACGCAATTCGTTCCAACGAAGATGCGCAACGTGGGCAGCTGGCGTGGAAATTCAAAACTGACGGTCCGATTCACTTCTCGGCGGCTTATGCCGATGGTGTGGTGTACTTCGCCTCAGACGACTCCTATGCCTACGCCGTCAATGCGGAAACGGGTCAACAGGTTTGGAAATCGGCTAAGCTACCGGGCGCAGGTTTTCAGTCGTGGTGGCCGGTGATTTATCAAGATAAGGTGATCTTCGCGGGCAGTAACAACTATCGATCACTTGTTGACCCATTCTATGGACCCATCCAAACGCTTGACATTAACGCCGTCTTTCCCAATAACCAGACAGATCCCCGTGGTACGCTGGTCGGTGCGCGCGGGCAACAGGTCGGAAGTTGGGCTGCCGGGACAGTGACCGTTGACGATTCACGGGTCACACAATATTTCGAGAGCAAGCCTTGGCGTCGTACGACATTCATCCTCAGCCGGAGCACCGGTCAGGAATATACGTTTGACTTCAACGGAAACGGTACAGCTGAGTATGCACCTTTCCTGTGGTTGGGTACAAAGGGAGAAGGCAATCGGTATCCACCGGTTATTGGCGCTGACAATGTGATGTACATGGCCAACGTCTATATGTCTGCGCCCTATATCGCCGGTGGGCATATTACGGGCTGGAAAGTCGGCACGCCGTATGTCAGCCTACCCAGCTCACGTTGGACAGCGGCCGATGAGCCGATCGCTTACTCGGCGGGGGGCAAGCTCATCTACTGGAATCACACGTTATCCCGATCGGCCGGGGCCTTTGATTATACCGTTCCCAATGCCAGTTTTCCCGATCGCAACACCAGCCGCGAGTGGGTGTATTGGGACTACAACTTGAACACGATTATTCCGGGCTTTCCCGGCGAATGGTGGACCTACGGCGGGAATAACGGCGAATACTCAGCTCACGGTGATCAGAATGCCCCCATCCCTTACAAGGGCCGGCTCTATGTCCACCGTGATAATGGCATCATCGCCATAGGGAACTTTACTGGTACTCCGGCCGTCTTGCCGGTTGCTGCCACCGTCCAGATCACGAATGCCGGTGTGTCGGTACCTACTACTGACGAATTGAAGCAACAATTACTGGCAGAGGTGCAAAAGATCCTCAGCGCCGGCCATTTGCGGGCCGGATACTTTAGTTCTGGGCTGTTCGATCTGCAAGCCAACACCGTTGTTGGCGACAAGTTGCAGGATTACTTCCATAATCCTGGCGACACGTATGTGACTCTCATCCGCGCCTTGCCTTTCTTAGATACGACCTTGCAGCAACAAGTCCAACAGTATCTTCAAGCGGAGTTTGCAGCTTATCCGGCCTGTGGTATTGGCACCATTGGCTTTGCGGCGGGTGCCTCCCGCGAGGCCTTTGACTTGCCGCCAGAAGTCGAAGCAATACGTAGCCAGTTTGGAGCCAGTTCTTCCGGGAGCAGCAACTATGCTGGTTGGACCTATTGGCTAAACAATCAGTCCTACTGTGCGCCCCAGGCTTTCTACGCACTCTGGAAATACGCGCAGGTCTTTGGCGGGGCGCAAACCCTGTTCAACACTTACAAGAATAACCTGCAGCCACCTCCGGCGGATGCCACGTTGCAGTTATATCCTGAAGCGCATAATGCTTTCATCGCCGGATATTGGGGATATTTGGAATTGCAAAAACTGGCTGGCTATTCTGAAACGCCAAGCATCCGCACGATTCTGAATCACTTGCTCTCGCTGCGGTCAGCGACCTTTAACAAGGATAACACGGCACGGGATCTCTTTGTTGATAGTTACGGCATTGTACTGGCGTCGGCTCGGAACTTCATGTATCTTACACCGGAACTGGGTCAATATCTACACGACAATGCTTTAACTACAGTGCAAGAGGCCGTGAGTTATTACAACACGATTACGCCGCATTGGTTCATATCTAAAGCAGGCGAACACGGGCGGGAGGGTGTTGTTCAACCTTTGTATGAGGTGAATGCCCTGTTCCAGGCCAAAGCGTTGATCCTCAAACAATCGCGTGCTGAATTGATCAAGTATCTGGACGTACCCGCATTCGCGCGCGGCGATCTGTTCTATATCCAGAATTTGCTCGCGGTGCTAGAGGCGCAGTAGGCACATAAATAGGAGGAGTCATTCATGCGCAGTGTACGATATCTGATACTATGGACGATGATCCTCGTCGCCATTTATCCTTCCAACGTTGTAAGCGGCGCCACCGCGCCGCTTACAACGTTGGACCGCATCAATGCCCCCTATCTGCCAGACGGGATTTATTATCGTCATACGGCGGTGGCCTGGCTGGGCCAGGTTACACCTGATGAGAATTACTCCGATGTGCGTGTAGGCTACGATAACTCAGAGATCTTCATTCACGTTGCCACGTTCGATCGGCGTTTGTGGTATGACACATCACCCTCGCCAGCCGATCTCACCAACTGGGATGCGGTAACCATCTATTTGAACAAAGACGGCAACACCGGTAGCGCGTTAACGGCTAATGCCTATCGCTTTGATGGGCAATTGAACTGGTGGGAGTCGCGTTCCAGCTGGCAAGCAGCCTACCGTGGAAATAGCGGTCAATGGGTCACTACTCCAATGTCGTTTACGACAGCCACGGATTTCGCATGGGAAAGCACCACTGAAGGTGGTCTAAATGTCGATCAGAACAATCGAGGGTGGAGCATCGAGTTTCGTGTGCCGTTCAGCAGCCTCGGGATATCGGTCCCACCTCAGGGTACGATATGGGGCCTGGGCGTAGCGGTGCATGATCGGGATTCAGCTGCTGGACCTCCGCGGGCCGATAAAGCGTGGCCGGTTGCTTTGAATGGAACACAGCCTGTGTCGTGGGGGCAGCTACGTTTTGGTCTGCCGACGTATGCGCCTGATCAACCTGCCGTCTCGCGCGGACAGACAATGGTCCGCCAGGGACTGAACGGTGCCAGCGTTCCTGACGCGCAGGTTGGTGGTTGGACAAACTGCGGTCAAAATGTAGCCGATTACTTTGCCGGTTGGGGATCGATCAATTATGCGGGCGGCACGATCTTCAACGTGCAGAACCAGACGAAACTGGCCGATTGGCCCTGCTTTGCAAAATACTACGTGACATTTCCACTTGGAAGCGTGCCTGCCGGCAAAGTGATTATCTCGGCTACGGTTACTCTCCGCCAGTTTGGCAACGCGGGTGAAGGATGGGATCCTGGGCCGACGCCTTCGTTTATCCAGGTACTTTCGGTAAACGATGACTGGAGCGAAAACACGCTAACGTGGAATAATGCGCCGCTGGCCAGGGAAAACCTTGGTGAGTTGGAAGTCGATCCGCTCACGAATCCCGGTTATCCGGGCGTGCCGCGCATCTGGGACGTTAGCCGTGCAGTTGCCGAATCTTATGCGGCAGGCGCACCTGTCCGGCTGGCATTTTATTCTGCCGATAGCGATATGCATAGCGGGCGTTATTTTTACTCTTCGGATTTCACGGACGCGGCCGTGCGCCCAACGTTGGTTGTCACGTGGGGAGATCCGATCGGGAGCCTCAAGAAAAGTGTCTGGCCTGTAACTGTCACTCAAAACGATCGGGTGACGTATACCTTGGCGCTGCTTGGTACGGGACAGGCCATGACCTTGACCGATGATCTTCCCGCAAATGTGAGCCAGCCCGGACAAATCAGCGCGACAGGCGGCACAGCATTCTATAACGCTGCGAAACGCCAGATAACATGGATCGGCACCATTGCGGCTGGTCAGCCGATTACACTAACGTTTCCTGTAACGAATTTGCTGGGTGTATCTGGAGCGATTGTTAACGAGGCGGTACTAACCGATACGATCGCCGGCACATCGACCGCGTCAGCCGCTTTCATCGCAAATGCGGCCCTGGTCTGGCTGCCTGTTTTGAGAAGGTAAGAAATCGCGGGCTTGTCTCGCGGTCCTGCCATTAGTGAACAGTTTGCTCTGGCTGGTGGTCAGTTGATACGGACGCTCGATCAGGATATTTTGTTTCGGGGCCGCGGCGGAAACCGTCCTATGGCGCCGAATAACGCGCGCAACGTATCGCGTGATGAAGCGTCGCGGCGTTTCTTACGTTTGCCATCGGTATAGTCGTAAGCATACCTGCTGTTACGCTGTGCCACCCGGTTTAAGACCACTCCCGCGATATTGATTCCCACCGTCGTCAAAGTTTCTTTGGCATGTTGCCCCGCCCCGCGGCGTGTATGCCCGGCATCGACAACCATCAGCGTCACATCGGTTCGTGTCGCCAGTATGCTCGCATCCGTCACAGCCAGAATCGGCGGGCTGTCAAAGATGATCATTTCAAACTCTTGCTTGGCAGCTTCCAGCACATTCAACATGCGCTTCGAGCCAAGCAGCTCAGACGGATTAGGCGGGATTGCTCCCGTTGTCAATATCTTCAGCTGTTCGAGAGCTGAGCTTTGCAACACCTCGGATAGTGAGGGCGGATTCTTTACCAGCAGTGCTGTCAGGCCCCCGTTATTTTCTATTCCGAAGATTTCGTGCTGAGCCGGGCGACGCAAGTCAGCATCAACTAGCAAGACGCGCACGCCAGACTGTGCTATCACGATGGCTAAATTGGCCGCCGTGAGGCTTTTCCCTTCCCCCGGGCTGGCACTGGTCACAGTAAGCGTTTGCAATGATTGATCGACACTACTGAATTGCAGATTCGTGCGCAGCATGCGATAGGCTTCGGCGGTTGGAGAGCGCGGCTGATGAATCGTGATCAGCTTGTCAGGATAGTCATCACCTTCAATCGATCCTACTCGTCCTAATGTGGGCAGCCCCAATGCGCGATTGACATCCTCCGAAGATTTCAAGGAATCATCCAGGTATTCCAGCAGGAAGGCCGCGCCAACGGACAACACTAATCCGATCGCGGCCGCCATCAACACATTCATCGTGGTACTGGAGCCAACCTGGATACCATAGCGCGCCGGCTCGACAATGCTCAAGTTGTTAATCGCGCTGCTTTGTAAAGTAGTTGATAACTGAGCATAGGTCGCTTGCCAGGTCGATACCTGAGCACGCAGGGAATCTTGCCGCGTGCGCGCCTCCTGGATCTGACGCACTGTAGCGGCCTGGGCGATCGTGTTGTCTAAGGTCTGGATTTCTGTTTTGGCCGTGTCAATATTGGCGCGCAAATCCTTGATCTGTTGCTGAATGTACTGCTGCTCGTTGATGATCTCGGGATTTGTGGTATTGGCACTCATCAGGATCAATTGATGAGCAATCTCTTCCGTCAGCGCTTGCGAACGATCGGGTTCCGTGTCCAATACCGCAATTTCCAGCATTTGAGTGCCTGGGACCACACGACTGGTGACGCTGGCTTGCAACACTCCCCAGTCCCAGGTCAGGTTCAGGGCTTCAAGCGCAGCACGTAGCACCGGTTCACGCCGCGCCATATCGCTCAGAAACGAAGCCATCTGTTGCGCATCATAGGCGTTGCCTGCACCGGGCGGCTGCCCCACCATCAACGTGGTGCGAGACAGGTAACTCCGGGGCGCAGAACGCACACCCAGAAAACTAGATCCCGCCGCCACCACGACGCTGATGACGATCAGCCACCACCATTTAAGCACAACATTGAAGTACTGCCGTAGTTCCATAGATTATTCCAATCCCGTCTACCATCCAAATGGATCAAACCAGGTTGAATCTATTATATCCTTCGACTTACTCTGAAGCAACTTCCAGCGTACGCTGGTGCCTCACGCGCCCCAGCACCCTGTTAAAGAGATCATACACCGCCAATGCGGCGAATGACAAGGCCACAGAATCCACTGGCAAGCGGTAACGCGGCATCGCCCAGGTTAGAATATGCAACGCAGAATAGCATAGCATGAACAATAGCAGCAAAGCTAGCGACGAAGTAAGAAAGCGCCCCCAGCCACCCTGGGCCGCTGGACCGGCCCAGCGCAACGCCAGTACCAGACCGTAGATGAAAAACGGCAACAATAGCCCGAACGAGCCAACACGTCCGATATTATTGATGAGGGATGTATCCGCAGTTGGCCA
>Ga0182021_10001274_pt1 | contig 28627 bp, 13 predicted proteins | sample 612E3MmetaG_FD_120493 | JGI IMG/M metagenome (GOLD analysis project Ga0182021, IMG submission 120493) | Permafrost microbial communities from Stordalen Mire, Sweden - 612E3M metaG (Illumina Assembly) | ecosystem: Environmental > Terrestrial > Soil > Wetlands > Permafrost | place: Sweden...
CCCCGGCCCCTGGCCCCTGGCCCCCGGCCCCTGGCCCCTGGCCCCCGGGCCCCTGGCCCCTGGCCCCCGGCCCCTGGCCCCTGGCCCCCGGGCCCCTGGCCCCTGGCTCTCGGCCCCCGCCCCTGCTATGCTGACCCCCATGAGCAGGAAAGTCCTCATTGTCACGGGCGATGGCGGCGACAGCTACGAAGCCCTATACGCGTTTCAGCGGTTTCTCGAGGCGAATTGGGAGCCGGTGCTGGCTGCTCCCTCGCGGCGGCGCTTGCACATGGTGTTCCACGACACCGAACCGGGATGGGAAACCTACGTCGAGCGCATGGGCCATTGCGTCGAGGCGGATGTGGCCATTACGGCGGTGGCGGCCAAGGAGTTCGCGGCCATGGTCATTCTGGGCGGCCGGGCGCCGGAGTACCTGCGCAACAACGCCAGCCTGCTCTCGCTGGTGCATGAATTCGCGGACCAGGGCAAATTGATCTGCGCCATCGGCCACGGCATCCAGGTGCTGACGGCGGCGGGAATGATCAAGGGCCGCACGGTAACCTGCCACGACCACGTGCGCATCGAAGTGGAGCGCGGTGGAGGCATCTATAGTCCCAAGCCCGCCGTGCGAGACGGCAAGCTGGTCACGGCGCAGACCTGGAAAGCCCACCCCGAGTTCTACCGGGAAGTCTTCGCCTGCCTGGAAGCGCCGGCGCCGTGACGGCGTCTTATTTCGCGCAGCAGACTTGCCTGGAAAACAATGTCGCCGCCGTGATGGGCTGCGATGCCGCAAAGTAATTCCGCTCGCCCAGACGCCGGTACATGTCGCCGGCGATGCCGGCGGCCAGCGGACCGATAGCGGGCCGCCCTCCGGTTAGCAGGACCACCACCACGAGCTTGCGCTCTCCGGCGTCGTTGAAGGAACCGAACCAGCCCAGATGCGCGTGGTTCTCGCTGCATGTGCCGGTTTTGCCGGCAATCGGGCCGTCCTCGCGGGCGCGGTGCGCCGTGCCAAACTGCACCGCTCCGCGCATCCCCGCCTTGATCGTCGGGATCAGGCTTCCGATCTCCAGCCTGCGCTTCACCAGCGGAACGAAGTTGCTGGCCTCGTCCTGGTCGTGCGGATATTGCAGGTAGTAGAGCGTGCCGCCGTTGGCGATGGCGCTCATCAGCGCCGCCAGTTGCAGCGGAGTCTGGGAGATCTCTTCGCCGAAGCTGCACAGCATGCCGACCCCGCCGTTGCGCGGCGCCGCGGAAGGAAAGGCACCCGGTTTTTCCCCGGCGACATTCAGCCCCGCCCTTTCTCCGTACCCGAACAAGTGGGCGTAGTGGCTGACCTTTTCGAACCCCAGTTTCTCTCCCAGCGTGGCGAAATAGTAGTTGTTCGAGTGGGCCAGGGCGTAAGTCAGGTCCATGCGCAGGGCACCCAGCCGAAACCGGTTGGCTGGCCGGATGGCCTTTTCGCTCAGTCCCGCCAGCGCCACCGCGACCTTGATGGTGGAACACGGCTGGAAACCCGTGCTCAGCGCCACCCTCTGATTCACCATCGTGAGAATGCGCCCGGTGTTGGGGTCCACCGCCACCACGGAACCGTTGAAAGGCCCCAGCGCCTCGACGGCCGCGCGCCGGATGACCATGTCTTCGCCATCCACCATGTCCCCCGCGGTGGAATCGGCATAGGTTGGCTCGGTCCAGGGGCCGCCTTGGATTACGACCTGCGCCGGGGCCGGGGGGGGCGGGGCGGGGGCCGGGGCGGGCGCGCGACGCGGCGATTGCGTCGCAACCCTGACTATGGGCGCCGGGCGGCCGGTGGCCGTCGCGGCTGTGGGGCGGGGTTTGACGGGGGCGCGGTGCGTGGCCGCCACAGCCGGATGGCGGCGCTTGCGCGGATGCTTCTTAATGGCGGCGTTTGCATTGGTGGCCGCCCCCAGACAGAATACGAACGCGACGAGAAATAGTTTCTTCATGACGACGCGCGGTTCGCCGCAGCGGTGAAACAAGCCAGAGCGGAGGTCGGGACAGCAACGGCCGGAGCAGCCGAAAACTATTCTACCATCAAATAGGCCCGTGTTCGAAACTCTCCAGATCCTGCAAAACGAAGTTGCAAGCTGCCGCCGTTGCCCCCGGTTGCGGGAGCACTGCGAGCGCATCGCCGCCGTGAAGCGGCGCGCCTTTCGCGACTGGGACTACTGGGGAAAGCCCGTGCCCTCGTTCGGGGACCCGCAAGCCCGCATCCTGATTCTGGGCCTGGCGCCCGGCGCGCACGGCTCCAACCGCACCGGCCGCATGTTCACCGGCGACCGCTCCGGCGACATGCTGTACGGAACCCTATACCAGACCGGCTTCGCCTCGCAGCCCACCAGCGCCACGCGCGACGACGGCCTCACCCTCTACGATGTCTACATCACCGCCGCCGCGCGCTGCGCCCCTCCCGGCAACAAACCCGCGCCCGAAGAGTTGCGCAACTGCCGTCCCTACCTGGAGCGCGAGCTGGATCTGCTGAAGAATCTGAAGGTGGTGGTGGCCCTGGGCAAGATCGCCTTCGATGCCTACCTGGATGTGCTGAAAGCCCGCGGCGCCATCCGCAGCCGCGCGCCCTTCGTCTTCGGGCACGACCGCCAGTTCACCACCGCGTCCGGGCAGCCGCTGCTCGTCGGTTCCTATCACCCCAGCCAGCAGAACACCTCCACCGGCAAGTTGACGGAAGAGATGCTGCTCGCCGTATTCCGGCGCGCGCGCAGTCTGCTGTAGGGGCCGGGCACGCCTGGGGCCGCGTAGGGGCCAGACACCCGCGTCCCAAGGCGCGGTGGTGCCCGCCTTAGGACCCTGCGCTGCGCCGCGCGGACGCTGGTGTCTGTCCCCGACCTTCCCGCCCTCACTCGTAGCGGTACAACGTGACGCGCTGTATGCCCAGGTTTCGCAAGGAGAGACTCAACCCCTGCTCGGTTTCGTCGCCCGCGAGCTGCCGGCCGGGCACCCAGCGGCCGTTGACGAAGCTGCCTTCTTCCACGGTGCCGAGTCCGGCCAGCGCGGGCCCCGGTCCGCTCGGCGAAAAGCGGACCGTCATTCCGCTGCCGCCTATGTAGTATTCGTCCGGCCCCACCGCAATGAAGATTGCCGCCGAGGAGGGCAGGGTCGCCGGTGGCGCTGGCGCCCCAGGCGCGGTTCGGGGCCTCATGGCCGCTACCTCCAGCGTATAGTTTCCGACCTGAATCTTCTCGGACGGGTGATTCTGGCCGAGCAAGACCGCGGATATCGTACCTTTGCCCTGGTGCGCCGAAATCAGCGGCGCCAATTGCGCAATGAGGTCGTAGCCGGCGATCAGGTCGGTGTCGGGCGCTCTGGACCCATCGATTCCAAAAGGCGAGAAGCCCATGGCGTTGTGGCGTCCGAAGGCATACAGCGCCCTGGTGGCGCCTTCCCGCCCCCCGTTCGACTCGGGGATGAAGAGCGGGTTCCCGGACCGGGCGTACGATGCCGTGGTCGACACGAAAAAGTCGTCGTTGCCGTAAATGTCGGGCGAGAGGATGTCGATTTGCGGCCCCCCTACCCTCCAGACGTCCATCAACTGAGACAGAGGGCCGCCGCTGTGCGCTCTTTCGGGCGGCCCGACTCTCGCAAACCCCATCACCGCCGCATTCACATACATCGGTATCGGGTATTCGGCTTTACCCGCCTCCACTACCCGGCCGATGTAGCGCGAATAGTTCCAGGCCATGAAGGCTTCATCCGTCGCGACGCCCTTCCCGAACACCTCTTCCCAGGTGCCGGACGTCTTGAAACCGGCCGTCTCCCACACTTGGCGAAACTCGGATATGAGAGAGTCCTTGTGCTTCTGAAGGTAGTCCATCAACTCCTTCGGCACCGGCGCCGCAAATGCCTTGTTGGCCGCGGGCGAACGGTCGCGCGAGTCCCCTTCCACATTCACTTCGTTCTCCACCTGGATCATAATGACCGTGCGCTGCTGGCCGTCCACTTCCTTGACGTGCCGCATCAGCGCGGCGAAGGCGCGCGCATCGGCGTCCCGGTTCGCATCGCCGATCGTCGAAAGCAGCTCGATGGTCTTGCCGTCCCGCACCTGGATCCGCGGAAAGCGTTTGTAGTCCTTCTTCACCCAGTCGGGCGCATAGCTGGAGGTAGCGTTCTTCCAGGTTCCGAACCACAGAAGCACCAGACGCAGGTTGTAGCTGCGCGCATCCCGGATGACGCCGTCCAGCACGCTGAAGTCGTACTTGCCCTCCTGCGGTTCGATCTGGTTCCAGGAAACGCCCGCCAGGACGGTATTGAGCTTGGCCTCGGCGAGCCTGGGCCAAACCGGCTTCATGTACTCGAGGCTGGTGGCGCTGCTGTTGTGCAGTTCCCCGGCCAGCACCAGGAAGGGCTTGCCGTCGACGATCAGTTGGGTGGCCGTCCCCTGCTTCTGCAAGTGAGGGATATCCGCGGCGAAGGCGAGCGCGAACGAGAACGCGAGAGTAGAGAAGAACACGGTTGCTGGTTTCATGACGATCTCCTATGTCATTGGTAGCGATAGAGGGTCACGCGCTGGATCCCTTTGTTCCAGAGCGACACGGTCTGCCCCTGGATGGTTTCGTCGCCGGCCAGTTGGCGCCCGGGCACCCAGCGGCCATTCACAAAAACGCCTTCTTCCACGGTGCCCAGCCCGTCGATCTCGGGCCCCGGAGTGTTCGGAGAGAAGGTCAGGGCGAGGCCTTTTCCGGCCACGTAATACTCGTCGGGCCCCGTCGCAATGAAGATAGCCGCCGCGGGAGGCATCGGCTGCCGCGCCACCGGCGCTCCGGGATGCGACGCAAACTGGAAGGTGGCCTCGATGGTATGGTTTCCCACCCGGACTTTCCGCGGTGGGTCGTTCGGGTTGAGGAGGACCGCGGACATGGTGCCTTTGCCCTGGTGTTCCACAATCAGCGGTGTCAGTTGCGAAATCAGGTCGTAGCTGCCGATGAGATTGTCGTCGGGCGCCCTGCCCCCGTCGACGCCGAATGGCGAGAAGCCGATGGCATCGTGGCGTCCGAAAGCGTACAGAGTTTTGGCCGCGCCTTCCGCGCCTGCCCCGGTTTCGGGAATGAACAAGGGGTTCCCGCTCCGGTTGAAACGGGCGCAAACCTCGGCAAACGACTCGACGTAGAGATCCGGCGCCAGGATATCGATGGAGGGCGCGCCGGCCCGCCACACGTCATGCACCTGGGGCACCGGCCCTCCGCTCGGGTATACCCCCGGCCAGGGGTGGTTCGGCTGCTGCAGCCAGGCGTTCACGTACATCGGGATGTTGTATTCCTTCTTGCCGGCTTCGGCCACGGCATTCACATAACGGGCATAGTGCCACGCCATGAAGATCTCGTCGGCGGGCCAACGGAGCTGCCGCCAACTGTCCAGGTCCGCTTGCTTGTAGGGCGGGCTGTCCACCCGGACGGGCACTTCGAAATTCTCGGGTCTTCCCTTTCCGAAAACCTGCTCCCAGGTGCCCGAGGTCTTGAACCCGGCGTCCTTCCAGACATCGCGGAACTCCGGGATGAGCGTGTCCTTGTGCTGTTGGAGGTAGTCCATCAGTTCCTTGGGAACCGGCCCGTCGAAGGCCTGGTTGGCCGGGGCCGACCGGTCCCGCGAGTCGAGCAGGACCCCGACCTCGTTCTCCACCTGGATCATGATGACCGTGTGCTGCCGGCTATCCACCTCCTTGACATGCCGCATCAGCGCGGCGAAGGCGCGGGCGTCGGCGTCGCGGTTCGCCTCGCTGAGGGTGGAGAGCAGCTCGATGGTCTTCCCGCCCTGTATCCGGATGCGCGGGAAACGCTGGAAGTCCTTCTTCACCCAGTCGGGCGGGTAGCTCGAGAGACCGTTCTTCCAGCTTGCGAACCAGATGAGCATAAGGCGCAGGTTGTGACTCCGCGCATCCCGGATGTCGCCATCCAGCACATTGAAGTCGAACTTGCCTTCCCGCGGCTCGATCTGCGCCCAGGAAACACCCGCAATCACGGTGTTCAGTTTTGCCGCCGCGAGCTTCGGCCAAATCGGCTTCATGTACTCGACGCTCGAAGCGCTGCTGTTGAGCAGCTCCCCCGACAGCGCCAGGAACGGCTTGCCATCGACCATCAGTTGGGTGGCGGTCCCCTGCTTCCGAAGGTGAGGGGGGTCGGAAACCGCCCTGCTGGCGCAGTGAGTCGAAACCAGGACCAGACCGCAGACCAGGGTGCAACCATACCGGCGCGCGACACTCATGGCAACTCCTGTTAGCCCGGATGTTAGCCCGGATTCAATTCGGATTTTCGGGCCGGTATCGATTATACATCCAGCCACATCGGCTCCGGCGAGATCTTTCGCCGGCCCGAATACCCGGCACTCATTCCACGGACCGCGTGCCCCATAGGACCGCGCAAGCGGCCAGCGGCCCGAGCGACGTCGCGAGGGCCAATGGGGCGTAGCCATAAAGGTCGATCACCTTCCCGAACACCGGCGACATGAGAGCCTGCACACCGCCGTAGGACGCCACCAGAAGCGATACGGCGAAAGCCGCGCGCGCGCCGCCGAAGGCGTCCAGAGGAATCGTGTACATGTTCACGCTGAAGGCCGCCACCGCAAAGATGCTCAGCGAAATTCCGGCGGAGGCCCAGGCTGGTGTGGGAGCCGCCGGAATCGCGGCGCTTGCCAGCGCCACCACCGACGCCCCCAGGCACACACGGAAGCGCGCCGCGACAGGCGCCACTCCGCGCTCGATGAAGCGCAGCGACAGCCATCCGCCGGCGAACCCGCCCAGCAGGGCGAACAACGGCGGAATCCACGCATAACACGCCGCTTGCGGCAGCGTCAGACTATGCACCCCCACCAGGTACAGGGTAGTAAAGTTGGTCCACAGAGAGTAGCCGATCATGCTCAGCGCGTTGGCCGCCACGAAGGCCCACAACCGGCGATCGCGCAGCAACGTGGGACAGACCCTTTGGCCTGTGTCGGCCGAGCCCCTGTGCCCCGCTCGCCGCGCGGCCCAAATCCATATCGGAATCCACGCCAGTCCGAGCGCTCCCGTGACCACGAACGCCTGGCGCCATCCACCGCGCATGGCGAGCCAGGTGGCGATGGGCGGCGCGAGAATCATCCCGAGGCTCAAGCCCGCCTGGCTCACGGCGTTGCCCAGAGCGCGCTCCGCTGGCCGCAGGTATTGGTAAATGGCCTTGCCCGACGCCGGAACGCCGGCCGCCTCTCCCACGCCCAGGACCGCGCGGCAGCCCACCAGCCCGCCCAGGCCGCGCGTGAAGCCGGTCGCAATGCCGGCGCACGACCACAGCCCCACCGCCAGGCTGATGGCGCGATTGAGGCCGATGCCATCGATCAACATGCCGGCGAAAGGCGCGCTGGCCATGTAGGCGATTGAGAAGGCCGAGAGGATGAGCCCATATTGCGCGTTGGAAAGATGGAATTCGGCGCGGACCAGCGGCGCCAGCGTGGCCAGCGACTGCCGGTCCAGGTAATTGATGGCGGAGGAGAGCACGAACACGGCCAGCACCAGCCAGCGGAAGCGCGCGGCGGGGTGCCCTTTGGGCCCGGTTGGCGTCACTGGAACTCGATGGTGGCCACCTCGCCCGCCGTAGCCAGGCGAGCATTGGGCTTGGGGAAATATTCAATGGCCACGCGCCGCGGCTTCTGTACGCCGCAGCCCAGCGTCAGCTCGCCGCGGCCCATGATGGCGACCTTGCCCGGGTCGGTGACCAGCAGCTTCACGGTCTGGTGGCTCGCGCCCTCCACCACCAGGCGCGCCTGCGAACCGAGGCAATCCACCTGCTTGAGAGTGCCGGCTACTTTGCCGGAGGGGTTGGGACCGTCCCACCAGGGCACGGCCTTGTCGCCGGGTTTCCCGGTTCCGTCGTTGTATTTGTTTTCGATGGCGTGCAGCTCCTCGCGTGCCTGGGCTTTCAGCTTGTCGATGGCGCGCGCTTCCTCCTCGGCGCGCCTCTTCCTTTCGGCCTCTTCGTAATCCAGGCGCTGCTGCTCGATGGCCATGCGGGCCTGGCGCAGGCGCTCGCGTTGGGCCGGGTCGATGGCCGCCTGTTCCCCTTCCCTCCACGCCTTGGCCGCTTCCGCGTAGTTGTGATCGGCGAGGTAGCATTCCGCCAGGGCCTGCCAGTAGGATGGGTCGCGCGGATTGCGCTCGGCCGCCGCCTTCCAGTGCGCCAGCCGCTTTTGCGGGTCGGTATCGCGCCGCGCCATCAGGGCGAACGGCTCATCGAGCTTCGAATTAATGCCTGCCGCGCGCAGCAGCGCCTGCATGGCCTTGGCGTCGTCGGGTTCGAGTTTGGCGTATTCGATATAGCAGCGCGCGCTGGCGCTCGAGGCTTCCATGGATGCCGCGAAATGGCGGCGCGCTTCGTCGTTGCGATGGCCGGCGAGCGCCAGCAGACCGAGCCCTTCCTCGGCCTCCGCCAGCTTGACATGGTCGCGAAGCAGCGTCTCATACTCGGCCGCCGATTGGCTGCCCGCCAGCAGATCCGCGCGCGCCAGGCGGGCATCCGCGTCGGAGATGGGCTTCTCCGGGAAGTCGCGCTCCGTCATGGGCCGGCTGGAAAGCGAAGTAGTCTGGAAATTCCCTTCGGCGAGATGGCGCTTGGCCTCCGCCTCCACTTCGGCCGCCGGCTTGCCGAACGCGTTGCGGTAGGCCGGATCCTGGTCGACGCCCTTGCGCAGGTTGTAGAGCAGCACGCGCAGCTTGCCGGAGTATTCGGGGTCCGCCACCAGCAGATGCACCCGCGCCCAATCCAGGTCGGGACGCGGCGGGGGAGCGCCGACAGCGATGTGAATGCCGCTTACCTCGAAGGTGGTGAAGAACTCGGCCAGCCCGTGTTCGAAGGCCGGCGGCATTTGGGCGGTATTGGATTTCAGAAACAGGCGCGTCAGCTCGCTATAGACCGCCGGCGCGACCGCACCCTTTTCCGACAGCACGATGGCGTAGCAGTCGCGGCCTTCGGCCAAGGGCGTGGGCGCGGCCCAGCCCTTGGCATTGCGGAAAACCAGGATGCGCACGGGCATCGGTGTCCGCAGATCCTGCTCGCCGACGATCCCGCCCAGCGCGTGGCGGAACTCTTCGAACCTCACGACGGTCTCGCGTCCGGCGCGGGCGCCCGCGTCGGTGAGCACTTCGAATGGCCCCGAGGCGAACTTCACCCAATGGTCTTCGGCCGCCAGCAGGCAGGGGAAGAGGCCGAGCATGAAGAGCCGGCGCATGCATTTCCATTATTGCGCGGGGAGCGGGAGGGGCGCGGACGCACCGTGGGTATCGCCCGCTGCAAATCGGAGGAACAGATCTGTATCGGCCCAGCGCCAGATGGCCTCAGCGGAACGCGGGTCGCGCTCGATGAACTCGAATCCGCTTCCGCGTTTCTATCCTCAGGCTTCCCGGTTCCCATATTGGGAACCCAGGGTAAAGCGAACGGGCGGATCACGCGGCGAGGGGCGGACTTGGCCGCCCGGCATTTTTGGTAGAATAAAAGCGCACGCCGTGGCGCTATCGTCTAATGGTTAGGACGGAGCCCTCTCAAGGCTTAAATACGGGTTCGACTCCCGTTAGCGCTACCAATTCCTCATAGAGTTACGGGCAACGCCCCATGACGCCCCATGACGCGCGACGGGCCAGCCGGAAGTTCTCTCTCTTCCCCGAGTTCGCAAGGTCTCAAATGTGTCGGTGCGGCTCTACGTGCGGATGCGCGATCCCGAGCAGAAATGCGCCGGCGGTTGGCGTTACGTCGAAGAGGAGATTGGATCTCTCTGGGTCGAGCGCACAGTGTGCATCGACCGAGCCATCGAGCGTCCCGCGCGTTCTGCTGTACCCGCCCCAAGCTGGACCGAGCGGCTCCGACCGCCGCCGTCGGCACGCGGATGCGGAATCGCTGCCCGGCTCTGCTCAATGGTGAAGATTCTCAGACGCGGTGGCATTCTGAAAAGTTCGCTGACGAAAAGCTGGCAGGGGGTCCACCGTTCCTATGCACGTTCCTATGCGCGCCGCCCCGCCGCTCGCTGGTTGGAATTCTCAGGCAGTAGCAAGCCGGGCACTTTGCCCGTCAGCATGCGATGACCCGGCCGGAGGCTACTCCGTTCTGTTCGGTACAGCACGCTTTCGTCGGCCTGGGGAGAATCTCAAGACGAGATGGGACCTCCCAATGGAATCCGACCAAGCGCCTACTCCTACCAATCTACCGGGCTTTTTACTACCAGCGGAAAAATACCAACTGCGACTCTTTCTGGTATAATCGTTTCGATATGACTCGCGAAGAGATTATCTCTACCGCCGCTCGCATCGCTGAGATCCGCATGGAACTGTTAAGACTTTCGACGCTCCAGAAGGAACTCAGGCAACTAGAGGCGCGGATTGATGGGGTTGCGGACTCTCCCACACCACAGACTCCCATCCGTTCTAGCGCCACCGGCGAGAGCCTGATGGATAAGGCAGTGCGAGTGGTTGATTCCGAGCCTGGTCGGGAATGGACAGCCGAGGAGATTAATGAGACCTTGAAGGCAAACTTGGCCTCGGTTTCGGCTGCGCTTTCCAAGGCCAAAGGCAATAACCTTCTTACCAAGTGCGGCCGTGGTAGGTTCCGGTCAAATACAAATTCCACGCCGACGGAAGCCAGCAACACGGAGGTAGACCAAACGAAGGCAGCGTAGAGCCTACACCAAAATAAAAGCCCCAACCAGCGTGGTCAAGACGCCGACTGGGGCTGCAACCCGCTTTTCGTAAGGACAAAATGACCACTGCTTGCACAGTGGCGGGCATCTCTATCTTAGCGCGCCCGCCACCATAAATCAATGAAAAAGCTCAGGTAAAACGTCTTTCCCACGTTTTACCTGAGCCTTATCAACTTCGACCGCTAAAGGCGCTGGATTCAGAATTCAGGCCAGCGAAAGCCGACCGGTCCTGCTGGTGCGGCCTTGCACATCCAGGAACAGGTTAGCACCTGTTTTCAAAAAAGCAAGCCTCCGCCTAAGAAATCGGGCCGGTGAATGGTGGCCAAAATGGCTTCTGTTTCGGTTCCGTTTCCTGCCCCTGCGGGGTGGACATGGGTGTTCTGCACCCGTTTCTACCACTACAGGGCCAAGCGCTACCTGTACGCCAGCAACTACGGCAAGCAGGCGTGGTGCTTCCTGGTGCGCGCCCGCCGGTAGATCGGCGCAAGCGCAAGACTCTTAACGGCAAAACCAAGGTGAGGCCCGCTTCGGCGGGTCTCGCTCTTGCGAATATGCACCGAAGTCTGGTGGACAAACCTATCTACTGCTCCGTACATATTCCGTGCGCAAACAGGCACCCCCGTTGCGCCATAGCCCCAGCCTGTTAGGACGCGCCGTCTCGCCGCGCCGGGACGCAACGTGGGCCAGATGTGTGCGACCAATGGCGCAACGAACGTGGACGCCGAATGAAATGTGGACTCCGCTTGCGGTTGCGCCCAACGTCTCCTGATCATGCGGGTAGACCATCCCTCAATGCAGAAACGGGAAGTGCTCGCCTGATACCGCATGCGACTGCTTCGCCACTCCTGCATCTGTTGGCGGAGAATAGGAGATTCAGTACTTAAGCGCGCAGAGTGAAGAGCAGATGCTTCCGCCCCAGACAATTCAGCACCCACGGCCCGGCATGCTAGCCACCATCCGCAACCGGCGCGGGCTCATCGCAACCGTTGAGCCGTTTGATTCCCAGGAGGGGCGCCTCCATCTCGTTCGAGTCGAGTACACGGACAGCGATGGGGTGGCGGAGGACACCGTCCTGTGGGAACGGGAGCATGGGCGGGATCTGCTGGAGCCGAACGCTCTCCCACAGGTTCAATCCGAAGCGTCGATGGAGCCGCGGGAGTTCGATGCGCTTGTCCGGGCGGCGCGGTGGGCGGCACTGACGCCGTTCCTGCATCCGGACGGGTCGGGCCGCGCGCCAGAAGCACCCATTTCCGCACCATTCTTTGGCGCGGTGCAGGTCGATGACTTTCAACTCGTTCCGCTCCTGAAGGCCCTTGAGATGCCACGCGTGTCACTGCTACTCGCGGACGATGTGGGATTGGGGAAGACAATCGAAGCCGGCCTCATTCTTACGGAGCTTCTGATCCGCCGCCGTGTGCGGCGGGTCCTGATTCTCACGCCTGCGTCGCTCACGCAGCAGTGGCAACGCGAGATGAAGTCGAAGTTCTCTCTCAACTTCGATCTGATCGACCGTACCGAAACGCATGCGGTTCAGCGGCGACTTGGGCTGGACGCGAACCCTTGGCGCACATTCCCACGCATCATCGCGTCCTACTACTACCTGCGCCAGCCGGACATCTTGCAGCAGTTTCTCGCGACCTGTCGCGTGGCGGATTCGGCTGCCGGTGGCCCGCGTGCTCAATTGCCGTGGGATCTTCTCATCGTTGATGAGGCCCACAATCTGCTCCCCTCGCCTTTCGGAGAGGACAACCAGCTCGTCAAGGCGCTCAGGGAGATCACGCCGCTGTTTGAGCACAAGCTATTCCTGACAGCCACCCCGCACAATGGCCACACACGGAGCTTCTCCGGACTGCTCGAAGTCCTGGACCCGGTGCGCTTCACACAAACCAGCGAGTTCACGGATAAGGAGAAGGAGCGCGTCCAGCAGGTGTTGGTCCGCCGGCTTAAGAGTGAAATCAACGACCTGGACACCAAGAACAATCGGCCAAATCGCTTCCCACAACGTCATCTCGATTCCAAACAGCTTTTCCTCACCAAAGAGGAGCGCGCACTTTCGCTGGCGGTTGAGGAATTCCGGAAGGCCGTGAAGTCGAAGATTGCCGCATCCCAGAAGTCGGAGCAACTGGCGGGCAGCTTCGCAATCGAGATTCTCTCGAAGCGCCTTCTCTCATCGCCATTCACCTTTGCTGAATCGTGGTACCGATTCCTGGATGGGGCGCATGGCGACGCTGCTGACGCCGCGGCGGTGAAGGCTGCGCAGCGATCTTACGAAGAGGATCTCGACGACGACGGCGAGATCGAAAGCCGCGCCCACCATGCCGTCCGAACAGTCGGTGCCTGGCTCAAGCCACTTCTGCCGGACCTCACCAACGAAGTTGCGGCGATTGACCATGCTCTGGATCGTCTTGGGCTCACGCGCCACGACGGCGCACTTCGGGTGCCGAAAGCAGACTCGCGGTTCGACCGGGTCCTGGAAGTGGTGAAGCACCACTTGCGCGACGGCAAGCAGTGGAAACACGACGAGCGCTTGGTGATCTTCACCGAGTACAAAACTACCCTCGACTACCTCTTCCTTCGATTCAAGAGCGAATTCCAAGGGGACTACGAGTCCCGTATTCGCATCCTCTTCGGTGGCAAGAGCCAGGCTGGGCTCATGAATCGCGACGAGGTAATCGCTGCATTCAACGACCCCGAGGACCCAATCCGCATCCTGATCGCTACCGACGTTGCCTCCGAGGGCCTGAATCTCCAGGAATCAGCGCGACTGGTCTTCCACTTCGACATTCCCTGGAACCCTTCGCGGCTGGAACAACGCAACGGGCGCCTGGACCGGCACGGGCAGGCCCGCGACGTCACCGTCTTTCATTTCACGAGTGAAGATGACGCGGACCTGAAGTTTGTAGGAAAGGTCGTCCAAAAGGTCCACGAGATTCGCGAAGACCTCGGTTCGATGGGCCAGGTGTTCGACGCGGCCTTCGAACGCCGATTTCAGGATCAGGAGGACACGGACCCGCTTATCGAACACCTTGAGCACGACGTCAAAAAGGCCAAGGGCCGCGCCATCGTTCCCCGCAACACAAATGAAACCAACGGCGAAGAATACGCCAGGCACCTCGTCGAGTTTGCGCGCCACATCGACCTATCTCCCGAAACGCTCAAGCAAACACTCGAAGTCGCCTTGGCGTCGGGCTTCGGCTATCCAAGGCTCGACGGGCCTGATGCGAAGGGGCGCATGCGGCTGGCGACTCCAATCCCGCCACGATGGCAGTCCTTAATCGACGACACGCTTCGGCTGGAGCGGAAAGGCGCGGGCATCGGTTCGCTCCCCGCCATCGTTTTTGATCCCACGTTCTTCCTGGACGCGTCGAAAGGCCGGGCCGTGTTTCGCGCGAAGCCTGATACGGTCTTGCTGCACTTGGGCCATCCTGTGTTCCACCATGCCTTGTCCACTCTTGCCCGACTGCGGTTCCCTGGCTCCGGACGAAAACAGCACGATCACACGGCCAGCCGGTGGACGGTCCGCACCGGTGACGTACCGAAAGACGTAGATGCACTCATTCTCCTAACTGTCGAAGAGCTTGCCATAAACGAACTACGCGAGCCGTTCCATCACTGGACAAGGACCTACCAGATCCCCGTACGGCAGGGTGACCTCGGTGATCCGCTCCCCTATCAGGAACCGACCGCCGACCGAGCCGGCACGCGCGTCGGCGATGCCGCTCTTGTCGAAGGTGCGAGGCATATATGGGAAGATGCGGAACCGGACCTTCGAGCGTTGGTCCAGTCCCGTGCGGCGTCGCTTACTGAAGCTCTCAAAAAGCGCCTCGAAGACGTGGGCCGGGATGCCATCAAAGCCGAGCAAGAGCGCTTCCGGCTGCGACTCAAAGAAGTGGAACGGGCGATGAGCGAAAACACTATCGCCAAGCTGGAGAAGGAGCGCGACCATCTGATTGCCGATCTGCGGCAGCTCACACTCATCGACATAGACCGCCGCGTCCAAGAGGACCGCTTGCGAGATCTGGAAGCCGAACTGCAACGCCGCTCAAGTCATTTCAAGGAACTTCTCACCCGCCTGAAGGCCGAACAGGATCGTGTACTTTCCCTCGTTCTCCCCAAGCGCTATCAACTGAGGCAGTCCGCGCAGGTGTTCCCTGTCGCTCTCGAGATCCGTTTGCCGGGGAGCGCTCGATGATCAACCAGATCGATCCGCTGAACCAGTTCACTTGGTGGTCGAGCCTCAAGCACGGTGGCCTGCTCATCGCCCCGGCGCGACTCGCCCACCACTTTTCCGCGCAGAAACCCGAGTTGTCTTTCTACTGGGCCGGTCGCCTCCGCAGTGCGGTCCAGGCCCAACAGGATGCTGAGAAGCTCGGTGCGCAAACGGTGCTGCTTGACACCGTCCTTGAAGGCATCCTGCAACTTCCGGCGCTGGAGTGGAAGAAGGCAAGTGCCGTTGGGGCGGAGTGGGCACATCGCCTCATCACAGGCGAGAACTTCAAACCCCGCAGACTCTGGCTGGGAAGCAATATGGCTGTTCTGCCGGTCTTCGACGACGACGTAAAGCAGATTGGTATCGGCACCGGCCGCCGCAGTATTGCGCGCGTGGTCGAATGGCTCCGGAAGAGCCAGCAGAAGTTTGCTCTGCTCACTAACGGCGTCCAATGGCGGCTGATCCACGCCGGTCCGGACTATGAGGCTTGGTGCGAGTGGGACATCGCGCTTTGGTTTGAAGAAGGCGAACCCAGCGATCAGGTTCGAGCGCTTCTGCACCTGCTGAGTTCCAAGGCTCTCACACCGCCGAAAGAAGGCGAGCCCGCCCCACTAGTCGCCGCCATTCAAGACACCCGCAAAGGCCAGGCGGAGCTATCAGCCAACCTCGGTGAGCGGGTCCGGTTGGCGGTGGAGCATATCATTCACAGTTCCGGCGAGGTGATCGATCATCTACGCGCCGAGAGTGTGGCCGTCTCTCCGCGCGATGTTTACATCGCTGCTACTCGGCTGGTTATGCGCTGCGTGGTAGTCCTGTTCGCTGAAGCGCGCGAGTTGCTTCCCCGCACCGATCCCGTCTACAACGACAGCTACTCTCTTCAGGGTCTCCGCGGGCAGTTGGACCGCATGGCCGGAGGACGCTCTGCCGATACGCTCCGCCATCAATGGAGCGCCTGGCCACGATTGCTATCTCTCTTCCAGCTCATCTACGAAGGATCGTCCCACGAAGGGCTTCTGGTGCGCCAATACGGAGGTGGACTCTTCCAGCCCGGAGAGGCCGGTTCTACAGATCCAATTCTCAGAGCATTGGCACTGTTCGAACACCCCAATAATGCACCCAGCGATCACTCGATCCACTACATCCTGGAGTTGTTGACGCGAGCTTGGGAGCGCGTGCCGCAGGGTCGCTCGACCAAACTAATCCTCTCTTCCATCGATTTCTCGGATCTCTCCACGGAGTATATAGGCATCCTCTATGAAGGTCTGCTCGACTTCCAACTCCGGCGCGCCGATTCTCCCATAGTCTTCCTGAACCTGGGCGACCAACCGGCGCTGCCATTCATGCAACTTGACGCGATGCCAATAGATGAGATCTCCAAATTGTTCGAGAAGTTCAAAGTGTCGGAGAAGAAGGGCGAGTCCGGCGACGACGAGGCTGAAGAAGCCGAGGAGGAGCCAGAAGAGCAATCGCCAGAACAAACGAGCGAAGACGGAGAAGCTCTCGTTGAGGTCGTCATCGAGGAAGACCTCGCAGACACCGGAGACGCCTCGCAAGACCGCGAGCAGCTACGCCAGCGCATTCACGCCTGGGCTCTCCGTGCGGCGGAAGCCGCCAAGCTGGTCAAGAAGCCAAAAGGCAAGCCGACACCCGAAAAGCAACGCGACTACGACGAAGACTTGGACAGAGCCGCCCGGACCTTGGTGCCGCGCACGATCTTTCCCGGTGAATGGTATCTGGTCCGAGAAGGCAATACCCGAAAAGGCTCCGGCACCTTTTACACTCGTCCACAGCTTGCGGGCCCGATCACGCGCCGTGCCCTTCGCGAGCTGGCTTACGAGGGCGACATTCCACGCACGCCGGAAGAAATCCTGGCGCTCAAGGTGTGTGACCCGGCGTGCGGCTCGGGCTCCTTTCTCCTTTCAGCGCTGCGGTTCTTGACGGAAGCTCTGGTCGAAAGCCTTCACCACCACAAACGTCTGGACCCAAACCCCACCGGCGTGATCGTGCGGCTCGCGGACGGACATGCCGCAACCAAGCTGGGCGACGAAACCATCCCTAAGCCCATCGGCGATCCCGACTTCAACGACTATCTGCGCGCCTACCTCCGTCGGCACATCGTCGAGCGCTGCCTCTACGGCGTCGATCTCGACCAGCTTGCCATCGAGCTCGGCCGTCTCGCCCTCTGGATCGAGACTATGGACCCGCGTCTGCCCTTTGGCTTCCTCGATCACAAAATGAAGACCGGCAACGCGCTCATCGGATGCTGGTTCGACCGTTTCCAGGACTACCCCGCCATGGCCTGGGAACGTGACGGCGGCGATTCTGGCCACGACCGATTTGTTGAACACTTCCGCGAATATGTTGTTTCCAAGGGCAAGAATGCGGGCGAGACAAAGCAGAAGGGTGACAAGTGGACGCAGGCAATCAAGGACAAGAAAGAAGAGGTCCGTACTGAACTCGTGCAACTCATCCGCGCCCGGCGCACGAAAGCCTTCGAGTTCTTCGAGAAGCAGCTTTCGCCCATCGGCGTGCACGATCACCTCGTTGGCGTCTTTGAGCAGATTCATAACCTGCCGATCCATGAGACTGAGGAGCGCCGCCGGGTCTACGAGCAGCATTTTGGACCCGGCTCTGCCTATCGCCAGCTTCGCGCGGCGTTCGACACCTGGTGCGCCATTTGGTTCTGGCCGGGCGATCTTTTGGGGGACGCGCCATTGCCGGTGGACTTCCTGCAACCCTCTGCCACCGCGAAGAACATCGTCCGCGAACTGCGCGATGCCCATCGCTTCTTCCACTGGGAACTGGAATTCCCAGATGTCTTCCAGGGTGAGTCCCCAGGCTTTGATGCCGTTATCGGCAATCCTCCGTGGGAGGTGCAGAAGCCAAATTCCAGGGAGTTCTTCTCCGATGTCGATCCGCTCTATCGCAGATACGGCAAGCAAGAGGCGCTCGACCGTCAACTGGAGTATTTTCGCAATGAGCCTCGTGTGGAACTCCATTGGATGCACTACTGCGCGCGTCTCAAAGCACGTTCCAACTGGGTGAAGTATGCGGCGCATCCCTTTGGCGATCAGGTGTGGATCGACAAGGACGAAAAACCACACCACGAATTCCCGCTCGACAAAAAGTTCGGCCAATCCGCCGCCGACCACAAAGTGTGGGCGGACCTGCGAAAAGGCCGCAGTGGTTTTGCAGACCCTGCGCACCCATTCCTCCATCAAGGCTCGGCGGACCTGAACACGTACAAGATGTTCCTGGAAGCCGGTCATACACTCTTGCGCAAAGGTGGAAGACTGGCAATGCTGGTTCCCTCAAGCATCTACTCCGATAAGGGTGCGGGAGCATTACGCCGCTTGTTTCTGAAGAAGTCTCGTTGGAGTCATCTATACGCATTTCAAAATGAGCGCTTCATCTTCGTCGCTGTTGATCACCGTTTCAAGGTCGCAGCGATCCAGGTGGAGAAGGGCGGCAAACCGGATCTGCTTCGCACTCGCTTCCGCTTGGGCCCAGGCGATTCGCCCGAGCCGCACGAACTCGAAACCGACATCCCGAATGAGAACGGCTACCTTTTGGTGTCAGTGAGCGAGATCGAGGAATTCAGCCCTCACTCGGGAGCGATCCTCGAAATCCGCACACCGCGTGATCTTGAGATCGTCAAGAAGCTCTATGCGAACGGCATTCTCCTAGGGGACAGGTCACCCGACGGCTGGAACATCCGGTATACGACGGAGTTCCATATGACAGGCGACTCCGAGCTATTCCCACCGCGTTTGAAGTGGGAGGAAAAAGGGTACCGACCGGACGAGTATGGGCATTGGCTTCTCGGTAACTGGCAGCCGTACGCCGGGCCAAAGAATATCTTGCAGCGTCCGACGGACTTGATTCTCTCGGCCGACGGCGCGGCGGCAGTGCCGTTGGAGGATGTGGAGGACGTCGCGGTGCCCTTGTATCAAGGAGCGATGGTTCACCAGTTCGACTTCTGTGCGGCCGCCTATCGAAGGATCGAGGGGAAGCGCGGGTTCAAGTGGGTGCCCATTGCATGGGATGACAAGCGAATCGAGCCGCAGTACCTGATGGCGAGGCAGGATTATTCCAGTGCTGAGAACGTGTTCTTGGCTCCGAAACTGGTTATCCGGGACATCTCGGCGAGCACGAACGAGCGCACCGTCATTACATCTTGCATACCATCGCGGCCTTGTGGACACACCTTGGCGGCGTTAGGTCGGGCTGACGACTCCGGATGGGGTCTGGCGACGATCCTCAATAGCTGGGCAATCGATTTCGCAGCACGCTCGCGGATGGTTGGTTCGCATCTGACGCTGTTCGTCCTTGAGGACATTCCGGTCATCTCCAGAACAGGGCTTTCGCAGTTGTCGCGCGTTCTAGACGCATCACGGAGCCTGCAGTTTTGTGACGAGTCATTTGCGGAGTTGTGGCTCGGTCATCGATGTGATCGACCTTGGAAGCAACTCTGGGCAAGAAGTCCGCACGAGCGATTACGTAATCGTGTCATCTCTGAGGCCATCGTCCTTCATCTTTTTGGCCTCGCGGTTGAAGATTGCAGGTCCATCTTGGCCGGTTGCGATCACCCAATTAGCTCACTGTCTTCAAAGCCCTTCACAAGAAAACTCGACACTAAGGGGTTCTGGCGACAAGAAAAACACCTAGATCCTGAGATCAGAACTGCTGTGCTAACACAGGTGGCTTTTGAGGAGCTTCAAGAGACCGGCGCGGATCTGTTCTTAGCCCAAAATGGTGGCCAGGGTTGGATGTTGCCCGATAAGCTCCGCCTATCAGACTACGGTCTGGGACATGATGACCGAGCGAAGGAATACCAGCCCGTTGCCTCCGCGCTCGGGCCACGCTTCTATCCGTGGCAGTTGGAGCAGTCGGTTGAAGAATCCTGGGAGGAGTGCGAGCGGCACGCCGAAATCCTCGCCAAGCTCCTCCCTCCATCAAGTCCAGCAAAGAAACAGGACATCGAAAGCGGCGACACCGTCGCCGTCGATCTGTTCGGGAATCCCCTGGAGACCGATCTATTCGGCACTCCCCTATACGAAAGACCGCGAAAGCGTTAGATCCTCATGGCCAGAATGCTGAATCCGATCACCTATACGGAAAACGTCGTCGAAGATTTCCTCCGCTATCAACTGACGACGTATTCCTTCGCCGATCCGAGCTTGCACCGCCAGATGCGGCAGCTCCTGAACTTGGACCAAACGCGGCGCACTCCGCTGCTGGCCGGCCCCTTTGTCAGCCTTTCGCGCAGCTTCCGTCGGGGACCCAGCATGCGAGAAATGGCCGCCCAGGGCGTGCTGCATCCGCTACTCGCAAACATCGCGGACCACGAACACCTGTACGGCCACCAGGAGACCGCAATCCGCTCGATTGTCGCGGGCCAGAATACGCTCGTTTCGACGGGCACGGGCTCCGGTAAGACGGAGTGCTTCCTGTATCCGATCATCAGCAAGGCGCTGCAACTGCGGGAAGCCGGTGCAGGCGAAGGCATTTGCGCGGTCATCATCTATCCAATGAACGCGCTTGCCGAGGATCAGCTTGGGCGCTTGCGCGAGTTGTTGTGTGGAGTTGGGATCAGTTTTGGCTTGTACGTTGGCAAGACGCCGCAGCGAGCGAGCGACGTCACCGGATTCCGGTTGCCGCAAGGCGCGTCCCGAGCCGACTACGCCGCGAAGGTGGCGGAACTGCGGGCACAAGGGCAGCCGGGTGCGGTTCATCCGCCGGAAGAGTGCGCGTCGCGCGAAGAGATGCAGGCAGCGGGAAGGGCGCCGCGAATTCTCCTCACCAACGTCAAGCAACTCGAACTGCTGCTCACACGCCAGCAGGACATCGGAATGTTCGCTGGAGCGCGGCTGGATTTTCTGGTAGCGGACGAGGCGCACACGTTCTCGGGCGCGAATGGAGCTGAGACCGCGTGTCTCCTTCGACGATTGAGAAGCTTCTGTGGAAAGAGCGCCGAGGAGACGGTTTGCATCGCAACTTCGGCTACGATTGCCGATCGCAACAACCCGGCTCCGGCCATACATTTCGCATCTAGATTCTTCGGTGTGGCGAAGGATACGGTGGCGGTGGTCTATGAGGACTACGAGCCGGATCTGTGGGCGGCCAAGCGGAAGGCGAGTCCGGCGCTGCCGGGTAACCAGGTTTTGCAGTTGCGGAACGTGCTGGAGGCGATTGGCAATGTCGAGAGCGATCCTCCGGCATCGCTCAAGCTATTGAAAGCGACGTTCCAGTCGTTGACCGGACAGGCACTCGACATCAGCCGGTGGCAAGACAGCTTGTATGAGCGTTTGTCCGGCAACGAGGTCGCTTATCAGATTGCGGATGCACTGATGCGGCCGCGCTCGATGGGGGATCTGGTCGAGGATCTGGCCCAAAGGCTGGGACGGCCGGTGCCGGAAGAAGAGGTGCTTATCTGGCTCGCCCTGGGGGCGGCGGCTCAGCGCGAAGGACGGGCGTTGCTGCGTCCGGTGGTTCACGCATTTGTACGCGGCGTCGCGGGCGGTGTCGTCACGTTTCCATCAAAGGCCGCGAGCGCACGGCTGGCGCTGTCGGCGGAGGAGGTTGGGCCGGACGACCAGGGATTGTTCCGCCTTCCGCTCATGACCTGCACGACCTGCGGGCAGCACTACTTCGTTCATCACGTTCGGGACTTCTCGTTCACGGACCGCGCGCCGGGTGGGGGTGAGGCGGTGGAGAATCGAGTCATCTGGCGCCCGCTCGAAGAGCAGTTGGGCGGGGACCGGGTAATTCTGCTGGACCGCTTGGTGGTGGATGCCCCCGATGATGATGACGACGATGATGCTCCCGCCCAGCCGCCCCAGCCTCAGCTTCGCGCACCACGGAATTCTGTGCCGCTTTACTTCTGCCGATACTGTGGCACAACGCATGCCGCCCGGATTGCTCAGTGCGACGGGTGTGGGAAGCAGGGTCCGCTAGTGGAGTTATTCGCCACACGGCAAAAACAGGAACAACCAGGGAAGCTGGTTTCCTGCGTCGGATGCAGCGCCATCGGTCGTCTACAATTGGGACGCTACCGCGAACCCGCGCGTCCGGTGAAGGCGAGCACCGTTTCCGACGTGCACGTGCTCGCGCAGAGCATGATCCACCGTGCGGAGCGGAAGCGGCTGCTAGTCTTCTCCGACAACCGCCAGGACGCAGCCTTCCAGTCCGGCTGGATGCAGGACCACGCGCGACGGTACCGGTTGCGTGCGCTCATGTTTGCAAGGTTGAGTCAGACACCGCTTCAGGTAGGGACGCTGGTCTCGCAGTTGGATCAGGAACTGGATCAGGACGACGATTTGTCCCAGGCGCTACTTCCGGAAGTTTGGAATGTGGCGCGAAAGAAGGCCGATCTCCAAGGCCACGCGGCGGAGCGCCGTCACTTTCTAAGGATCTTAGTGCTTCGCGAAGTCGCAACGGGTGCCCGGCAAAGGATCGGACTGGAACCGTGGGGACGGCTGGTGGTCGATTATGCCGGACTGGAATCGTCGGTCGCATTCTTCCAGAACTGGGCGAACGGGTTGGGGCTGAGACCGGAGGAATTGCGGGACGGCGTAGCGGTGATGCTCGACTTCACGCGCCGAAACCGGATTCTGTTGGATCGTGATGGCCGAATCTTCTCGAAGATCTGGCAAGAGGGAGATCGCGAGATCGAAAACGGATATCTGCCGCTCTTTCGCGGGGGGCCCAAAGGCGTGAAGTTGCAGCGCGATCCTGGCGATGCGGCCGGGCGCGTGGCGCAATGGTTGGGGACTCGACCGACGTCGGTTGTTCAGGCGGCTCTGCGTTGGGGTGTCAACTCGAATGATGTACCGCAGTTCCTGCAAGAGCTTTGGCGGACGCTGACGGACGAATTGCGTTTAATCGTGCCGGCCTCTTTGACGGGGTTTCGCGACCGGCCGTTGCCGGGGACGACGAATGTCCGCCAGATTGATGCGGACCAATTGCGCTTGCGCGCAAGTAGCGGCATTTGGCGTTGTCAGGCGTGCCGTCGTGCCCATTCACGTCCGACGCCGCGACTCGCTTGTCTGGCCTGGCGTTGCACAGGAACACTACAGTTGGAAACGGAAGGCGCGGACAACTATGACCTGATCATGCTTGATGGGCGCTTCGACATGATCCGTCCACGGGAACACTCGGCGCAGATCCCCGGAGCGGATCGGGAAGAGCTGGAGCGCGTATTCAAAGGCGACGGCGACCGCGTAAATACATTGGTCTGCACGCCGACGCTGGAGTTGGGCGTAGACATTGGTGCGTTGGATTCGGTGCTGATGCGCAATGTGCCGCCCTTGCCTTCGAATTACTGGCAGCGTGCGGGCCGCGCTGGCCGTCGTCATCGGATGGCGTTGATTCTGACCTATGCGCGAGCGCACTCGCATGACCGGCCATATTTCAACGACCCTTTGAAATTGCTATCCGGGGAGATCGCGCCGCCTAGCTTCAATCTGCGGAATGACGTGATGGTGCGGAAGCACGTCCACGCCATCGTTCTGACCGGGTTGCACCGCTTGTCGCGTCCCAACTCTGAACTCGCTAATGCCGAGCAGATGGAATTGGCTGAAGTGTTGAGACGTTGTTTCCCGAATCGGGTTCGGGAGTATTTGTTCGACAATGCCGGTGAAGTGCGGCGGCGACTGCCTGATCTTGCGCCGCTTCGAACCGTTCTCGGCAAACACTTGGATCGGCTGCACGCCGGGGTAGTGGAAGCGTTTCGGCAAGGATGGCCGAACGAGGACGCCCGCGTTGTCGAGCCTGCGATTTTGCGGACCTACATCGAGGATATGGATGGCCAGCTTCAGTCCGTGATCGAGCGTCTGAAGCGCCGTCTGGACTGGGCCATCGACCAAATGAATCGCCTCGATGAGGTTCGACGAAAACAGGGCACGCTCGACCCGGAACAGGATGCGCTGCGAAATCGCTGTGATCGGTATGTCAAGCGCCTCAAGGGAAATGATCCGCGCAAGCGACGGGATGCCGAGGGCTTCGACGATACGAACACGTACAGCGTGCTGGCTGCCGAGGGTTTTCTGCCAGGCTACGGATTAGACAACGGCTGGGTAATTGGAACGCATGAGGCGCCCAAGTACAACCCGAGCTTCCGCGATTGGGAATTGCGCCGGCATCCGTCGCTAGCCTTGCGGGAATATATACCGGGCAATCTGATCTACGCGAATGGGCACCGTTTTATCCCGCGTTACTTCCGCCTGGAGCCGGGGGAGCCTGTTCGCTTTATGGTGGATGTTTCGAATGAGGCTGTGGCGGAGGTGGTGGGTAACCTGACCGCCGGTCTGGGTTCGCAAACGATTCCGGCAGTGCCGATCTGCGACGTCAGTCTGCCGCATAACTCACAGATCTCCGACGACGAGGACTACCGATTCCAACTCGGAGTCGCCGTTTACGGTTACGAGCAGGCGCAGCACGGCGGTGGAAAGCAGTATCGTTGGGGGGATCGAATCATCAGCCAACGAACCGCCGTTCGGCTTCGTTTGGTGAACGTGGGAGCGTCGTCTTTGGCGCGGAGCGCCGGTCAGCTAGGCTACCCGGTCTGTTTGGTCTGCGGGCAGAGCAGGTCGCCGCTGGCATCGCAAGCGGATCTTCAGGCATTCGATCAGGACCACCGGCTGCGCTGCGGCAAGCCGGTGGAGCCCGTTGGGTTCTATGCAGACGTTATCTCTGACGCGATTTCTCTGGAAAACTGCGTGGACCGCGAAGAGGCGTACAGCGTCATGGAGGCTCTGCGATTGGGGGCGGCAGAGGTGCTCGATATGGAGGTCGAGGATCTGCAGTTGCTCGCCATAGGCCAGCCGGGTGGCAGAGGTTTGAGCTTGCTGCTATATGACCCGATGCCGGGCGGCTCCGGACTCCTTGACCAGATGAGAGACCGCTGGCCGGAAGTCGCGGCGGCGGCGAAAAGGGTCGTGGCCGATTGCCCGTCTCTTTGCCAGTCAGCCTGTGTGGATTGCCTGCTACACTTCCGGAATTCCTACTACCACCGGCACCTGAACCGGCACACGGCGTTGGACCGCCTGGAGAAATGGGGCGGCAGTCTCGACTTCACACACGATATTCCTTCCCGCCTGCCAACTCAGGCGGCCGAGGAGGTTCCGGTCAATGATCCTGAACTGACCTTGCGCGCCATGCTGGACCGCGCGGGACTTCACGGTTACCAGCCCCAGCGGCCGATTGATCTTGGACGTCCGTTGGGCGCAACCACTCCGGATTTCTTCTACGATCCGCGGAATGATGCCTATGAAGGGCTATGCATCTATCTCGACGGCATGGGCCGCCATCTGCACGGACGTCCCGAGACGCGCGACAGGGATCGCGACATTCGCGAAGGGCTGCGGAATCGCGGGTACGAGGTTGTCGAGATTCAGTTCGGGCAGTTGACCGACCCGGACGCAATGCGGCAACACTTTTTCCGTATTGGCCGCTTTTTACTGGGGAAGGACGCTGCTCAACGCATTCGCGACGACTCTTCCTGGTACAGTTCGCCGACGGGCGGGGGGTAACGGGATGAGATGTATGACGGAAGCGCCAACGTCTTGGAGGTGAAGATCTCTTGAAGGTCGGATAGTTTAGGCTTTGAGCCCCTGACGCTGTTCGACCCTTTAAGTCTTCCTGACTTTATTGGGGGGAACTACTACTTTGGCCTTAGCCTGCTCGACTGTTGGGTCTGGTTTCGTTTCGGTAGTCGGTTTTTCTGTCGCCGCGCCATTGGTTCCGGTTACACCTTGAGAAGGTCCGTCGCCGCTTGTTCGAACGGCTGAGCGCGCAGGCTCAGGCGGCGCGGGAGTTTCTGTTTTTTCAGGAGTCTCTATCTCACTCTCCGAGAGCGCGAATAGCGGAGGCATGCTGGCCTTAGGTTCCATAAACTGCATCTTGGTTATGCCCAATAGTTTTTGGCGGTTCAGCATCCCAGGATCAAGAGAATAGAGCTTGTCGCAGTGCTCGCACTGTGCTGTGGCAATATGAAAGCAATCCCATTTCCGGCGCTTGTTGTCTTCGCGCTTTTCCTCTGCGGTACTAGACTTTGAACGATCCAGAACGCACGCTTCAATTTTCGCGGCCGTCAGAGCAACGTCGCGCGTTACGGCTTGGATCTGGGCGAACTTGTGAACCCTAGCATGATTGTCTGTGGCGATTTCCGCGGTTCTGTATGAGGCCACGGAGACCTCCTGAACTGTGATGATTGAGGTTATGATTTTGATTTTTTCTCTTTTCAACTCACGCAGCAATTCCTGTATTTCCGGGCCTGTCCCCTCTCCGTTAAAGATCGCCAAAAAAACTGATGAATCAATATAGACTGTCACTAGTCGTCCCCGTAGCGCCTGGAAAGCAGGGTTTGGAAGTCGATAGGATTATTGCCGCGGTCACACCCGAATAACTCCTCATAGGCTACTTCATAGTCGCGTTCGACATCCAGGTCAATTCGCTCCGCGATAAGTTTCGAGGAGCGTATTTGGTAGTAGCAGGCAGTTCCGCTTACAATGACCTGTTTGCGCCATAGCCGAGTCACTATCGGCTCGTCCTTGTCTTCAAATTGAACGCGCCAGCGTTCGCCGGTGTCTCTGCTCAACTCGCCCCAAAATATCCCGCTTCCTTCGTCGTTCTGCGCCTTGTCGGATAGCACTCGAAGTTTGCCGTAAAGGGACACGCCAGCCTCAACGAATACGGGCTCTCGGAGCGACCTTATCCGCTGGACTGCTACCGCTCCAAAGGTTGCGGTGACGCGCGGTTTATTGTCTACAATGCGGAAGGCTTTTGGTGTGCTGACTTCAAACTTTGCTTCGGTCTTACTTCGGTCGTGTACATAGGCGATGCGGCCAAGGCCGGATACGATGCGGGCTTGAACAGCATCGTGCACTTGCGGGGCACTTGCGACAGGCTTCTTGTGTACCCGATTCAGACCATATATCGTGTCTAGCACCCGCTGTGCTGCCAGCAATCCAATCTCAATGTTGTTGGTGATCGCGATCTTCGCCTGAACACTTCCAGCTCTGAAAGCGACACCGCTATTCTCGGCTAGCAGTTCAAGGCCAAAATCTATCGGACCGTCTACTCCATTTTCTTTCTGGATCTGCCGGCCGACATCTTCAATCATCTGACGCATCTCGGAAAGAACACTAATTACCTGACCGACCGGCAACCTCTGCCGATCCGCAAGTCCCTTTTGAAGTTTGATGGTAAAAACCGGATCAGCGTGCTTGGCCATGCGCCACTCCCCATGTTAAAATTCGTCTGGGCGCACTTCTAGCGGTGAGTTTTCGCACGGCGTTCGCAGCGCCGCGTGAGCCGCAAATAGAGAGAACCGACATTTCAGAAAGAGCCGTGATTCGCAGTCACGGCTTTTCCGTTTTTCAGAACTGCTCCCTTTTCAGGCCCGAGTCCCGATACACTGACCGCTTCCGCCAGCCTGCGTGATGCGGAGATTCCAGCGGTTTACATTCGAATCACTTCACGGGCATTATACCGAAAATCGAACTCCGTCAAATAGGCAGGTAGCAGGTGTCTGCTTCCCGACGTTGTGGCGCACTCCGTCGATTCATCGTTTCAACGAATCGCTGCCCTGCGATCCCTGGGCTTCTGGTGCTCCTAATATAGGGGACCTAATTCCTCGTCCTGGACGGAGGTTTTAGGAAGACCTTTCAACCGCGCGCAGGCGTGAAGCAATCGTGTGACCAACGCGGATTACCAAGTCCAAGTCCGGTCAAACGGTCCTTGGTAGCCATGGCCAGTCGATGGATACCGCTGAATCTCTCTTGTTTGTAATCACTTGGTACTCGTGGGAACCATGGTAGCCATCATCGGCCTTGTTGTCTGCCAGGAAGAAGAATCTCCCTCCCTATATAAGGACCGCCTCCCCAGGCGGATGTGCCCCCTCAGGAGCGTTGGTAGGCATGGGATACATGGTAGCCATCGCGTGATGTTTTGGCGTCTCGACCTCCCTTAACCAACAGAAAACAAAGGTATTTCGTCTAACAAAAGCATTGCTCTCCCGTGTCGTTTTTGAGAGAATTGGAGTAGGCGCGAAGTCGTGTCACTTCTGCGCCATGCGAGCGCCGGGACGCTCGTGAATCTCTTTCCCGCAGCGGTTCCTGCCACTCCACGTGTGCCCAAAAACATGAATACCTCGATTCCCGTCTACCAGGCCGACGGTAGTCTGTACGCCAGCGTTTCCGAACAACGGCTGGCGCGGCTGCAATCGGCGGGACTGGTGTCGCGCGTGGTGCGCCATCGTAAAGGCCACATCAACCGAGCGATCCTCTTCCTCCGGCCTGGCGAACCGAAGCCGATGTCGGTCAGCTCCGTGATGGGTACCAGATACAGCATCAAAGAGCTTCTGGACCACGGGCCGGCGTGGGACCTGAAGCGTCTTGGCGGCAACCGCGACGGGAATACTTATGCGCCGCCGGAGATGCGAACAGCCTTTCTCCAGGTGGTCGCGGACTGCTTGGTCCCGTGAACAGCCATCGACGCAACATCGGCGGGCGCTACCTGGCACGCGTTCGCGGGGCGTTTGTCCGGAAGGTCAGAGAGTCCGTTAGAGGCATAGGTACTTCCCGGCGACTTTCGGCGGCGCGTTGAAGAGTAGCGCAACTTCGCTAGCGACAGGCGCAAAAAGGGGCGGTCAGGTGGTCAGCGGTCAGTGGCGGCCAGGGCGCGCCCGAGGCGGCGGGTGGACCAACCGGCCAACCCCGAGCCAAACGGCGCGACACGGGGCACCGGGGCGCG